>JGI11944J13513_1002478_pt1 | contig 12822 bp, 12 predicted proteins | sample TerdegcoTASludge_FD_13513 | JGI IMG/M metagenome (IMG submission 13513) | reverse complement strand
CATTTTGTGGAAACAAGAGGTACTGTGAATGACTGGTACTAATTCCTGCCATGAGCCCTGACCCGTGTGCTGGAATTGGGTAAAAAAGTTGTGAAATCTATGATTCATTCATCGGATTGGTCAGGCTTTTTATGCATCTTTCCATGATTCTGATAGAGACATTTAAAAACAAAAATCGAATGCCTGTATTAATGGAATAAAATTCTCGGATCAAGATATGAAATCGATGGGGATTAGTGTTACAATCCGATCATTCATGTAACTATTTTTCTGATTTCATCAGGTGAAAGATTGGCAATTGCGGCAATTGATTCAATGGGCATTCCAGATTTATTCATGTTGATAATCATCTCGCGAATTGCTTCCTCTTTCCCCTCCTCTCTGCCTTCTTCTCTCCCCTCTTTTCTTGCCTCATTCTCCCTTATCGTCTGATCAATGAGCCACAACTCCCGTGCTTCGCTATACGCCCTTATTTCAGGATCCTGGCTGATTACTTTCAGTTTATTGTATGCTTCATGTACCGCTTCACTTGCTTCTGCTGCCATGATCATCTCCTCTTCAGTTTCTGCTCCTAAAAATGTTCTCCATGCCCAGAGGTCGTTATTATAAGTAATGCCCTGCTTACTATTAGAGTTTCCCACCTGCATAAACAAGAGTTCAAAATCGATACAGATCGGTTCATACCTGCTCTTTTCCAATGCATGAAAGCAGGATACCGGTTCAGTATCTTTAAACAACTGATGGCAAAGAATACAGATACCGGTAGTCCGTTTCAATGAATCATAATCCTTCCCCTTTACGAGCTGGGCTCCATAGGCCCTGGCCCAGTAAAAAAGCATCCTTTTATGAATGGCTCTGTGTCTTTCTGCCTGCATTTCAATGAAGACATGCTCCCCGTTCCCCGTGGTCAATCTGATATCCAGAACACCTTCTTTTTCATCCGGATAATTTCGTAGAAGAAATGGGTTTTTCAAAGTGATGCCTGATTTCTGTTCGCCTGTGATCGAATCAAGCAGGGATAAAAGCAGATGTTTCGAGTCTTCAGACCCAAAGAGCACCTTGAAGACAAAANCATTTTGTGGAAACAAGAGGTACTGTGAATGACTGGTACTAATTCCTGCCATGAGCCCTGACCCGTGTGCTGGAATTGGGTAAAAAAGTTGTGAAATCTATTATTACTGTGAATAACAGATACTATTATGATACATTATTACTCCTGATTCGTATTGTTCTCTATTTATTCGTGAGAAATCAAATCCCTTTAAATTATTATGAAAGAATCCACTCATTCAGACTGGACACTGGAAATCCGACCTAAATCCGGATGGTTTGATATTCCACTTGCAGATATTTGGAGATATCGTGATCTCCTGTTGTTATTTGTCAGAAGAGATTTCGTTGCGATATATAAACAGACCCTATTGGGTCCGTTATGGTTTTTTCTCCAGCCTTTGTTCACCACGATTGTTTTTACCATAATATTCGGTATCATTGCAAGAATTCCGACAGACGGAGTGCCTCCGGTTCTGTTTTACATGTCCGGTATTATCACTTGGGGATTTTTCTCCGGTTGTATGATCCGGACGTCTAATACATTTATTGAAAATGCAGGAATTTTTGGAAAAGTTTATTTTCCAAGACTCGTTGTTCCAATATCTGTGGTAATTATAAATTTATGCACCTTTCTCATCCAGTTTTTATTATTCCTGCTTTTTTTAGGATATTATATGATAATTGGTGCAGGAATACATCCAACCCCGTGGATCTTTCTGCTACCATTTCTTCTGATCCAGATGGGTTCCCTTGGATTAGGGCTTGGGATCCTCATCTCCAGTATGACAACGAAATATCGCGATCTGAATTTCTTCCTTGCGTTCGGGGTCCAACTTTGGATGTATGCAACACCAGTTGTCTATCCGATCTCCCAAATTCCGGAAAAATGGCAGTGGGTTTTTGCATTAAATCCCATGACTGCAATTGTTGAATCATTCAGGCATACATTTCTGGGAACTGGGATGGTTCAGCTCTGGATGATAGGGGTAAGTGTCGGGATGACTTTGATATTATTAATTCTTGGAATCCTGCTCTTTAGCAGAGTAGAAAAGACCTTCATGGACACTGTTTAATAATGATATTATTAATAAATATCTCATTAATATGAGAGAGTCGTTATGAAAAATATGTGTAATATTATTCATTCAAGAAATATCCTCCTTTACATGATCTCATGCGCGGGAGGTACGATCTCCGGAAGAACTGCCGTTCAAAAACTGGCATATTTTTTATCGGTAAGTAACTTCTTACCAATTAAATTCAGACCTCATTTCTATGGGCCGTATAGTGCAGAAATTACAGAAATACTTGATCAGCTTGTAGAGGTTCATATTCTCGAGGAAAAAACGGAAAAATCCTTATCAGGTTCATCTCAACCTATTGATTGGAAAAAATACCAATATGCTCTTACTTCTGAAGGAAAATTATATCTCGAGCAGGTAAAATTGGATTCATCAGATAAGACCGGAATTTATAATATTGTTCAGGTCTGTTATCGCGAAACCAGATTTGATATTAGTGTCTTGTCATGTGCAGCAAAAGTCCATTATATTATTGCCAATTATACTGGCCAGATATTAAAATCTGATAAACAGTTCTCTAATGAAAATTCATATGAATTTATTCAAAATATGGCTCTTGATTTAAATTGGAAATTATCAGATTCGCAAATAACCCAATCATTTTACTTATTGCACTCACTCAATTTCCTCTAAGGCATGGCTAGCTGTAATAACCATTTTTCAATACGGGATCCGCTCTATGGGTACGTTCCATTATCTGAAGATGAACGGGTTCTTTTAGATACCTGGCCAGTCCAGCGACTTCGAAAGATCCGACAATTAGCTCATTCATATCTCGTATATCCGTCAGCTACCCATTCAAGGTTTGAACATTCACTCGGCACCATGCATATAGCCGGAAGGATGGCAAAATCGGTTGATATATCCGGTGAAGATATAACTGCTCTACGGATTGCCGCCTTGTTACATGACACAGGTCATGGACCTCTCTCACATGTCTTTGAAGATATTGTTCATCAGGTTTCTGATCCTGCATATTCGCATGAAGAAGTTACAAGACAGATAATTCAGTATCATCCGGAAGTCTGCGATGTAATCGGGAATCAGATAGATAAAGTCCTATCAGTGTTCTCTGATGTAAGACCGTCGGTTACCCAGCAGATTCTGTCAGGGTCTCTTGATGCAGATAAAATAGATTATTTAAGAAGAGACTCATATTATGCAGGGGTCCAGTACGGAGTTTTTGATACTGAACGGATTTTGCACACCATCAAACAATACCTGGAAAAATCAGGTTCATACCTGGTTGTTCAGGAGAAAGGGATTGACTCTCTTGAAAGTTTCCGGTTAGCCAGGTTTCTCATGCATGCACAGGTCTATTCTCATCATACACGGGTAATTGCAGATTCTATGATCCAGAGGGCATTGGAAATCAGCGTTCGTGAGGATATGATCGACTCGGGTTTGTTTGAAATACCGAAAGGAGGAGATATCGATCAACTCAATACTTTTCTTTCATTACATGACGCTTCTTTAATCTCCCATCTTATTTCTTCTCCACATCCGGTAGTGCAGGATCTGGCCAAATGTGTTGAAAGAAGGAAATTATGGAAACGAGGTTTTCAAATGAATGTCTCGGCATCTGATGATCCGATCCTGAAAATGAAATTGCTGGCAAACAGTGATAATGCACACCACATCGAGGAAGTCATTTCTGAAGAATGCAGGATTAACAAAGATATGATCATTGCCCGTATGATTGATATTCAAAATTCCTTATATCGTTCTCCAACAAGTGATATGATCGCTCATAAGATGCCATTTTTAATTATGTCCGAAGATGGCAGTATTAAACAGATTGATACATTTTCATCGATGCGTTGTGAAGATTCCTCTCGGATGATCTTTTACATAATGTGTCCACCTGAATATCAGAAGATGGTGCAGGATTGTGCTGGAGAAATTATTATAAATAATATTTGAAAATCCCCCGTCATAAAAAATTGGTATAACATCATGGATGATGACGTCGTAATTAAAGTTGAAAACCTCTCAAAACAATATCGCCTTGGGGTAATCGGACATGGAACGTTATCGCAGGATCTTCAGAGTTGGTGGGCACGATTCAGAGGAAAGGAAGATCCTAATGCAAAGGTTGATGCAGTCTCTTCTCATTATAACCGGTTCTCTGATGAGCGGTTCTGGGCACTGAAAGATATCTCGTTTGAGGTGAGAAAAGGAGAGATATTGGGCATCATAGGTCGAAACGGGGCCGGTAAGTCTACCCTTCTGAAGATCCTGTCACGGGTGACGGCTCCCACCTCCGGTTCGGTAAAGATAAAAGGGAGAGTAGCAAGTCTTCTGGAGGTTGGGACTGGTTTTCATCCTGAACTCACCGGAAGAGAGAACGTCTTTTTAAATGGTGCCATCCTCGGGATGACGAAACGAGAAATTGAAAGCAAATTTGATGAGATCGTACAATTTGCAGAGATTGAAAAATTCATTGATACTCCGGTGAAACGGTATTCAAGCGGGATGTATGTCCGGCTCGCTTTTGCCGTTGCTGCACACCTGGAACCAGAGATATTAATTGTTGATGAAGTGCTTGCTGTTGGGGATTCGAGTTTTCAGAAGAAATGTCTGGGAAAGATGGGAGAAGTAGCTGGAGAAGGGAGGACGGTTCTTTTTGTGAGTCATAATATGGGCGTAATCAGTAAATTATGTTCAAGAAGCATTTTATTAAAGGATGGGATTCTGGCATTTGATGGAATAACAGACCAAACTATCAATATATATTTTTCAGAAGAAGAAATACTCAACAAGGAATTTATACAACCTCATTCCTTTAACAAGAAGTTGAATATTAGGCGTGTATGTCTTCTAACACAGGAAAATGAAGTTTCATCAGTTTTTCGGTATGATGAAGAAATAAAAATATCAATTGAATTTGAAGTCAATTCACCAACTCCTTGTTGTTGTATCTGGACAGGTATAAGAACTCTGGATGGTTCAGTTGCTTTTGATACTTCCGATGTTGATATGGATGAAAAATTATTAGAAACCACCCGGCCTATTGGGTATTATAAAACTTTGATCAAATTACCTTCAAAGTGGCTTAATGCAGGAGATTATTTACTTGTTGCTGGAATCGTCAGTTATAATCCTCTAACGTCCCATGACCGGGTTGAAGCGTTGAAATTCTCGATAAAAGATATTGGCACTCCCTCAAAGATTCGAACTGGATTCAACCGTCCCGGCATATTACAACCATATATTCAATGGGAATATAAATAATGAATATTAATTATAGTAAACCAGACACCTGTCTTGTATTAATTTATGGTCATCATAATATTCTTCCGGCAGCTGCTGCAGTTAAACATTATAGTTCTGTAAAAAAAAGGACTCATAAACCAAGGGTTATAACTGTTTTGTATAATCCCGGAATGCCTAATGAGAAACTGGAAGAAGTTCGTCCATTTCTTAATCGAATACTTGTTAATCTGGAATGGGATCCGGTAATTATAATAAAAAAAGAGGAAATCCCTTGTTCATTTGAATTTAAAAATGACTATGTTGTTAAATATGCGAAAAAAATGAGAGACTTCATTGGTTTAGATAATGTTGATGAATTATATTATCCCCATGATCTCCTTTGTCAGATAGTAAAGTTATGCAGATATTGCTATCCTAATATGAAAAACATTACTTTTGGTGATGGATTTGGTTTATTATTTGATAAAAAGCGGCTTGATTTTATTTTGGAAAGGAAATTAACCATTAAGGATCGAATCAGAGAAAAATTTAATTGTCTAGGAAAAATATTTTCCATCAAAAAGAATAATGACGATAATATTGATATTGTGGCAATATTGCCGGTCGACTGGTCTGGGTGCTATGTAGGTTACAAAAAATTATATGTAGTCCCAAAAGTCACGGCTCTAGAGATTATTCATAACATTTGGAAATCTTTTTCAGAAATAGAAGAAAAATGTTCAATATTTTTAGATGAAGTTAAAAAACCGGTTTATATTTTAATTTTAAGTAATTTTGCAGATTGTAATTTTATATCCGTTGATCGGGAAATTGACTTTTTTGAATATCTTGTTCGTTCGGCGGCAAAAAAGGGTTCTTCAATTATCATCAAGTCCCATCCCCTTTCTATCAAAACAAATGTACATCAATTATGTAAAAGGTTAGAATCTGATTACTATGTTTTTGAGTTCCCATCAGAATTTAATTATTTCCAAATAGAAATGCTGCTTCCATTCATCGAAAAATGTCAAATAATTGGCTTTTCATCTTCACTCATTTCGATCTCGTATCTCTTCAACAAAAGGGTAATTTATCCAATCGATAATAAAACAATTGAATGTTTTTTTCTTAAAGAAAAATGGTATATTCTAAAGGATACTCACCGGATATATTCATGTCAATTGGATTGTTTATCTAAATGGGACCAGGAAAGTCTTCTATGGAGTGGCAGGGGTTAAGCATAATGCGAGATTATTTATCATAAATATCTAAATAAGTTTTTTAAAAAGGTGATTCATTGAAACATAATATTTTATCCTTGTTAAAAAAAACATTTGTTAAACCTCGGCAATTCCTATACAATAACTCTTCATACGACTCGTTTAAATCAAATATTAGTATATCTCCATCTGCTGTTATTGCTCCGTGTTCAAACATAAAATTTTTTAATAAACCTGAACCGTCAAGAATATCTTTAAAAATTGGAAATAACTCTCACATCTTTTCGAATTTTCATTTTTTAAGATCTCATGCAAAAATTATTATCGGAGAACGATGTCAATTAGGTGCTTCAAATTTCATATGTTCTGAATCAATTTTTGTTGGTGATGATGTCATTATGGCTTGGGGTATAACAATAATGGATAACGATTCTCACTCGATCATCTGGGATGAAAGAAGTCAGGACGTCCTACAATGTCTCGCTGATTACAAAGAAAACCCCGAAAATTTCATAAAAAATAAAGATTGGACTGGTGTGAAATCTGCCCCAATAAAGATATGTGATAAATGTTGGATAGGCTTTGATGCAACGATCCTTAAGGGAGTTACCATTGGAGAAGGTTCCGTAATTGGTGCGAAAAGTGTTGTTACTCATGATGTTCCTCCTTATAATGTTGTAGCAGGTAATCCTGCAAAAATAATTAAAAAGATTAGGTAATTTACGATATATCGTATTTAAAAATTCTTATCTCCTATAGTAAAGAGTATTGTGAGAAAATTTTCATTAGTAACTGGTGCATATGGTTTTCTCGGCCGCCATATTGCAAAAAAACTCTCCAGCGAAGGTTGGCAGGTAATAGGTATTGGCCATGGTTCATGGGAAAAAGAGCAGTGGTGTCAATATGGCATTTCACAATTTTACTCTTCTGATGTAACATATGAAAATCTCGAAAAAATACACTCTCACCCATTTGATCTGGTTATTCATTGCGCCGGGAGTGGATCTGTTGGTGCCTCATATGAAAACCCCCCGGAAGATTTCAGAAAAAATGTTGTGTCCACGTATGATCTCCTTGAATTCATTCGATTACACTCGCCATCATCCCACCTGATTATTCCTTCAAGTGCTGCGGTATATGGATTTACTGACAAAAAAGAGATTAATGAAGAATATATACTCAATCCGGTATCTCCATATGGATTGCACAAAAAAATAATCGAAGAAATCTGTTCATATTATTCTTCCCGATATGATATTCAGGTAAGCATAATACGATTCTTCTCAATATACGGAGCAGGCTTACAAAAACAATTGTTATGGGATGCTTGCAATAAAATGTATAATGGGGAATTCATCTTTTCCGGAACAGGAAATGAGGTAAGAGATTTTCTTCATATCACCGATGCTGTTGAACTACTATTCCTATTATCTGAAAAAAAATCAGATGGCCTTTCTATCATAAACGGCGGTACCGGCAAAGGAAATTCAATAAAAGAAATTTTAAATTATGTTCATGAAAACTTACAAGCAAATGGTGAGATTACATTTTCAAACCAGGCCAGGGAAGGTGATCCCCCCTATATGATCGCAGATACGGCAAAAAGTTTGGCATTGGGCTGGTCCCCAAAAATCTCGATAGAAGATGGAATAAGTGATTATGTGAACTGGTTTCTCTCGCATATTGAGAGATCCTGAATATTATTATTGATTCACTCCTTTAAGTATGAGAATTTTTTTCCTTGGTGTACCTGAAAGTATACATGCTATTCGTTGGATTGAACAGGTAAAAAATACCGGTTGGGATCTGTTATTCCTTCCCTCCAGGTTTGAATTTTTTGGTCATGTCTCAAATATTCCCGGTATTACATTGGTAAATCCCCTGCCTGAAAAAAACAACGTCTTAAAAATATTAAATCGAGTGTATCGAAAATCTGTAAAAATTCAAATTCTTCTACGAAAATGCCCGAAATTAACTCATCTCATCACATCTTATTATTTTGCACTTTTAATAATATTGTTAAAACCAACAATTATCCATTCTTTAGGATTAAATATTAATTGGCTAAATAATTGTCAAAACATCCTGCAGGCAAGAAAGATATTATCTACTTTTTGGAAGACAAGATGGATCTTTTCCAGTTGGGGAACGGATTTCGATTATTATGCGAAAATGTCAGATAATAATCATTCCGAAGTAATTGATGTGCTGCATCATGTTGAATATTATATTGCGGAATGCAAACGTGACTTTCGACTTTCTAAAGAGATGGGTTTTAATGGGACATTTCTAGGATATTATCCAGCTTTCGGGGGATTTCCTGTTTCTGATTATCATGCTCATTTACAAAAACCAGCATCCGGGAGAAGAAGAATTTTCCTGAAGGGAAGAGATCATCGGGACAATGGGGATCCTGTTGGTCGAGCGGGCACTGCCCTTAAGGCTTTTAACCTGATTCGCGATCAATTAACCGATTATGAAATTATCATCGCCCAGGCAAGCCCCATTATTTTAAAAGAATCTCAGTCATTAATTGAAAAAGGCCTTAATATCACTCTTCTTCCAAGAGTATCCTATGAATATATTCTCTCATTGATTGCATCATCAAGAATTTTTATCTCATTAACGGTGAATGATGGATTACCCAGTTCATTGGTTGAAGCTATGGCATTAGGTGCATTTCCCATACACTCAAATCTTGAACCGATACGGGAGTGGATAGAGAATGGGAAAAATGGATTTCTTGTAAATCCTGAGGATCCAGTAGAGGTTTCTCTGGCACTATCCAGAGTACTGTCTGATGATAATCTTGTTAATAGTGGGCAAAAAATCAATTATACTTTAGTCAAAAATTACTTATCAACTGAATTTGTTCAACCACGTGTGCAGGAAATGTATCTAAATGTTGTCAAAGGATAATCTCACATACACTGTTTTTTGTAGAATTTTTAAGAAGGAACCGTAGAATCAATGTATTCAGAATATTTTGGATTATTATCATGATTATTTTGATCCTTGGTGCAAGTGGAATGCTTGGACATAAAATTTTTCAGGAATTACATAGCCTCCATCAGGTGGTAGGAACGGTCCGTGGTAATCCAAAAGAATCCCCAATACATAAAATTGTCAAAAATCCTACTCTGATTGGTATCAATGACGCCAGTGAATTAAAAACCATTGAAGAAATTATTGAAATTACAAACCCTGCTGTTCTCATCAATTGCATCGGCATTATCAAACAATTACCCGAGGCTGGTGATGCAATCCGGTCAATCACCATTAATTCTCTCTTTCCTCATTATCTGGCGCAGATGTGCCAGGATCGAAACGTTCGCCTGATACATTATAGCACAGATTGTGTCTTTTCAGGAAAAAAGGGATTATCTCAAGAAATTGATAATCCAGATCCTGTTGACCTGTATGGCCGATCAAAACTCCTTGGAGAAGTAACAGGGCCTGGATGCCTAACTATTCGAACATCTTTAATAGGTCGGGAATTATCCGGATTTCATAGTCTTCTCGAGTGGCTTTTTAGTCAGGATGGTAAAGAGATCCGCGGTTACACCAATGCAATTTTTTCCGGTCTTACAACAATTGCTCATGCGCGTATCCTTCAGGAAATAATGCTGAACAAACCGGACTTATATGGTCTTTATCATGTTAGTTCAACTCCTATCTCTAAATATGATTTACTTAGGTGCCTGATTCAAAAATTTAATCTTAACATCAACATAATAGCTGATGACTCTGTAATCTGTAACCGGAGTCTGGATAGCTCCCGGTTTATTCAGGAAACAAGGATCTCTATTCCGACTTGGGATGAAATGATCGATCAGCTGTATAATGATAAAACACCTTATAATAAAGGCAAAAATGTTCGCCAATAAAACAATTCTCATCACCGGCGGTACAGGTTCTCTTGGAAAGATCCTTATAAAACGCCTGCTCTCTGAAGAATTCGGGACTCCTAAAAAAATCATTGTCTTTTCCCGTGATGAGGCAAAGCAGCATGCTATCAGGATTGAATATCTGAACTCTAAAGCATCAACCGACGAGATCATTTTTGATAACTTTAGAAGACTCCTTGAATTTCGGATAGGTGATATCCGTGATTTCGATGCAATTGCACGGGCACTTTGTGGAGTAGATATCGTATTCAATGCAGCTGCATTAAAGCAGGTTCCAAGTTGTGAATATTTTCCGGCAGAAGCGGTAAGGACCAATACACTCGGTCCGGAGAATATTGTTAAAGCAATAAAATTATTTAATCTCCCTGTGCAGACAGTTGTTGGGATATCAACTGATAAAGCCTGTAAACCGGTCAATGTAATGGGCATGACAAAGGCGATTCAGGAGCGTGTATTTATATCTGCAAATATTGAATGCCCCAATACCCGGTTTGTTTGTGTACGATATGGAAATGTCCTGGCTTCACGTGGTTCAGTAATACCACTTTTTCATGAGCAGATCCGAAATGGTGGACCGGTTACAATTACCACTGAAAATATGTCCCGATTCCTGTTAAGTCTGAATAGTGCTGTAGACACAATATTTGCAGCAGTAAAATCTGCATTACCTGGGGAAACCTATATTCCAATTGCCCATTCTGCACGACTTATTGACTTAGCTCAGGTTCTCATCGGAGACAGAAAAATAGATATAAGAATTATTGGAATCCGTCCTGGTGAGAAGATTCATGAGATTCTTGTATCAGATGAAGAGGCATTCAGAACGATAAAGAGGGATAATTATTATGTCATTAGACCGATGCTACCTGAACTCGTAAAAGAATCCACTAATAATCCCTGCCTCTCAAAAGAATATAGTTCTGCAGATAATTGTATGCGAAAAAATGAGTTAAGCTCTTTTCTTTTTGCACATCAGCTTATGATAGATCAATGCGAATCCAACGGTGTTGAGATGCTTCGATGAAAATTATTACTGTTCTTGGTACAAGGCCTGAAATTATTCGTTTAAGCAGAATAATCCCGCTTCTGGATCGGTTCTGTACTCATATTCTTATTCATACCGGGCAGAATTTCGATAAAAATCTGAGTGATATCTTCTTTAATGAACTCGGAATACGGAAGCCTGATTATTATTTAGGAGTTAAAGCAGAATCACCGGGGGATCAGATTGGAAAAATCTTATCCGGTTGTGAGTCGGTATTTAGATCGGAAAACCCGAATAAAGTGCTGATCCTTGGAGATACCAATAGTGCCCTCTGTGCGATCATTGCAAAAAGAATGGGCATTCCGGTTTACCACATGGAGGCAGGGAACCGGTGCTATGATGATCAGGTTCCGGAAGAAGTTAACCGTCGCATCATTGACCATTCAAGCGACATTCTTCTCCCCTATACTGAACGGAGCAGGATGAACCTGATCCGTGAGGGGATTGAAAACAGAAGAATTTTTGTTACTGGAAATCCAATTTTTGAGGTAATTTCACATTACGAAGAAAAAATCGAACAATCAGGTATTCTGAATACCCTAGGATTAAGAAAACAAGAATATTTCCTTGTTACTATGCATCGATCTGAAAATGTTGATAATCCTGTTCGATTACAAAAACTTCTACGATTTAATGATCTCTTACAGAAAAGATATAATTCGAATGTAATTGTAAGTACGCATCCCCATACCCGTCACCGTCTAAATCAGTCTCCGGGATTTGAGAATGAAAAAGTAAATTATCTTAAACCATTTGGATTTTTTGATTTTATCTCATTAGAGAAAAATGCAATGGGTGTTATCAGTGATAGTGGGACAGTACAGGAAGAATGTGCCATTCTTGGTATTCCAAATTGTACAATAAGGGATGTAACTGAACGCCAGGAAACTCTTGAATCAGGACTCAATATTCTTTCAGGAATAGAACCAGATGAGATTCTCCGTTGTATTGATGTTGTATTATCCAGTCCTGCCATGGGAGTGGTACCGCATGAATACCTGGTAAAAAATGTAAGTACTATTGTACTTAAATTATTGATTGGAATTTCCAAATAGTCAACATTATAACCTATCTTATTGCATGTTTGTGGGAGCAAATTATATATAAACCAGGATAATACCTTCAATGAAATCGTTTAATATAAGTAGTCTGAACCACTATACTAAAAAAAGGAGTGTTATCTCCATTCTCTACATCGCAGTATTTATCCCAATTATTGAGGCTGTTGCATAACCAAAATGTCATTTCCGCAAGAGGACAATTTCCATTCGATTGGAACTTAAATCGTCGAAAAAAATCTGGGTTTTTCCTCATTGTAC
>JGI11944J13513_1002473_pt1 | contig 12837 bp, 8 predicted proteins | sample TerdegcoTASludge_FD_13513 | JGI IMG/M metagenome (IMG submission 13513) | reverse complement strand
TATAAAAGGGGTCTGCATATTTATTTTAATACGGTTAAATATCAAATCCAGTAATGCCCAAAGAAGCAATAAACCTGCCACTACATAGGCCAGGCTGAATACTAATTTCAAAAGATCTCCCTGATAGAACTCCACTGCAGGAGATATAAAGAAGGTGTAAATAACCAGGAACGCTGAAAATAAGACCATTCCAATATCAAAGTAGGCTTTATACCGTTGGTGGTTGTTTTTACGGGTTGAAGGAAATACGAATATACCCAACAGAAATACTGGGAAAAAAAGTAGATAGAAGAGGTCGGCTACGGAAGTAGCTGGATTTAAGTTAAAATATATTATAATAATTGCCCACATTACACTGGCTACTGTTGACAATAGTACGGAGAATGTTAACAGGCCCCAGGCTAACTGGGTACGTTGTCCATATTTTTTAACGTGTCTTGTGGCCAGAAACAAACTAAATGTAACCATGAAGTAGAGAATGGCTATCATGGTATAGACAAAAATTGTGCAAAAATACGGTTGGTTGCTTAAAAGAAGCCCGATAGTGATATAACTAATCAAGAATATGATGGATAAAATAGAAATTCTTTTAAATAATTTTGAGTTCTGATTTTTCTTTAACAGATTTTTCTTAAATGTACGATTTTCTTCTTTCATGGAGAAAACTCAATTAGCTAAATTGTTCATGAATATGGTTTCCTTATTGTTCATGACTTAGTATATAATACCTATTAAATTTAGTTATATTTTTCCGGAGTGTATTTAATTAATGTTATTACTAAATTTTTAAGCTTTAAACTGGCCTTATTTTGGAAATGTTTTGTTTAAAACAGGTTTTTTTCTTTATATAAAACAGTTATCATACCTAATTATTTAATTGATTTTTACAACATTAGTTCGTGTTTAGTGAATAAAATACCCTAAATAGCAAACTATATATATTATGATTAATAGAAAACAGTCACAAGAACACAAAGATCAATCATTCTAAATAAAGTTTTCAAAAATATTTTCAGTTTACGCATCATCCAATTAGAGAATCCACTTTAAAGAGATTAAGGGGGGACTTCCCTAAAAAGTTAAACCAACTACACATATAGCCGGGAAGTCTCCCTGTTAGTTAGCCTAATTTTATTACTTTTTGAGGCTCCAGAATACCCTGTAAGTCCTAATTCTTAACCTATCCCGATGGGGCCTCAAATATATAATAATGGTCATGTACTGAAAACTTAAAAAGACTAATTCTTAAAAACATCCTATATTGAATAACTAAATTTAAAAAGCTTAATTTCTAAAAATTAGGGGCTTCTGAAGGTAATTATAAAGCAAGTGCCCTGGCTACGGTCCAGTTCAATTTTTCCTTCTAATTGTTTAACTAATGTGTTTACCAGTTGCAGGCCCAGAGTTTTAGTATTTTTAAAGTCAATATCCTCAGGTAATCCTACTCCATTATCACTAACTTTTAGCACCAAATTATCATCACTTTTATGGAACCTGACCCTGACCTCGCCAGAACGTTCATGGGAAAAGGCATGTTTTATAGAGTTGGTGACCAGTTCATTTATAATAAGTGCACAGGGAACTGCAGTTGAAATGTCTAGTTCTACCTCTTTTACATAGATATTTTTACTGATATGGGAGCTTACCCCATAGTTGGCGAAAAGTTCGAATAATAAATTTTCAATAAAATCCTGAAAATCAATCTTAGATAATTCATCCGCCATGTAGAGTTTTTCATGGATCATAGCCATGGACTTTACCCGGTTTCTGCTTTCCTGAAACAGTTCATAAGATTTAGAGTCATCCACATAGTCAAGTTGTAGAGAGAGTAGACTGGATATGATCTGCATATTATTTTTAACCCTATGATGGATTTCCCTTATTAATGACTCTTTTTCCTTAAGGGAATCTTTTAATTTATCTTCAAACTCTTTTCGATCAGTTATATCTACCATTATACCAATAAGACCCGCTGTATTATTATTCTCTTCAGAATAAGTAGCTTTGTTAAAAATTACTATATGCTGGGTGCCATCAGCATAGGTTACAGGTGCCTCGTAAACTTGTGTTCCGGGATTTTGGAATAATTTCCAGTCCTTTTCTTGATAATTAGCTGCCAGTTTAGGAGGATATATTTGGTAGTCAGTCTTACCGATGATTTCATCCCGGGATTTTCCAATGAAATTTTCAAATGCCTGGTTGCATCCCTGATAAATATAATCAGAGTCTTTATAGAAGATAGGGTAAGGTATAATATCAATCAGGTTTTGGAAGAATAGGAATTGTGATTTAAGGTCATCTTCCATCTTTTTGCGTTGACTGATATCTTCCATAAAACCATTAATCTGGATAATTGTTCCTTTTTCATTCATAACTGGCGTAGCCCTATCCCTAATCCATTTAATTTTTCCATTACGTGTTTTTATTCTATATTCAATATCTAGAATTGATTTATCACGGCGTTGTTTCTTAATTTCATTCCAAACGTCTTCCACATCATCTGGATGAATAATTGACGACCATAAATCAGGGTTTTCTATGAATTCATCCCTATTATATCCAGTTAACTGTCTGATCTTTCCAGAGATCAGAATATTGGTAGATTTTTCATCAGTCTGGCTACTGTATACTGCTACGGGTATGGTTTCACTGATTAACCTATATCTGGCTTCACTTTCTCTAATTTTATCTTCTGCAAGCTTTTGTTGAGTAATATCTCTACTGTAAACCGCCAAAAAATTAACCTGACCATCTACTTCAATAGGATATGCATAATGGGCAAAATATGTCTCATCTCTTTTATCCTCAAAAAAAACTTCCTCTCCCGTATCAATAGCTTTTTTAAAATACTTCCACCTGTTTTCAAATACATCTTCGGGAATGAAATCTTTGATGTGTGATCCCATCATATCTGAGGGAGTGACATTAAATCTTCTGGTCACTGCATCATTTACCTGGATAAGTATGCCTGAAGTGTCCATAAGAAATATAGAATCGCTGGAAGCATTTAAAACCCCTTTTAATTTTTCTTTACTTTTTTCCAGTTCATGATAAGCTTTTCGGCTCTGGGTGATATCCTGGAATATGCAGTTGGTGTGTTTAAATTTACCATCCAGGTCATAGGATACTTTCCCTTCAAATAAGGTGGTTATGATTGTGCCATCTTTTTTAACCAATTTTAGTTCAAAATTGGAAATCTGACCTGTTTTTTTAAACTGGGGAAAATTTGTTTTAAATTTTTTTTGCGAAGCAGGAGTTAAAAATTCGATGAAAAAGCGACCTAAAACCTCCCCCCGTTTGAACCCCATCTTCGTAAGCCAGGTTTCATTCACGTCTAAAATTATTCCATCGCTATTTATAGAGTGATAAGGAAGGGGGGCATTTTCATACAATAGGCGGAATTTTTCCTGATTTTTCTTGATATTCTTTTCCATTTTAGCTTTGTATAGGGCCATTTCAATGGTCAATGACAATTCTTTGGCCTGAAAAGGTTTTAATAAATATCCAAAGGGTTCAGTAAGTTTAGCACGTTTGACTGTAGGTTCTTCGCTGTGGGCTGTTAGGTAAACCACTGGAATGTCCAATTCCTTAATTTTAAAAGCAGCGTCGATACCATCAACATTTCCCTTAAGAACAATATCCATTAAAATAAGGTCTGGCTTAATCTGGTGAGCCTTCTCGCTGGCTTCTTCACCATGGGCGACAATGCAGGGGACCTGATAACCAAAAGATTCTAAGCTCTTTTTTATATCAAGTGCCTCTACATATTCGTCTTCCACCACTAGAATTTTTACCATTTTAACCCCAAATGTCTAGATTTTTACTAAACAAAATATGTAAAAAATTCTTTTTTTATGTTTTAGCCTATATCATATATTTTATGAATTCTTTATTAAATATAATTTATTAAAAAGGGGTTATTTTATACAAAAATAATTAGGATAATAAACATATTAATAGACAATATCCAGTTTAAAGCAGGAGACATGTAAAATGACAAAGAACTTAAAAGGGATCTATTGGTTTATCTTTTTAGTAATTGTGGTGGTGGCTGTAAGCGGTTGTACAGTTTCTACCAATGAAACAGATTATAAAACTTCAGCAGAGGAGGTAACACTTCAGGAGTTGGTTAATAATCCGGAAAATTACAGGAATAAAGATATTAAATTTACAGGTCAGGTCTTAACTGGTGTGGGGAGCACGGACGATACCATTTATTTAGGATATCCAGACTCCAACAGCACCACACAGGGTATTGTAGTAGCAGATATCCCGTTCGATTTTGAGGATCAAAAAGACAACCTCCAAAAAGGTGATAAAATCGTAGTCTATGGAAAATTAAGCGGTGTCTCCACAGTGAGCCTGAGTTTCACCAGCACAGATCCTGGGGAAAGTTTTAGTTATTCTGGGCGTGGTTTTAACATTGCCACTATGTACATCGATAAAATATGAGGATTTAAATTAATAATTTTATTTTTTTTATTCAATAATATTCCCCTTTTTAAGCTACTAATTCTTATTTTATATGAATTTTAAATCGACATGCTTTTTAAGCTTATAATATATAAAAAATTGTTTATGATGATACAGAGTATAGTTAGTTCAATTTATAACTATAAATTATGTTTACCCTTTTGAGAGAATTATAAATGGTGATATTTGTGGTTTACTGTCCAAAATGTGGTAGAGCTAATGATGATAAATCTAGTAATTGTATTAACTGTGGCGAGATTCTCAGCGAAGAAACCCGTTTTATAAAAATTGTGAAAGCTTTTGATATTTTGGGTTTGATCTTTGGTATACTATTTTTTGTATATTTAATTGGAATATATTTTGATTTGATACCCAGTAAATATTATTTAGGATTCTTTATAATTCTTATATTGGCTCTACTCTTTTTATCCAAGAGGGCTAAAAGAGTCCTTGAGATTGCAACCATTAAGTTATTTTTTGGTGGGCTAAAGAGTGTAGAATGCCCTGAATGTGAAGAACTGGTGTCTGGTGAAAATTACTGTTTTAACTGCGGATACAAGATATCAGATGTTAAGGGATACTACCAGATTGGTTCTTATCAACCCACCTTTATCGAGGTTAATCGAAAATATCTCAGGGTTTTTGAAAGTTTTCGTGCCCGCTATGAACTTGTCCGACTTGATCCCTCCAAGTATCTATTGGCTAATATAAAAGATCCACGAGTAGAATGGTGCCAAGGTAAAATCTTGACTCATCCCTGTTTTAAGTTTAGCTATTCTGGTAGAAGAGTGGTTTTACCTATTAATGCTAAAATACTCTCTGGAATTCAACAGAACTTAAATTACATCACTGGTCCCCTTAGTATTGGCGGACCTTTTAATTGGATCCGTAATCAGAACAAGGTAAGATTTGGAATTACAATTGGAGTGATCCTTGCATTTATAATTGCAGGAACTGTGTACTTTACCTATTCAACTGATATAAGCTATGGTGGTTTTAAGTCTCAAGTTTCTGGATTGGAAGTGGTAAGTGCAACAGGTTTTAAACATATCTCTACTCCAAATTCTGTTACTGTAGAGGGATACATTAAAAATAATGGTAACACTGACCAGGATTTTGTAAAAGTCAACATTATTGGTCATGATTCCAGTGGAAATATTGTGTCCCAGGACGCTACCTATATCGAGGTAGATACATTAAAACCCGGCGAGACTTCCTTTTTCTATAATTATCTGGATGATTACCAGCAAAATATTAGAAGTTTTAAAGTAGAAGTATTCATGTAAAAGGAAACTTAATATTCCTCACATAAATATCTACATAAAATTTATGATATGATAAACATATTAACAATCATAACTGAAATTCAGGTGGTACAGTGAAAGTTGTAAAAAAGAGAGGGAGCATAGAATCATATCAACCTACCAAGATAAGGAAATCTCTGGAGAAAGCAACCATTGATGCTGGTTATTCTGTAGAAGAGAAAAAAAATATATTAGATAAGGTTTATTCAAATATTAACAAAAAATTAGAGGAAAAAAAGGAAGTTAAAAGTGATACTATACGGGTTTGTCTTTTAACTGAACTGGACAAATGTGAACCATATATAGCCAAGTCCTGGAGAAGTTTTGAAAATAAATATAAATCCAGATAACAAGCCACTTTTATAAAGTAAAGTATTTTTATCTGGTAACTTAGCCCAGTTCCAATATTCATAAATAGAAAATCTGATTTAATTGAGAATTTCTAAAGTTTAGGCTCTATAGGGAAATTTTATGAAAAATTCAGTGCCTTTGCTTTTATCCAATGATATTGTTCCCTCCAACTGTGAAACCAGACTACTTACCAGCTGTAATCCTAAAGTTTCGGTTTTAACTATGTCAAAATCAGTTGGAAAACCTATCCCATCATCTTTTATCCACATTAATATGGAGCCATTTACAGCTTTTATCTTGATTTTTATATGTCCCTTTTTATGGGGAAATGCGTATTTTATGGAATTAGTCAGTAATTCATTTATTATTAAGCCCGTGGGAATGGCCTGATTAATGTCCAGTTTAATATTTTCTATATCCATTTCCAGTGTTAACTGGTGTGTACTAACGCGGTAAGATTTGAATATTTCAGCAGACAGTGTATTAACATAATCCTCCATATTAATCTGGGAGAAATCTCCAGAACTGTACAACTTTTCATGGATAAAACCCATGGACTTTACCCGATTTTTACAGTCATTCAAGGCTTCCTGTAAGTTTTTGTCCTCTAAAAAAAGTGATTGAAGGTTGAGGATTGAAGATATGATCTGCATATTATTTTTAACCCGGTGGTGAATCTCTTTGAGGAGCATCTCATTTTTATGGTTGGCGTCTTTAAGTTCATCTTCTATTTTCTTGTGATGGGTTAAATCAATTATAGATATTATAACCTTGGAATAGTCGTGATCGTATCCGGGAGATGCAAAAAAATTCAACATAACAAATTTTTTATCTCCTTTTAAAGTTTTAGTAACAGCTTCGCCATAGAATGATTTTTTATTGTTGGCTATGGATACGAGTTCCTTTTTAAAGATTTCAATTGACTTAGGAGTGAATAAATGGGGTAAATAGTTTTTGAATTCGGCGATATTATCTGCATCATATAATTCTAGTGTTTTTTTATTCACATCTACTATTTTAACTGTTTTTGCCAGTTTTTGAACTGTTTCTGGGTGTTGGTCAAAATATTCTTGGAAGTTTTTAACACCTCTAACCTTTAAATCATCAATAAGCTGTTTTCCCTGGGAAAAATCTCCTTCCCATAGGGATATGGGGCTGTTTTCGAATAGATTTTTGTAACGTTTCCTGCTGATCTTTAATTGTTCTTCATAGCGTCCTCTACTTTTTAAATTCTCAATCCAGCTATCAAATGTGGAATCAGGAAAAATATTACCTTTATATTCTTCTGTGGGGATGTAATAAAAGTTATTATATATTTTAGGTCCAATGGCTATTAATGGATGGAACAATAAAATGTCCAGGAGAAAATTTTTATTAAAATCATTGATATTGTACTGGCATAATGCATAGAATTTTTTACCCTTTAAAAAATCGTTTAATTTATTTTCATATTCCAGTAACTTTTCAAAGCTATCTATTCCATTAAGAATCCAGCTCATCTCACCTGTACCTCTAAGTGCAGAGTAGCCCTGTTTTAATGTTTCATCATAGATTTTTTGAAGATTTCTAAGCATAAGTTCTGGTTTAAAAAAACCTTTTGGAGTATAAACATCTTTAGAATATAGGAAAACGAGCTGGCCGGTCTGGATGTAATCTTTAACATTTACAGTTTCTTTGAGGTATCTGGTTATGGTTTCAAGATCGTGTTTATCCAGGATGTATAATACTTTTTCCCCTTTTTCTAATCCATGGATAATATAGGATGTTATTAGTTTTTTATGATCCTTCTCTTTTTTGTAAAAACAGCAGATATGATTTCCAGGTTTTAGATCAGTTACTTCCCCTAAAAGGTCTCCAGATTCCATATTCAACCCCCGACTACGAAAATTTTTTTTCTGAAGAATATGATTGGCGATTTATATTGCTTTAATTATCTTTTATTAGTTACTTGGATTCTATTGCTAATTTGTAGATTAATTAACCAACTGCATTCTATGAACTAATCTTGATATTAATATTTTTATTATTCCATTTAATAATTTCGATTGGGGTGATTGGAGTATTTAAATAGCTTTTATATATCCTAACTGAAAAATTTGATCTCTTTTTGTGATCTTGGTTAATAACACGTATTAGAAAGTAAAAATTCGATCTTTAACATTATTCTTCAAATTGAAAAAATATGTTTGATTTAACTCTCTTTTTTACTGTATTAGTGGAGTTTTACTGTTTGGATTTTTTAATTTTTAATGTGAATTAGAGAAAATAATATGACCTTCGGTATATAATGGTTTAGCGAAAAAGAATAGAACATTTTAAACTACCGAAAACATCAGATTTACACCCACTTAGAGTGTAGGTAATGATGATTATGACTTAATTTCACACATGCAGGATGTTTATAATAAAAAATGAAAAAGAAATATTATAATGGAATATATATAAAAAATGTTTATTTATGACCCAAATCCATTTCAAAGTTTAAATAATGTCCATTTTTGCCGAATAATATTTAAAGAATGGAATAGATAAAAAGGTATATGGATTCAGAAAAAAGAAAAAGTAGGTCTATGAAGTTTCAAAAACCGGGATTAGATGACGCAAATCAGATTTATAACTTGGTAAAAAGAAGCCAACCACTGGACATTAATTCATTATATTCCTATCTACTGGTATGTGCACACTTTAATAGAACAAGTATCGTGACAAAATATGACAACCAGGTGGTAGGGTACGTTTCTGCATATATTAAACCTCAGAGAGATGATACTCTTTTTATATGGCAGGTGGCAGTAGCACCCTCCATGAGGGGACAGGGACTGGCCAGCAAGATGATACATCAAATACTCCAGAGAAGAGAACTTCAAGAGATAAAATACATTGAAACTACAGTAACACCATCAAACCAGGCGTCAATGAACTTATTCAAGAAAATTAGCCAAGATTTAAACTGCGACATTAAAAAATCATCATACTTTACCCGTGACCTATTCGGTGAATCCAGCCACGAAGAAGAACTACTTCTTCGTATAGGACCGTTAAAAAAATAAAAAAATAGTAAAATTAGTATTTAAAAAAAATAGGAGAAATTTAGAAGTTAAAATTTATTTTAAATTGAGTGATTAGATGAAAACATTTAAAGAGCTTGAATCACAGGTACGTAGTTATGTTAGAAGTTTCCCAGCCATATTCCATAAAGCCAAAGGTTCACTATTGTATGATGAACAGGGCAAAGAGTATATAGACTTTTTTGCAGGGGCAGGGACACTTAACTATGGACATAATAATCCAATGGTTTCAGAAGCGCTTATAAAATATATTGAAGATGATGGTATTATCCACGGCCTGGATAAGGCCACTAAAGCCAAGAAAAGTTTCTTGGATAAATTCAATGACATAATTTTAAAACCGAGGCACATGGATTACAAGGTACAGTTTTCCGGGCCTACTGGTACCAATGCAGTTGAATCTGCCCTTAAACTGGTTAGAATGGTTAAGGGCCGATCTAATATTATTAGTTTTACTAACGCCTTTCATGGTCTTACCATGGGATCTATGGCTGTAACTGCCAATGCATTCTACCGGGACGAGGCATTCATTAATCGGATCAATGTAAGTTTCATGCCCTTTGATGGCTACTTTGGAGAAGACGTTAATACAGCAGAATATCTTAGAAAATTTCTAGAAGATCAAAGCAGTGGTGTAGACCTGCCCGCAGCTATTATACTGGAGACTATCCAGGCTGAAGGCGGTATTAATGTGGCCAGCAGCAAATGGTTAAGGGAAATTGAGCAGATATGCCATGATTTTGATATTTTATTAATAGTGGATGATATACAAGTGGGGAATGGTCGGACCGGTTCATTTTTCAGTTTTGAAGACGCGGGGATCAATCCAGACATAGTAACTCTATCTAAATCCATTGGGGGAGGCCTACCACTATCCATGGTGCTCATGAAACCTGAACTTGATCAGTGGAAGCCCGGAGAGCATACTGGAACCTTTAGGGGAAATAACCTGGCCTTTGTGGCTGCCAGTGAAGTACTAAGTTACTGGGAAAATGACAATCTTTCCAACACTGTTCATGAGAAAGGTCAATTATTAAAAGAGAAATTGATGGAAATCAGAGATAAATATTCCCAACTAAATGGGGATGTTAGAGGTAGGGGAATGATACAAGGACTAAAAATACCTTCACTAGGATTTTGCAGTGAAGTCACTGAGGAAGCCTTTGCCAATGGTTTGTTGATTGAGTTGGCTGGTGCCAATGATAATATCTTGAAACTCCTACCTCCTCTTACAACTGAAAATGAGCTTTTAAATGAGGGATTAGAAATAATAGATAATTCTATTAACACAGTATTAGAAAACAGAGAGTCAATGTTTGAGGATGTAAATAATGATCGTTAGGAATATGGTAGAAATTGAAGGTACCCACCGCGAAGTCAAAGCTGAAAACAATAACTGGTCAAGCAAACGTATATTACTAAAAAAGGATAATATGGGGTTTTCATTGCATGAGACCATAATTTATGCTGGTAGTGAAACTCTTATCTGGTATAAAAATCATTTAGAGGCAGTTTACTGTATAGAAGGTGAAGGAGAAATAGAAACCACAGTTGATGGAATCATTTACCCTATTAAACCAGGTACTATGTATGCTTTGGACCAGCATGATAAACACTATTTACGGGCTTTTGACGAGGATCTTCGATTAATCTGTGTTTTTAATCCACCACTGGAAGGTGATGAAGTACATGATGAGGATGGTTCCTATGATATAAAGCTTGAATAGTTAATTAATTTTATTTTAAAATTATTTTTTTAGATTCATATACATTTGGATATTTATTATATCCTTTTTTTATATTCTATTTCCTGAAAACTTATCTTAAAGTAAGTGCCATGATTAGAATCCAATTTGATATCTCCTTCTAATTGATTAACCAGGTTTCTCACTAATTCAAGTCCTAAAGTTTTCGCACTCTCAAGATCCAAATCTTTAGGGAAACCCACCCCATTGTCGGAGACAGTTAGTATGTATGTGCCATTATCCTCTTCAAAGTTGATGGAGATTTTTCCCTTTAATTCTTGGGGGAATGCGTGTTTTATAGCATTGGTAATTAATTCATTTAGAATAAGCCCACAGGGAATGGCAGTTTCCAGGTTCAATTCAATATTATGTGCATTGATTTCAAATCGTATCTGGTTTGGGTCAATCATGTAGGTGCCCATAATATCTTTAACCAGGCTGATGATGTAATCTTTGAAGTTTATTCGCGAGAAATTTTTGGATTGATAAAGCTTTTCATGTATTATAGCCATAGATTTTACTCGGTTTTGGGATTCTGTGAATAAATCCTTATCTTCAGGATCCTTGATGTGTACGGATTGAAGATTCAGGAGGCTGGATATGATCTGCAGGTTGTTTTTCACCCGGTGATGAATCTCACCTAGAAGCATTTCCTTCTCTAATAAAGAATTTTCTATCTGTTTAGACGCATTTCTACGATCTGTATCATCTATAATAGTACATAATGCTCCGTTAAAACTTTCATTTTCTACCTCAGGTAATATCCAACCTGTAAAAAATCTTGTGGTAGGTGTAGTTAGTATTGGTATGGATTCAAAATACACAGGTTTCAATGTTTTTTTGGCTTCTTCAAAATATTGTAAAAATTCATCCACATTTTCATGGGGAATTTCGTTTAATATGTCAATGCCCATCAAATCGAAGTCCATCATTCCAGTCGTTCTTTTGAAGGCTTTATTATAATAAATTACCTTATCATTTTTATCTGTGACAAATATTCCCTCGTTCACACTTTCAATAATATTTTCATAGAATTTTTCCAGTTTTTTAATTCTTTTAATAGCCTCGTCGCGTTTTTCATCAAGAATGTTCAATTTATTGGCACTCAATAATACTAAAGAGATTATAATAATTGATGAAAAGACCACAATAGCCACAGTACCAGTTTTTGTACCATATAAACCAGTATTTTCCCCCATAACACGCAGAAAACCTATGACAAATATAATGATTATTAAATTTCCTAAAAGCTGCCGAGAAATTATTCCTCCGGATTTAGTGCTGGTAATTATTTCCATTAAACCCTGATCAGGTTTATACATTAAAATTCCTATACTTAACAGTATGTGAATAATGGAGGTAAAAAGAGCCATCTGCACTACCCAGTCTCCTACATGGATAATTTTGACCCCATAAACTGCACCAGTAAATCCAAAAAATGCAATGAACCCGCCAATTAATGCTAACATTTGGAATAATGAATTTCTTTTAGAATTCGTAAGTAAAAACAGTGCAAAACCATAGATAATGAAAATTAATGAAGAAAGAAATTTAGTACGGCCAGTAATAGTTTCAACTGGATCTCTAAAAGGTTGGGTAAACAATAACTGGTCCAACCCTAAATTAACACCACTAATGTACTGTAAAAAAGTTATAATACCTATAAAAAGGACTGCCAATGCCAGAATCTTAGAAATTAACATCAAGGGATATTTTTTACTATAAATATTTGCTAAATAGAGAGCACCACCGGCCAGAACAAATGTTAAGGCAGTGTTAAATTTAGTTGCATAAAATTGACTTATATCTCCCCTTAATAGGGGAATGTTAAACAACCACCCCACCATAATTAAAATTGCAACTACAATAACAATTAAACTAAGTATCTTAGATGAC
>JGI11944J13513_1002468_pt1 | contig 12857 bp, 13 predicted proteins | sample TerdegcoTASludge_FD_13513 | JGI IMG/M metagenome (IMG submission 13513) | reverse complement strand
ACAGAACTGCTGCACCGGTGTTCTCGAGGCTAACCTGAACAGCAACGTCATCGGCGTTGCCCACATCGGATGGCTCTCCAGGGATCCCGAGCCCAGCGCTCTGCTCAAGGGCCGCCACGCTGAGTACGGCAGATCCGTCGAGGATCTGACTGGTGTCTTCTCCATTGAGAAGTTCATCCAGCTCTGGGGCAACTCCACCTGCGGCGCAATCAGCGTTGACTGGCTGCCTTGCCTGTAAGCAGATAAGTGACATACATCGAATCTGACCCCAGGCGGCGATGCCCAGGGTCATTTTTTTTAATTAGCTAGGCATTATTGATTAGAACGATATTTCCCTGGCAAGCTCGACAGATTTATATCGCAATAATCCAACCACTGTGATAGTGCCTGGGGAATGTTTTTGTCTGATCGATCGAAAGCATCAGTCCAGGTGTCTCACGCCAGGAGAAAATCATGCAATTTCGCTTTAGTTGTTATGATTGAATTCGCTCTGATTGGCGTGATTGAACTACGGGGATGTCCGGGGCCGATCAAAGAACGGCTCTGGATCATTGTGCTAGAGGAGGGATTGCGAATCAAGAAGACGATAGCTGTTTTGATTATAGTAGCATTAGCCGTGGTCGGCACGGCCGGTGCAGCAAACTACATGTATGAAAAAGCATCGGTCAGGGGCGTTGGATACAAAGACGTTGAGATGATCATATCCACACAATCTGGCTTCAACGGCCAGAAGCTGGTTGAGAAGGAGTCCGGATCAGGAAATGTGATCGCAGAGAGGACTGAGCTAGAGGCGGAAAGACAGCTCAACGGAGATGGAATCCCCATCGGCTGGGTGATAGATCCTTTTGGATTCCCATGCATCTGGTGTAGATGCGACTGGCCAACAGGAACTCTATGTCCCATGGACTACATCAACTTCACCAAGGAAGCGGAGTTCGAGTACATGCCCGTCTCATACCAGACCGGCACCTATGACCAGAAGTGGGTCGAGAAGCTGTGTGTACAGAACTACAAGATAGGCGCTGTGCTGACTGAGATGTACAGCCACGCTGAGCACCTGCAGAAGACCACTGAGGTCAAGACCAGGGGATATGGCATTTACAACAGAGAGGATCCCAACCGGTATATTTTCACCGACAGTGGCTGTCCCCGCTGCTGCACCGGTGTTCTTGAGGCCAATCTGAACAGCAATGTGATCGGCGTTGCCCATATTGGCTGGCTATCTAGGGACCCCGCCCCCAGCAGCGCTCTCAAGGGCCGTCATGCTGAGTACGGCCGATCGGTCGAGGATCTGACTGGTGTCTTCTCCATTGAGAAGTTCATCCAGCTCTGGGGCAACTCCACCTGCGGAGCGGTCAGCGTCGACTGGCTGCCCTGTATGTAGATGGCCACCTAAAGAATTCCTGCACCGGACCTATCACTCCTGTGCCCGGAACAGGGATTCTTTTCGATATGTTTTTTAAGCGGATTGATATGAACCATTCGGTCCGCCGGTCAGTAAGAATTATTAGGGTTAGTGACGTTTTTTTTTGATCGTTCCTTGACCGCACATGAAAGGATAATTATCAGAGGGGTCTTTCTCGCCAACCCCTCCTTTGGAAGATGATTATTATCAACAGATAGATTTATATCGAATAAAAGCATCAACTTATAATTGTGGCTCAAGTCCTGCGCATGAGGCAGGATAAAAACTACATATAAAGAGATCTATAACTGTTACGTCAAACATCGGGGGTAATTGTAGCATGAAGGGAGTAACGATAGTATTGATTGCGGTAGCTCTAATGGGGCTATGCAGTATTGTCTTGGCGAATCCGCCACTGGTGCCTCCAGTTCAGTATGAGCAGTTTTGTGAAAGCCATAAGGTATCCGGTTCCGGGGTTATCGACGTTTCCAATTCCATAATCGACAAGAAGATAGCTCTGGAGTACTTCGATACCATGAACGGGGACGGAGACTTCGAGCTAGATCAGGAGACAGCATATTCCCAAAATGCTGATGTCCTGAAGAGAAATGTCTCATCGGTGAATGGAGGAAACAAGTCCAACCTGAACTTGGTCCAGACAACCAAGATGACCTACAGCGGCCAGACACCGCTGACCGGAGGTCGGCTCATTAATTCCAAGGAGTTCTATGGCGGCATTGGGGCCAATGTGCAGGAGCTGTTTTCGGTGAACGAGTTGGAGCAGGATGAGACCGCATTCTTCTCCTCCACCACGCCCTACAACCCGGCAGGCACAACGCCCGAGGATCTCATCACATCCCTCGCGAGCGCAGGAAGAGACCAGGATGCTGTTGCCGCTCTGATGGGCAATAATCCTGCTCATCTGGTGGGAATTGAAACCAAGAACTCCTTCAACGGCACATGGGGAACCGACGCCACATGGCACAAGATATTCTACAAGGATATCAAGGCTCATGAGATGTTCACCGGAACATTCGAGGCAGAGAAGGTTCTGAAGTTCCATGAGAATCCTGTGCCTGAGAGGCAACGCGCGCCTTGTGAAGGAATAGACTGCTAGGTCGAGATGACCTGGCCGCTTTTTTTTATATCATTTCAGGGGGTTAGTATGAGAATACGTCTGATCATGATAATAGCAATGTTGATCCTGACAGCATGCCAGACATTGGCTACAGTCGAGGATCCGGGGATGGCACTGGCTGATCTTTCTGCCACCTGGCCAGGTCCCTCCACCCCATCCATTCCCAACTACCTGCCCAGCCCCTGTTCAGGGGACTCTGGGGTGCTATCGGTGGACGTCACCCTGACCGGACCGGAATCCGAGAAGGACAAGTCCTATACCACCCAGGGAAAAGGGCTGGACTTTGTGGTGACTGTGACCAACGAGGGCTCTACCGATGCGGAGGTGGAAGTGTGCGTCAAGCCTATGGATTGCGCTCTTGATTGGTTTGGCTGGACCAGAACCTCCTTGAGCATCCCAGCAGGAGGGACTCGTTCTCAGAACCTGGCCGTCCAGCCAGGTGTCAATGCAGTAGAGGGAAAGTACAGGTTCGCAGTCGAAGCCTCGGCAAAATGCCGTACCTCAGCCCAGAAAGAAGCATCGTTCCGTGTGCAGGCATATGATTATGCTTCAGAGACCGCCATCAGCGGCTCAGGCCAGTTCCAGATGAGCAAAGACCTTCGATCCATGGAATCGGGCATCAAGTCCACCAAAGATGTGATATTCAGCGGCAGTGTGGATGCCCTGGTCAAGAATGAGTACATGGTGGATGAAGCCAGGGGGAAGAATGCCAACTTCGTCGAAAAGGACGCTGTTGATAACTACAATGCGGTGGCCAGTGGAGATGCTCTGGTGGGAACGGAAAGCTTCAAGAGCTCTGCCATATTCGGTGGGGTGGGCTCCAAGGTGCGAGAGACATATGATCTGCAACAGATGGAGTTCAAGAGCCAGGATTTCACCCTGCACCAGACCGGATCTCTGAAGAAGACAGCGGAGTTCAAGACGATGGACAACTTCACTGGATACTACCTCATCGATGCCAAGCAGTCGATTCCCGGCCAAAAGAGTCTCAAAGAGCTGGAGGAGTATTTTGGCTCATTTGAGATAAACCGGAGGATTCTATTCCGCAATAACGCTGAATCCGAGCCTGCCTGCCAGGATGGCGACTGCCAGGGGATTGCTACGCCCACGGTCAATAGCTCTCGAATCTTGCCTGCTGCCAGTCCCTGCACCAGCAGCTCATGCCAGAGCTTCGTAAACAGGCTGAACAATTTCGCTCGCAGGGCATGAGCAGCAATCTTTTTTTTATTTTTTGATATCAATGGCTATTATATCCGCACGGTCCCCCTTCCTGAGGACCCGAGAACGGGCCAAAACCTTGAAATAGGCTGCAGAGAACCCTATAGTGGGTGCTAGGGTTCATCAGGAGAGATCTTTTGGAAAAGGAGGTAGTGTGGATTGAAAAGGGAAATGATCATTTTAGCGGTAATGGCCATGGCTCTAATTGGCATGGCAGGCGCTGCCAATTACATGTACGAGAAATCGTCTGTAAAAGGAGTGGGGTACAGAAGCCTGGAGATGGTCATCTCCACCCAGCCTGGCTTTGAGGGCCAGAAGCTGGTGGAGAAGCAGTCCGGCTCGGGAAATGTCATCACCTCCCGGATAGAGATGGAGGCGGAGAGGCAGCCTGCAGACTTGGGTTGCGCATGGTCTAATGGCTATCCCATGGATTATATCAACTTCACCTCAGAGCAGGAGCTGGAGTACATGCCCGTATCTTATCAGACCGGCACCTACGACCAGAAATGGGTGGACAAGCTGTGTGTCCAGAACTACGAGATAGGGGCGGTTATGACGGAGATGTACACTCATGCCGAGCACCTGCAGAAGACCACTGAGGTCAAGACCAGGGGCTACAATGCCCAGACCGAAACACCTTGCTGTAATGGGGTCCTGGAGGCCAACATAAACAGCAATGTGATCGGCGTGGCCCATATCGGCTGGATCTCCAGAGATCCTCAAGCCAGCAGCACTCTCAAGGGAAGACATGCGGAGTATGGCCGATCGGTCGAGGACCTCACGGGCGTCTTCTCCATTGAGAAGTTCATCCAGCTCTGGGGCAACTCCACCTGCGGCGCAGTAAGCGTTGACTGGTTGCCCTGCATATAAGGCCCTGAACGGAAAACCACTTGCATGCGCCGAGAAAACGGCGCAATCCTTTCTTTTTGCTCTTCGGTCATTCCTGGCGGTAGCACAACATCGAACAGATCGGCTTGATCGATGAAATTTTCAGATTGGTAGCAATATTTATTACTATGAAGCCGGATTGAAATACCAATGGCCATGCTGGAGATAATCGATCTCAGATCCCATTTCCCTTCCCCAGACGGTCCGGTGCGAGCGGTGAATGCAGTGGATCTGAAGATAGGAGAAAACGAGCGACTGGGCCTGATCGGTGAGACGGGCTGCGGAAAGACGGTGCTTGGCATGTCCATCATCCGCCTGCTGCCTCCCTCAGCCAGGGTGGAGGGGAGGATGATTTACAAGGGACAGGACCTGCTCGATCTCACTGATGAGGAGATGAGGAGATTGCGGGGAAAGGAGATCGCCATGATCCTGCAGAATCCCACCACCTCCCTCAACCCGGTCCTAAAGGTAGGGGAGCAGATTGCAGAGGTGATACAGCTCCATCATAGGTGCAACCGGAGGGATGCAAAAGCGAGAGCGGTGAAGATGCTAAAGGCAGCCCTGATTCCAGAGGCTGAGAGGAGGGCGGATCAGTATCCTCATCAGCTTTCCGGAGGAATGAAAGAGAGGGTGATGATCGCTATGGGCCTGGCCAGTCGTCCCTCTTTCATCATCGCCGACGAGCCCACCAAGGGCCTTGATCGTCGCACTAAAGCGGAGATCGTCAATCTGATCAGAGATATGACCTCCGGGAAGTCGATGCTCATGATCACCCACGACCTGGCTGCTGCAGGAGAGATCTGCGACAGGATTGCCGTCATGTACGGGGGAGAATTGCTGGAAGAGGCCTCGACCGAGGCCATCCTGAACGACCCCCAGCATCCTTACACCCAGGGGTTCATCCGCTCGCTGCCAAGCCGGGGATTGCACCCCATACCCGGAACCAGCCCCTCACTGATCGATCCGCCATCCGGCTGCAGATTCCATCCCCGTTGCCCCTATGCGATGGAGATCTGCAAGAGAGAGCATCCCCAGATGGTGCCGCTGGATAGGGGTCATTCATCGAGGTGTTATTTATGTCACTGATCGAGGTCCAGGATCTGAGAAAGCACTACTCCAGTGGATTGATAAGAAAGCAGCACACAATAGCGGTGGATGGCATCTCATTTCATATTGAGAGGGGAGAGAGCCTCGGCCTGGTGGGAGAGTCTGGCTGCGGAAAGACCACCGTTGGCCGGCTACTCCTGCGGCTCATCGAGCCCACATCTGGCCGCATAACCTTTGATGGTGCAGATATAACCAGGCTGGGGAGAGATGAGATGAGAAAGCTCCGCCCCCGGATGCAGATGATATTTCAGGATCCAGAATCATCTCTCAATCCCAGGATGCGAATAGGGGAGAGCATCGCTGAGCCCTTCCGGCTTAAGCTGCGGGGAAAGATGAGCCGTGGCGAGATAAGAGACCGGGTCTTGGAGCTCGTGGATGTGGTGGGCCTGAATCCGGAGCACGTCAACCGCTTCCCCCATCAGCTCAGCGGCGGGCAGAACCAGAGGGTGATCCTGGCCAGAATTCTGGCCATAAAGCCGGAGTTCATTGTCGCAGATGAGCCCACTGCATCTTTGGATGTATCCGTGCAGGCCCAGATCCTGCGGCTTATGATGGAATTGAAAAGGAGATACGGCCTTACAATGCTGTTCATATCCCATGATATGGATGTGATAAGGCATATGAGCGATCGCATCGCCCTTATGGAAAAGGGAAGAATAATCGATATACAGGACAACAGGAGCACCAAGGTAGCATTGAATGCAGCCTTTGAAGCGAGAAGCATCAAATGGGGCTTCAAGAATAGCGAGCCAGTGCAGCCGAAAGCAATAGTATAATTAATATAAATAACATTGATAAGTTCTGCTCCATTCCGGATATATTGTCAGCCTGTACATCATCAGCCCTTTGAACGCCACTTTTGCCATCCACCATCATATCAGTCTCATGGGATGCTTTTATCGATTTTTCCTCCGCCACCTTAATCCGGAGAGGGGATGTGCTGGTGGCATACTCATTCCCCCGCACATCACGATATACCACTGTGGAGGCGGGAATGCTGATCCCCTCCCGGTCCAGCACTCGCAGGCGAATCTCGCGGAGGGCCTTCTCACCCGGAGATAGCATGAATGATTCATCAATCTCTCCCCTGATCAGCTCTGCCCCCTGGGGAACCCTCTCCGCCAGGGTCAGCACCGCTTTTCTGTTGCCCTGATTCTCCAGCTCCATTGTGATCGTCACCTCCTCTCCCACCCTCACCTTCTGGGGGCTGATTCTCCTCCTGACATCGATCCAGGGACCGACCACATCCACCATCGGCTGGTTGGAATGGACGGTATAGATCCATTCCCCCAGACTGAAAGAAGCTATAGCATCAGGCAGAGAGAGACCCAGGCCTGGCTCCTTGGCCTTGATTTTGTAGCTGACCGTTTTCGTCTGACCGGGCGGGATGAGAATTCTCCAGAGGAGAGTATCATTTGTACAAAAGCCCTCTCCAGTGGAGTCGACCAGGTCCACTTTTAGGGTCCTGTTACCCGAATTGCTCAGGGAATTGATCACATAATAGCTTTCAGAGAAATCCTGGTTCTCTTCAACCCTCTTGTGAAGGAGCAGAGGGCCGGATATGCGTGCCCGGCTGCCACCCCAGGACTGATAGGCATTTCCCTCAGGGTCTTTGTACTGCGCATGGGCCCTCACCTCAAGGTCAGCTGCCTCAGGCAGATATGGTGCCTGCAGATAGATCTTGATGGGATCGATTTGAACCGTCTTTTTCCTGTCATCCCAGGCCGATCCCGCCGGCAGGCTGGATATGTTGATCCTCCTGCTGAATAGAGGCGGAACGCAATCCACGACTATCTTCAGGTCTTCTGCATCCACTGCGCCTCGATTCTCTACTTTCAGCAGAATTTTCATGTCCTCTCCGCCCCGGTAGAGATCTTTATCGAAGTTCAAGAGCAGAGATATCTCCGGAGCGCTGAGAAGCTGCAGTCTCACAATGGCATAAGGATCACCCTCATCCTCCCCCTCGCCGATCTCCAGGACGCTGACTCTCAAGGAATCGTTTATAATGAACCACTCGCCCACATGCAAAGCTCGGCGGGCAATAGGGCGTCCCTCCTCCTCCAGCTCCACCAGGGCTATGAGCTTATCCTCCAGGGAGAAGTCGGCTAGGGTCAGGGTGTAATCCTCCAATACCAATTGCTCTTTCCAGTGGAGCTCCCCTTTGATACCCTGGTCCCAGAAAGTCGCCTGGGCGGTTGAAGCCACAAGCAGCAGGATCAAGAATGCTCTGATCATCTCAATGCCTTGAGAGCAGATAGACCGCCAGGAGGATCAATGCCGCATAGATGTACAATCGATCCCCCTCCTTCATGGACCCTCCAATGATGGAGTTGGCATTCTTTTCCTGGGGGCTTTTGCCCGGTGAGCTATCCTTCAGTAGATAGTTGTCCTTGCCGCCACTGGATCCAATCATCGAGGTATCATCCTTATTCTCAGCAGCCTTCTCTCCTTCCCCTCCTTTTAGCTCATCCCCCAGAGCAGCGGGCCGTTCCGGATCTGCACCATTCTCGCCTGCATCATCATCAGAAGACTTCTTCTCTGCCGGCTCGTCCTTAGCGCTCGATTTCTCATCACCGCTCCCGAAGGAACGGCTGCTCAATCCTGAAAAGGAGGCATCCTTCGCCTCAAATGAGATCCCTTTGGGTGCATAGAAGATGACTGCCTCATCGCGCTTTACAATTATCTTCTTAGTATTTTCGTACTCTATTCTGGTATCCCTGTCCTGCCACCTGACCGATAGGTTGTGAATGCCCTCTTTTAGCTTTATCTTCCCCAGTTCAGCACTGCTCTCTGCTCCCACCTTCTTGCTCTTCTCGAAGCGGCCGTCAGCATAAAGAAATGCTTCCAGCTCCTGGGAGTTCTCATTGACCAGATTCACTATTATCTCAAACTCCTCCGGCTTATTATTCAGAGTGGTGTAGAGGTTAACCGATGTCTCAGCTGAGATATCCTTTATCTCTTCCACCTCAAAGGAGCTCTTGACATCCTCATCCCACCAGGTGATCTTGAAGCTGTGCCTCCCCTTCACCAGAGAATAGCTGTCGATCTTCTGATCTGATTGAGAGGAGATCTCCTTGCGGCCCACCAATTCCGAATCTATGAACAGGGAGACATCAAGCCTCTCATTGTCATTGTTGGTGATATAGACGTGAACCGGCGCAAGGGATTCATTCCCCTCGGTCAGTTTTGATGAATCAGCATCTATGGAGAGGTTCATCACCTCGCTCTCAATTCCGTTGGCAAGAGATATCTGGGAGGTAATAATGATTGAAAGCAGAATGCCCGCCCCGAAAAGAGAGAATATGGCAGACGATGCCATGTTTGCATCCCTTCTTCTGAGATGAGGACTGCATCGCATGTATATCCACTGGGAGACGATTACTTAAATATCATTTGGTAAGCAAATAATCAAAATTCATGTTAATATAGCTGATTAGATAGATTTATAATCTGAGATTTTATTCTCTTAACGAAAGCATTATCTACAAGATATTCGAATAAGCCCATCTAGAGGATGAGATGTTGACTGATACTGCCATCTTGCTTTTAATCGCAGAGGGGGTGCCCTTCCTGGCCCTGGTCTATTATCTAATTCATAAGAAGCAGATGTTCATGCTGGAGAGGGGAATCGAATTGAAGATGGACCGGCATGCAAGAATCGAGCGCAGAATTATAAACGGTCTCTTCTTGACCCTTGCCGGAATCTCCTTGATCCTAGCACCTCAATTGGCATCCATTGTGGGAATAGAGGCAGAGCTAAGCTTTGATCTTCTTCTGGTGAGCATGATAGTGCTCTGCGCTGGCTTGGCCATGCTGATTGGCGGCGAGCTGCTCAGGTACAGGCCTTCCCTGCTTGAAGGCTCTGATGGATCTGCAGAGCTGAAATGAGAGGGAAGAAACGAACCTGCGATCCTCGAACAGGAATAATAGAGAGAAATTTATAGAAATTTATCCAATAATAGGAAGATCTGGCTGCAGAAATCTTATTTTCAGCTGCAGCCAGGATCATCCTTTTATGGCAATCTAACCCGGATCGTAATACATCTCTTTTCTATCACCTCCGCGCTTCACTCCCCGATGTAGATTTTGATCGTCCTTACCGGATTGTTCTTCCTATCCACAACCAGAACCTCTTCACCATCCTCGATCCCAGGATCAGATGCTTGCACCTGACCGGGGAATAGCCGTCCTCCTCGAGCGATAAAAGGCACCGCTGCATCTGATACCACCACTCTGCTCATCGATTGATTGCTCTTATCATTCAACATCGCCTAATCACCTCTTTGGATCTATTTCACCTGCGAATAATGCAGAATAAGATCTTATTAAGTAATAAGCTTTTTGATTGAATTGTTACCATAGGAAAGGGCATATTGAAGACCCATCCTTCGATCTGATCGCTTCCAGATCGGTATGCCGGTTATGCAGTGAGGCGATGGTTCCCATACCATCGGTCAAGAGGGTGGTGACGGGCCATAGCACGGCCAATCGCCTATGGGAAGTTACTCCCGCCAGCCACCTTCGGCCTCGATGAATGAAAGATATCGTGGCATAAGTCCCAGGCGACTGAGCGGACTGCTAATGGATCGCCCAAACTCTTCGGAGGGGAAATCTCAATCCTTCCCCATTGGAGAATGCATTGCCGATCTATGCCAATCGCTTAAGAAGCTGCAGGATAGGCATGTTTTTTTTCGCAACTGTTAGCTCCAAATTATTAACAAAAATGATTTATACCCAGCATAATCTTAATAACTACAGGTTATGCGAGGAATTGATATGAAGGTACAACTGTTTTCCGCGCCTATAGCCTTTGCCCTGATGGCAATGCTGCTGATGGCACCGGCATGGGCGGCTGAATATCCCCTGACCATCATAGACTCTGCAGGAAGAGAGGTCACCTTCACCCAACCGATCGAGAGGGTGATCGTAACCAGCTCTGATGCTGCCGAGGCAGTGGTGATGCTGGGGGCGGCGGATAAGGTGGTAGGAATCTCAGATACCGTGAAGAACAAAGGCTACTACTTCCCTGATCTCAAGGAAAAGCAGAGTGTGGGGAAATGGAATGCCCTGGACTATGAGATGATCGGGACGATCGCCAGCGATGGAAAGGATACCATAGTGCCGGATATCGTGGTCATCGGATACAGTTATCCAGACAAGAGCTACGGAATATATGGACTGGAGAAAGGGCTCGAGCCCTTCCAGAACATAAAGGCAGTAGCACTGGAGTTCACCAAGCCGGAGAACATGAGCCGTGAGATCGAGGTTCTAGGACAGATTCTGGGCAAGGAGGAGCAGGCTTCCGACTACATTAGCTGGTATGATGAAAAGATCGAATCGGTCAAGGATGCAGTGGCTGGCCTGAATATACCCCGGGTCTATGTGGAGTGGAGCGCCACCGCCGATCTGTCCACCCTGGGTTCTGGATCGGGATTCGATCAGGTTCTCACTATAGCCAGAGGCTTCAATATCGCCGGGGGCCTGGGCGAGGCCTATCCCAAGGTGGACTGGGAGTGGGTGGTCAGCCAAAATCCGGATGTAATAATAAGAAGGCAGACCCAATCCAGTGGCCAGACCCAGATCGGATGGGAGGCAATGCCATCCCAGGATACGGTGAAGCTGCAGTCAGTGAGAAATGAGATTCTTGCCCGGTCAGGTGCCAGCGGGGTCTCTGCTGTTAAGGGAGATAAAGTATTTATCATGGACTGGGATGTGCTCAATGGCATGGATCAGGTGGTGGGCATAACCTATCTGGCGAAGCTGCTCCACCCCCAGGCGGATCTGAATCCAGTGGAGGTTCACAGAGAGTATCTGGAACGACTGGGGCTTGAGTATCCAGAGGGAAGGACGTTGGTCTATCCGGAGCTTGAGGAGTGATCACTGCAGGCACCAATACAAGCAACTTTTTTTTTTATCTTGGCTCCTCGCTGTTTTGTATGGGCATTATGACTCAAACTCAAAACCACAAAACAGCATGATTTTTTTAAAGGCGGGCAGTGGATTCGTGCCTGCAGAATGAAATGGTCGATAGTTAGCGTTAATCGGATCATTTTCATAGCAAAGCGTTGAGACGAGAAAGATGGCGGCCCGGGCTGCCCCTGGATAACCGCAAAGAACCATTTCCTCGATCGATGCCTATATTGCGGTTCGGCAAGATAGACCCCTTGGAGGTCAGCAATTTGAGAAAGCTGGAATTTCCCGATCCATTCGTGCACAATCATCCCCCAATCCGCGAGCTGAAGGATATAGATCCCGGTCCGTCCAGTCGAGGGGAGAGGTTTGCAGATTGGGTGTACAACAATCTGGGCTCCTGGAGATTCATTCTGGTGCAATCGGTTCTGGTGGCCGTCTGGGTGCTCCTCAATATCAGCGCCTACATCCGGCCCTGGGATCCCTACCCGTTCATCTTCATGAACCTCATCTTCTCATTGCAGTCCGCCTACACCGCATCCCTGATCCTGATGAGCCAGAACCGCCAAGACCGGCTCCGGGCGCACAACGACTATCTCATAAACCTCCAGGCTGAGAACGAGCACAGAGCGGTCCTGGACAATTTCGTCGCCCAGAATAAGGCATTAGAGGCGATCTATGAGGAGCTTTATGCCCTGAAAAGCAGGATAGATCGCCTGAATGACACTGCCGCCACCGATCTTCTCCCAAAAACGAGATCCTGCAGGATGGATGAGGAGCAAAGCCGCATCCAGTAGAGATTCCTTGCTGCCGCCTGCCCCCTCCTGCTGGAAGCACCATCATAAATCAGGGAAAAAACATAAGAGAGTTTTGGGGCAGGCAACAGGCATTATGATGTCTTTTTAGCCCCATTCCCCCCTCTGGAATGCCAAGACGGTCGGCATCAAGCTCATGGCCATCAGCAGCAGGGCAACCAGCCTGAACTTCATGGATTGAGACATAAGCGAACCTCACCTCCGATGGTATTTTTCTTATTCCCTCATCTCTCCTGTCTACCAAGGTTACAGGGCTCTTCGCTAAATTGTGTGGTTATTGTACTCCAGAGAATTTTTCTTTGTGCCTTGGTGTCTTTGTGGTGAGTCCCAAGCATCCCGATTTCACCACAGAGGCACAAAGGCACGAAGACGAGGG
>JGI11944J13513_1002466_pt1 | contig 12863 bp, 8 predicted proteins | sample TerdegcoTASludge_FD_13513 | JGI IMG/M metagenome (IMG submission 13513) | reverse complement strand
CCAGAATCGACAACTCCCTGAGGCGCCAGTATCGCCGCTAACTCCACATCCGGTAAACTGACCACCTCCACCCGCGCTGAGGCGGTGTCGTTATCAGGAAATGTGTCCCCAGCCAGGGCTGTAGAGCAGCGCACCGTCAAGACTCCCACCGGTGACGCTACCCAGGAGGTAAAGGATACCAAAACCGTATCATCCGGCGCCACCAGGACCGTCCTAATATCGCTGTATCCACCATCAATCCACAACCGCACTGGTATCTGTTGCGCACCAGTGGAGTGGTTGGCAACAAACGCCCGCGGCACAACCATTACTCCGGAATCGACTATTCCCTGTGGTGCAATTACCGCTAGCACCGCCGCATCAATGCCAGCCCACACATCCACCAACCGGGAAAGTGTGTCGTTTTCTCGCCTATTGTCCCGCTCCAGCCCGGTCGAGCAGCGCACCACAACCGGTCCCACCGGATGCGCAACCCAAGCCGGAAAGCGCACCGTGTCACTCCCACCCGGCACCAGTGTGTCAATAACCACCTCATGGTAATCACCACCGATAAACAGATGCACCGGGAAAATCTCCTGCCGCACCCCAAAGTTGCGCACCACCACCGCAGGGACATGAACCGAGCCCGACTCCGCACGCACCGGCGGCGCAACAATCGCAACCGGACCCACATCCGAACCCGCAACAACCTCCACCGTGGTACTGAGCGTGTCGTTGGCACGATTCTCATCCCCCGCAACATACACCGAGCAGCGCACAATGTGCACCCCAAGGACCTGCGCCGCCCAGACCGCAAATGACACCGTGTCTAAGGCAAACGGCCCAAGAGTATCAATTTGCGTCGAAAGGTAATCGTCCCCGACTTTAAGGATCACCGTCGCAACTGGTGTGCCCGAGTGCAGGTTCTCAATCACCACCCGCGGCACAATCACACTACCGGAATCCACTATTCCCACCGGTGCTAGTATTGCCCGCACCGCCGCATCAATGCGCGGGCGCAGAGTTATATTAAAGCTCACCCGCTCCAGATAGGGTAAATAACAGGGTCGAGAGTATGAGAAAAACGCCCTGTACTGAAGATACTTGAATCCGTTTACGGTTTGGGGCAAGCTACCGCCGTTAATTAGAACCGGTGTAAATTCGGTCCAGGTTTCGTCCGGTACAGGCGTATTGCCAGCCCGCACCTCAATCCCAACCGAAGAGCCAAGTGGCTCATTCGCAACCCAGGAACAACTACCACCGGCAATAACTGAATCTTCCCCTATATAATAAATTGAAGAGAGATAGCGGGCATAAAAGCCCCGGGTGTAAATATTACCCACTTCGCGCCATAGTTGCGGAGTTGTAGTATGGACCCCAGAGGACAAAACTGGCACTGTCGGGCATCATATTGTTGATAAATATGTCCTGAAACCCGTCGTAGTTTAAATCGGCAATAAGACCGCCCGAGGCGTTGAATTCCAGTTCCCCAATTTCGCTGAAACGGGCATCACTGAAATGGGGCGTGGTATCGGGTCGGTTAAAATAGACACGCGGCCGATAAGCCACATTTTTTCCCCAGTCACCCCGATAAAAGACCAGGTCCAGCGTCTTGTCGTAATTCCACAAAACCGCGGCGCTCCCTCCGTAGCATTGGCCGGGATGAATTATTTCACGGTTGCTCACTGAAAAGCCGCTCGCGCTGCCATAGTAGATAAAAGCCGAGGTCACGGTGTCGTAACCGGTAAACACCAAATCGAGCCAGGAGTCGTCGTTCAGGTCCGCGACCGTGACACCGTGAGGATTATTTCCCGAAACCGGCAGCCACACTATTCTCTGGGGAGAACGACCCGAACCCCAGTAAATAACCGGTGCCTGATTCCTGCTCCAGAGTGACGCCACGATATCACCAAACCCATCTTTATCAAAATCAGCCACTTCAAGATTGTGTCCGACTGAACCGTTCAAAAAGATGCTGGAACGACGGCTGCTGTTATACCCATTGGCATCACCCCAGAAGATATAAACCATTCCGTTGTCTGACCCGGCAATGATGTCAAGATAAGCGTCCCGGTCCAGGTCGTAAACCGTAACCGCCTCGCTCTGACCCGATATCACCAGCCAGGTGGTATCGACCGGTGAAGGTCCGGAATCTGTTCCCCAGTAAATTGTAATATGTCCGCTCCGCCAGCCCGAGTGAATCAGCTCGGCGTACCCATCAAGATTTAAATCCGCCAGGTCAACATTTCCGCCGCCGGGCACAGGATAGTATCGGCTATTCGCCACACTGTAGCCCGATGCCGAACCAAAATAAACCCGCAGATACGGTCCTGAGTCATCAGAACTTACCAGGTCAAAATAGCCATTGTTATCCAGGTCAAAACGGGAAAAGAATTCAATACAGCCCGAATCCGGTTCCGCAACCGTGCGCCGGGACACATACATCATCGGGTCGAGTTGGCCATCGGCAAAGTCTTCAACCCGACTTTCCGTCCACACCCGATTAAATTGTGTAAAGGGACTTTCTGCCGGAAATAAGGCAGTAAAACACAAAACGAGTAGTATCCCTACTTTTCCTTCCGCAACCACCGTTTCCAATTATAGCGGAAAATGAATTACAAGTCAACAATCCAACACAGTCAAACTTGATAATTTTTAATGGACTACCGGTTATCTTTATTAAGAACCCACCAATTTCCCTCTCTGACCGGGTCCTTAAAAGCGTTCGCCAACTGAATCGGGTAACCGCTCAGGGAGTCGCTCCCAGAACGGCTCCCTGAACCCTTATCAGGGTAGTTTTAACCGTTATCTGCTAATAACCTTCAACATCAACTGTGCAATCGCATATCCCTGGACCCCTAAATTTTCTCTCAACCGCCCAATAACCTTCTCCTCCTGCCCTCCCTTTGGCCGTGCATCATCAAGTTAACACAACCAGACTGTTCCTGATTGTACCGGAAGTTTCTACCGCCAGGGTAGACCTTTTTGCTGACAGCGCAATCGCCGTTTCAATTTAACTGACGGATATAAAGTCCCAAATCCCGGAGTTTGTAGCTTGACAGCCATCCCTGCAACCCTAAACTTAACTTTCAACCAATGTTCAATATCATTATCACCGGTTTTACCAGCCTTTTAACCGACATCTCCACCGAAATGGTATACCCGTTGATTCCGCTGTATCTTGCCACACTTGGCGCCCAACCCGCGGTCCTCGGCCTTATTGAAGGTTTTGCCGAAAGTACCGCCTCAATTCTCAAGGTGTTTTCCGGAACAGTATCCGACCGCCTGCAACGCCGCAAACCGCTTGCGATTTTGGGATACTCCGGTTCAACCATCGGGAAACTGCTACTCTATTTGTCGCAAAACTGGGGTATGGTTTTTGCCGGTCGGATGATTGACCGCATCGGCAAAGGAATCAGAGTTGCACCGCGCGATGCGCTCATCGCCGACTGCACAACTGCGACGACAAGAGGCCGGGCGTTTGGCCTTCACCGCGCCCTGGACACTCTTGGCGCCGTGTTCGGTGTTCTGCTCGCCATCTACCTTACATCGCGATTTGGTGCAAACCTTACCCCGCCGGACTTTCAGCGGATTTTTCTTCTGTCATTAATCCCGGCGTTTTTAGGGGTCGTTGTCCTCTTTTTTGTTCGGGAAAAGAAGGCGGCGCTTTGTGCGCCCGCGCGACTCAGAATAACCTGGAAATGTCTTACCCCAAAACTGCGCTCTTTTCTCATCATCGTTACCTGTTTCGCCCTGGGCAACTCCTCAAACGGTTTCCTTCTGTTAAGAATGAAAAATATCGGCTGGACGACCATCTCGGTCCTTCTCCTCTACCTTATCTACAACATCACCTATGCAGTTTTCTCTTACCCCGCGGGCCGGCTGTCCGATAAAATTGGCCGAAAACGCCTTTTGGTTATCGGCTATGGGATTTATGGCTTGGTCTATTCGGGCTTCGCCTTTCTCAAACCGGAAAGTCTACCGGTCCTTCCCTACATCCTGTTTGCCGTTTATGGACTTTTCAGCGCCTTGACCGAAGGGCAGGAAAAAGCGCTTGTAACCGACCTCGCACCCGAAGAACAAAGGGCTACTTTCATCGGCTTACATGCCACCCTTACCGGTATCGGGCTCTTACCCGCATCGCTCATCGCCGGCGGGCTCTGGAGCCTGTTCGGACCCCGGGCACCATTTTTATTCGGCAGCGCACTCGGGCTTATCGCTGCTCTTGGGCTGGCGCTTTTTATCTGAGCCAAAAGTGAAACATCGCCCTATCTTGCCAAGGGGAAAATTTCGCGTATAATTATGGCAGTGATAAACTTACCTCTTGCATAGTTTCTCCCGGGAGATAATATATGTCATTGCGCTATCTATCGTTAAGTTGCTAAAATGAAATTATTTAGACGATTACGGGTCATCAAAAGTAGCAAACCGGAACCGTCCTGGCTCAATAAATTTTCCTGGGTCACGACCGGTTTTGTGGCACTTACCCTCCTTGCCGTAATTCTATTTAAGGGGTATCGGGTACCGTTCTGGGGCGTTGAAGATGTGTTAATTCGGTTCTCAACGGTCATCGCCGGCCTGCTGACTTTAACCGAAATCGCTACGCACTGGATTTTGTATTTCTCGCACCTGAACATTGGCCCGAATCGCTGGTTGCAGTTGATATTAGGGGTTCTACTAATTATCGGACTACTGCTGCCCGTCCTCGCTTTAGCACTCATCCTGCTCTATCAGATAATCACAATTACCAATCGCCTGTCAAAGAAAGGGGTTTTCTTCAACCTTATCAGTAAGATGCGCCAGCAAGCGGTTCTCTCCCTGATACTTAGCTTTACCGGCTTAATCGCACTGGGAACCCTGTTTTTAACCTTTCCCGCGGCAACAACCGATGGCCGCGGTGCGCCTTTTGTTGACGCCCTGTTCACCGCCACATCGGCAACCTGTGTCACGGGTCTCATTGTCCGGGACACCGGTACCTACTTCACCACTTTTGGTCAGGTGATAATCCTTGTCCTTATCCAACTGGGAGGATTGGGCATTATGACCTTTTCCACCAGTATCGCCATTATCCTGGGCCACCGCCTCGCACCAGGCGAACGCCGCCTTGTATCGGAAATGGTGGAAACTCCGCGCGATATCGATATCGCCCGAACCATCCGTTACATTTTCCTTTTTACCATCCTTGCCGAGGGTTTGGGCTGTGCCATTCTGTTTTTCCGCTGGCTCCCCAGCTTTCCTACAATAGGCTTGTCATTTTACAACGCCCTGTTCCACTCTATATCGGCATTCTGTAATGCCGGCTTTTCCACCTTTAATGACTCACTCATCCGTTACCAGGGCGATTTCCTCGTCAACATCACCTTCATATCCCTGATTGTATTCGGCGGACTGGGGTTTGCGGTGGTGCACGAACTAATCAGTAAGCATACCCTGCGCCAGAGCATCCGGACAACATTGCGTTCCCTTACGGTCCACGCAAAACTGGTCATCATCACCACCCTCATCCTCATCTTCTCGGGCGCACTACTGTTCTTTTTCATCGAATACGACCGGTCATTGGCGCAAATGCCCATCGGGACAAAACTGCTCGCCAGCCTTTTTCAGTCCGTAACCGCTCGCACCGCCGGATTCAATACCGTGCCGATAAATTTATTGCACCGGGCAACACTTTTTATTCTCACTATTCTGATGTTTATTGGCGCTTCACCCGGTGGCACCGGCGGCGGTATCAAAACCACAACTTTTGCTATCCTGCTCCTCGCCTTAAGGGCGCGGCTTTCAAACGACGAAGACATTGTCATCGGTGGCAGAACCATTGGCCGGGACGCAATCTATCGCGCCGTTGCCATTCTTACCGCAGCCGTTTGTGCGGTCTGCCTGGTGTTCTTTATCCTCTTGTTCATTGAACCCCATCCCTTTGAAGAAGTTCTATTTGAAACGGTATCGGCATTTGGCACCGTGGGGCTTTCCACAGGCATAACTTCATCCTTGAAAACCGCCAGCCGGTTGGTTATTATCATTTTGATGTTCGTCGGAAGAATCGGCCCATTGACCCTCGCCTTGGCGATGGCGGCTCCGAAAACCCGCCGGCCAATAAGTTATCCGCAGGCGCGGATTATGGTTGGCTAAAAGGAGGTCAACTTGAAACAGTTTGCCGTAATTGGCTTGGGCACATTTGGTGCCCGAGTTGCCCGCACCCTGACCGAAAGAGGCGCCGAAGTCATCGCCATCGACGCCGACCCAAAACGGGTGGAAGCGATTAAAGACGATGTCGCCCAGGCACTGTGCTTTGATGCTACGGACGAAGAAGCCCTTGCCCGTTCCGGTGTTCTTGATGTTGATGCGGTGGTTGTGGCGATGGGTGAAAGGATGGAAGCCGCCATCCTCGTAACATCGATTCTCAAAAAACTGGGTGCCGGCCAGGTCATCGCCCGCGCCGCATCTTCTCTCTATGCCCGGATTCTCAAGGATGTCGGTGCTGACCGCACCATCCTCATCGAAGAACAGATGGCGGACCACCTTGCGAAAAGCCTCATCACCCCGGACCTTTTAGAACAAATCCCGCTGACCAGCAACCACAGTCTGGTGGAGATGCATGCACCCCGGCATATTATCGGAAAAAAACTTGGCCAGCTGGACATCCGCCGGCGCTACGGGGTGAACATCATCGCCATAAAGAAAAAGGTACCGGTTATCACCCCGGAAGGCGAAAGCAGTTTCAAAGAGCAGATTAACGACCTGCCCGGACCGGAAGACATCGTTGAACAGGATGACATCCTCGTCGTTGTTGGTAACGATGAAGATATTGAACGCCTTGCCCAGGGTGTTGAGCCCGCTACCGGGAAAAAAACTGAAACGCGGCAAAATAAATAACCGTGGGTAACAACCACCAGAGCCGACTGCGACTTTCCATTCGGGGACGCATCGCAATGGCGATGATTTTCTCGGCAATCTTAGTCCTGCCCGTCACCATCATCGCCCTTTATTATGCGGGCCAGATGAACACTCTCGCCAATGTCATCGCCGAAGAGGATGCCGAGCTACTTCGCACCGGTAACACCATCGTCCACAACTTTCTCGAAGTCCGCAACTCGGAACGGAACTTTTTGATTTACAACGACACCTTTTACCTTTCCGCCGGTCGGTCCCGTCTTGTGCAAATTGCCCTCCTCTGTGAGCGGGCACGCCGGCTCGACCCAACACTTGCTCCCAGTTTTGACTCCCTGACCAACCTGCTTTTAACCTATCGCCGGCTCCTGGACTCGCTTTTCTTAATGAAAACCGCCCGCTGGCAAACGCCTTCCCGCGAACAAGTCCAGCGGTTAAGGGAAATTTATCGTCAGATTGTGGTAGAACTGGAAGAAGCCCAAAACCCCAGGGTCAAAGACTCCCTCCTTAACGCAATCAGCCTGATCGGTCAGGAAATTGAACGGGCGGAACTAACCGGAATTGTCAACCGTTTTTTCACCCAGCGTATGAGCGAAACCGCCCAGAAAATCATTACCATCGGTGAAAAGATAATGGCTTATGCCAACCAGCGTATCGCCGAACACAAATCAAGAATCACCCGCCTTTTCACCTGGAGTCAACGCAACATCATATCCGCCATCATCGTTCTCACCGCCCTGCTTGTATACCTTATTACTCGCCTGCCGCGCTCGATTGTCCTTCCCATTAAGAGAATAAACAACGCCCTGACTCGCGCCGAACAGGGCGACTTAAACATCAGAGTCACCGTGCCGGTAAACGACGAGCTGGGCGACCTTGCCCGCCAACTCAACCGGGCGTTTGCTCATTTGCGAGATTTTGATGAACGCAAGGCGAACTACATCCTGGAACTGGAACGGCGTTTCCGGCTTCTTGCCAACAACATCAATGAAGGGGTAATCGTGTTTGACCGTGAACCGAAAATTGTCTATGCCAACCCCGCAGCAGAACCGCTCCTGGGCATCAAATCCTCTGAGAGCATTGGCCATAACATTAAAGACCTGCCCAACCTCGCCGTAATTAAACCCCGGCTGGAACAGATACTTTCCGGCAGTTCCAGCCATCAGGAGTGCGAGATTCTTCCTGGACTTCCGGGTTCGGCGCTCTGCTTTGAAACGCTCCGGGACCGTAACGGCGCGATAACCGGCGTGATTGTCATCATCACCAACCCGGCGCCACCGGAAACGGTAGAAGCCTGATTTTTAAATCACTTCAATTGTCCCGGGCTGCCCCTCAACAACTTCACCGATAATTGGTGCAACAATCCCCGCCGCTTTAGCCCGACTCTGAAACATCGCCACCTTTTCCGGCTTTAACACCACGAGAAGCCCGCCCGAACTTTCCGACTCCCAGAGCAGATTTCTAATCTCATCGGGCAAGGAACCTTTCCATTCCACCTGTTTGCCAAACGAGTTTTCGTTCATCAAAACACCGGGGTCAATAAAAGTTTTCGCCAGTTCTTTTGCCCGGGGCAAAACCGGCACTCGCTCGGCATAAATCCTTATCCTCACGCCCGAAGCCTCTGCCATCTCCTGGGTGTGGCCAAGGAGTCCATAACCGGTGATGTCGGTTGCGGCATCGGCTTCACAGGCAACCATTATCGCTGCGGCGTCCCGGTTCAGCCGCATCATTGAATCCAGCGCCGCCTGCTCAAAAACCGGGTCTACCTGGTCCAGGGTCATCAACGCCTGGGTATAAACACCAATGCCCAGCGGTTTGGTCAACACAAGAACATCGCCTAACTTTGCCCCGGCATTGGTGACAATCCGCCCCGGGTCAATGCGTCCGGTTACCGCCAGCCCGTATTTAATCTCCTTTTCATTAAAGGTGTGCCCGCCAACAACAACCGCACCCGCCTGTTTCACCGTATCCTGCCCGCCGCGTAAAATCTCCCGCAGAATGGTCTTATCCATCGCTGCCGGGAATCCCACGATGTTGAGCACGGTCAACGGCTCACCGCCCATTGCATAAACATCGGAAAGCGAGTTTGCGGCTGCAATTCTGCCATAAATGTAGGGGTCTTCCGCCATCGGCGTGAGCATGTCAACCGTTTGCACCAGTGCTACGCCGTCCGAAAGCAGAAACACCCCGGCATCGTCTGCCGTATTGATGCCAACCAGCAGTCTTGGGTCCTCGGGCTGTTCCAGCCCGGCTAATGCCTGCGCCAACTGCGCCTTACTCAGTTTCGACGCTCAACCGGCACAGGTCACGGTTGCAAGTATTCCGCGTTTTGCCATACACTTCTTTATTTTGGCTCTTTGCTTTGCCTTAGCACCCGCACATCACCCCGGCGCTGGGTCAAACCAATTCGGTCAAAATAGTTCAAAAGCGGAATCGCCACCTTTCGGGTGGTACCCAGTGCCTGCCTGAACTCGGAGGCGGTCAGTTCTGGCTTCCTTGTAAAAAAATCCTTCAATACCTTTTCCGCTTCCGCAACAATTTCGGAATGCAGCAGCACGCCTTCGCCAACATCCACAATCTCCCCGGTTTCCAGCAGTGCCATCTTCACCCGTTCCGCAAGTTTCTTTTCCACTCCGGCAAAAAGTTCATCAACATCAGGCGGTTGCCATTTTGCCTGTTTAATCTCCCGCGTCACCTTCTCGAAAATCGCCTGCTCTTGTGGGTTCAATTTTACCTGATGGCTGGCAAGGCGCAACCGGTCCCCTTCCTCATAAACCACCCCTTGTTCCTTTAACATTTTGACCAGGGTCTCAAACAAAACTGGCGGCTGAGCCAACTTCGCCCGTGCCTCAGCCCGTTTCATGCCGACCCGAAGCGGATTCGTCTGATGAAACTCTGCTAACACCGCTTTAACTCTTTCTAACCCATCGTTAATCACACGCTCCAGAATCAAATACTCCTTTCCTTCCCATTCAACCCAGCGTGCCTTCCCCTGTTGTACAAGAAAATCCGCCATCAACCGGGCGTCCGCTTCGGTTAATGCCAGCTCCCGGCAGATTGTTGCCACTGTTTTGACATCAAACCCGGACTTGAGCAAAAACTGCTCCAGGACCGCACCCCGTTTACCAGATTTTAACTCCTGCAACCGGGTCAATGTTTCATCATCAAACCGGCGCACCTTCTCACCCTGCGCCTCGAGTACAACACCACCCCCGATTGTCTGCTGGGGTGAGTAGTGCCGAATCACATAGTGGTCGTTCCAATCGCACACCACCGGACCTTCGGTCCGGATTTGTACTAGGCACTCTTCACCGGGCAAAAGTTCCTTCCGGTCAAGGAGACAAACCCGGCACATCACCTCCGCAGTCCCGATGTGAAGATGCACCCGCGTCATATTGCGCAACGGCTTNCCCGCATCCTTCAACAGGTAAAGCGAACCGTTAAACACCGTTGTCGGACGATAATAACCCGGGGTTGATAGAATATTACCCCGCTCAATCGCATCAACTTCCACCCCTTGAAGATTCAAGGCTGCACGTTCGCCCACCACGGCAGTTTCAACCGGTTTATTGTGGCGCTGGATGCCTCGCACCCGCACCTCTATTCCCTGGGGCAAAAGTTCCAGACGGTCTCCAACCCGACAACTTCCTGAAAGTACCGTGCCTGCCACCACTGTGCCAAACCCTTTTATTGTAAAACAACGGTCAATCGGCAAGCGAAACACACCACGGTCCGGTTTCGGTTCAACCGTCTGGGTTACCTGATAAAGAACCCTTTTTAACTCCTCAATTCCTGCACCGGTTCGCGCCGAAACCGCAACCACCGGTGCCCCTTCCAGAAAAGAACCCCGCACCAGTTCCTGAACATCCAGCCGCACCATCTCCAGCCAATCTTTATCCACAAGGTCAATCTTGTTTAAAACCACCAGACCTTTTTTAATCCCCAAAAGCCGGCAAATCTCAAAATGCTCCCTGGTTTGCGGCATAACACCATCATCAGCCGCCACCACCAGCATTACCAAATCGATTGTACTCGCACCGGCTAACATATGCCGCACAAACTTCTCGTGCCCCGGGACATCAATAATCGTAATATCGTCACCTAAGAAGGCGAATCCTAAATCGGTTGTCATCCCCCGTTCCTGCTCCTCTTTCAACCGGTCCGGGTCGGTCCCGGTCAACGCCTTTACCAGCGCACTTTTCCCGTGGTCAATATGTCCGGCAGTACCGACAACAAAATGCATCTTTAAAAACCCTTTCTTTCGCTTGAGCCCGGAATCCCCATCTCATTCCGATATTTCGCAACGGTGCGCCGCGAAATTTCAATCCCGGCCGCTTTTAGCCTACTGACAATCTCATCATCACTCAACGGTGACCGTTTGTCTTCAGACTCAATCATCGCTTTGATTTTTTCTTTAATCGACGCTCGGGAAATGTCTTCGGTCCCGGCTTGGAAAAAGAATTTCAGCGGGAAAATACCGTTCGGTGTCTCAATATACTTACCGTTTATTGCCCGCGATACCGTTGCCGGATGCACACCAATAACCTCCGCCGCCGCGCGCAGTGTTGCCGGTTTCAGATGTTCCGGTCCGAGGACAAAAAAGTCTCGCTGCATCTGGATAATCAACTCCACAAGCCGCCGCAGCATCCGGCGTCGGGATTCCAGCGCCTTGAGAAGCTGGCGTGCCGCCTCAACCCGTTTTTTGGCATACTCCACCTGCTCCCGTGTGTACTGGCGCGGATTACGGAGTACCTCAATAAAATACCGCGAAATACGGAGTCTGGGCACCGCCTCGTCATTCATCACCGCAACCAGTCTATTCCCCTGCCAGACAACCGAAAAGTCGGGCGAGACATACTGTACCGCATTGTTCACAAACCGCCGCGCCGGCTTCGGTTCCAGCCCCCACAACCGGGCAATCGCCTGTTTAATTTCATCCTCACTGCAACCAAACTTCTTTGCCAGCCGGTTGGTATCTCTCCGCTCCAGCAACTCCCACCCTTCGGCTATCAATCGACATTCGAGCGCATCGGGCGCACACCCTTTAACCTCAAGTTGAACCAAAAGCGCCTCCCGGGCATTGCGGCAACCAATGCCTCCGGGTGGTATTCGCTGTAACTGGTAAACAATCCGCCGTAACCGTACCTCATCCACCGCCAACTTCTCACCCAACTCTTCNACGGTAACCGACAAAAATCCGTTCTCATCCAGCCATTCAACCACCTCTTCNGCAAGTGCCGCATCTTCGGTTGGTANCAGCGCCTGTAAATGAGGTAAAATCGTCTCGCGCAATGTAGTTCGCGGGTCTGCGATAACCTCTCCTCGCACCATCTCCTCATCATCGTTTTGCGCAGGAAGAACAACCGGCGCATCCCACCCTTCAGAAGGCAACAACTCATCAAAGGTATACTCCTCATTATCGCTCTTCGTTCCCTGTTCCAGGTTGTCCGTCTTACTTACCGAATCACCCTCTGACGGCTGCTCAATCAATCCTTCCTCAACATTGCCCGCCTCATTGAGTTGTTCTCCATCCGGACCGTACTCCTCCACTTCACTGTCACCGTCTCCCTCAAACTGCTCCAGTGCCGGATTCTGCTCCAGTTCATTCCGAATCAACTGCTCGAGTTCCATTAGCGGTAACTCAAGCAGTTTCATATTCATTATCAACTGCGGGGTCAGCCGCTGCTCCAGCCGCTGTTCAATACTCTGTCCCAATTTCATCTTGTCGTCACTCATATCTGAAACTTCTCCCCGAGATAAACCTCCCGCGCCCGCTGGTTTTCAATCAACTCCCTTGCGGTGCCCGAAATCAAAACCTTGGCATCATACATCAGATATGCCCTCTCGGTAATCTCCAGCGTCTCCCGCACATTATGGTCGGTGATTAAGATTCCCAGCCCCTCGCTGCACAGCATCCGGACAATCTTCTGTATCTCCGCGCGCACAATCGGGTCAACACCGGTAAAAGGCTCATCTAACAAAAGAAACGCCGGCTT
>JGI11944J13513_1002456_pt1 | contig 12932 bp, 17 predicted proteins | sample TerdegcoTASludge_FD_13513 | JGI IMG/M metagenome (IMG submission 13513) | reverse complement strand
TTCCATTAAAACCAAGCGGATATATCTCAAAGCTGCCTGACAAGGCAAGCAGTAACTTCTCGCTTTTTTCCATCTTTACTTTTACCAAAGAACCTTTCATCGGTTGTCTAAACCAGTAGACTTTTCAGCTAATTCCCCAACTATCTGTTTATCAAAGCAACTCCGGTATATCGGAGCGTTTTATATGTCAAAGCATGGAGCGGAGCGGAATAATCTTCGTGGACGATGCACATGGACGATGCAGTCAGACAATTACACTAAATCAAAATGCCAGGTGACGTTTGGTTACATTACCCCTTTGGGGACATTACCACACTACCAGATAACAGCCTTACCATCTACTACCGTAAATTTAAAGAAAACCCTTCCATCATATCCAAATGATAGTTCATTACATTTATTTAGTTTTTGATGAAAAAAACTAACAAATTCAGCAGAAAGTCCAAATACACCATCATTATATGTCAATTCAGTAAATAATATTATGTCAATGTGATCTGTTTTCATATTTTTCACTAATTTGTTTAATTCGCATCCTTTTAAAGTCTTTATCTGAGGATATTTCGAATCTAAATTAAAAATTGGCACATACGGTTGATAATAATACGTATTAGGAGAAACAACATATGATTTGTTAAGCTGTTCGACAATTGGATTGATATTTATGTTTTGACTAAAAGCATAAACACTCAAAAAAATAAAAAATAAAAATAGAAGTGCCTTTTTCTTATTCACATGGTAAGCTCTCATTCTCTTTGGGTTTTGAAGTATTATAATAATCATTAATCGCCTTAATAGATTTAGTAAAATCCCAATGTGTCATACTAAACTCGTTGCGATCCTTTGTCATAAATGTTATCATTCTTGTATATATATTAGGAGGCATCATGACCCAAGTATCTGGATTTTTTTTCGCTTTATCTCGATAAAACAAATCATATCTGCCAGCCTGCATAGGTGCATCATATCCCAAAATTGCTATTGGCTTATATTTCTGGATAATAATTTTGATCTGCCACAGATGGTGTGTATTTTGATATAATGTAATCACCTAAATATGATTTATATATCATTCCAACAGGGTGAAGATGGACATCATAGGAAGGAGTAGCATTATAAAAATCCTTGGCAAATTCATACCCCAGGCTCGGTTCAAAATGGGTTAATTCACCTGGATAGAATTGAATATGTTCTTGCCCATTTTTCTTTTCAGAGACAGTGCCCCCCCATTCTTTTCTAACTAATTCCAATATAACAGGTTCAATACTTTCAGCCATAGTATATGTTTGTTCTATATAATTTTGAACTTTCAAACTTGGCAAATCAACTAAATCCGTATAATAGTATTCATTCATGCTAATAAATAACCCTTTTTTCGTAGCTGCTTTAATCTCAGCTGCAGTAGAGCCTGAAAATGCAATTTGTTTTTTACCATTTTTAATTCCGTCAGTACCCAAATACTCTCCGTATTTATTAAAATAGTCCGTATCTCCATTTGGATCTATCTTACGTATTGGATTATGGATTAGCACTAAAGGTCAAATATAGACTCTTGCCTGCTGTACCTTTAGGATCAACATTCCACCTACGACCCAAACGACTGTCATACTGCCAGTATTCGGCTGTGTAACTCATCCCTTCCACGCCGTATACCTTATTATCTTTCTCCTGGTTATTAAACCCGTAAAAACAACCCTTTCTGCGGCCTTTTTCAAAGAACATATCACGCACTTCAAATATAGTATTTACAAAGGATTCAGCAAAAACTCAGAGCAGGAAATGTATTCCTCCCGATTCCATTAAAACCAAGCGGATACATCTCAAAGCTGCCTGACAAGGCAAGCAGTAACTTCTCGCTTTTTCCATCTTTATTTTTACCAAAGAACCTTTTATCGCTTGTCTAAACCGGTAGGCTTTTTAGCCTATTTTTCAACTATCTGTTTATCCGTATCGCTCCGGCATACCGGAGCGTTTTATATGCAGCGCATGGAGCGAAGCGGAATAATTCCTTGTGGACGATGCACCCCCGGGTTTGCATCTGTGCGCATTCACAACAAACCTGATTTTCAAAAACTTACGCTACACAAAAATAGCCAGGTGACGTTTTGGGACATTACCCCCTCATGGACGATGCATATTAATTAAACTATAAATAGGCAATTGACCTGGAATATTAAAAATACTGTCCGGAGGCATAGTTTCATTTATTTCTACTGCTTCATATGTAATAGTATAACCTCCCGAGGTCTTTATATGCTTAAGATACGGTGCTTTGCAATTCTTATAATAAATATCCACAAAACCAAATTTATGATTACAAAACCTACGAGGATCTATATACAAAGAACTATCATAAAAATAAATAGCTTCTCCATTATCCGATTTAATACTATATGAATTACAAACTCTCCCAAGTATTCTTTCAGTATTATTCATTGCAAAAGACTCTTTTAATCTATCTATACTGGACTTTGTATTATCTACATACAAAGTATCATGATCTTTAATAAGGTTATACTGCAATCCTGAATTGTTATCATACCATGTTTCAATTAAATCAGTCCCATTATATTTCATATAGTATTTATCGTCTTTAAAATAAACCTTCAATGTATCTCCCATCTGTTTTTGACGAGATGCTAATTGGGGATTGTAGCCACTATAGCTTATAGAAACTCTATAAATAATCATTCCGTTAAAACCATCAAAACGGCTATTACTTTTCCTTACTGTTGTACAACTTGAACAAATAAAAATAAATAAATAAATATATTTTTTCATTATAATTTTACTCCTATTTTAAGTGAATCATTAAGCTGTTTATCTATATGAATTTCATGAACAGATGGGTTTTGGGAAGAATACAAGAGCCGAAATTTAGCACCTTTACAATGTATTTTATCTGGACACCCATCAAGCCATTTAGCCAATGAACCATTATATATGATATCATTAACCATGTAATGGTAAATAGTTATAGGCTGACCTCGTCCATATCTTTTAATATCAATTATCTCAGCAACCGTATATGCACCATTCTCTCTTAAGTCTCGTTTATCTATATATCTGCTTTTAACAAAAAAAAACGACCAAGGGACAAAACACAACCAATTATAAAGTAGAATATTACCCACTTACCTTCTATCCGGCCTCTAATATTCATAAAAATTAACTATTTGCTATACTGAGGTTCTTCCTTTTGTGTCTTGCCCTTTCCTGTCCTTCCTATTTCAATTTTAATTCTATTATCAAGATATTCTTTGACGGTAATTCCAAAGCCCTTAACTCTATTAGATATCTGCTCCTTACTAAACTTACCTTCCGCTTCTAAATATACCTTAAAAGCACCAGATAAATTATCAACCACTTGGCTAACAAAAAGGTCAACAAAGGCATCTACTTCTTCTTTCTTATAATCTGCCTCCAAAAATACAGCCTTAAACCCATTATTCCACTGATAATCGACTGCGGCATCAAGCCCATTCTTTAATGTGTTGTTTATTATAAAACCCGTCGCCCCCTTAAATGGGGTCGCATAGTTAGCAACTACTCCAACCCAATCAACCTCACCGAAATCTCTATGTGCGAAAAATTGGGCTAAAAGATCAGCAAGAGCAGCTGTTGAACGATCTTTAATGTATTGTCCAGCTTGTGACTTAAAAGCATTCGCTATAAATCTCCATGAGATTCTTGCAATAGCAGGCAAGCAGCCCAGGCTTCAGGAGCTATTATAAGTATTGCGGCTCCTGTAATACCCATTACCCCTCCTATACCAAAGGCCATTTGACTTCGATACCGTTGCTCCTTCAGTTCCTCGTAAGAAATTTCTCCCTCTAAATATTTTTTATCCTGCTTCTCCCACGCATTGACCATTAAAGTTGTCGCAATTCCATCTTCTTTACCTTCTATATCAATACACCAAATAGGTTTATTCCCTGCAAATTGATAGGGTGTATACCATGGAAAATCTGCCTCCAGCGGATCCACAGATAAGAACCTACCTAAACGGGTATCATGTATCCGGTACTCAAACGCATAACTCGTTCCTTCCGGCCCATACACCTCATCATTCTTCTCCTGGTTATTAAACCCATAAAAACAACCCTTTCTGCGGCCTTTTTCAAAGAACATATTACCCACTTCAAATATAGTATTTACAAAGGATTCAGCAAAAACTCAGAGCAGGAAACGCGTTCATCCCGATTCCATTAAAACCACGCGGATATATCTCAAAGCTGCCTGACAAGGCAAGCAGTAACTTCTCGCTTTTTCCATCTTTATTTTTACTAAAGAACCTTTCATCGGTTGTCTAAACCGCTCGGCTTTTTAGCCTATTTTTCAACTATCTGTTTATCCGTATCGCTCCGGCATACCGGAACGTTTTATATGCAGCGCATGGAGCGAAGCGGAATAATTCCTCATGGACGATGCACCCCGCTTCCAAACAAAATATCAATCAAATAACTTTTGAAAATCAGACAATTACGTTAAATCAAAATGCCAGGTGACGTTTTGGGACATTACCCGTTTTGGGACATTACCGGACATTACCACACTCCAATATATCATATATATTTTGTGCATCTTTATATTTTCCTTTATCTATACTTATTCTAAGATTTTCACATGCATTAATTGTATCTCCTTTAAGTAAGTAAATATTAGCTTTCTGATAATAGTTCCTTGGATCCCATGGCTCACGTTGAGTTAATATAGTAAAACAACTATCAGCTATGTCTAATTCTCGCTGCACTATTGACAAAATACCATAATTATTTATGGAAATGCTATAATTGGGCTGTAGATAAAGACTTTTTCGAATATTAATTTCTGCATTTCCCATGTCTTTCATGTTCAAATAATACCTGCCTAATCCATCATATATATAAAACGAATGAGCTTTTTTCTCGCCAAGAAGCAGGTAATACAATGCGGAATCGGAAGCTCCTTCTGTCATATAAACATTTGCTAGAAAATAATATGATAAGGTATTTGATGAATCTTTAAAAAGAGCCTTTCTAAGACTTTTCTTTGCCGCACTATTATTATCCATACAATATGCGACAACACCTTCTGCCATCAATATTTTCGGTGAAGTCCCATCAATAAGCATTGCTCGTATTAACTCTTTCGATGCTGTATCGCATAACCCAAGTCTAGAATATGATAATATCTTATAATAACTCAATTCTGAAGAATATACATTATTCTCTGTTTCATATTTTTTTATCAATGCAATAAGCAACGAATCTTCTTCTTGATTATACAAAGAGTCTATCCTAGATATATCAATCATTCGCATTCCATTTCTTTTTGAAAAAAAAGAACATGAATAAAGAGAAATAAGCATCCCTATAAAAATCCAATTTTTAATTTTCATTACTTTTTGCTATTATTTTTTATTTCCTCAGGGGAGCCATTAAGTTCTATACCAATTTAAGATTTAATTTTTGAATTCAATTTTGCACCCATCCCCACAACAAGAGACTTTTGCTGTGCCTGATAAACAATTGTTCTTGGAAATATGCCAATAGACGTATACAAGTCTGATGTCACTGTATATATACTAAGATTATATAAACTTATTGTGACTGACTCTCTCGTAAAAATAAATTTTTGAGAAAAATAAACATCATTCTTCACGCCTAAGAAGGTAGCTTTTTCTCTAACATCATATGCGGCTTGCTTTGTATCCCCCCCCCAATATTTTTAAGCATAAATCCTGCCTCAACACCACCATTATCATCTTTTGTAATTTTAAAATTAGAAAACGTGATGGAGGGATCTCCTGTTCCAATATTAACATCAAAATTTGCCCATAAAAAAGAAGAAAAAGTCATTTTAGTAGCACCACTGTTAAGTGCCTCTTCTATCTCTAATGCTAATCCTGGACTTTTTTTATCATTACCCAAAGGTTTAAATACTAATGATGCACTTAATTTAATTTCTGATGTAGGTAAATCAAATAGTTTAGCCCAAATTGTTTCATTAGCTATTGCATCTATTTTCTTCAAATTAAGTTCACCGTTAATAATTTTATGGGGAACAACAGTATTTTCTTTTGCTGTGGTATACGTAGTTGGGACTAGTTGAGGATTTTTATCTACTCGAGCAGCCGTTTTGCTGTCAGGTTGAGCAGAGTGATACTCTCTGCCTTCTAAATCAATCCCATCAATCACTCTATTCTCCGCAAACGCATAGGTACTATTCCACGGATATTCCGGTGCTAAGGGGTCTACCGATAAAAACCTACCCAGTCTCGTATCATGTATCCTATACTCAAACGCATACGCCGTTCCTTCTATCCCGTATTGCTCATCTATCTTCTCTTTGCCATTAAACCCGTACCTGTAACTATTATCATCCGTGCACAAGGTTTCGGTTACCATACCGGTGTAGTATACCCGGATATCATCTGCATAATACGTTACCGCAGTGCCTGTATTTATATTGTTCTGTACATGCAGAAAATATTCCCAGCCTGCTTCCGCCGTAAACGTAAACGTAAGCTCTACATAACCAGAACTCGCACTCTTTATCTGGCCGCTTACCTGCTGGAAGTTGGCCCAGTTATTCGGATCCCGGCGACGTACCGATACATCTGCAAAAGCTTATCCGTTAAAAGTCTACCAGCAGCAGCCCGATATGGACTTTAGCGCCCGCTTTGCTGCCGCAAGAGCCCAAAGAAGGGAACAAAACCGAAAAGTGAATTGCCAAAGCTGCCTGACAAGGTAAAACAGGCAGTAACTTCTTCCTCGACTTCGCTTTTTTTAAACTGCATTTTATTCAAAGAACGTTTTATTGCTTCTGTAAAGCAGCCGGCTTTTAAGCCGATTTTGCAACTACCTGTTTATCAATGGCAAATCCGGCATGCCGGAGCGTTTTATATATAATCTTCGTGGACGATGCATGGGACATTACCCGTTTTGGAACATTACCGGACGATGCACTACCAATCTTCTTGAGTCATAATTCCTTTTTTGTCATATTTTCGAACATAAATATACGTTCCATTCTCCAATACTTCAAAGCAAAAACCAAATGGCTTATTCTTCCTCCGCACACCTAGGAACTTAAACCGTCCATCAGGATGGAAATACATAACTGCATTTTTTTCCAGTCCTTTTCCAAAAATATATAGTGCGTATATTCTCATAGAAGCCTCGTTATATTTAAGTAATACGAAATTTTTTGAGCCGTAATCTTTTATAGAAGCATTCATTTTAACCAAAGCAGTCGAATCTTTAGAAGTTACCCTATTCCCCTTTTTATCTAAAATAGCGTACTCAACCTGGCTATAAGAAATAGGAAACCCAATGAGAAAGATAAGTATAGTTTGAAATATTTTCATCATTCCTTGTTGTATTGTTGTCTTTCTTTAAGTTTCATCAGGCGCTCCTCATAATTTTTTCGCTGGGAATCGTTTGGTATGCTAATTCCCATACTACCAACAATTCTATTTTTATAGCCTTTAATATCCTGATAATGGTTAGATCCAAAATCCTCTCTTTGTTTTTTTTTAAGTTGACGTTTCATTTGATGTGTTAATAAAGTGTATGTAGAGTTATCTGAGGCCATAGATGAATTTATTATCCATTCCAAATGCTGAAAATTTGGATGTAAATCGCCAATAATCTGCGCTGATGTACCATCGCTCTTTGTAGCTCCGGTATACCATCGGCGTTGTATATATTCTTCTTTGAACTCTTCCTCCGTTATCTTTCCTGTTTTTAAGTCATACATAAGTTGCAGCAGGAACAATGCATGAACAGCTACTTCATGTGACATTGTCTGTGCCGCCGTTCCTTTCCTTCTATCCTTAGGATTCAGAGATATTCTAATTCGGATTTCACTCGAGGATAAAAAGTCGCTCCCGAACAAACATTCTACAGCTTTATAACTTCCTGACTCATCAGCAACTTCGTCGTCTAGCTTAACCCAAATACCTTCCTGCGTTTTTATTTCGAGAGCCGTCACTCCATAATCTGTATATTCTTTCGTATCAAAAACAATATGCATACTGGAAGCAAATTGTCCCTTGGGCCTGTCAAGAATATAACCATTAGCTCCATTAAAATTCTCCAAAAATTGTCCTCCTATTTCTGTTGAAGACAGCATTTTAAGTGTAGGTTTAAATAACCTCATAAATTTTCTTGTCGGAATTATATCCCTTCCATCAGGATCCATTGCTGAAATAGGAGTATTCATCACAAACGAATATGTACTTAAATCCGGATATTTCCCAGCCAACGGATCAACCGCCATCCATCTACCCAAGCGGCTATCATACAACCTTGCACCGAAGTCGTACGCCGTTCCTTCTATCCCGTATTGCTCATCTATCTTCTCTTTGCCATTGAACCCGTACCTGTAACTATTATCATCCGTACACAAGGTTTCGGTTACCGTACCGGTGTAGTATACCCGGATATCATCTGCATAATACGTTACCGCAGTGCCTGTATTTATATTGTTCTGCACATGCAGAAAATATTCCCAGCCACTCTCCGCCGTAAACGTGAACGTAAGCTCTACATAACCAGAACTCGCACTCTTTATCCGACCGCTTACCTGCTGGAAGTTGGCCCAGTTATTCGGATCCCGGCGACGTACCGATACATCTGCAAAAGCTCATCCGTTAAAAGCCTATCAGCAACAGCATCCCGATATGGACTTCCATGCCCGCTTTGCTGCCGCAAGAGTCCTAAGAAGGGAACAGAATAAGAAAATCAACTGCCAAAGCTGCCTCACCAGGTAAAACAGGCCGGAATTACTGCCTGGCCTTCGCTTTTTCAAACTGCATTTTATTCAAAGAACGTTTTATTGCTTCTGTAAAGCAGTCGGGTTTTAGCCGATTTTGCAACTATCTGTTTATCAATGCAAATCCGGTATACCGGAGCGTTTTATATATAATCTTCGTGGACGATGCACAGGCAATTACACTAAATCAAAATGCCAGGTGACGTTTTGGAACATTACCGTTCACTTTGTAAACTACATAATCATTCTGGACAATCTATCTTCATGTGATTTCCATAAAGCGACCACCAAAAAAAAGAATAATCTTTTATCATAAAACAAAAAAATTTATTGTTTACTTTATTCCCATCAAAAAATATTTCTTCATTAATAACACGAAGAATATCCCCATGTTGAACATATTTTTTACTGGTTTTTGATATTAAGTATTTTTTGTTGGGTTCTATAAATTGAATGGATGGAAGAATAAGCGTTTTACGATTTTTGGGGTTAAGCAAAAAATAATCTGCATAATAATATTCATCATAGCTATCTCTGGTTTTTATAGTCACGGAATGTAAAAAGGCTTCATTATCTATAAAGGGATCTCCACAGTAGCTATATGTGATAATTTTCTCATCGTATAACATACAGTATTCATATATATTACAGAAATCATCAGGGTATTGTGTAAAATACTGAAAAAAATCACCTTTTCTAAAATAGATTGGAGATTTATACTTTTGGGTATTTGAAAAGTATGCTGTGTATGCCAAAGAATCATCTGTAGTTTCAACCTTAACATATGGATAACTTCTGTCATTGTCGATTATTTCATTTTTACCTTTAAGAGTATATAGATCGAAATCTTTATAATATTTTTCTATACTCCCGACAATCCGCTTTTCATTCATATCGTTCTTATCCTCTTTTTTGTTAATGCTTCCACCACAATTAGAAGCTGTAAAAGTCATAAACAATAATATTATTATGTTTTTCATGATTAAAATGTTTATTCTGAAAATTTCAGAGTGGGATTTTGTTTCATTTTATTTCTTATATTTTTAATTCTTTCAAAATCTTTTTGTTGGGACAAACCAAGAGATCCATTTGAATTAATTGTTATTGCTGGTATGGTTATAACATTGTTTATTAATAAAGGTAATTTTCCCTTTGGAATTGCCACTGACCAAGTACCAGATTTATCAATTGGGTCCGGCCTCTTTTCATAAGAAGTATTCCAATCAACACCAAATAAACGGCTGCCAGTAAATGCACCACTGCTAAAATTCCAACTTTGACTACCTAATACAACTGTACTAGTCAAATCTGCAAATTTTGAAATAAAGTCTGTTTTTCCCACATGGCAATTAAGCATGATTATTTTACTAAATACTCCGTTTTGATTCAATGAAGTCCCAATCGTTTTTAATAAAGATTTGTTATCATCTAATGTTGTTTTATTATACCATTCATCGCCAATTTGTGCAGACCCTTTTTCGGAACCATGCCCAACAATAAAGACATTGACAATATTATATTGGGCGCTTAGTTTTTTTAATTCATTTGCCATATCCTTAAGATTTCCAACTTGCTTTACTATTAATTCTTTACCTCCATCTTTGGAAGCATTTTCATACATAGTTGGTATCGCTCCATTATGGTCTTTCAATGTTTTTGGGAAAAAGGCAACATTAATAGATTTTTTTTCTGGGGGATCATTTTCGTTGGGATTTTCAGATTCTGTTCCTGTTGGATCATTCAAACCAATCGGAGAATTATCAAATCCAACGTATGGACTTTGCCATGGAAATTGGTTTGCTAAAGGATCCATCGCCAACCATCTACCAATACGTGGGTCATATATCCTAGCTCCAAAATCATACGTGCTGGCATCGCCGTAAACCTCGTCAATCTTCGCCATCCCGTTGTATCCGAACCTGTAGCTGTTATCATCCGTACACAGCGTTTCGGTTACCGTACCCGTGTAGTATACCCGGATATCATCTGCATAATACGTTACCGCGGTACCTGTATTTATATTATTCTGCACATGCAGAAAATATTCCCAGCCTGCTTCCGCCGTAAACGTAAACGTAAGCTCTACATAACCAGAACTCGCACTCTTTACCAGACCGCTTACCTGCTGAAAGTTGGCCCAGTTATTCGGATCCCGGCGACGTACCGATACATTTACCTGGTGCGTGTTCTTAATCTTTACCTTCATCGTATAGCTCGTTCCCGGAGTAGTGCTGAAGTAACGAGCCATGCCGCCGTAACGGGTACTGGTTTCCAGCTTCAGCTCCGTATTGCCTCCCCCGTCTGTTTGTACCGTAGCCGTTACCGTAGAGCTCAGCGCTCACTGCGGAGCAGTAATATCGCCCGTGCTAAGCCCCGTAAAGTCTTCCTCTGCCACATACAGGGTTTTGGTGCTCGTTACCGTACTGCAGGCCTGGCTTACCGTTACCAGTACATTGCCGCCGACAATAAGATACTTTTCTTTTACAGGCGTGGGCAAACCCCTGTTTTCAATTACACCGGCTACCGCGCTGCCTTTGGGATGTACACCCCGCCTCGCTTCAAGCAGGGCAAGCTTAGCACCACAGCAGGCATCGCGCACGGAGCAAAGGCTTTTTTACAATTTAACCTCTTAGGGTAAGTTTCAAAGAACATTGGGTCTTGCTAGAGGAAACTTTATCTCCTTGATGCATACCAAGATAAAATCCCTATAAGAATTGTCATTACAAATAAACTACTAAACAAATATATAAAGAATCGAACTTTAATATTTTGCAGATCCCTTTTAGATAATTTAGTGTTACGACTTTTTCGATTTGCATATCTTACTAAAAAGATTCCAAAAAAAAACCACACCGACAATAATAAATACAATACTAATTCCATAACTTTATTTAGATTCAGGTTGAGAATCAACATTTTTTTTCTTTTCGGATATTACTAACGACATCATATTGTTTTCTAAATTCATTAGCCTTTTCTTGATTATCAGTCTTTTCATAATTTATGGCTTGCATATTCAAAAAATCTGAATATACACCAAGCCCATATTCAAGAGTCGTTAATGTTTCCCTGTATTCTTTTATACGATCGATATATTTTTCAAAAAAACTACCGACATCTTTCCACGTTGTGCTAAATATCCAAGTGTAAGATACTTCCCCTGCAGCTCCCACTTCTTCTCCCGCGCCAAAAGAACCAGTAAGACCCCAATAGCCTTTTAAATTATCAATGTCCATTGCAACATCATAAGAAAAACTAAGACCATACCCAAAAATACCACTCACATAAGCTGATGCACCCCACCCTGAAAGTTGATTAATATTTCTTGCTGTAGGATAAACTGAAATTCCTCCCCCAGCACTCCAACCTCCAATGACACCAGCTCCAAATGAAGGGCTTAAAAACCATCCGACGTTTCCTTGAAAATCAAGTGCCAGCCCTGTTGAAACGGATCCAGTGACATAAGCAGAAAATCTAGCATCCCCATGTATTAAAATAACCTCTCGGCCTTCTAATTCAACTCCATCCAAAAGTCGATTTTCGCTAAACGCGTAAGAAGAGTTCCATGGGAATTTGGAAGAATAGGGGTCTACACTGAAGAACCTGCCTAGTCTCGCATCATGTATCCGGTACTCAAACGCATAGGCCGTCCCTTCCGTTCCGTATAGTTCATTGTCTTTTTCCTGCGCCTGGAACCCGTACCTGTAGCTATTATCATCCGTGCACAAGGTTTCGGTTACCGTACCGGTGTAGTATACCCGGATATCATCTGCATAATACGTTACCGCGGTGCCTGTATTTATATTGTTCTGCACATGCAGAAAATATTCCCAGCCACTCTCCGCCGTAAACGTGAACGTAAGCTCTACATAACCAGAACTCGCACTCTTTACCTGACCGCTTAACTGCTGGAAGTTGGCCCAGTTATTCGGATCCCGGCGACGTACCGATACATCTGCAAAAGCTTATCCGTTAAAAGCCTACCAGCAGCAGCAGCCGGATATGGACTTCTGCGCCCGCTTTGCAGCCGCAAGAGCCCAAAGAAGGGAAAAAAACCGAAAAGTGAACTGCCAAAGCTGCCTGACAAGCTAAAACAGGCAGAAATTGCTGCCTGGTCTTCACTTTTTTAAGCTATATCTCATTCAAAGAACGTTCTATTGCTTCTGTAAAGC
>JGI11944J13513_1002451_pt1 | contig 12950 bp, 12 predicted proteins | sample TerdegcoTASludge_FD_13513 | JGI IMG/M metagenome (IMG submission 13513) | reverse complement strand
CCGATGGGCGGGCTCGTCGAGGTTGTCCGGGGTTTGCACCGCCAGGGTTCCGCCGGAGGTCAACTGGCTGACCAGGTGCGGGTAAAGCGTGGCGTGGTCCGGCAGCCATTGCAGGGAAGCATTCGCCAGGATCACATCGAACGGTTGCGCCGGGCTCCAGGCGCCGATATCCGCCCGTTCGAAGTTCAGCGTCGGCAGGCGCTTGCGGGCGTCGGCCAGCATGTCGTCGGAGCTGTCCATGCCGGTGACGCGAGCCTGCGGAAAACGCTCGGCCAACACTTGCGTGGAATTACCGGGGCCGCAGCCCAGGTCGACGGCGGTTTGCACCGCGGTATTGGGAATGGCCGCGACCAGATCACGGACGGGGCGTGTGCGCTGTTGTTCGAACAGCGTGTATTGCTTGGCGGACCAGGTCATCGCGGCGTTCCTTGTGTTTAAAGGTTGGCCACAGCCTAAATCGTGTGAGCCGCGAGAACAAACGCCAGGGATCACCTTACCATCGGAAGATGCCAACGCCCTTACGCAGCGCGCGCAAAACCGAACTAAGATCAGATTAGACCTGCACGAGCCAAGTCCTCTGCGGGTCGTTAATACCCATGCCAGCGTAGTGTCTACGGACGGTTTTCTGGCCTTCACCGCCAAGTCTGTACACGTCAATGGAGCTACGCCATGACTTATCTGACAACTCGCGAAGGCAACGAGCTTTACTATAAGGACTGGGGCAGCGGCCAGCCTGTTATGTTCTGCCACGGCTGGCCACTGAACAGCGACAGCTGGGAATCGCAAATGCTGCATTTCGCCAACAACGGTTTTCGCGCCATCGCGCATGACCGCCGAGGGCATGGCCGCTCAAGCCAGCCGTGGGGCGGCAATGACATGGACCACTACGCGGACGACCTGGCGGAACTGATTGAGCACCTGAATCTGAGCAACGTGATCCTCTTCGGTTTTTCCACCGGAGGCGGTGAAGTTGCACGCTATATCGCTCGTCATGGCACTTCGCGCGTGGCCAAAGCCGGCTTGATCTGCGCGGTAACGCCATTGATGCTGAAAACCCCCAGTAACCCCCAAGGGACGCCGATCGAAGTTTTTGACGGGATGCGTGCCGACTCTATTGCCAACCGTTCGCAGCTCTACCTTGATCTGGCCAGCGGCCCTTTCTATGGATTCAACCGGGTAGGCGTCAAACCCTCGCAAGGCTTGATCAATTCATTCTGGATGCAGGGTGTAATGGGAGGGCACAAAAATACCTTCGACAGCATCAAGGCATTTTCTGAAACCGACTTTCGGGATGACCTGAAGCATTTCAATATCCCCACGCTCATTATCCATGGGGGCGACGATCAGATCGTGCCGATCCAGGCGTCAGCCTTGGAAAGCAAACGCCTCATTCCAGACGCCCAGTTGTTGGTGTATTCAGGCGCCCCTCATGGGTTGACCGACACTCACAAGCAGCGGGTCAACGCCGATATGTTGCGCTTCGCGCAGTTTTAGACGATGTAAGGCGCATAAAAAACCGCGCGGCCTTGTCGGCGGCGCGGTTTTTTTAGTTTGCTGCGGGGTGCGTTGGTATGGCCTAGAACGGAATATCGTCATCAAAGCTGTCGAAATCCGCAGCCGGTTGCGGAGCGGCCTGCTGTGGCGCTGGGCGCGACTCACGCTGTGGTTGCTGGCTTGGCTGCGGACGCGACTGCTGTGGACGCGGTGCCGAGTTGGACATGCCGCCCTGGCCCTGTTGGTCGCCCTGTGGACGGCCGCCGAGCAGTTGCATGGTGCCTTGCATGTCGACCACGATTTCAGTGGTGTAACGCTTGATGCCGTCTTTTTCCCACTCGCGGGTCTGCAGTTTGCCTTCGATGTAGACCTGCGAACCTTTGCGCAGGTATTCACCGGCGATCTCTGCCACTTTGCCGAACATCGACACACGGTGCCATTCGGTTTTCTCGACCTTCTGGCCGGTCTGCTTGTCGGTCCACTGTTCGCTGGTCGCCAGACTCAGGTTGGTCACGGCGTTACCGTTAGGCAAGTAGCGAACTTCGGGATCCTGGCCGCATGTACCGACCAATATGACTTTGTTAACCCCACGGGCCATAACGTTCTCCTAAGCTGGGCGCGCTGTCGGCACTGGGTTGACCAGTTGCTCGAGCGTCGCGCGATCCAATAATTCGGTGTCCAATTTGATGTAGATGGCGGCTTCTTCAGCAATAACCACAGCATCGGTAACCCCTGTAACGGCCTTAAGGCGCTCGGCCAAGCCAGCTTCGCGTATCGCTTCAGGCGATAACGGCAAGCGCAGACTCGTCACATAGGGAGGTTCGCGCATGGTAACAGCAAAGGCTAGCCAGAGGGCAGCCAGACCTGCGCATCCGAGGAACACAACCGACAAACCGCCGTGCTGGAACATCCAGCCACCCATGATGCCGCCCAGTGCAGAGCCCAGGAACTGGCTGGTGGAATACACCCCCATCGCCGTGCCCTTGCCGCCGGCCGGTGAAACTTTACTGATCAGCGAAGGCAGCGAAGCCTCCAGCAGGTTGAACGCGGTGAAGAACACCACCGTACCGATTACCAGCGCCCGCAGGCTGTCGCCGAACTGCCAGAAGAATAGCTCAGTGAGCATCAGCGTCACGACGGCGCCGAGCAAAATTCGTTTCATTTTGCGTTTCTTCTCGCCATAGATGATGAACGGGATCATGGCGAAGAATGAAATCAGCAGCGCGGTCAGGTAGACCCACCAGTGTTGTTCCTTGGGCAACCCGGCTTTTTGCACCAGGGCCAGGGGCAAGGCCACGAAGCTGCACATCAGCATCGCGTGCAACACGAAGATACCCAAATCCAGGCGCAGCAGGTCCGGGTGCTTGAGGGTCGGCAGCAGCGCCTGGCGCGCGACGCCGGATTCACGGTGCTGCAGAGTGCCGGTGGAACGCGGCACCATGAAGGCCACGATCACGATACCGAACAACGCCATGCCGCCGGTGGCCAGGAACAGCCCGTGCAAACCGAAGGCGCGGGTCAGCAACGGGCCGACCACCATCGCGACGGCGAACGACAGGCCGATGGTCATGCCGATCATGGCCATGGCCTTGGTGCGGTGTTGTTCGCGGGTCAGGTCCGACAGCAAGGCCATGACCGCTGCGGAAATCGCGCCGGCGCCCTGTAGGACACGCCCGGCAATCACGCCCCAGATCGAATCGGACTGGGCCGCGAGTACGCTGCCGAGGGCAAACACGATCAACCCGAGGTAGATCACCGGGCGGCGGCCGATGCGGTCGGAAATGATCCCGAACGGAATCTGGAAAATTGCCTGGGTCAGGCCATAAGCGCCAATGGCCAGGCCGATCAGGGCGGGGGTCGCGCCTGCGAGATCCATCCCGTAGGTCGCCAGCACCGGCAACACCATGAACATGCCAAGCATACGGAAGGCGAACACCAGGGCCAGACCGCTTGCTGCTCGGGTCTCGCCGCTACTCATGCGTTCGCTGTGGGGATCGTGCATGGAAAAACCTCGTGTGAACCGGCGGCGATTCTACCAGTCCCATCGATTGAGAGGGTATATGCGGCGGTTTGCCGCGCAGGTTTCATGTAAGGCTGCACCTGGCACCTTGACAGTGTATATTCATCCAGTCTTTAGCCGTATACTCCGGCATTATTTACGCCCGCCGTGCGAGGCCATCTTGGACAAGATCCTGATTCGTGGGGCTAGAACCCACAACCTGAAGAACATCGACCTGACCCTGCCCCGGGACAAACTGATCGTCATCACCGGTTTGTCCGGGTCCGGCAAATCGTCGCTGGCGTTCGACACGCTGTACGCCGAAGGCCAGCGGCGCTATGTCGAGTCGCTGTCGGCCTATGCCCGCCAGTTTCTGTCGATGATGGAAAAGCCCGACGTCGACACCATCGAAGGCCTGTCGCCGGCAATTTCCATCGAGCAGAAGTCGACTTCCCACAACCCGCGCTCCACCGTGGGCACCATCACCGAGATCTACGACTACCTGCGCCTGCTGTATGCGCGCGTCGGTATCCCGCGCTGCCCGGACCACGACATCCCGCTGGAAGCCCAGACCGTCAGCCAGATGGTCGACCTGGTGCTGGCCCAGCCGGAAGGCGCCAAGCTGATGCTGCTGGCGCCGGTGATTCGCGAGCGCAAGGGTGAACACCTTTCAGTGTTTGAAGAACTGCGCGCGCAAGGTTTCGTGCGTGCGCGGATCAACGGCAAGCTGTACGAGCTGGACGAAGCGCCGAAGCTCGACAAGCAGAAGAAGCACTCGATCGATGTCGTGGTCGACCGCTTCAAAGTACGCGCCGACTTGCAGCAGCGCCTGGCGGAATCCTTCGAGACAGCCCTGAAGCTGGCGGACGGTATCGCCCTGGTCGCGCCGATGGACGACGAACCGGGCGAAGAGATCATCTTCTCCGCACGCTTTGCCTGCCCGATCTGTGGCCACGCCATCAGCGAGCTGGAACCCAAGCTGTTTTCCTTCAACAACCCGGCCGGCGCCTGCCCGACCTGCGATGGCCTGGGCGTGAAGCAGTTTTTCGACATCAAGCGCCTGGTCAATGGCGAGCTGACGCTGGCGGAAGGTGCGATACGCGGCTGGGACAGGCGTAACGTCTATTACTTCCAGATGCTCGGCTCATTGGCCTCGCACTATAAGTTCAGCCTGGAAGTACCGTTCAACCAACTGCCGGCGGATCAGCAGAAGGTCATTCTCAACGGCAGCGGTTCGCAGAACGTCGACTTCAAATACCTCAACGACCGTGGCGATATCGTCAAGCGCTCGCATCCGTTCGAAGGCATCGTACCCAACCTCGAACGCCGCTACCGCGAGACCGAGTCGGCGAGCGTGCGTGAGGAACTGGCCAAGTTCCTCAGCACCCAGCCCTGCCCGGATTGCCGAGGCACCCGCCTGCGCCGTGAGGCGCGGCACGTATGGGTTGGCGAGAAGACCCTGCCGGCGGTGACCAACCTGCCGATCGGCGACGCCTGTGAATATTTCGGCGTACTCAAGCTGACCGGACGCCGTGGGGAGATTGCCGACAAGATCCTCAAGGAGATTCGCGAGCGCCTGCAGTTCCTGGTCAACGTCGGCCTGGATTACCTGTCGCTGGACCGCAGCGCCGATACCTTGTCGGGCGGTGAAGCCCAGCGCATCCGCCTGGCCAGCCAGATCGGCGCCGGTCTGGTGGGCGTGTTGTATATCCTCGATGAGCCGTCGATTGGCTTGCACCAGCGCGATAACGATCGCCTCCTGGGCACGCTGAAACACCTGCGGGACATCGGCAACACGGTGATCGTGGTCGAGCACGACGAAGACGCGATTCGCCTGGCCGATTATGTGGTCGATATCGGCCCGGGCGCTGGCGTGCATGGTGGGCATATCGTCGCCCAAGGCACGCCTGCCGAGGTGATGGCTCATCCAGACTCGCTGACCGGCAAGTACCTGTCCGGGCGCGTGAGGATTGAAGTGCCGTCCAAGCGCACGCCACGCAACAAGAAGATGGCGTTGCACCTCAAGGGCGCGCGCGGCAACAACCTGCGCAATGTCGACTTGGAAATTCCGCTGGGTCTGTTGACCTGCGTGACGGGTGTTTCCGGCTCGGGCAAGTCGACGCTGATCAACAACACGCTGTTCCCGTTGAGCGCCACCGCCCTGAACGGCGCGACCACGCTGGAAGCGGCAGCGCATGACAGCATCAAGGGCCTGGAGCTCCTCGACAAAGTGGTCGATATCGACCAGAGCCCGATTGGCCGTACCCCCCGCTCCAACCCGGCGACCTATACCGGGCTGTTCACGCCCATTCGCGAGTTGTTCGCCGGCGTGCCGGAATCCCGCTCGCGGGGCTACGGGCCGGGCCGGTTCTCGTTCAACGTCAAGGGCGGGCGCTGCGAAGCGTGCCAGGGCGATGGCTTGATCAAGGTGGAGATGCACTTCCTGCCGGACATCTACGTGCCGTGCGATGTGTGCAAGAGCAAGCGCTACAACCGCGAAACCCTTGAGATCAAATACAAGGGCAAGAACATCCACGAAACCCTGGAGATGACCATCGAGGAAGCGCGGGTGTTCTTCGACGCGGTTCCGGCGTTGGCGCGCAAGCTGCAGACGCTGATGGATGTGGGCTTGTCGTACATCAAGCTGGGGCAATCGGCGACCACGCTGTCCGGTGGTGAAGCGCAACGGGTCAAGCTGTCTCGCGAGCTGTCCAAGCGCGACACCGGTAAAACCCTGTATATCCTCGATGAGCCGACCACGGGCCTGCACTTCGCGGACATTCAGCAATTGCTGGATGTGTTGCACCGCCTGCGTGACCACGGCAACACCGTGGTGGTGATCGAGCACAACCTGGATGTGATCAAGACCGCCGACTGGCTGGTCGACCTCGGGCCGGAAGGCGGTTCCAAGGGCGGTCAGATCATCGCGGTAGGTACGCCGGAGCAGGTCTCCGAGATGCCGCAATCGCACACGGGTTACTACTTGAAACCGTTGCTCGCGCGCGACCGGGCCTGATTTATCCGGCCCAATAAAAAGCCCCTGTCACTTCAACGGTGACAGGGGCTTTTTTACAGCCGGGAATCAGAACTGCGATTGCAGGTAATTCTCCAGGCCGACCAGCTTGATCAGGCCCAGCTGCTTTTCCAGCCAGTAGGTGTGATCTTCTTCGGTATCGGCCAACTGCACGCGCAGAATTTCACGGGTGACATAGTCGTTGTGCTGCTCGCACAGCTCGATGCCCTTGCACAGCGCGGCACGGACCTTGTTCTCGAGGCGCAGGTCAGCGGCGAGCATCTCAGGCACCGTTGTGCCTACGTCCAAGTCGTCGGGACGCATGCGTGGCGTGCCTTCGAGCATCAGGATACGGCGCATCAGTGCGTCGGCGTGCTGGGTCTCTTCTTCCATCTCGTGGTTGATACGCTCGTAGAGCTCGGTAAAGCCCCAGTCTTCGTACATACGCGAATGGATGAAATATTGGTCACGAGCCGCGAGTTCGCCCGTCAGCAACGTGTTGAGGTAATCGATTACGTCGGGGTGACCTTGCATCGCCCTACATCTCCCTGCTTGAAAGTCTTTAGTTTGAACCATGCTGACCCATAGGTCACGGAGCCAACGGCAGAAAAGTGAAGATTTCCTGAGAAAAGCGGCTGAATTAACGCAAAAACCGCCCAAATGAGGGCGGTTCTACTTATCGTTTAGAGTCAGTTAATCGATACACCCAGCGCCTTTGCGATTGCTTCTCCATAAGCCGGATCGGCTTTGAAGAAGTGCTGCAACTGACGCTGGACCACATCACTGGAAACCCCCGCCATGGCGCCGGCGATGTTGCCGGTGAGCAAGGCTTTCTGCTCATCGTTCATCAGGCGGAACAGCGCACCGGCGTGGCTGTAATAGTCGGTGTCTTCGCGGTGATCGTAACGATCCGCGGCACCGCTCAGGGCCAATGCGGGCTCGGCGTACTGTGGCGCTTGTTTCGGCGCGTCGGCGTAGCTGTTTGGCTCATAGTTGGGCGCCCCACCGCCGTTGCTGCCGAAGGCCATCGAGCCATCACGCTGGTAGCTGTTGACCGGGCTACGTGGGGCATTCACCGGCAATTGCTGGTGGTTGGTGCCGATACGGTAGCGGTGGGCATCTGCGTAAGCGAAGACGCGACCTTGCAGCATGCGGTCCGGCGACAGGCCAACACCCGGGACCATGTTGCTCGGGCCGAACGCCGCTTGTTCCACTTCGGCGAAGTAGTTCTGCGGATTACGGTTGAGCTCCAGTTCACCGACTTCGATCAGCGGGAACTCCTTCTGCGACCAGGTTTTGGTCACGTCAAAGGGGTTCTCGTAATGTGCGTTGGCCTGGGCCTCGGTCATGATCTGAATGCAAACGCGCCATTTCGGGAAATCCCCGCGCTCGATCGCACCAAACAGATCGCGCTGTGCGTAATCAGGGTCGGTACCGGCCAAACGTGCCGCCTCGGCCGGTGCCAGGTTCTTGATGCCTTGCTTGGTCTTGTAGTGCCACTTCACCCAGTGCCGCTCGCCCTTGGCGTTGATCAAGCTGTAGGTGTGGCTACCGAAGCCGTGCATGTGGCGGTAACCGTCAGGGATACCACGATCGGAAAACAGGATGGTGACCTGGTGCAGCGCCTCCGGGGAGTGCGACCAGAAATCCCACATCATCTGCGCGCTTTTCAGATTGCTTTGCGGCAGGCGTTTTTGAGTGTGGATGAAATCAGGGAACTTGAGTGGGTCGCGGATGAAGAACACCGGGGTGTTGTTACCGACGATGTCCCAGTTGCCTTCTTCGGTGTAGAACTTCAAGGCAAAGCCACGAGGGTCGCGCTCGGTATCCGCCGAACCACGTTCGCCACCGACCGTGGAGAAACGCAGAAAGGTCGGCGTTTGTTTACCAACGGCCTCGAACAGCTTGGCGCTGGTGTACTGAGTAATGTCCCGGGTGACGGTGAACGTGCCGTAAGCACCCGAACCTTTGGCGTGTACGCGACGCTCAGGGATGTTTTCGCGGTTGAAGTGAGCGAGCTTCTCGATCAGGTGAAAATCATCGAGCAACAACGGGCCACGCGGGCCGGCGGAACGGGAGTTCTGGTTATCCGCCACGGGAGCGCCGCTGGCGGTGGTAAGAATTTTGTTCTGGCTCATGTTCAATCTTCCTCAGGTCGGACTTGGAACTGCCGGCTAATCGGCTTGCAGTGAGTATTGATCATCAACATGACGTCTACAAATTCATTAAATTGTGGACATCAATAGAAAATTACTACCAATACACCCGACGCCCATAATGCCGCGGCCAGATCGATGCACGCTTGTATCCATGGCGCTTTTCTTACGCGCACAAAAAACCGGGCGCTAGGCCCGGTTCTTCGTTACAGACTGTCGTCTTACTCGGCGCTTACAGCTTCGCCGGCAGTAGCACGATCAACCAACTCGACATACGCCATAGGCGCGTTGTCGCCAGCGCGGAAACCGCACTTGAGGATGCGCAGGTAGCCACCCTCACGGGTAGCGTAACGCTTGCCCAGGTCGTTGAAGAGCTTACCAACGATAGCTTTCGAACGAGTACGGTCGAAGGCCAGACGGCGGTTAGCCAGGCTGTCTGTCTTAGCCAAAGTGATCAGCGGCTCAGCAACGCGACGCAGTTCTTTAGCTTTCGGCAGTGTAGTTTTGATCAGCTCGTGCTCGAACAGCGACACCGCCATGTTTTGGAACATGGCCTTACGGTGCGAGCTGGTACGGCTCAGGTGACGTCCACTTTTACGATGACGCATGGTTCATTCCTTACCAAACTCACGTTCGGTGATTACGACGATCAGGCAGTCGCCTTGTCGTCCTTCTTAAGACTTGCAGGCGGCCAGTTGTCGAGGCGCATGCCGAGGGACAGACCGCGGGAGGCCAGAACGTCCTTGATTTCAGTCAAGGATTTCTTGCCCAGGTTCGGAGTCTTCAACAGTTCTACTTCGGTACGCTGAATCAGGTCGCCGATGTAGTAAATGTTTTCCGCCTTAAGGCAGTTAGCCGAACGTACAGTCAGTTCCAGATCGTCAACCGGGCGAAGCAGGATCGGATCGATCTCGTCTTCCTGCTCGATTACCACTGGCTCGCTGTCGCCTTTGAGGTCGACGAACGCAGCCAACTGCTGTTGCAGAATGGTTGCAGCGCGACGGATAGCCTCTTCAGGGTCCAGAGTACCGTTGGTTTCCAGATCAATAACCAGCTTGTCCAGGTTAGTACGCTGCTCGACACGGGCGTTTTCCACCACGTATGCGATGCGGCGAACCGGGCTGAACGAAGAGTCAAGCTGCAAGCGACCAATGCTGCGGCTTTCGTCTTCATCGCTCTGACGCGAGTCGGCCGGTTCATAACCACGACCACGAGCTACTACTAGCTTCATGTTCAGGGCGCCGTTAGACGCCAGGTTAGCGATTACGTGATCGGGATTAACGATCTCGACATCATGATCCAGCTGAATATCGGCAGCGGTAACCACCCCCGAACCCTTCTTCGACAAGGTCAGCGTAACTTCGTCACGGCCGTGCAGCTTGATAGCCAGACCTTTAAGGTTCAACAGGATTTCAATTACGTCTTCCTGTACACCTTCGATGGCGCTGTACTCGTGGAGCACACCGTCAATCTCGGCCTCGACTACTGCACAGCCGGGCATTGAGGACAACAGGATGCGGCGCAGCGCGTTGCCCAGGGTGTGGCCAAAACCACGCTCGAGAGGCTCGAGTGTGATTTTGGCGCGGGTTGGACTGACAACCTGCACATCAATGTGGCGGGGTGTCAGGAACTCATTTACCGAAATCTGCATGGATGCACCTATTTTCTAGCCCTTACTTGGAGTAGAGCTCGACAATCAGGCTTTCGTTGATGTCGGCGGACAGATCACTGCGAGCTGGAACGTTCTTGAAAACGCCCGACTTCTTCTCAGTGTCTACTTCTACCCATTCTACGCGGCCACGTTGGGCACACAGATCGAGAGCTTGGACAATGCGAAGTTGGTTTTTTGCTTTCTCGCGAACAGCGACCACGTCACCAGCACGAACCTGGTAGGACGGAACGTTTACGGTCTGGCCGTTAACGCTGATCGACTTGTGCGATACCAGCTGACGGGATTCGGCACGAGTAGAACCAAAGCCCATACGGTATACAACGTTGTCCAGACGGCATTCGAGCAGTTGCAGCAGGTTTTCACCGGTTGCACCTTTCTTGCCAGCAGCTTCTTTGTAGTAGCCGCTGAACTGACGCTCGAGAACGCCGTAGATACGACGGACCTTCTGCTTTTCACGCAGTTGGGTGCCGTAATCGGACTGGCGACCGCGGCGTTGGCCGTGGATACCAGGTGCTGCTTCAATGTTGCACTTCGATTCGATCGCGCGCACGCCGCTCTTCAGGAAGAGATCGGTGCCTTCGCGACGAGCGAGTTTGCATTTTGGACCAATGTAACGAGCCATTCTTTACAATCTCCTGGATTACACGCGGCGCTTCTTCGGCGGACGGCACCCGTTGTGCGGGATTGGCGTCACGTCGGTGATGCTGGCGATCTTATAGCCACAGCCGTTCAAAGCACGGACAGCGGACTCACGACCTGGACCTGGACCTTTGACGTTAACGTCGAGGTTTTTCAGGCCGTATTCCAGCGCAGCTTGACCAGCACGTTCAGCAGCTACTTGAGCAGCGAACGGGGTGGACTTGCGGGAACCGCGGAAACCCGAACCACCGGAGGTAGCCCAAGAAAGCGCGTTACCTTGACGGTCGGTGATGGTCACGATGGTGTTGTTAAAAGAAGCATGGATGTGGGCGATGCCATCAACCACTGTCTTTTTAACTTTTTTACGAGGACGAGCAGCAGGTTTTGCCATGATAATTTTCCTGTCGATTCGCNGGGGCGATTACTTGCGGATCGGCTTACGCGGACCTTTACGGGTACGCGCGTTNGTCTTGGTACGCTGACCGCGNACTGGNAGACCACGACGATGACGCAGACCGCGATAGCAACCGAGGTCCATCAANCGCTTGATTTTCATGTTGATTTCGCGACGCAGNTCACCTTCAGTGGTGAACTTCGCCACTTCGCCACGCAGCNNTTCAANNTGCTCGTCGCTCAGATCNTTGATCTTNGCNGCTGGGTTTACCCCAGNNACNGCNCANATNTTCTGNGCAGTAGTGCGACCAACACCATAGATGTAGGTCAGCGAGATAACAGTNTGCTTGTTATCTGGAATGTTNACGCCTGCAATACGGGCCATTCAGTGGGACTCCAATTGACAGCTACCTACGCCCCGGAAGCCAAGAAATAGGGCGCGAGATAATATCGCTGTAATAACAAATAATCAACCCGGCAGCGCACTAGCTGCCGGGCTTCAAGCGGATCACACTCAGCCTTGGCGCTGTTTGTGACGCGGTTCCGCGCTGCAAATTACTCGAACAACACCTTCGCGGCGAATAATCTTGCAGTTACGGCACAGCTTTTTCACCGATGCACGAACTTTCATCACCAACTCCTCGAACCTTATGGGTACTCAGCGCAACATGCCGCTGCCGTAACCCTTCAGGTTGGCTTTCTTCATCAGGGATTCGTACTGGTGCGAAACGAGGTGCGATTGTACTTGGGACATGAAGTCCATCACAACCACGACCACGATCAGCAACGAGGTCCCGCCAAGGTAGAACGGAACGTTTGCTGCAACCACCAGGAACTGGGGCAACAAGCACACGGCCGTCATATATAGAGCACCGAACAGGGTCAAACGAGTCAGAACGCCATCAATGTAGCGTGCAGACTGCTCACCTGGACGGATGCCCGGAATAAAGGCACCGGACTTCTTCAGGTTTTCCGCTACGTCTTTCGGATTGAACATCAACGCCGTATAGAAGAAGCAGAAGAAAATAATCCCTGCACTAAACAGCAGAATATTCAACGGCTGACCAGGAGCGATCGACTGAGAGAGGTCCTGCAGCCAGCCCATGTTTTCAGACTGACCAAACCAGGTACCCAACGAAGCCGGAAACAGCAAGATGCTGCTCGCGAAAATCGCCGGAATAACACCGGCCATATTCACTTTCAGCGGCAAGTGGCTGGTCTGCGCGGCAAAACCTTGCGGCCCTGCTGACGCTTGGCGTAGTGAACAGCGATACGACGCTGACCACGCTCAATGAACACCACAAAACCGATAATCGCTACTGCCAGCAAACCGATGGCAACCAGGGCGAAAATGTTGATATCACCCTGACGCGCAGACTCGAAAGACTGCCCGATCGCTCTCGGAAGACCGGCGACGATACCTGCGAATATCAACATCGAGATACCGTTGCCAACACCACGCTCAGTAATCTGCTCACCCAGCCACATCATGAACATTGCGCCCGCCACAAACGTGGTTACCGCAACGAAATGGAAGCCAAAGTCACCAGTGAACGCAACGCCCTGCCCTGCCAGACCAATGGA
>JGI11944J13513_1002444_pt1 | contig 12973 bp, 12 predicted proteins | sample TerdegcoTASludge_FD_13513 | JGI IMG/M metagenome (IMG submission 13513) | reverse complement strand
TGGCTTCGGCTGTGGCTGCATTCGCGGTGCCGCCGCTGCCGCCGGCCAATGACGGCGGCAAGGCGTTGCGCGTCACGGGCCCACGGTGGCCCAGCAGGCGCTTTTCGGCCTCCTGCGTGAGCACGGTGATGGTGATGCGCCGGTTCTGGGGCGCGCGCGGATCGTCGGGCAGCAGCAGGTCGCTGCTGGCCAGGCCCGTGATGCGTGCCAGCTGGTTCAGGGGCATGCCGGCGGCCACCAGCTCGCGGCGCGAGGCGTTGGCGCGGTCGGCCGACAGCTCCCAGTTGCTGTAGCCGCGGTCGGCATTGCCGTAAGGGGCCGCGTCGGTGTGGCCGGACAGGCTGATGCGGTTTTCCGCGCCTGCCAGCGCCGCGCCCACCTCGCGCAGGATGTCGCGCATATACGGTTTGACCAGGGCGCTGCCGCTGTCGAACATGGGGCGGTTTTGCTCGTCCACGATCTGGATCTGCAGGCCGTCGGGCGTCACGTCGGTGCGGATCTGCGAACGGAATTCGTTCAGGCGCGCATTGCTGGTAATCATCGCGTCCACCTTGGCCTTGAGCGCCTTGATGCGGTTGGAGTCCACCTGGGCCTGATCGGCGCGGCCCGAATCGACGCTGGTGCGCCGGTTGGAGCTGTCGGCCGCCTCGGAGCGCCGTACCTGGCCGTGCACCTTGGCCAGGTCGTTGCCGCCGCCGGGAATCACGCTGGAGCTGTTGCCTGCACCGTCGCCGCCGGCCATCGCCACCTTCAGCGGCGAGGAAAAATACGCCGCGATGCCCTGCAGCTCGCCCTTGGCCGTGGAGCCCAGCAGCCACATCAGCAGGAAGAAGGCCATCATCGCGGTCACGAAGTCGGCATAGGCGATCTTCCAGGCGCCGCCGTGGGGCGCATGCGCAGTCTTCTTGACGCGCTTGATGATGATCGGCTGTAACTTTTTCTCTGCCATGGCTTGACGCTGCTGGGTGCAGGATTACTTCTTGCCCTTGACGTGGGTTTCCAGTTCCAGGAAACCGGGGCGTTCGGTAGAGAACAGCACCTTGCGGCCGAACTCGATGGCGGTGGCGGGGTTGTAGCCCTGCATGCTGGCCAGCAAGGTGGTCTTGATGCACTCCAGTTCCTTGGCGGCGTCCTGGGCGCGCTGCTCCACCAGGCCGGCCATGGGCTCCACCAGCGCATAGGCCAGCAAGATGCCCAGGAAGGTACCGACCAGGGCCGAGGCGATCATGCCGCCCAGCACCGAAGGAGGCTGGCCCACCGAGCCCATGGTGTTCACCACGCCCAGAACGGCCGCAATGATCCCGAAGGCAGGCAGGGCGCCGGCCAGGCGGGTCAGTGCGTTGACGGGGGCATGCGCTTCGGCGTGGTGGGCCTCGATCTCGCTGTCCATCAGCGACTCAATCTCGTGGGAATTGAGATTGCCCGACACCATCATGCGCAGATAGTCGGTCAGGAACTCCACCACATGGTGGTCCGCCAGCAGCTCGGGATACTTGGTGAAGATGGGCGACTCGTTGGGTGCCTCCACATCGCCTTCGATGGACATCAGGCCCTCCTTGCGGGCCTTTTGCAGAATCTCGTACAGCAGGGCCATCAGCTCCATGAAGCGGGCCTTGGTGTAGCGCGAACTCTTCATCACGCCAGGGATGGCCTTGGCCGTGGCCTTGAGCACCTTGGGCTGGTTGCACACGATGAAGGCGCCGATGGCGCCGCCGCCAATGGTGATCATTTCAAAAGGCAGTGCCTTGAGAATGACCTGGACGTTGCCCCCGTGCAGCACATAGGTGCCGAAGATGCAACCGAAGGCGACGATGTATCCGATGATGACAAGCATGGGAGTGGATTCTGTCAGAGGTGTCCCGATGGAAAAGTCGGAACTGGCTTGGAAATGCGCGCTTGTTTTGACACTGGGCCGTGGCGGGGTGGCGGCCATCGACGAACCCATGGCTTGTCAAGCTATCGGCCGCAGGCATCCATACTTGAGAGCCCTGAGATGAAGGTGTAAACGCGCCGCTGCGCGACAAAAGCCTGAAAAGGCCGGCAAATCGGTGCCTGTTTGAATCTTGCAAGGCGGGCGCTTAACGGTGGATCGCGCGGCGCGCATGCGAGGATAGTCGGCACAGTTTTATTCTTTGTGTCACCGCGCGCACAAGCGTGCCGACCGCGGGCCGGCCTGATACTTCCTCTGCTCCACCGCCATGCCATCTTCACCCCTTGCCAACGCTTTTGCAGCCCCTGCGCAGCCGCCCAGCATCGACAGCGAGCTGACCCGCATCCGCGCCATGGTCGATCGCGCGCAGTTCCTCGAAGCCCTGTCGGAGCTGGCGCAGCTGGTGGCCCGGGAGCCGCGCAACTCCAAGGTCTGGCTGCACATCGGCTTTGTCTACGTGCGCATGAGCATCTGGCCACAGGCCATGGAAGCGTTGCAGATGGCCTTGGAGATAGAGCCCCGCATGCCCAACGCCCAGCGCCTGCTGGCCCTGGCCCTGTTCAGCACGGGCCGCAGGCAGGAGGCCTGCGACCTGATCGACGACGCCTGCCGCCATGCCAAGAACGAGAACACGCACTGGATGACGCGGGCCTACATCCACTCGCACACCAGCAGCGACCCGCTCAAATCCCTGGAAGTGGCGCGTGACTGGGGCCGGCGCTTCGCCGACCCGCTGACCCGCAACGCCAAGCCCTTTCCCCCGCGCGATCGCAACCCGCGCAAGAAGCTCAAGGTCGGCTATGTCACGGCCGACTTCCGCCAGCACTCGGTGGCCTTCTTCATGCGGCCCGTGCTGGAGCACCACAACCCGGACAACGTCGAGATCCACGTCTACTCCAGCGGCCGCCCCGACGCGATGACCGCAAAGCTGCGCGCCCTGGTGCCGCACTGGCACGATGTGGTCGAGCAGACCGACGACCAGCTCTACGAACAGATCCGCGCCGACGGCATCGATGTGCTGGTGGACCTGTCCGGCTTCACCCTGGGCCACCGCCTGGAAGTCTTCGCCCGCCGCGCCGCGCCCGTGCAGGTGACCTGGCTGGGCTATATGCATACGCTGGGGATGAAGGCCATGGATTACCGGTTGGTGGATGCATCGATAGCACCGCCGACGCACGGTCCCTACTATTCCGAGAAGCTTTTTCAACTGCACTGCATGGTCAGCTACGCACCGCCCGAATATGCGCCGCTATGCGAAGAGCCACCCATGCTTGGCAACGGATATCCGACGCTGATTTCTCTGAATAATTCGGCCAAGCTTACTGATGAAATGTTGACGGTCTGGTCACGGATCTTGCATGCACGGCCCGATGCTCGCTTGATCATCATGGTCAAGGAACAGGATCCCGATTCGGCGCAGGCTCATATGCAGCCGCGTGTGGAGAGGGCTGGTATGCCTTTGGACCGTGTTTCCGTACTGCACCAGCAGCCGTTGGACCGTTTTATGGAATTGGGCCATATCGCTGACTTGGCGCTTGACACTTTGCCTGTCTCTGGCGGCACCACGACCTTGCATGCTCTATGGATGGGCTTTCCGATCGTGACGGTGGATGCGGTACGGGGTGCGGATGCCTCGACGGCAAGAACCCTGTACGGTCTGGGCTTCGATGGCGGGATTGCCAAAGATATGGATGACTACGTGCAGGTCGCGTTAAAACTTATGGATAGTCCAGATCTTCTGACGTTGCCGCGCCGGGAAGCTCGGGCACGGCTTGGTTCCAGCTTCTTGATGAACTATTTGGAGCGTACCGCAGAGCTAGAGAAATCCTATCGACTGATGTGGCTCAATTGGCTACGAGGCGACCATCAGGTACTGGATGCAGGTGCAAACATCGAGCATTTTCTGGCGCAAATGGACGCTTTGGCATGACAGACATGACTGGATCGGATTGGGTGCCATTGCTGGTGCCCGACATGCCATCTCCTCAAGCCATGATGCCTTGGCTTGAGCGAATGCAAGCTGCTCGGCATTACTCCAATTTTGGGCCGCTGGTGTGTGAATTGGAAGCCGAATTTGCGGTGCGTTTTGCCCTGCCTGGAGAGCAGGTGACGACGGTGGCAAATGCCACGCAGGGACTGGAGTTGGTGCTGCAGGCGTTGGACTTACCCGCTGGCGCTCGTGTGCTGCTGCCCTCTTTTACTTTCGTTGCCAGTGTCACGGCAGTGTTGCGCGCTGGTTTCGTTCCCGTATTGACCGATGTGGATCCGCACAGTTGGATGATGACGCCGTATATTGCTTACGCTGCGTGCAATCACATGCGGATAGATGCGGTGCTCACGGTGGCGACCTTTGGCATGCCGCATGACATGCAGGCCTGGGCGCAGTTCGAGCAGAGCACAGGAGTGCCTGTCGTCATTGACGCAGCCGCAGCCTTTGGCAGTCAATGGTTGAACGGCGCGCAGGGAACTTTGGTCTTCAGCCTGCACACCACCAAGAGCCTGCCGGCGGGCGAAGGCGGTCTGGTCGTCTCCACCCGACCTGGGCTGGCTGGCAAAGTGCGCCAACTGTCCAACTTCGGTATTAATCTGAATCCGGCTGGCCGGCTGGCTGTCGGGGCACTGGCATATGCGGGAACAAATGCCAAGATGAGCGAGTATCACGCGGCGATTGCTCTGGAGATGCTGAACTGTTGGGAGCTACATGCTAGCGAGCGTCGTCGCTTGCAGGCAGAACTGATGCATAGCTTGCATCAGGCCAGCGGCCAAGTGCTGGTATGGCAGGCTCAAGATGGTGCTGGCCCAACGATGGCTCCCACGCTGCTGTGTTCGCGCCTACCGACCGCAACCGCGCGTGATCGCCTTGAGCAAGTTTGTCAGCAGACGCGCATTGCGACACGGCGTTGGTATCTGCCGCTGCTGGAGCACATGCCCGTGCTGCAGCAGCGCTGCATCGTTCTTGACACACCTCATGCTCAAGCATTGTCCCGTACCCTGCTGGGATTACCGTTCTTCGTCGGCATGTCGCCAGACCAGCGCCAGCGGATGCTGGACGCAATGGAGTTCGCCATGACACCACACTTTGGAACGCGAGACCCGTGAAATGAGTTGCTTCGGCGCAGGCCGATGGTTCCGTGCTTGTGCCATGCCCGGCAGCAAGACGAAAGCAAAATCCTATCCGTAGACGTAAATCGGGGAATTGTAACGGGGGTCGAATATTGTTTTGGCGGCGATATCTTTATCATAGCGTCGTGGCCAGCCTAATTCACAGCCTCGGCCTACTTTTACTTGAGCGGAGACCATCGCACCGCTGCGCAAAATACTATGGGCTCCAATCTGCGCGCCATCGCCAATGAAGGTTCCAGGCTCTATCCAGCACGAAGAGCGAACGTGTGCCTCGCTGCCTATCTGTGCACTTGGCAATAGAACACTGTTGTAGTCGATGCGGGTGCCATGACTGATTAGAACACCATCCCCAATAAACGTATTAGGCCCTACTTGAATATTTTCGGAAAGCATGGATCTTGGGCTGATGTATGGCTCCAGCTTGAAGCCCAGAGCCAGTACTGCCTGCATCAATTCCATTCGCTTGAAATTTCCAAAGCGATCATCAAAAGCAACAAAGGCCGTTCCTTCATCTGGCCTCAAAGCATCCAGCGTATCCATTTTGAAAGAATGGTCTGGGTTTTGTGTGATCTCGATTTTTTCAATGGAGATCTCAGGGTGAGATCGCTTCCAAGCATAGTACACAATATCCAGGTAAGTGCCGCTGCCTATGATCCATTTGCGTGACATGAGTATTCTCGAATCAAGAGAAGAATGCTGCAATTAAATGCTCTGGCTGGGTATCCACTTGGCGCAAGGAGATGCGGAACTCTTGTCCTTTAAAGGCGTTGGCTAGGTTGTTATAGTCAATGATTGATCGCTGCATGATCATTAATGCGGTAGGCGTGGCTAGGTTGCTATCGAGTCGCTGGTGAATGAATGATGTGGAGCTGCTTAAATAGGCGGTGGTTGCTGGGTTTTCTGCTGCATCGTCTTCGAAAATCAGGCTTTTATTGAGGCAGTTTTTATAAAATTCCAACAAATCGCCCAGTTGAGCGGCTAAGGTGGCGCTCAGTGTAATGGTGAAGGGCTGATTCTCGTTCAGGTGCCGGAGTTTGAGAAGCGTGCCTAGAAATAAATTTGGCGAATCTATTATTTTGTAATTATCCGGAAGTCTTGTTTTTTGTATCAAAGACAGCGATTCAAGCAGCGTTTGATACAGACTCTTGTCCTTGTCGAAACTCATCAGTGCTTCCCATTTTGACTGACAAAGAACAGAATGCAAGGTCTGAGCTGTAGTAAAGGATTCTGGATCCAAGAAATTTCCACCAATAAAAGATGGTGCTGGATATTTACGCAGAGAACGTAGATCTGCTGTGGAAATTCTCTGAAATGGAAGAGTTAGAATGTTTTCGTTATCATCACCTATCAGTGAATTCAGGAAATCTGGTAGTTTTATAGATTTGATATTGTTTTTCTGGAAAAACTTCTGGAAATCTGTGGATAAATTTTGATTGGATGGTAGAAAGCATTCTATGAAAATGGCTGGCGATACCAATTCCTTGAGTACTTCATTGAAATCAAGAACAGGTATTCCTTCAATGGCGGAAGGTATTTTGTTGGGATATACAATTCCACTCAAACTCAAATGATGGGGGTTTGATTTTAAGAAGCGCTTGAAGTGGTTGAGTATGGGTGTTTGTAAAGCCCAGCCCGCTGCATAGATCTGCATATTCAGTTCTTTCTGAATTCGAAGAATAAAGTGTCGCCTTTTTCAAGATCTACTGGCTGATCATTACCCATCTGGAATGGATAAAAAAGGCAAGACTTCCCGTCTTTGAAAATACTGCTGTTGGTGGAAAATGCATTGATTTCCATGAGATTGTTTTGCCGGGCTAGACTCCTGATTTCTTCAGGAAGAAAATGCTTATAGTGCCATATATATCCTGTATATGGCATGATTTCTTCATGCGGCGAAGAAATGAAAAGAGTTCCACCGCTCTTCAGAGATTGACTAAGAACCCAGAAAAATGCTTCGAAATCCTTTACATGTTCAAGTGACTCCATGCTTGTGATGAAATCGAAAGTTTCTTTGGGTAAATTAAAGGGGAATAATTTTGCCGCCCATATTATGTTCGGGTCGTGGATTTTTTTGTTGGCATTTTCAATGGCTTCCGTGGAGCCATCAATGGCCAAGATGCTGCCTTGAGTGGTGCTCGCGAGAATTTCTGCCCCATAGCCAGATCCGCAGAATATGTCTGCACCATAGGGTCTGGGGTAGATTTCCTTTGCACGGTTTGCTGCATATCTGTAGCGCAATAGATGGTCTCCTCCAATAAGGTTGAGATCCAATGTGGAGTATCTTTCCCCGCTTTTGAGTGAATAGTCTTTCATTTGTAGAATATGAATGTATTTTTACTCTGATCTCGATTCATCATCAAATTGAGTGTTGCGTATCCATCAAGGTTGTATACCAACGTTCCACTAATCGATTTATCGATTCGTAAGCACCCTGTGTTGGAATGGGGGCGCCAGGGTGCAGGGTTGCCTGTACCTGTTCCATTATTTCAATATCTTCGCCAACGATAATTTTACTGCCATGCATCTGAGCCAAAAGAGTTTGACTGGAGAATGCATAGGATTGTTTTTTGCGCGAGGTAAACCAGTAAATCTCCAGATCGGTACGTTCCGGTGATATTGGAATATGGTGCTCCAATGTAAAGGAGTATCCGCCATTGGCACTGGCGATGTGAAGATTTGGATATGCCAGCCAGTTATAGTAGACATCCTGAGAGCCCCAGCGTTCCACCAGATCGTGCCAGCCGAAATGCTTTAGATCTGGAATGGGGGCGTCTGGGCCGCCATAGCTGAAATTTTGCATTTCATTTTTTAGCGATTCAGAAGATATGTTCATCAACTCCGACAATGATTCATGCGCCTGGGTAATATTCACTGTGGGATTGAATTTGACGGATTTGGCCAGCGTCTTGGTATGAACGAAACGAGGGTGATTCGCATCACGTAGATTTTCGTAAGCGAGTTTCCAGTTATACTTTCCTTCCCAGGTGGTCACCATGACTTCAGTGTCATAGGCATCGGAACTGTTTTCCAACAATTCTATGAAGTCGGCAGAAAACTGATGTTCCAGCGGGAAAGGTTGAGGATTCAGGTTGATGAATAATATATTGCCTATCGTTCTCAAAGAGAATTCTCTTAATTTGAGGCTCTGCTTTTCGGAAGGAGGAAATTGATAGAGCTTCTCGCAATCGGGGATGTTCGCCACACTACCATCAGCGTCATACCGCCAAGCATGATAGGCGCAGACTAAGGGACGGCAGCCTACGGGCTCCGACTGGAGTGGCGCACTTCTGTGCAAACACACATTTTCAAACGCACGCAATTCGCCGTGGAAATTCTGAATAACCACAGGAATGCCGGCAATCTTGCGTGTGATGAATGAGTTGTTCTTGGGCAGCAGCGTCTTGAGTCCTGCAAACAACCATGCCTTACGGAAGATTTTCTCGCGCTCTCGCTCGAAAATCTCGGGAGAAAGGTAGTACCTGGGGTGCATTCGAGAGCGCATCAGCTCATTTCTCGTTCGAAGTGGGGTGGAAAATGACCCTGGCGGGATTGCCGAACACCGTCGTGCCGGCAGGAACATCCTTGACGACCACGGCCCCGGCTCCCACCGTCGCGCCCTCGCCGACCTGAAGGCCGGGCAGGATGGTTGCGTGGGGATGGACCACGGCCTGGGGGGCGATTCGCGCTCCACCCCCGATAAATACCATGGCCCCGATCTGGGCGTAGTCACCGATGTGTACGTCATGGCCCACGACGGTCAGGGTGTGAATGTTCGCGAAGTCGCCGATCCAGGCATCGGGGCTGATCTGGACCCTGTGGCACAGGATGCTGCCCTCGCCCAGATGGACCCGTGGGCTCAGGAAGGCGCCGGTGCGCAGGGGAATGAAAGTTGCGCCGCGCTCGAGCCATGGTTGGGCGTAGGCACGCCTTGCGGCGGGGTCGCCAATGGCGCACACGAAAGCATCTCCCGGGCTCGGGACGTAGTCCAGCGGGGTACCCAGAATGGGCGTGTCGCAGCCCGTGTCACCAAGAATACCTGGCCGGCTGTCGAGAAAACCCTTGATGTCCCACTCCTGCCCGCGGGCCGGATCGCCCTGCATTTGCGCCAGGACTTCCCGGCCCCAGCCGCCCGCACCGATGATCAGCGTCTGCAGCATCAGAGAATGGCTCCTCCGTCCATGATCAGGCTGGTGCCTGTGACCCAGCGGCTTGCATCGGACAGCAAATAGACTGCTGCGTTGGCCACATCCTCGGGAGTGCCAAGGCCAAGGGGGTGCCGGGCCCTCTGCGCCTCCAACTGATCGGCTCCCCACATCGGAGTCACTACTGCGGAGGGGGAAATGCCGTTGACCCGGACCTTGCGCTTGGCCTGTTCCAGTGCCAAGCATCGGATGATTCCGCCCAGGCCCGCCTTCATGGCCGAATAGGGTCCCACGCCCCGGGTGCCGATGTGCGCAGCCGTGGACAGCACAAAGATGATCGAGCCGCTGGTGGCAATGGAGCCGGCCTGCAGCAGCCGCTGGGTCAGCATGACCGGGGCGAGAAAGTTGACGCTATACATCTCGGTCATTGCCTGTTCGGTGAGCTGGCGGATGGGGCAGTGCCTTTGCTGGCCTGCGCAGTGAACCAGTCCATCTATCTGGGGGGCGGAAGTGACCAAGCGTTCGCGGTCTGCCGCCGAGGTCAGATCCGCCACTGCCAGCACATGCCCGGTTCCCTGCAACTGGGCAAAGGTGTCCTGGAGCCTGTCGGCATTGCGGCCCGTGATGATGACATGTGCACCACGCTGAGCGCAGGTGATGGCTGTCTGCCGGCCCAGGCCGGAAGATGCCCCCGTGACAAGAATCGTCTTGCCTTGCAAGGAAAATGGGGCGTGTGCTAGGCCGCTCATGCGTAGATGTCCATGGGGATGGTCAAGCCCCCATCGATGATGAAATAGTTGCGCGTCAGCCAGCGGCTTGCGTCCGAGAGGTAGAACACCGCCGCGTAGGCGACATCCTCTGGCTCGCCCATTCCGAGCGGTGCCAATTCGAGCAGGCTGCCCATGTTGGCTCCGCTCTGACTCAAGCCATCGAGCAAGGGCGTGCGAACATAGCCGGGCGCAATGCAATTTGCTCGTATGCCTTGTCTCGCCACTTCCTGCCCCAGGGTGCGGACGGCACCCAGCAATGCTGCCTTGCTTGCTGCGTAGGCAGCGCTGGCCATGGGGCCGATGTGCGATGCGACCGATGTGATGAAGACGATGGAGCCCTGAGGGGAAATGCGCTTTTTTGCGAGCAACCCTTTGGTCAGCAGAATCGGTGCGAACGTATTGCTGGCAAAAATTTCGCCCAAGTGCGTCTCGTTGACCATGCGAAACGGCACGAGCTTGGAAATTCCTGCCGCGTGCACTACGCCATGGAGCACGCCTGCCGCCGTGACCAGACTGTCTAGATCTGCCGTATTGCAAAGGTCGGCAACGATGGATTGATGTCCATCGCCCTTCAGGGCCTCGGAGGTGGAGGCCAGCCGGTCAGGGTCCCGGCCGGTGATGACCAGTTCAGCGCCTTGCTCGGCGCAGGAAATGGCAATCTGCCTGCCTATGCCCGAAGAAGCGCCGGTGACGAGAATTCGCTTGCCCGCCAGCGAGAAGGGATCGGGGGTGCTCATTGCTCGACCATTGCTGGAAAGCGGGCGCTTTCTATGTCCACGATGGCCGTTCCCCAGGAAAGACCAATGCCGAAGCCGCACAGCAGCAGCCTGGACCGGGCTCCGTCCAGTTGTTCGTGCAGGCGGGCAGTCACGGTGACCGGCAGTGAGGCGCCGCTTGTGTTGCCGAAGTCGTGCAAAGTGGAAGGCACCTTTTCTGCAGGCAGCCCCAGCTTCTTGCGGATGGTCTCGTTGATCATCCGATTGGCCTGGTGAAAGATGAAATGGTCGATGCTGTTCTTGGATGTCCCGGTGTGCTCCAACAGCTTTTCGACCGATGGCGGGATGCGCTGGGTGGAGAAGCTCAATACGGCCGGGCCATCGAGGATCAGGTCCATGGGTGAGCGCAGCACACCATGCTGATCGCGTGTCGCCATGAGGTGCTCCACGCCAAAAGGCTCACGATGCCCGCCTGCCGGCAGCATGATGGCGCGGTGACCGCTTCCGTCGCTATTGAGGTCGAAGTGCATGGGTGCTGCGCCGGGCGAGAATTCCAGGGCGGTGGCCGTACCTGCGTCAGAGAACAGAGGGTCCTTGACACTGCCGGACTTGTCTCCAACCAGCACCAAGCCCTTCTTGATGCCACCGGCTGAGATCATGCTGCCCAGCAGGTGCAGGCCGAATGGATAGCCCGAACAGCCCAGGTTGACGTCGAAAGCGATGGTTGTATGGGGCAGGCCCAGCCGGTCCTGCATGATGATGGCGGTCGCCGGAATTAAGTAGTCCGGCGACTGGGTGACGACGATCAGCGCATCAATCTCTTCGCGCTGCCATTGCAGATCTTCGAGCAGCTTTTCGGCGGCAGCCAAGGCCAGGTCAGAAAAGCATTGCCACTCAGAGCATAGGCGCCGAGTCTGGATACCGATATTGCGAACCAGGCGTTCTCGCTCGGAGCGCATGGACGGTGGGCAATCCTCCAGATTGGACACCGCCCGCTTGGGCACGCAACTGGCCATGCCCGCAAAGCGGACGTTGTGCAGAGTGGACAGCGCCATGGTGTTTATCCCAGCAGCTTGTAGAGATCAGTGATGGTCGAGCAGTTCTTGAGATCGTCGCCCGTGATGGTCTTGCCGTAGTCGACGTCGAACATGACGATCACGCCCAGCGCGGCCAGCGAGTCCCACTCGGGCAGGCTCCTGAGTTCGGTGTCAGGGGTGACTGCTACGGCTTCCTGGAAGTCCACGGCGGTCAGAAAGCTTTCGATGAATTGGTCAATGGAGGGCATGGGATATGTTCCTGAAAAAGAGCTGCGCACCTGCCTATGAGGGCAAACGCTTCGATGAATTTTCGCAGAGCCCTCCTGCGCCGGAAGGTTGGAACTGTAGGTAAAAGCGGGGCCTGTTCCGATGCTGCGAGAGGCGATTGTGTCCGTGCGAAGCCGGGGATGATGGCATACAGCCACGTGGCGTGCTTCCTGTTTTGTAGCAGCTGGTGACCGGTCCGTCTGGCAAAGGTGGAAGAAATGCGGTTTGCGCCCGCTTATCCGGGGGCCGTGCCTGCCGGCTTGCCTGCACGATGGCGGTATTTGTGCGGGTGTCGGCCTGGGCGCCGGGCCTGTGGTGGGGCGCTTGCCCGCAACCTTGATGACCAAGATGAATACGAACGAGCATTTGCAGCAGGCCCGCCAGTTGCATGAACAGTGGCAGTTCGAGCAGGCTCGCCAGGCCTATGAAAAGGTGCTGGAGCAGGAGCCTGCCCATGCCGAGGCGCTGCACGGCATGGCCCAGCTGCTGGGTCTGCACCAGCTGCGCAGTGCCGAGGCACTGCCCTATCTGGAGGCAGCCATCGGCGTGCGGCCTGCGGATTTTGGCTACTGGCGCCTGTACATCCACATGCTGATCCGCGAGGGGCTGCTGGACATGGCCATCTCGCTGATCGACGTGGCACGGGCCAACGGCATGCAGGAGATTGCGCTGGAGCAGCTGGAAAAGGATGTGGCCCTGGTGCAGGGCGCGCAGGCAGCTGCGTTCCTGGAGGTGCAGGCCGCGCGCTGGCCGCTGGGGCCGGCGCAGCCCGAGGCGGCGCCGGTTGCTGGCGATGGCCGTGGTCGGGTGCCCGAGGCGCAGCTGCGGCTGCTGGGGCAGCTGTTTGCCCAGCGCGAGCATGCCGAGGTCAGCCAGCTGGCGGGTTCGCTGGTGCGCCAGTATCCCAAGAGCGGCTTGGTCTGGAAGCTCAAGGCGGCAGCCGATCATGCGAACGGCCGCATCGAGGCGGCCCTGCAGGCAGCGCGCC
>JGI11944J13513_1002442_pt1 | contig 12977 bp, 10 predicted proteins | sample TerdegcoTASludge_FD_13513 | JGI IMG/M metagenome (IMG submission 13513) | reverse complement strand
GCCAGGACAGGACGGACATCGAAATCGATGTCTCTTCTTTGGAAGATGAAGTTGAGCTAGAGGCTGAACCGGAAGCGTCTTTCAGTTGATGCACAATACAACGATGTTATGTAATAAGAAAGTTGTTGACCTTCACTGTGGTCACTGTGAAAATAAATTGACGAACACTTTTCCTCCTCCATACGTACCCTGGGCCAGAACCCAGGGTATTTTTTATGGAGGTGTTTTCATGAAAAATTGCTTAATTGTTGGAGTCGATAAAATTGTTACAACCAATAGAGTTCTTAAAGATATTTTAGGGGTTTCAAAAATAATTCACTGGAATGGCCGACGGGCGAGACCTCCAACATGTTTACCGAATGTTAAAAAGCTTGCGGATAGGTTGGGTATATCTATGAAGTATGCGTTCCAGCCTAAAGTTACTTATAAATCCAAGGGAGGGCGTAGCTTTTGCTTTTTCCAACCCACTTCGTAGCCGGCGCTTTGGCCGCTTTAAGTTTCTCACCCATGGCAAATCCGGAAACTACATTGTTTGTTGCGATGACCGGTGGTTTGGCTGCGATGTTACCAGACATCGATTCCCCCGAATCGTTTCTGGGTTCCAGGATACCGTTAGCTCCCTCGGTAATCAGAATGACCATGGGGCATAGAGGTCCCTTGCACTCGCTTGCAGCTTCCGCCACGGTGTATGCCCTGGTACGTTGGTTCTTTTCCGGGACGTTTTCCAATTGGCTGCCTGGTCTACACTTGTGGGTGTTTTGCGGTTATACTTCGCATTTAATTCTGGACATGTTAAACCCGGCCGGAGTACCAATGCAATGGCCCGTCCCCGGGCGTTTGGCTTTGCCGCTGTTCCATACCGGCGGTATCTTGGAAAGGTTGATTGTTTTTCCGGTGTTAACCGGCTTGTTCTTACTTCTGATTTATAAAAAAATGGGGGGTGCTTACCTCTGATTTCATGGAGGAAAAAATTTAAAATCATAGTTGCGGCAATTATCACAATGGCTCAAATCATGGTGTTGTCCAGCATATCAATAGCGTCAGCTTCAGAAGACCAGTATGGCATATATTATCGCCATGGAAGAGTTTTCGGAAAACTGATCCACTACGATCAAGACAGGGACCTGGGTATTATTTACGGTTCTGTGTTTGTTAAGGAGTCTGACGGGGAGTGGCGTTTGGTAGAATCAAAAAAATTTCACCTGGTGAATCCAACAGGGAATGACGTGCGTGAAACCCTCTCCTCCTCAATCGGGAGGACGGCCGGTGTCGAAGGTGACCTGCAAGTCTGGCCGGGACAGAAGGAAGAAGTGCTGGCCGTGCAATCCATAGAGTTGTCTGATTACCAAATAAATACACCTCCATGGTTCGCTTTCGGTAAAACTATCAGGACAGAAAAGATTTTTAAATTTAACCTTACGTCCGTGAACGACTTTGTTAACATCCTTGCCGGACTGCATAATGCTGCTAATTTACCTCAGGATGAAAGGCTGTCAATAAAACATACCTCCGACCTGGCATCACGCATCGCATCGCCAGGACCCGGAGACCGCCAATTTGCTTATGCTGTCAGAGATGAGTTTGAGCGCAATTGGAATGAAAAGTGGTGCGTCGCCAAAGACCAGCCGGCGACAGATGACCTGCGTTCCGGTGTCGGTGGGTGGCAATTTTATGAGGGGGTTTTGGGATACGGCAATAGTTACGTCTCCAGCGCGCCGGTCATCAGGAAAGATATCACAGCCTTCATGGATGCGGTAAGACAAGGCGGCGGCTCCCCTGAAGAGTCAGGCCCGGCTATCATGTGCGCTTATATCAACGTTAAACGGGAACTCGGAGAAATAGTTGAAATAAAGGCATCAGGCGTTCTCTTTGACAATGCTCCGGACCTGCTGACAGCGTTCAAAGATAAGAAACAGTTAAACTTGCAGACGTGGAAGCTAAAAGGCGTCGGTGAAAAAAAAGTAGAGGTCATGGAGGATAATCTCTGCTGGATTTCAGGGGAAAGGGTTTTGGTTTACGACCCTTTTACCGGTCAATTGATTGATCAATATTTTGCTCTGGATAAATTCCTCACCCGTAACGGATTTGAAAACGTCCTGGATGTAGGCAAAATGGTGATTGGTGAAGGGGGCGTATGACGATTTCCTTCAAGATACCTTATTTCAATATATCCGACTTTGACCGGAAAATGCTATATCGCGGCTTTGCCGCGGGACTGATCTGGCTTCTTTTAGTTGCGGCGGTGTTTATATCAATAAGAAGCGCCAAAATCGTAACCAAGGCCGGCAAGGTGGCCGCCAGCGCCATGACAAGCGCCCAGGAAAGAGATGTCTCCGGCGTACGGGAAATGGCCAGGGCCTTTGCCGTGGAGTGGGCCACGTGGAACGGCAGCTCCGATGAATACAGGCGCAGGTTGGGAACCTTTTTAAAAAAGACGGACATTGTAATCCCCGAGGGAATCCAGGAGGTTACTTCAGCCTCGGTCCAGGACGTGCAAGCTGACGCTGACAAATACCGGGTACGGGTTATGTTGCACACGAAGTTGCTCGTTCCACAATCACCAGCCGAGGCTCAGGCGCTGCCACAGGTTTCCATACCCGTAACGCGGGAGGACGTGACCAGGTCTAAGCAAGAAACATTGTTAGGTCAGGAAAAAAGTATTAACGCATGGCTTGATCAGCTCATCTGCGTGGAGGTGCCCGTGCAGCTGGTGGACGAGCGACCCGTCGTTACAGGGATGCCGTTAATAGTTTCGCCGGGGCAGGGAACCGGTATAATAAACGAACCACGGTTGTCCGACGTACCCGCGCCTGAATTTGTGACGTTCGTTAAACAGTTTTTAGGATTGTATTACGGGGGCGGCGCGCTGGCGAACTTTTTGTCGCCGGGTACCAAGATCGAACCGGTGGCCGGGTGGAAACTTGAGTCCGTGGGAGAGATATATGTGGATTCAAGTAAAAGCCCTACCACCGCGAGCGTGCGTCTGAACGTGTCATATCCAGGAGTAAACCACCTGGGACAGCGTTTATTCCTAAAAATTCAGCCTGAAAGAGGGAGTTATCTTGTCAAGGAGATCAGTACCCTACCCGATTAAAAAAATTACCAAAGGGGTGGACAGATATGAAAAAGTGTAATGTTTCGCGGATTGCTTCCGCAGTAGTTTTGCTGGCGGTTTTTTCCCTGGCAGTATCTATTCCGGGGGCAGCGTTCGCTTTTGATCTAACACAAGGGGCTGAGAACGCCCTTGCGTTAGTCAAAATCGTAGTGATAATCGTCATCTTGATCTCAGCCGTCATGGCTTTTTTGAAGCACCAGATTGCAGTTACCATAGGGGTGATCATCGTTGGGTGCGTTTTATACACCATCACCACACCAGGCTTGCCGGAAAAAGTGGGCACAGGCATTTTAAAGTTAATCGGAGGTGAATGAAAATCAACCCGGCGGCGCCGGGTTTTCCCTTTTTGTGGAGGTGGTGAGATTGGCCGAGGAAAAAGAAAAAATAAGATACTTTCACAGCTACCGTTCACTTTTCCGGATCAACTATAAAATTTACGACTTCGGTGGAAAAGTGCTGCCCCGCGCGATACCGGTGGATGCGCTTTTCTTGACGCTCGCCCTGTACTTTCCCTGTTTGCCGCTGAGTTGGCTTTTCAGCTCGAATCATCCCTGGTTTATGAACTGGATAGTATCCGGAACAGCAGCCTGGCTTGTCTCCCAGGCTGATCCCCAGGGCAAATTTCTTCCCGTCTTTGTATGGGATTTTCTTTGTTACCTTTTTCGCCCGAAGATGACCAACCTGGCCGGACGTCCAATACACCGCACGCGACGCCACCGGTTAAACTGGCATGCCATGGAGGTAACCGATGAAGTTTCCATTGATAGCCTTTAAAAACAATATCGTTTTTAACGACCGCGGTGAAGCTTTCTCAATTTATCGACTCCGAGGTGAAAAGTACAACAACCAGCCGAAAGCAGAACGGGAGATGGTTGTGCGCCGCCTGGAGCAGTTTCTCTTCGGTTTTGAAGGACGCGGCATGATACTGCTGTTAAACGAAGAAATTCGCCTGGATGAGGCAGGTTACCAGGCGACTGCTGGTATCTCCCGCAGCCTGTCACCCGATATGGCCCAGGAAGCCGCCCGGCACGCCCGTGCCGTCCGGGGAGCGCTGGCCGCCGGCGCACGTCGCCGGCGCCGCTACCTGGCTCTGCAATTACGTCTGAGGAAAGACGATGACTGGAAAGCGATGCTGCAGGAATTCCGGGATACCACCTTAGGAACATTCCTCCGTTCGGAAAGAATGTTGCTGAATTCCAGGCGAATCCGGGAGGCCCTGGAAGCCGAAGAAATCATGAACAGCCGGGTTCGCATACTTACCCGCGGGCGTATCGGCTTTTCCGATCTTGACTTCATCATCAGGCGAAACACCCATCGAGTCGGGGTGCTCCCGCCTCCCCTGCCTTCAAGGGACGGCGGAAAGTTTACCCCCGCGCTCATAGCCGCCTTTTCAGACGGCTGCCAGTTAGAGGACAGGCCGGCACACCTCACCATAACCGACGGGGCTGACGAGCAGCACCACCAAATTTTTATAACTTTCCCGGATATACCGAAGGCGTTGCCGGAAGTGGGCGTGGAATGGCTGGCCAGTCTTGACGCCATGGATGCCGCAGTGGACGCGGTGGTCCATTTTAACGTTATGAGAGCATATAAAGCCAAGAAAAAGACGGAAAGCAAGCGAAAGTTCTTAAAAGGTCAGATAAAAGAGGCTTTTAAGGGTGACGACGAACCGAGCACGGACGAAGAATACGGGCTGATTGAGGGCAGGACGCTGGCGGGAAAACTCGGTGGCGGGCAGTCCCTGGTTTCCATGTCCGTAACACTCGCCGTTGCCGGCCGGGAGCTCAAGGAATTACGGTCGGCGGCTTCTAATCTCATGGAAAGTTTCAACACCGGGGGCTTTCGGGCCGTTCGGCCGGCCGGCGACCAGAACAAGTGCTTATACAGCTTTATCCCCGGCTCCCAACCGGCCGCGCCGCTGGTTGAATGCGATCCCGGCTTTATAGCTTCTTCCGGCCCCATGGTCAACCTTGAGGTTGGTGACGGGACGGGGTATTTCACCGGGTGGTCCGGCGCCTCTCCGGTTTGGTGGAGTCCCGGATATGCTGCAAAGGTATTAAATCGTTCCAACGCCATGTTTATTAGCGGCGACCTGGGCGGGGGAAAAAGCGAGACCGCAAAACTGCTTGTGTACTTCGTCCGCATGTCGGGCGGGTACATTTTTATCGTTGACCCGAAGAAAAAAGAATACAGCGTTCTGAAGGAACTGTTCCCGATCCGGGAGATAGACCTCTGCCCGGGCGGAAACGCAAGGCTTAATCCCTTCATGCTGTCACGGGATCACAGCAGGGCCAGGGGGATCGCCCTTGATTACCTGTCCATCGCCTTAAACCTGCGGGACGATAACGACGCCCGGCGCGTTGCCGTGTCGCGGGCTGTGGACGCGGTTGCGGAGATGCCCCCGGAGCGCAGAAATATGCAGTCCTGTCTTGAAGAACTCTTCAGGCTGCAAAAAAATAGCCCCCATCCGGACGTGGCGAGAGAGGCAGGCCAATGCGGATTGCTGCTGGAGTCTCTAAGAGACGGCAGCATGGGGAGCCTGGTATTTGGAACGGATACTTCCGATGAAATACACCAGGTCACCATTGTCAACCTGCAGGGTCTGCCGCTGCCGCGGAATGCCCAGAGTTTGCTTGGCGGCCGGATCACGGAGTCCGAACGCCAGGGTCTGGGAATGCTTTTTCTCGCGTCTGCCATGGCGAGGGAAGTGGCGTTTTCCCTGCCTCCCGAGGTGCTTAAGTGTGAAGTGTTTGACGAGGCGTGGATGCTTTTAAATATCTCGGAGGGCGCCAGGGTACTGGACGAACTTTTGCGTATGAGTGCCCGTAGCTTCGGTACTATTCCCATCGTACTTACCCAGAACGCCACTGACATTGACAATTTAAAGTCCATTAAAAACCTCTTTGGTTACGTGCTTTGTTTCCGCGCCCAGGACCAGGCGGAGATTGACGCGAACATTGATTTGCTGGGCGCGGATTTAGAGGACGAAAGAGAGAAAAAGAAGAGCGGCAGGGTGGGTTTGGGTACCATCTTCCGGTCAATGGAAAGCGGCTGGTGTATTATGCGCGACGCCATGGGACGCATCGGGCACGTCTACATCGACCTGAGGCCGGAGTACCTGCTGGGTATCTTCGATACCTCTCCCGGGAAGAAGGAGGAGAAAAACTGATGAAAGGGGACAAGTTGCCTGTATTCAAGAAAGCGGTATCCCTTATAATAGCGGTTTTCTTTCTTCTCTTTTCTGCCGCGCCCGCCCTCGCGGCTATCGGAGACCAGCCGGCCGAAGAATGGTGCCTCCAGGGAGACATACAGTCGGAAAAAGAGCTGGAGGGACAACTTTTTACTGTTTTCGGACTTGGCGCCGCGGCTGTCGTCGTACCCGGCGGGCCTTTTGCCGGCATGGCGTTGATTGGGTTGGGCAAGATTGCGGACCCGCAGAATGCGATCTGGGAAAACTGGCCTGAGGACAGATTCATGTTTCACCACGCGCCGCCCGAAAAATTTCTCGACATCGGCGTTTTGGCGAATAAGGCTCTTTATTCAACAATTGAGTTTGCGGCCAACTTGATGTTTTCAGCAACGAAAACGCTGGTAAGGACGTCAAACAACATCGTAGTGCTGGCGTTTCACACCGATATAATCTCCGTTATGGTAGGTTGGGTTTCCGAGGGCCTGCAAGAAATATTTTCTCCATCCGGTGAACTCACCCAGTTGCTTATAACCATAGGGATCATCCTGCTTTTAATTTACAGTATTTTCAGGTTCCTGCGAGGTCAGGCCATGGCTGTAATGACCGCCACGCTTATCGCAGTGACAGCCGTGGGCGGGGTATTCTTTTTCACCGCCAACGCCCAACAAATTATTTCGAAAACGGCCGAAGCGACAGACTCTTTTGCGGGGGTTTTTCTTGCAGCGGTTGGTAAATACACTTCCGCCGGCCAAAACGTCAACCTTGACGATCCCCTGGACCGGGGAGTGGTCGCCGCAGGTCAAACCGCCTGGCAGTTGATAGTGGCCAAACCCTGGGCGCTGGGACAGTTCGGCACCTTTGACGAGAGCAGACTCAAACTCACGGAAAGTGAATATGACATACTTGATAAAAATTCGTTTCCCAAAGAGAGCCAGGGTAAGATCCAGGCGGGGATGCGATTGGATACCCTCATGCTGGGAAGTGGTACGGAAGGGCGCGACGCGGTGGCTGAAGCCCTGGGCCGTCCGAATAAAAAGTATCTGTGGGTATTCAATGGAAAGGACATAGATCACGGCGACCATAACGGGACGATGAACGGTTTTGCGCCGACAGCCGCTGTTACCCACCTTAAAATCGCGGGGTTAACCATGTTGCCGGCTATAGGGTATGCCCTGCTGGCCGCCCTTGTGGCTCTAAGTATCGTATTGAGTCAAGTTGCCCTGGCCGCCTTGTTGATTATGTTACCGCTGCCTTTGTTTGCCGCGATGGTTCCGGAGACCGGCTGGGCGTTTTCCAGCAAGTATGCGAGAACGCTTTTAAGCTTTCTTATGATAAAGCTGGTTTACGGGCTGTATATTTCCCTTGTCCTGGCTACGGGTACGGGTTTTGTCAACGGATTAATGAAGAATAACCTCGGCGGCGCCATGCTGCTGCTGGCAGGTTTGTTTGGAGCAGCGGCGCTTGGAAGGAAAAAATTCCTCAACTTTGTTTTAGACTCCGTACATAAGGGCACCGCCGGGTACGGTGACAAAATAAGCGAATCAACAAAGAGGATAATAAAAGATAACAGTATCCTGGCGAGAAAGCTTGGACTTACAGACGTTCTGACCGACTGGTGGTTTTCAAAGAGAGGTGGCACTCCTGGAGGTGGTAACACCTCATCAGGTCCGGTGGTCAATAATCCGGTTTATGAAAAAATGAGGAAGTCACTACCGCCGGGAACTCGCGCCGGCACCTACAGGGATGGTGACGCCTGGGAGGGCAGGCCGCCTGACGGTGCGCCCTTTAAAGAATTGCCGCCCGGGCAGGCGGATGACGTGGACGCCCGTCACTGGGACGGCGGACCGCCTCCGGGCGGGAACGAACCGGGTGGCTTCATTGATACGACCAGGGCAATTCCCAATGGTATCGGTAAAATTTCTTCAGCTACAGGCGGCCCGCCTGCTTCCGGAGTAGAAGCCGGTGCAGCGGAAAGCAGCGCAGCGGCTGCAGTTGGAGGATCTGCAACCGTGGGTGCGGCGGTAGTATCAGGCGCCAAGCAATTTGCAGAAGGCGAGATTAGAGCCGCGGCGAGGACGTCCGAGGCAGGGAAAGCCAAAGAAGGGCATGAAACGCCTCGTTCGCATGCGGCAAAGCCTACCCATCCGGACAATGCAAAGACAAAAGCTGCGCCGATCGGAATGAATGTCGATGACGTGAAGAGCGCGAGCAGAGTACAGCCTTCGGGGCGGTCCCAAACCCCTGCCGCTGAAGAAAATGGAGTTGCAACAGGGAGAGAAGTAGCGGCTTCTGGTACAGGAACCTCATCAGTCGTTAAGAGAGCTCCGGATGAGAAAGAAGGTACTGCGCAAGAGCCGTACGGACCGGGAGTCGCCGGCCGTACTGAAGAAAATCCCACTCCTCGCGAGGCTAAACCGAATTTACAGGATAAATCGGATGAGAATAATGCTTCCCTGCAAAAACCGGGCAGTTCCATGCTGTATGACGAAGGGACGCATTATCCCAAAGAGGCGAATTTAATGGATCTAATTAATAAACCTTCTGTCCCGCCGGGTATTAAACCGAGAAAACAATAACGAAAAGGTAATTTAAAGCCCGGTTTCCCCGGGCTGTTATTTTTTAACAGCATTTTGGGAGGTGACCGGTGGCATGTGCCTTTCTGTCATCGAAATATGAATCCGCAAGCAGTTGCAATAACGATAGGATTGGGTAAAAGACTGAAGCAACAGTTCTCTTCAGAAAAAGAGAGAGAGAAACTCGCCCTGAAGGTTGAATATTTGGTAGTCGCTGCGGTCGGCCTGGTGCTCCTGTTTATAGGAGCATTTATTTTTATCGTTACGTCTGTTATAGGCGGGCTGGATAGTGGTAAAACGAACGGATTCCGTTCAGGTGCTCCCACCGCTTTCGCTGTAGCTGATATACCTTCTCAGCTTTTGCCTGTCTTTTTAAAGGCCCAGGATAAATACGGGGTGTCCTGGGCTGTCCTGGCGGCGATTTGCAAGATTGAAACAGAGTTCGGCAGCAATATGAAAACCTCTTCAGCCGGTGCCATTGGTTTTATGCAGTTTATGCCTTCGACTTGGGAGTCCTATAAGCAAGATGGTAACGGTGATGGTGCTTATGATCCATATAACCCGTGGGATGCTGTTTATTCAGCCGCCAATTTGCTGAAGGCTGACGGTTTTAATGAAAACCCGCGGGATGCCGTCTACTGCTATAACCACGCCTGGTGGTACGTCGATGAGGTGATGAGCACCGCCGGGCAGTATGCTTCGACTGTTATACCGGTTGGAAACGGTATGTGGCCACTGCCCGTACAGTATTCAAGTATTACGTCCGGCTACGGGAACCGCTTTCACCCGGTTTTGCAAGAATATCGGTTTCACGACGGGATCGATATGCCGGCGCCGGAAGGCACGCCTGTATTTGCCGTACAGGATGGTCATGTTGATTGGGATAGGGAAAAGGGAGGATACGGGTTATGCGTCGTTTTGAACCATGGGGGCTGCCGTACGCTTTATGCGCATCTTTCTGATATAGCAATAAAAAACGGTGAAGATGTAAAGGCTGGACAGGTGATCGGCTATGTTGGATCGACGGGTCTTTCAACAGGCGCTCACCTGCATTTTTCGGTCTATGTAAACGAAAGGCCGTGTAACCCTGAAGAATGGCTTGCCGTACCATCAAAGAACAGTTAGCGGAGGAAATTTTATGACCAGAATAATTTCTTTTTTAGGCTTGGTGCCCGGGGCCGGTACAACTTTTGTATCGACAAACATTGCTGCGTTGTTAGCATATACGGGAGTAAAGACTATCTTGATTGATTTTAGCGTCAGAGGTGTTCTGGGATCTCTGTATATGAATGAAGCAGCCCGTGAAATAGTTCACCCTACCATTGAAACGTGGCGTGAATTTTCTAGCCCTGTAGAATCACTAATGAGAACAGCATACGATCTGGCAGTACTCTCAGGTCCGACTGAAAGTAATAAACTTAATAATGATTTTATTGAAGATCTATTAAATTATTTTAAAAGTCATTTTGAAGTAATGATTTTGGATACCGGATGTGATGTTCCTCAAAACGTGATAAAAAAGTCTTTGACTGTTGCTGAAACAACCTTTTTGATAGCTGAACCGACTCAAAGATGCACTCAGGCAATTCCGGAGCATTACAGGGTAGAGTTGATGAAAAATAATAACTTACGCTTATTAATTAACAAGGTGTCGTCGAAAGCTTACTATCATCCTCATGATATAGCACGTTGGTTAGGAGTAGAAAAGTACCTGGCCGTACCTGATGAACCAGCAAGAGTTAACGATGCTACCAAAAGACGGATACCGCTGGTCTTACATAAAGGGAAAGCCTGTGCAGCGCTCAAAAAGGTGGTTGAATATGTATTAAAAACTGATTCTGATGGAGAGCTCAATAGTGCAGTTGCTGACTCAGTTCATAAAGATTTTAAAGTAAAATCGGTAGAAAAAGCAGTTAGTGAATTTAAAGAACCGGCCATGACACGGGAAAAGCCTTTAAACCGCGAAACCGTAAGGCAATATCATCCGGAAGAAAGGATACCCGATCTGCCGGATGGATTTGTTGCTTTAGGTGAAATACCCGGTGCCAAGTGTTTTGCAAATATCGAAGACATCTGTGCTTCAGAACCGTTAGTAGTCCTTATTAATTCCGAATTGCCCAATCTGGTTAATAAAATCAAGTCCTTGCGACGGGAGTTTAGCCTATCAGCTGTCCCGGTTATAGTAGTTGGTTCATGCAATACTGAAGCTTGTTATTCTGCCGGCGCGGATGAATGCGTTGATGTATTGGATTCACAAACTGTTGAACGGATTTGCGCCAGGTCTGTCAAAATGCGTGAGATGTGGGAAAAGGCCACCAAAGACGACCTGACTGGATTGTATAAAAGGAATTTTCTTGAGAATTACCTTAAAGAACTGGAACGACGGTGGAAAGAAATCTGTTCACCGTTTTCAGTGCTGATGTGTGACCTTGATTATTTTAAAAAAATTAATGATACTTATGGACACCCGGCCGGAGACGCGGTATTAAAATTATTTGCCCAATACCTTACTAAAAAAGTCCGGGGAACTGATATAATTGCTCGTTACGGTGGAGAAGAATTCTTAGTGGTTTTCCCATGTCTTGGGGATGTATGGGCAATAGCCAATAAGCTATGCAGCCAATGGGCAAGTGAGGAGATTATTGTTCCTGGAGGGGAAAGAATAAACTCCACATTTTCAGCTGGTCTGGCTGTCATGGGTCAAGATGCCAAAGATGCTGAAACAATTATAAGTGTAGCCGACCAAGCGTTATACCGCGCGAAAAAGTCAGGTAGAAATAGGGTAGTGTCAGCTAGTGAAAAAATGGAATTACCTATTGACAACCCTCAAGAAGTACCAGTTGCAAAGGAAGATGAAATCTTTAAACCACAAGGTTTAATTCAAAAAGCATTTCAAAAAAGTAAAAATCATGTTGAACGGGTGTCCTTCGCAAATGGTTGCACTGTTATAACAATATGTTCACCTTGTACCTCCGGGGGATCATCCAGTTTTGCTTCAGTGATGGCAGGGAAACTCGCGAAAAATGCAAGAGGGAAAATAGCAGCGTTTGATTGTGACTTGGAAGGCAAGGGCCTTGGCCTACGCATGGGAGTTAAACTTATCGACTTGGAAAATAGGGACTGGAGAAAGAACGATATTCCCTTAGAAATTTCCGGAGTACGTGTGTACCCTTTAGACCCGTCTACCGGGGATTCCATTAACGATTCAGTAAATAAGGATATAATGGTTAATACTCTACAAAGTGTTTCGCAAGAGACTGATAAGTTAATTATCGACTTGGGCTCGAACTTTAAATCATGGTGGTTCAATTGCGGGCACAGTATGGCGGATCTGTTGTTTTGGGTCATCAGGAATGACCCGTTGTTATTAGAAAAGGCAAAATTAAACTGGGCAAATCGACCAAAGGCTGGTTGCAGAGAATTTCTAGTTCTCCATGGAGAGGGATCACCCAAAGAAATGGAAGAAATATTCATGCTGCCGTGTTATCAGGTGACTGATAAGAAAGGTTTCAAGCAAGTGGAAGCACTCATGCAAAGCAAGTTGACCAAAGGGCGAAGAGTTCTGGTGGTAGGATTTAAGAAGGTTCCCAAGGTTGACGGTTTTGTATGCGATGTATTCGCCCGTGCTGAGGAAGCCGCTGAATGGGTAAAATACAATGTTCCTGATGTAGCCTTGCTTAGTAACAAGCTGAGCAAGGTTGCTTTGTTAGAATACGATTTAAAAAAAATAGGAGTACCAGCAAAAAAAGTCAACGAGAAAGATATTATGGCAGAGTTGCAAAATATTAGCTGCAAACGCTCTGGGTAGGAAGAAGAAATATGTCATGCTCTTGCAGAAAATGTGCTGAACCAAACAGCTCGCCGGGTGCTGTAACCCGGTAATTCGAACCAAAAGGTGGTTTCACAATGTGGGAATGTTGTACTCCCAGCCCCTGATCCTGTCCCTTCGTTGACAGAGCTAGGCTATCGTGAGATAATTTATATAAAAGAGGTGTAAGTTTGAAACCAACACCTAACAGAAGCGGATAAAGGACACAAAAAGGAACCGTAACGAAGTTACAGTAATTGGGGAAGGCATGTGGAACACTACTAAGAAGCG
>JGI11944J13513_1002439_pt1 | contig 12985 bp, 13 predicted proteins | sample TerdegcoTASludge_FD_13513 | JGI IMG/M metagenome (IMG submission 13513) | reverse complement strand
TGCCTCGTCGAAGGCGTTGTGCACCTGCGGTCGATCCAGCGTGACGAGGGCGAGCCCCGATGGGGTGAGGCGAAGCCGTAATTCGGTCGAGTCCGTTGGCAAGTCCCGCGCGCCGACGAAGAGTTCTGCCGTACCGTGTTGACGATCGCTGGCAGAGGTGTCTCGAACCGTCGGCGGGTTTGGCGTGTGGCTCATCGCATGCTCTCCTTGCGTCGCAGCGCGATCAGTGGGGCGACCTTTGGCGCCTGCAGCGTCGGGCGGCCGGGCTCCGCCACCGTCAGCGGTTGGACCTCCCGCAGACTGGTGCGGCAGCGCCGTGCCAGGTCCTGGTAGGTCTTGGTTCCTTCGAGTTTCCAGGCGATCTCCTCGGCGTTGAGTTCGCGGAGCAGCTTTGCTGGAAGCCCAGCCGCCAGCGTGCGCGGGGGAATCACCATGCCGGCAGGTACGAAAGCACACGCCGCAACGATTGCCTGTTCGCCAATTTCGGCGTCGTCCATGATCACGGCGTTCATTCCGACCATCGCGTCGCGGCGCACGACGCAGCTGTGCAAAACAGCGCCGTGGCCGATATGTCCGTTGACCTCGACGACGGTGTCGTGACCAGGAAAGCCATGCATCACGCAGCAGTCCTGGATATTGCTTCCAGCCTGCAGCACGATGCGGCCGAAGTCGCCGCGCAGGCTGGCGCAAGGCCCGACATAACACTCTGGCCCGACATGGACATCGCCGATCAGCACGGCGGAAGGATGCACGTAGGCGCTCGGATCGACGACCGGGGTGACGCCTTCAATTGCATAGCACGGCACTGGGCTCTCCTTAGGGTTTGTCCTGATTAAAGTTTGACTTGCATCAAACGTTTTGGCAAGCTTAATATTGACCGACCGGTTGGTCAATATTTGATCTCTCCCTGATTTCCGGTTCATTCCGGCGCCCGGTTGATTGGCGCGGGTCACTTCACGATTTGCAATGCACGACACGCAATATCCTGGTTTGCGGACCGAGACGACTGGTTCGGTAGCGCGGATCACGCTCGACCGTCCCGAATCGCTGAACGCGATGACGGCGCAACTCATCGCCGACCTGACGCGCTCGCTCGACGCCGTCGCTGCACGACCCGATGTTCGCTGCCTGGTGCTCACGGGGGCCGGGCGCGGGTTTTGCGCCGGACAGGATTTGCGCGATCCGGCGGTTGCTCCNACCGGCAGCCAGGCGAAAGATCTCGGTGCCCTCATCGAAACAGGTTACAAGCCGCTGGTGCTGCGTCTGCGGTCGATGCCGGTACCGACTCTTGCGGCAGTCAATGGGATTGCTGCTGGTGCCGGTGTGTCACTCGCACTGGCTTGCGATCTTGTCGTCGCGCGGCGCAGTGCAGCATTGATTCAGTCTTTCACGTCGATCGGGCTGATTCCGGACAGCGGTGCCACCTGGAACCTGCCGAGGGTCGCCGGACGGGCGCGCGCTCTGGGGCTCGCCCTACTTGGCGAAAAGCTCAGCGCCGAGCGCGCCGAGCAGATGGGCATCATTTGGGCTGCAGTCGATGACGCCGAATTCGACAATGTGGTGAGCAGGCTGGCGCAGCGGCTGTCCTCGCTGTCCACCCCGGCCTTGATCCGAACCCGAGCGCTGATCGATGCGGGGCTCACCAGCACGCTGGAACAAGCCCTTGATGCGGAGGCCGCGGCGCAGCGTGAACTGGGTTTCGCCGCTGACTACGCCGAAGGCGTTGCCGCGTTCGCGCAAAAGCGCGTGCCGCATTTCACGGATCGCTGAGCGGAGGCCATGATGTTTGCGCACGCACGCGTCTGGGTCCTTGGGGCAGGCAGTATGGGCGCCGGAATTGCGCAACTTGCCGCGCAGGCGGGTCATGAGGTTTGCCTGTACGACGCCAAGCCGCAGGCCTTGGAACGCGCACTCGCTGCGATCACGGCCGACCTCGAAGGAGCCGTTTCGCGGGGCAAACTGCAGCCCGAGCGCCGCGGTGAGATTCTTGGCCGCATCCGTCCCACGGCACAACTGGAGGCCGGGAGAGGAAGCGGTATCGTGGTCGAGGCCATCATCGAGGACCTCGGCGCGAAACAGGAACTGCTGCGCCAGGTCGAGCCGCTCGTCGATGGCAATGCATTGCTGTTGAGTAATACGTCTTCCCTGTCGATCACCGCGATTGCTGCTGCGCTCGCACGGCCTCAGCGCGTTGCCGGCTGGCACTTTTTCAACCCGGCGGTGCGGATGAAACTGGTGGAAATCATCCCCGGCGTGCAAACCGATTCTGCAGTGATCGACGACCTGCGTGCGCTTTCCCGGGCATGGGGTAAAACGGCGGTGATCGCGCCGAACGTGCCGGGATTCATCGTCAACCGCGTCGCCAGGCCGTATTACGCCGAAGCCTGGCGTCTGCTCGCAGAGCGGGCGGCGCCAGCCCCGGCGATCGATGCGCTGCTGCGGCAGGCGGGTGGCTTTGCCCTTGGCCCGTTCGAATTGATGGATCTGATCGGTCACGACGTCAACCTGGCCGTGACCGAGTCCGTGTTCCGCGCCACCGGATTCGATCCGCGCTACGCGCCGGCGCTCCTGCAGCAGGAACTGGTGCGCGCCGGGCATTTGGGGCGTAAGAGCGGGCGCGGGTTGTATCGTTACGGTACCGATGGCGCGAAACCGGCTTGTCTCACCGTGGTGCCTGCACCGGAGATTCCCAAAGTGCGTCACGCAGCAGCGCCAGGCCTGCTCGGGCCGCTGCTGAAGCGCCTGCATGATGCCGGAGTAACCGTGGAGCCCGATGCCGTGCTGCCGGACGAGACGCTGGCGGTCGGCCACAGCCGAATCGCCGTCACTGACGGGCGAACTGCGGCGCACCGTGCGGCAGCCGAGTCGCAACCTGGCTTGATTCTTCTCGACTTTGCGCTGGATTTTGCAAACGCGTCGTTACTCGGCGCCACGGCAACGTCCACGGCAGTCGCCGATCGTGACGCCTTTGCCGCCGCACTGGCTGCCGCCGGAGTGGGGTTGGTCGAACTGACCGATGTCGCAGGACTTGTCGTGATGCGCATCGTCTCCGCGCTGGTCAACGAGGCTGCGGACTTGGCAAGCTGGAACACCGTGTCCGCCGCAGACATCGATCTGGCCATGCAGCTCGGGACTTCTTACCCACGCGGCCCTTTGGCCTGGGGGCAGTGGCTCGGCGCGGCACGAGTGCACACCGTGCTGCGTCACCTGGCCGAACACTACGGCGATGCCCGCTACCGTATCGCCCCGCGTCTGTCCGCATCCCGCTGGAATGGAGCCGCCCTCGATGCCTGAACCGCAAGTCAATGCCGCGGAAGCCGCGGAGCTGTCCGCGCAGCAACTCGCCGAGCGCGTGCGCGACCGCATGTTCGCCCGCGACCACGCCACCCGCACGCTTGGCATTGCCATCGTCAGTGTCGGTCCTGGAAGGTCGCGCGTGCGCATGACGGTACGTCGTGACATGCTCAATGGCTTTGCCATTTGCCACGGCGGCCTGATCACCACCCTGGCAGATACCGCCTTCGCCTATGCCTGCAACGCATGCAACGAGGTCACCGTCGCCTCTGGTCTGAGCGTGGATTTTCTTGCCCCCGCTCACGAAGGCGACGTGCTCGATGCCGAGTGCCACGAGCTGTCGGCGCGGGGCCGCACCGGCATCTATGACGTCACAGTCAGCAACCAGCGCGGCGAACGGATCGCGCTGTTCCGCGGCCGGTCATACCGGCTGCGAGGCAAGCCGGTCGTCACCGACGGCCATATCGATCAATGAGGAGACCATCATGCTGAGCCCCACACGCGCGACACCGGATCCCGTCGAGCACGCCAGCCGCGACGCCATTTCTGCGCTGCAGCTCGAGCGTCTGAAGTGGACGCTGCGCCATGCGTATGACAACGTGCCGCATTACCGACGCGCATTCGACACCAAGGGGGTGCACCCTGATGACCTGCACAGCCTCGAAGACCTGGCGAAATTTCCGTTTACCAGCAAGTCCGACCTGCGCGACAACTACCCCTTTGGCATGTTCGCCGTGCCTCGCGAGCGCATCGTCCGAATCCATGCCTCGTCCGGCACGACCGGCAAGCCGACTGTCGTCGGCTACACCCAGCAAGACATCGAGACCTGGGCAGACCTGGTGGCCCGATCGATCCGCGCAGCAGGTGGCCGTCCGGGCGACATCGTTCACGTCGCCTACGGTTACGGCTTGTTCACGGGTGGGTTAGGCGCGCATTACGGGGCTGAACGACTGGGATGCACCGTCATTCCGATGTCGGGGGGGCAGACCGAAAAGCAGGTGCAACTGATCCGCGACTTCAAACCCGACATCATCATGGTCACTCCGAGCTACTTGCAGGTGATCATCGAAGAGTTTGCCCGCCAGGGGCTCGATGCCCGGGAGTGCTCGCTGCGTGTCGGCATCCTGGGCGCCGAACCCTGGACTGAGGCGATGCGGCGCGAAATCGAGTCCAAGACGAGTCTGAAAGCCGTCGACATTTATGGCCTGAGCGAGGTCATGGGCCCGGGGGTTGCCTGCGAATGCATCGAAACCCAGGATGGGCCGGTGATCTGGGAGGACCACTTTTACCCGGAAATCATCGATCCGGTCACCGGCGACCCACTGCCGGATGGCAGTGAGGGCGAGCTGGTGTTCACGACGCTGACCAAGGAGGGGCTGCCGATCATCCGCTATCGCACCCGCGACCTCACGCGCTTGCTGCCGCCCACTGCCCGTGCTTTTCGTCGCATGGGCAAGATTGTCGGCCGCAGCGATGACATGCTGATCGTGCGCGGTGTCAACGTGTTTCCGACACAGATCGAGGAGATCGTGATCCAACACGACAAACTATCGGGGCAGTATCAGATCCATCTCAGCCGCGACGGTTATCTGGACAAAGTGGAAGTGCACTGCGAACTCGAACCGTCGCTTGGCCATGTAAGCGATGCCGAGCGCCAGCAAATCGGTGAATGGGTGGCGCATCGCATCAAGACCTTGGTGGGAATCAGCACGCGAGTCTGCGTACTGCCCCCGGACTCGATCGAACGCACCCTGGTCGGCAAGGCACGCCGCGTGGTCGATCATCGGCCCAAGGATGCCTGAGGTGCTCAACAGACCGTCTAACCGTTTTTCACTGGAGATCCGAGATGTACACCCAAGCCATGGATTTGATGCCCAAGGGCAGCGACCGACCATCCACTCCTCTGTCGGCAACAGAGCAGCAACTCCTCGATCGATTTGAGGCGCGTATCGATGACGGCGGGTTCATCGAACCCAAGGACTGGATGCCCGAGCACTACCGCAGGACGCTGGTGCGGCAGATCAGCCAACATGCCCACTCCGAAATCGTCGGCATGCTGCCCGAAGGCAATTGGATCACCCGTGCGCCAACACTCAAGCGAAAGGCCATTCTGCTCGCCAAAGTACAGGACGAAGGCGGTCACGGTTTGTATCTTTACGCCGCAGCGGAGACTCTGGGAGTGTCACGCGACGAACTGATCGGGCAATTGCATGCCGGCAAGGCCAAATACAGCTCGATATTCAATTACCCAACATTGACCTGGGCCGACGTTGGCGTCATCGGCTGGTTGGTCGACGGCGCGGCGATCATGAATCAGGTGCCCCTGTGCCGTTGCTCCTATGCGCCTTACGCGAGGGCAATGATCCGCATCTGCCGGGAGGAGAGTTTCCATCAGCGTCAGGGCTATGACGCGTTGCTCGTGATGATGCGCAACGGCACTTCGCGTCAGCGTGAAATGGTGCAGGATGCAGTGAACCGCTGGTGGTGGCCCAGCCTGATGATGTTTGGCCCGCCTGACGACGTGAGCAGCCATTCGGCGCAGAGCATGCGTTGGGGCATCAAGCGCATCTCCAACGACGACCTCAGACAAAAATTCGTCGACGCAACCGTGCCGCAGGCGAAAGTGCTTGGCGTCACGCTGCCCGATCCGGAATTGCGCTGGAACGAAGCGCGGCAGCATTTCGACTTCGGCAGCATCGACTGGGACGAATTCTGGCGGGTCGTCGGTGGGGACGGGCCGTGCAACCGTGAGCGCCTGGCCGATCGTGTGGACGCCTGGGAAGAGGGTGCCTGGGTGCGCGAGGCCGCGTTGGCCCATGCCGCCAAGACCACAGCGCAGCGTCAGGCTGCGTGACATTCAAATCCTGATGACGAGGGAAACCGCGATGAATCCGACAGAAAAAACCGAAGCGACCACCCATTCCCGCGAAGAGTGGCCATTGTGGGAAGTGTTTGTCCGCAGCAAGGCGGGTCTGGACCACAAGCACAGCGGCAGCCTGCACGCGCCCGATGCCAAGCTGGCGCTGGAGATGGCCCGCGACGTCTATACCCGGCGGCAGGAAGGCACCAGCATCTGGGTGGTGCGTTCCGACCAGATCGTTGCCAGCGATCCCGGTGACAAGGACATGTATTTCGACCCGATGGAAGACAAGGTGTACCGCCACCCGACCTTCTACAAGCTGCCCGACGAAGTCAACCACATGTGAGGCGTCTGTCATGCAAGATTCGATCACGGTCAGCACCGATCCGTCGGTGCGTTACCTGCTGCGCCTGGGTGACATCTGTTTGGTCCATGCACAGCGCTTAGGCGAGTGGTGTGGCCACGCGCCGATCATCGAGGAGGACATCGCGCTGACCAATATGGCGCTCGATCTGATCGGTCAGGCGCGCGGCATCCTGACACGCGCGGGACAACTCGGTGGTCAGCAGTTCGACGAAGACCAGCTCGCTTTTCTGCGCGAGGAACGCGATTACCTCAATCCCACTTTGGTCGAGCTGCCGCGCGGTGATTTCGCCATCACCACCGTTCGCAACCTGATGGTCGCCGCGTTGCTCGAGCTGCTGTGGACGCGGTTGCAGGCATCGACCGACGCCGAGGTCGCTGCGGTCGCCGGCAAGGCAGTCAAGGAGGCGCGTTACCACCATCGGCACGCTGCCGATTGGCTGGTGCGGCTGGGTGACGGGACAGCCGAATCCCGTCGCCGCATCGAGGCTGCGCTCCACCGGCTGTGGCCCTATTCGCGGGAATTGTTCCAGTCTGACGCCATCGACGACGCCGCGTCGGCATCCGGCTTGGGTCCGCGGTGGGCCGAGCTGCGCGACCCCTGGCTTGCCGCGATGCGCGACGCGCTCGACGCCGCCGGACTGGAGATGCCTGCGGAGACCGCCTTCCTGAGTTTTGGACGGATGGGTATCCACAGCGAGCACATGGGGCATATGCTGGCCGAGATGCAATATCTGCAGCGCAGTTATCCAGGAGGCGCGTGGTGACATCCGCTGCTGCATCGGCCGCACGCGTGGCTCGCGCATGGTCCGTGCTCGATGGCGTGCCCGACCCGGAGGTGCCGGTGCTGTCGGTGCGCGACTTGGGGATGGTTCGATCGATTGAGTTGGCCAGTGATGGTGGGCTCGACGTCGTCTTGACCCCAACCTACTCAGGCTGTCCTGCAACGGAGGTGATTGAGCGCAGTGTCATCGAGGCACTCGACGTTGCCGGTCTGGGGCCCGTGCGGGTGATCCTACGCCGCGCGCCAGCTTGGACCACCGACTGGATCAGCGATGACGGTCGGCGCAAGCTGCGTGAGTATGGCATCGCCCCGCCGCAGCACATGTCCGGCGGCGCGGTACCGCTGCGCTTTTTTCGTGACGCCGCCAGCCCCCGTCCTTCATGCCCCCATTGCGGCAGCCCCGACACTGAGCAGATTTCAGCGTTTGGATCGACGGCTTGCAAGGCGTTATGGCGCTGCCGTGCCTGCGGTGAACCCTTCGACTATTTCAAGCCGATTTGAGAAACCTATCCATGGACACCCGTTTTTATCCATTGCGCGTGCGCGCTGTCGAACCTGATACCGATGAGGCGATGATCGTCAGTTTCGACGTCCCCGAGGAGCTGGCCGACCGCTTTGCATTCACCCAGGGTCAGTACCTCAATTTGCGTGCCACGATTGGCGGTGTCGAAGTCCGGCGCTCCTACTCGGTCTGTGCAGGGGTCGACGATGCGGTCCTGCGCATCGGCGTGCGCAAGGTGCGTGGCGGTGTGTTTTCCAACTGGATCGCGGAGCATTTGCACCCTGGAGACACCATCGACATCATGCCGCCGCAGGGGCGGTTTTACGTGCCCATCGATCCGACCGCCAAACGGCACTACCTCGCAATTGCCGGGGGCAGCGGCATCACGCCGGTCCTGTCCATTCTGAAAACCGTGCTTGCCCGAGAACCGGCCAGTCGTTTCACCCTGGTGTATGGAAACCGTAGTCTGCGCTCGACCATGTTCAAGGAAGAACTCGAGGACTTGAAAAACCGCTATTTGTCCCGGTTCGAGCTGCACTATGTGTTCTCCGAGGAATCTGCCTCCTCACCGTTGCATCATGGCTTGCTGGACCAAGATCGAGTGAGTCGATTCCTCTCGCTTGCCATTCGCCCGCAGTCGATCGATCACGTTTTTGTCTGCGGCCCCCATCAGATGAACGATGCCGCAGAAGCAGCCCTGCGCCAGGCAGGAATCGCCGCTGAGCGGATTCACATCGAACGGTTCAATTTGCCGCAGGGGCAAGTTGAGGCAGGTGCTGCCATGCACGAGGCACAGGCACGTGATGCCGCACATAGCCGGGTCGCGATCGTTCGCGACGGGCAACGCCGCGAGATCGAGGTGCGCAAGGGCGACCCGAGTGTGCTCGACGTGGCGATAGCAGCCGGGATGGACCTGCCGTTTTCCTGCACCTCTGGCGTCTGCGGCACCTGCCGCGCTCGCCTACTCGGCGGCGAAGTCCGGATGGATCGTAATTTCGCATTGGAGAAAACCGACCTGGATGCAGGTTTCATCTTGACTTGTCAGGCGCATCCTTTGACCGAACGTGTGGAGATTTCCTTCGATGACCGCTGAGGGTCAGGCCGTGTGCATGCCGCGCCCTGCTTTCTTCCTGTTTTGCGACCTGTGCGTCGCCCCAGTGCTTTCCTCCAACATCCGAGACAATCCATGAGCAACGCGTTGCCGCACCCCCTCCCTCACGATGTTTCAGCCCCTGTGACCCGACAGGAAGCGGGTTGAACCCATGGCACGTGGACGCGCAGCGAGCTACGACGACCAGCGAGCAGCCATTCTGGCGCAGGCTGCCCGGTTGTTCGCACGGCAAGGATACGTCGCAACATCGATGAATCAGGTGGCAGACGCCTGCGGCTTGTCCAAGGCGGCGCTCTATCACTATTTCCGTGACAAATATGCGCTGCTCACGCACATCGCTGAATCCCATGTGCAGGTGTTGCTCGCCGTGACCCGGGAAGTCGAGTCCCAGTACCCCGACGCGCGACAACGTCTTCCCGCGCTGATTGAGCGATTCGTGCTGGAGTACGCCGACGCGCAGGATGCCCATCGCGTGCTCACCGAGGATGTCCGCTTTCTGGATCCAGTCGACCGGGATCGCATCCTCAGCATCGAACGCGAGGTCGTCGCGCATTTCGCCCGCGCGGTTGCTGCCGTCCGTCCCGAACTCGCGCAATCGGCACTGGACAAGCCCCTGGCAATGCTGTTGTTCGGCATGATCAATTGGCTGTTTACCTGGTTCAAGCCAGGACGGCCGCTCGACTATTCGGCGCTGGCTCCGCTCGTCGCCGATTTGTTTCTCAATGGCATCGGGGGGCTGCATGTGACCCCCGATGCACTTCAAGGAGACCGCATTCATGTCGCATGAACGACAGGCTTGGATTGTCGATGGCGTCCGTACGCCCTTCGGCCGTTACGGCGGCGCGCTGGCAGCCGTGCGTGCGGACGATCTCGGCGCCGTTCCCCTGCGCGCGCTCATCGAACGCCATCCGGGCATCGACTGGAGCCAGGTCGATGAAGTGTTTTACGGCTGTGCCAACCAGGCCGGAGAAGACAACCGCAACGTGGCCCGCATGGTCGGCCTGCTTGCGGGGTTACCCGTCGACGTCCCCGGCTGCACCGTCAACCGTCTCTGCGCCTCCGGACTCGAAGCCGTCGCCCAGGCGGCACGGGCGATTCGGGTCGGGGAGGCCGACTTGGTCATCGCCGGCGGGGTCGAGAGCATGTCACGCGCGCCCTTCGTCCTCCCCAAGGCGGAGACGGCCTTTTCCCGTCAGTCTCGCATCGAAGACACGACCATCGGCTGGCGCTTCGTCAACCCGGCCATGCAGGCGCAGTACGGCATCGACTCCATGCCGGAAACCGCCGAACACGTTGCCGCCGAATTCAACGTCGCCCGCGACGACCAGGACGCCTTTGCACTGCGTTCCCAGCAGCGCTGCAAGGCGGCGCAGCAAGCGGGCTTTTTCGACGGCGAAATCGTCCCGGTTTCCGTTCCCCAGTCAAAGGGGGTGAGCGTGAGCGTGTCGCGCGACGAACACCCGCGTGCCGACACCACCATCGACGATCTGCGCAAACTCCGTCCGGTGGTTCGCGCAGGCGGCAGCGTGACCGCGGGCAACGCATCGGGCGTCAACGACGGCGCCTGCGCGCTGCTGCTGGCATCCGACGAGGCGGTTCGACGCTGGGGCCTGACCCCACGGGCGCGTGTCGTCGGCGCCAGCAGCGCCGGCGTCGAACCGCGCATCATGGGAATAGGCCCGGTTCCTGCCACACGCAAGCTGCTCCAGCGCATCGGCTGGTCGCTGGATGCGTTTGACACCATCGAGCTCAACGAAGCGTTTGCGGCGCAGGCGCTGGCGGTGTTGCGCCAACTCGGGCTGGCTGACGACGAACCGCGGGTCAATCCCAACGGGGGCGCGATCGCTCTCGGTCACCCTCTAGGAGCGTCTGGAGCGCGGCTGGCGTTGACCGCGCTGCGGCAGCTCGAACGCTGTGGAGGCAAGCGGGCACTGGCCACGCTTTGCGTCGGTGTCGGCCAGGGTATGGCGCTTGCGCTGGAACGTCCCTGAAGACGGCACCTCGATTTTGAATGAACATAGGAATGAGCATGCAAACCCCCATTTTGCAAAGCTTCGTGGCCGGCACATGGTTCGGTTCCACGCCGGCACAGATGCTGTGCGACGCAGCCACCGGTGAAGTGGTTGCATCGACTCACGCCGAGCACCCGGACTTCGCTGCCGTTGTCGATCACGCACGCCATACCGGCGTGCGCAACCTGCTCGCACTCGATTTTCAGGAACGCGCGCAGCGCCTGAAGTCACTGGCCAAATTTCTAGCCGACCACAAGGAGCAGCTGTATCGCTGGTCGACGTGCACCGGCGCGACCCGTGCCGATGGCTGGATCGACATCGAGGGCGGCATCGGCACGCTGTTTTCCTACGCGTCGATTGGCGGCAACGAATTGCCCAGCGGAAATGTGCTGCATGAAGGACCCGCAGTGCCACTGGGCAAAAAAGGCCATTTCGTCGGCACACACATTCTGGTGCCGCGCGAGGGCGTGGCGGTGCACATCAACGCGTTCAATTTCCCTGTTTGGGGGTTACTCGAAAAGTTTGCGCCCAGCTTTCTTGCGGGAATGCCCTGCGTTGTCAAACCAGCAACGAGCACCGCTTACCTCACAGAGGCGCTGGTGCGATTGATGTTGCAATGGGGGGGATTGCCCGAAGGCTGTTTGCAGCTGGTCATCGGTTCGACCGGCGACCTGCTCGATCGCCTCGATGGACAGGACACCGTGACGTTTACCGGTTCCGCTGCGACTGCGGCCATGCTGCGCAGCAATCCAAACCTGATCTCCCGGGGAGTACCGTTCAACGCCGAGGCCGATTCACTCAACAGTGCCATCCTCGCACCGGACGTCGCCGCTGACGATGCGGAGTTTGATTTATTCGCCAGCGAAGTCGTGCGCGAAATGCAGGTCAAGGCAGGACAGAAATGCACTGCGATCCGGCGCGTTCTGGTGCCGCGGGATCGGCTCGATGCGTTGCAGGCGCGTTTGCGTGACCGTCTGTCCGCATTGGTCGTGGGCGATCCGCGGCGCGCCGACGTCCAGATGGGGCCACTGGCGAGCAAGGCGCAGCAAGCCGATGTCCGCTCGCGGCTGGAATCGCTGCGGCAGAGCTGTCGCACGGTTTTCGAGGGTGCCGAGGTTCAGTCAATGTCTGCAGCAGCGTCGGATGCGGGGGCATTCGTTGCGCCGACGTTGCTGCTCTGCGAGCAGCCACTGCAGGCCGATGCGGTGCACGAGGTCGAGGTCTTCGGTCCAGTGGCTACGCTGCTGCCTTATGACGACCTCGACGAGGCATTGGCACTTGCGGCGCGCGGCCGTGGCAGTTTGGTGACCACCATCGCCACACGTGATCCGGGGATCGCTGCTCACGCCGCACGGCGCGCCGCGGTTCATCACGGCCGGATTCTCTTGCTCGACGCAGAGGCCGCGACAGAGTCGACGGGCCACGGCTCCCCGTTACCGTATCTTAAGCACGGCGGCCCGGGGCGTGCTGGCGGCGGTGAGGAACTCGGTGGCTTGCGCGCGGTCGTCCATTACCTGCAACGCGCAGCGATCCAGGGTTCACCCACCATGGTCGGCTCGGTCGTTGGTGAATACATCAGAGGCGGGCGGCGTATCGAAACGGAGGTCCATCCGTTCCGGCGGTATTTCGAGGATTTGCGCATTGGCGAATCGCTGCTGACACATCGACGCACCGTGAGTGAAGCCGACATCGTGGCATTTGGCGGTATCTCTGGCGATTACTTCTACATGCACTTTGACGCCATTGCCGCGGCGCAGTCGCCGTTCGGCCAACGTATCGCGCACGGTTACTTCGTCCTGTCGGCGGCTGCCGGGCTGTTCGTCTCTCCGGCGCCAGGGCCGGTGCTGGCCAACTACGGTCTGGACACGTTGCGCTTCGTCAAACCCGTGCGGATTGGCGACACCATCCGCGCGCGCCTGACCTGCAAACGCAAAATCGACCGTCGCAAGACCGATCCACAGGGGCGTGGCCAGGGGGTGGTGGCCTGGGACGTCGAAGTGCACAATCAGGACGACGACCTGGTGGCAAGCTACGACATCCTCACCCTGGTCGCCAAACG
>JGI11944J13513_1002437_pt1 | contig 12996 bp, 14 predicted proteins | sample TerdegcoTASludge_FD_13513 | JGI IMG/M metagenome (IMG submission 13513) | reverse complement strand
GGCTTTTCCTTCTGCGAGGGGTGCCCGTACGTGAATTTCTGCACGGGCAACTGCCCGGGGCTTTCCTACACGCTCACGGGCGAGGTCAATCACCCGAGCCCCGACGCGTGCCTGAGAAGATTCCTGGCCGAGGGCGGAAGGCTGCCCGATCGGTCCCTGTTGTGCTGAAACGGACACGGGACAAATGAAAAGAAACCCCGGTGAAAGGCTTTTTCTCGTTGTCGTCCTCGCGGCGCTCGCGGGTGCGTTTTACGTTCTCGCGCCCCAGGGCCTCGCATCCAACGAGGAAGGCGTTCATTATGTCCAGATGAAAAACTTCGCCCTGCACGGGTCCTTCGAGATCCACGCGCCGGCTCTTGCCCTCGGCTTCGAGGCGGAGGATCTTGCAGGACCTCGGGGATTTTTCGAATCCCGGGACGGCCGGCTCTATGCGATCCCGCCCCCGCTCTTTCCCTGGATGGCGAGCCTCCTTTACCCGGTTTTCGGCGAGCGGGCCGTCGACTTCGCGCCGATCCTCTTCGTTTTTCTCTCGGCGTTCGTCCTGGGCCTGATCCTGGACCGGGTGATGCAGAGGGATTTCCTCTACTGGCTCCTGCTTGCGGCCTTCCTGTTCGGTTCCCCCGTCTTGATGCAGGGCTTTCAGTTCTCGGGGATGGCCCTTTCCCTGTTGCTGATCGTCTCGGCGCTCTGGCTTCTGGCGGGCCACTTCGGGGGCAACCCTTCCTGGGCGAAGCTGTTCCTCGCTTCGGTGCTGGTGGGGGCGTCGGCGCTCGTCAGGATCGAGTGCCTGGCCGTCGTCTTTTCCTATTATCTCTGCACCGCAATCGTCCTGTTTGCGCATAGGCGCCTGGGCGATCTGTGGACGGTCTTTGCGGGCGGCGTGTTTTGTCTGATCGTGCTGATCCTCCATGACGTTGTTTTTCACGGCCGTTTCCCCGGTCCCTACCTCCAACTCCTGCTGCCGTTCTACGCTCTTTCCCCGATCCGCCTTGCCGCACTTGGCGGGGGCCTTGCCTTGTCGTGCGCCCTGTTCATCCTGTCCCGGCGGGAAGGGAACGGCCCGTTCCGAAAAGCGGTCCTGTCGGTCCTGTCCATCATTCTGCTGTTCGGCGCCGTGCTCACGACGGCGGCCCGGATCACCGTGTCCCATCTCATGGCCCTTTTCCCGGCCGTGCTCTTCCTGTTCTACGGCATTCCGGAGCGCCTCGAGCGGTTGAAAAAGGGGGAAGGGACCCTCGAGGCCATCCTCTCGGCCGCCGTTGCGGTCTGCCTCGTTCTCGGCGCGGCCGTCCTGCAACCCGGGCCGCGGATTGCGCTCTCCCTGTGGCTGCCGCTCGTTCCCCTCGTCGTCGTGCTCCTTGCCCTGGAGCGCAGGACGCTCTTCGCGGCGCCCGGGATGTGCCTCGTGCTGGCCTTCTTCTGCGGTGTCGCTTTCGTGAACGGTATCGGGGAGTCGAAGGAGCGTGTGCTGCAATTCCGGGAATACAATGCCGCACGGATTGCATTCCTGGAAAAGCACACCTCGCCGGGAGATGCCGTCGTGTTCGATGACACGGGCAAGATGGAGCACGCAGGCCCGCTCTTTTTCGACCGGGTTTTTCTCGTGGCGCGGAGTCCCGGCGATCAAGATCGCCTGTTCCGGACGCTCACGGCGGGGAAGGTCGAAAACGCCTACGCCTGGACGGGAAACCCGATGGGCCTCGGGGGCTTCAATCCCTACAGCATGGAGAAATCGCCGGAATTTCCCCCCCCGCCGGGGGCGAAATCCTGCTGCGGCGGCTCCTGCAAGGGCAAAAAGGATTACCTGGTGAGGGTGAACACCCCTGCATTGACTGCGGCCGACGCCGGCCGGGGAGGATCATGATCGTGAGTGCGAATCAGACAGCGCCTGTTCCCGAAGGCAGCGGCGGGGTCGAAACGGCCGCCCGTCCCGTCCCGCCCCTCAATACACTCTACTTCTACCTCACCGAGGGCTGCAACCTGCGGTGCCGGCACTGCTGGATCGAGCCTCCCCACCAGACGGCCAGGCGGCAGTACCCGGCCGTCGATCCGAAGCTGTTCCGGCACATCGTCGAGCAGGCAAGACCTCTCGGCCTCTCGTCCGTGAAGCTCACCGGGGGCGAGCCGCTCATGCACCCGCAGATCGGGGAGATCCTAGAGGTCCTCCGGGACGAGAAACTGCGTTTCAACGTGGAAACCAACGGCGTTCTCTGCACGCCGGAGGTGGCGAGGGACCTCGCCCGCTCCGGTCTCTATCACATCTCCGTGAGCCTCGACGGGGCCGACTCTGAAACCCACGAGTGGGTCCGCGGCGTCAGGGGCTGCTTCGATGCCGCCGTCGCAGGCATCCGGAATCTCGTCGCGACAGGCATCCGGCCGCAGGTCATCATGACGCTCATGCGCCGGAACGTGGGGCAGATGGAGGCGGTCGTGCGCCTGGCCGAATCGCTGGGCGCCTCGTCGGTGAAGTTCAACATCCTCCAGCCCACGGCCCGGGGGGTGAAGATGCACGAGGCAGGCGAGACCCTGTCCATCCGGGAGATCGTGGCGCTCGGGGAGCGGGTCGAAGGCGAGCTCTCTGCGGGCACGAAACTCCGCCTTTTCTACTCCCACCCGGCGGCGTTTCGCCCGCTGGGAAAGATGTACGGCAGGGAAGGGACCGGCTGCGGCGTCTGCGGTATCCGCGGCATCCTGGGTGTGTTGGGCAACGGCTCTTATGCGCTCTGCGGGATCGGGGAGACGGTGCCGGAGCTGGTCTTCGGTGACGCCGCAAAGGACGCCCTGGCCGACGTCTGGAGGGACAGTGCCGTGCTCAACGAGATCCGCAGGGGGCTTCCCCGGAGGCTCGAGGGCATATGCGCGGAGTGCCTCATGAAAGGCGTCTGCCTCGGCAGCTGCGTCGCCCAGAACTACTACCGCAGCCGCAATCTCTGGGCGCCCCACTGGTACTGCGAAGAGGCCCTGCGCGAGGGTCTCTTCCCGGAGAGCCGACTGAAAGGAAAAAAGGGGACAGCCCCCTTTTTCGCGGGAGACGGGGTCTGACCATTCATGGAAAGCGAGATCTTCTGCCGGGGCGAGAGCATGCGCCCCCTCTTCCGGCCGGGCGACCGGGTTCGCATCGTCGCCTGCCGCATCAAGGACCTGCGACGGGGGGATGTGATCATCTTCAACTCCCCGAGAAGGCATAAAAAGTTCGCCTCTTGAATATGAGGAGTTTCTGAGGAGGCCTCGGATGAAAAAGAGACTGAAATACGAGACCCCCGGGCTCGTGAACCTACGGGACGACACGCTGCAGGGAACCTTCGCGGCTGAGTGTAATGATGGTTTCAGCGTATACGACTGCGGGAACGGGAGCTGCGTAAACAGCGCTAACTGCAACCTCACCGGCAACCAGGCGGCATATTGCCAGTCGGGGAGCAATGCCTGCAGCACATGTGTGGCCTGCTGTTATGATGGCGATCGTGTCACGGCCCCCTCAACAACAGGTGGGTGCACCTGCATTGGATACGGCAACGCCGCGGCCTATTGGTGCGGTACGGGTTTCCGCGCTTACGCTGCCGCCTGTAGTAGTGGGAGTAATGTAGGCCAATGTCCTGTCTGAGGATGATTAAGACGAGAATGTATCAGATGAAGCTGGCAGGCGGACGGAACTGGACCCTCGGAGCGATGGATGAGGCGGGATTGTGGCTCGATGCGCTTGCTTCGGTCATGCAACTTCCCGAGTGCCCGGTCGGTACTTTACCCGACCTGCTGTTCGTCCTGCGTCACGACGGGAGTCCGGCGGACGATGAACCAACAGTCTTGAATCCCGTGCCCCCCGGTTTTCCTTCATGCAGGGAGTGGCGGGCGAGGGCCTGCCCAGGCCTTGTGTTTTACAGCCACCCTCGTGTTCCCCAAATCGTGTGCTGTCTGGCAAACGGCTACGGGCCCAGGTTCCCGATGGAGCAGATGCGCCGCTCCCTGCTTCCGGTCTTCGAAGGGGAGCTCGGAACAGGCGGGACCCCCGTTCACGCCGCGTTAGTGACACATGACAAGGGGGCTGCTCTCCTGGCCGGGAAAAGCGGCGCGGGAAAGTCCACCTGCTGCCGCCGGCTGCCGCAGACCTGGGAGGTGCTGTCGGATGATATGGCCCTTGTTTCGAGAGCGCCGGACGGGACATACAACGTTCACCCGGTACCGACCTGGAGCGCCATAGAGGATTTCCGGATCCGGCAGTCCTGGCCCGTCAACAGGTACGTTTCGCTGCGGGCGATATTCTTTATTGAGAAAGCCGACCGGGATGAAGTGCTTCCGTTACGCAGGGCGACAGCGTCGGTCGGTCTTTACGACTCATCATCGGTCTGCTTCGAGACCATGTCGGGGCGCTACAACCATCCGGAAGGACTACCCTATCGGAAGCAGGTCTTTGCGAACGCTGCCTCTCTTGCAGCTGCAGTTCCGGCTTATCGGCTAAACGTGAGCCTCACGGGCCGCTTCTGGGAGAAGATCGAAGAGGTATTGGAAAAGGGGGACAGTCCCCTTTTTTGTGAGCAGGGGGTGTCTGCCCATGGAGCGTGAGATCTTCTGCCGGGGCGAGAGCATGCGGCCCCTCTTCCGGCCGGGGGACCGGATTGTGTTTGTCCCATGCTGCAGCGAAGACCTGCAACAGGGGGACGTGATTGTCTTCGTCCCGCCGGGGCGGGACGAGCGGGTCGTCCACCGCGTCGTCTCGACGGGGCCTGTGGGGATCCGGACAAAAGGGGATGCAAACCCTTACCAGGATGCATGGGATCTTCGCCAGCAAGACATCGTCGGCCGTGCCGTGGCCGTCGAGCGGGGGGGCAGGGTGATCCCCGTCGCGGGCGGCCCCGCGGGTCGCCTGATCGCCGCCTGCATCCGCGTACTCCGCAGATGCGATCACCTGGCCTCCTACATCCTGAACCCCTGCTACCGGGGCCTGGCCCGTTGCGGTTTTTTCCGCGCGCTTCTGCCTCCCGCATTGCGCCCGAGGGTCATCACGTTTGAGCGCGACGGCGCAAGGGAGATGCAGCTCGTCCTGGGAAGGCGCATCATCGGGCGTCGGCCCGCGGGCGCCTGCACGTGGACCATCCGCCGGCCCTTCCGGCTCTTTGTCGATGAGCAGGCCCTGCCTTGGAGATGAGACAGGGCCCTCTTGCCAATTCCATATTGCGTCTCAGAATGGAATTTTCGATTCCTTTTTTCAGTCCCCCTTCCGGCATATCGGGAAATGGGGCCTGTCCCGTTTTTTCTAACCGGGCATGATTCTGGCATCTTTTGGGGAATCGGGAAAAGGGGGAAGTCCCCTTTTCCCTGACCAAAGCGAGCGTCATGAGAACCTGGATTGAAACTCTGAAAAGCGGGCTTGCGCGCAGGGCGCCGGAGGACCGGATCGCCGGGGGGAAGACCTATGCCGCAATCGGCGAGAACCTGCGGCGGCACCTGCCGTTTTTCAGGCGTCACTGGCAAAAGGCTGTCCTGGGGGCCGGGTTCATCCTCCTCAACGCCCTCATGGCTTTTCCCATGCCGCTCGTCTCGCGCTTCGTCATCGACGACGTCATCCTGGGCAGGCAGCTTTCCCTTCTGCCCTGGGTGCTTCTTCTCATGGCTGCCCTGGCCCTGTTCTCGCGCGCCATGGGGCTCTTCCAGGGCTGGTTTTTCCTGCGCTACAGCCAGGAGGTGACCCTCGACATCCAGAAGCAGGTCCTGGACCATTCCTTCCGGCTCCCGAAATCCTTTTTCGACCGCAACCAGACGGGCTATCTCCTGGCGCGCATGACGGGCGACATCGGTGGCGTGACCTGGTTTCTGTCGGGGAGCCTCGTGGGCATCGTGACGAATGTCCTGTATTTCGCCGGCGGGCTTTGCCTGCTGTTCTGGCTGGAGTGGCGGCTCGCCCTGGCGGCCCTCGCCGCCGTGCCCGCCTACCTTTTCGCCCTGCGGCGCTTCTCCGACAGGATGCACGCCTTGAACCACGCGGGCAATGAGGAGAACGCCCGCTACATGAGCGGCTTCCAGGAGACGCTGGGCGCCATGCCACTGGTCAAGGCCTTTGCCGCCGAGGAGAAGGCCGTGGGCAAGATCATGGCCGGCCTGCGGCAGGTGTTCCGCCTCTCGGCCGAGCGCTCCGTGGTGGGCTCCGTGACGGGGCTTGCCCTCTCGTCGACGCCGAGCCTCGTGAACTTCGGCGTCTTCGCCGTGGGCGCCTGGTGGGTCATCACGGGCCACTGGAGCCTGGGGTCCCTGTTCGCCTTTCAGGCCTACCTCGGCCGCGTCTTCGGCCCGGCGCAGTCGCTCGCCTCGACGGGGCTGCAGGTGCAGGGCATCCGGGCCTCCCTCGAGCGATTGACGGCCCTCCTCGACGTGGAGCCGGAAGGGAAAACAGGCGAGGGGTCGGCGGTCGGGACGCTCAGGGGGGAGGTCGAGTTCCGGAATGTCACGTTCGCCTATGATCCGAAAAACCCTGTCCTCAGCGACGTTTCCTTCCGCGTAAATCCGGGCGAGCGCGTTGCCGTCGTGGGGCCGAGCGGCGCGGGCAAGACGACGCTTCTGAGCCTCCTTCTCCGATTCTACAACCCGACAGGCGGCGACATCCTCTACGACGGAAAACCCGCACGGGATTACGACGTGCAGTCGCTGCGGCAGCGGGTCGGCTACGTCTCGCAGGTCCCGGTCCTGCTGTCCGGAACGATCGGGGAAAACCTGCGCTACGGGAACCCCGGGGCGACGGACGAGGAGATCACGCGCGCGGCCCGAGTCGCGGGCATCCACGACTTCATCGCGGGCCTGCCCGGCGGCTATGACAGCGAGGTGGGCGAGCGGGGCGTGAACCTCTCCGAGGGGCAGAAGCAGCGGCTCGCCATCGCACGGGCCCTCGTGAAGGCCCCCGACATCCTCGTGCTCGACGAGCCCACGGCGGCCCTCGACGGCCTGACAGAGAAGTCCCTGCTCGAGGCGCTGCCCCTCGAGACGAGCGGCAAGACGCTCTTCGTCGCGGCGCACCGCCTCTCGACGGTCGCGGACTGCGACCGGATTCTGGTGTTGAACGAAAACCGCCTCGTCGCGGAGGGCACCCACGAAGAGCTGTTGCGTACAAACGAACATTACCGGCAACTCGTCGCCGGCCGGCTGATCCCCGACAAAAAAGGCGAAAGAGCCAAAGTGATCCCCTATGAAAGTATCCGTCGTCATTCCCGTTCATAACGGGGAGCGATACCTGGCGCAGGCCGTCGAGAGCGTCCTGGCCCAGACGCACCGCGACCTCGAGCTGCTGATCGTCGACGACGGCTCGACGGACGGCAGCCGTGCGGTCATGGAGCGGTATGCCCGCGACGATGCCCGCATCCGCATCCTGTGTCAGGAAAACCGTGGTGTCTCGGCCGCCGGAAATCTTGGTCTCGCTAAAGCCCGGGGCGAGTGGGTCGCCCGACTCGATGCGGACGACGTGTTCCTGCCCGAAAAGCTGGAAAGACAGCTCGCCTTCGTCCGGCGGCACCCCGACGTGCGCATCGCGGGCACCCTGGGGTATTTCATCAACCATGCGGGACGCATCATCGGGCTCGTGAGCACCGACGGGCCTTTCACCCGGGCGGAGTTCGAGAGAATCGCAGGGCGGGGCGATCCCGTCTTTTTCGTCCACTCCACGACCCTGATGCACCGCGAGACCGTTCTTGCCGCGGGCGGCTACAGAGAACAGTTCGTCCAGGCCGAGGACGTCGACCTCTGGCTCCGGATGGCCGAGAAGGGGCACCTGCTGCTGAAGATGCCAGAGCCCCTTCTTCTCTACCGGCTCCACGGGGAATCCCTCACCATGAAACGAAACGCCGAACAGAAACGCTGTCACCGGTGGGTCATGGCCTGCGCCGAGGCGAGGGGGAAGGGAAGGGAAGAGCCCTCGCTCGAGGATTTTCTTCAGACCGAGAGGCGCCGGCCTTGGCCCGCCCGGGTCCTTGCCCTGCGGCGGGAAGCGGGCGAGAGGTGTTACCAGAAGGCGGCCCTGCACTACGCCGGAGGGAACTATCCGGCGCTCACGGCCTGCCTGTGCCTTGCCGCCTGCCTCAATCCCTCACACGTGATTCCCCGGCTCTATGAACGCAAGATCGCTCCCGCGCTTGAAAGAAGCCTGCCCGGTACGAGTTCCCTTTCGGTCCCCGTCGAAAAGGAGGCATGCCGGCATGCGCCCGGAACATGAACTTCTGCTTTCCTGCGTCAGGGCTGCGTTTCGAGCAGACGGGCCTGCTCCACCGCCTGCCCCGCCGGCAGGATTGGACTGGGGCCGCTTCGTGAGCCTCTGCGAGTGGCACAACGTGGTCCCGCTTGTCTGCAGAGCCCTTCCGGACGTTCGGGACGAGGCGGTTCCCCCGGCGGTCGTGAACCGCATGCGCGCCATGCATCGCAATCACACTGCCCGGTCTCTTTTCCTGGCCTCCGAGCTCTCCCGGGTCCTGCGGGCCTTCGAGCCATCGGGCATCCCCGCGTGCCCGTTCAAGGGTCCTGCCCTGTCCGTGATGCTCTACGGGGACCCGGCGCTCCGGCAGTCGAAGGATCTGGACATCCTCATCCCCGGGGAAATGCTTCACCGGGCCGCGAGGGTCCTCGACGCACAGGGATACCGGTCGCAGAACGAGCTGGATGGAGCGCGCCTCTCCGCGCACCGGCGCACCGAGTACGAGGCGGGCTTCATCCGCCGCGACGGGAAGCTGCAGGTCGAGCTTCAGTGGGCAGTCGTTCCCGGCTACTTCGGGTTCGACCACAAGAAACTCGCGATCTGGGACAGGATAGAGCGGCGGACCTGGAACGGCTTCGCCTTTCCCGTTCTCCCGCCGGAAGAGACGCTCCTGATGCTCTGCGTCCACGGGGCCAAGCACCTCTGGTGCAAGCTCGGATGGCTCGTCGACGTGGCGGGGCTGCTCGAGTCGCCGGCACCCCCGGATCTTCCACGGGCCCTGGAGCTTGCGTCGCGATGCGGCGCGACGAGGCTTCTCTGCGTGGGGCTTCTCCTGGCCGGGCGACTGGCGGGAGCGCGTCTTCCGAAGGAGATCTTGGACCGGATCGAGGCGGACATCATGGTTTCCGCCTTGGCGAGACAGTCCCTGGAGATGATCGCGAGAACCCCGGTGAACCCGGACGCGGACCCGGCCCGTTACCTCTTCTACCTCAAGTCGAAGGACTGCAGGCGGGACCAGCTTTACTTCGCCGGCAGGCTCCTGGCGACCCTGGCCGCCGGCGAGTGGAACCCCTCGGCCCTGCCGGATCCCCTTTCTCCCCTTTACTACCTTTTCCGGCCCCTGCACATGGCCGGCCGCCACGGCGGGCCGATCCTGAGAACCCTGGCCCGCCGGTGAGGAACGATCAGGCAATTCCTTGCCCGGGCCCCCGTATTCTGCTAGTATCTTCACGTCGGTATTGTATCTGCAACGGGGCGCTGCCCGCCCGTTTGCGTCTTTTCAGGAATCGCATGGAAACCGAGATGCCCGCCAAGGCCAGCACCCGCAAAGAATCCATTCCCGCACGGTTGAGACCGTTCTTCTGGGATGTTGAGTTCCGCCGTCTGAAGCTCGACAGGGATCGTGACCTGATCATCCGCAGGCTGCTCGACCGGGGTGACTGGGAAGCGGTGCAGTGGCTTCGGACGAGATTCTCCGATCGGGATCTCAAAAACTGGCTCGTGGACCGACGGGGAGCCGGATTGAGTCCGCCGAAGCTCAGGTTCTGGGAACTTGTCCTGGGTCTGCCCGAACAGGACGTCAACGATTGGCTCCGGAGTAAGACTCGACAGGTGTGGGATCAAAGGGCCTTCCGATGAAGATTCATGCCGATATCCTGACGGCTGCCCAGCAAAGGGCCCTCCGGCGCCTGGGGCCGTTTGCCCTCCGGGAAGGCTTTTATCTCGGCGGCGGAACGGCGGTGGCGCTTCAATTGGGCCACCGCCGGTCGGGGGACCTCGACTGGTTTACGTCGGTGCAGCCGGCCGACCCCCTGCGCCTGGCGGCATCCCTGAGACAGGAAAAGATCCCCTTCGTGACGGGTCAGGCGGAAAGGGGAACGCTTCACGGCAGGGCATACCGGGTGCAACTCAGCTTTTTCGAGTATGCCTATCCTTTACTCAAACCGGCGTTCCACTGGAGGGAGGTTGGCTGTCCGATCGCGTCGCTCGCCGACCTGGCCTGCATGAAGCTGGCTGCCATCGCCCAGCGGGGATCGAAAAAGGATTTCATCGACCTTTATGCACTCGGGCAGAAGAGATATTCGCTGACCGACATGCTGGCGTTCTATCGAAGCAAATATGACGTACGGGACATCGGCCATATCCTCTACGGGCTGTCCTATTTCGACGAGGCCGAGAAGGAGCGGATGCCTCGCATGATATGGAACGTGGATTGGAAGGAAATCCGCAAGACCGTCCAGGGGTGGGTCAAAAGCTGCGCCCGGTGACGGGCGGGACGCCCGTCCCACGAGGACAAAGAGGCAAACGGTCGGTTTATGACAACCCTTGGTAGGACAGGCGTCTCGCCTGTCCGGCAGCCATGAGTCTCAGGCGTGCTGAAGGTTCTCCTGGTCAAGGTCGCAAATCGAGGCGATGACCTCGAAGTCCCTGTCGGCGTGAAGGATCCTTGCGTTCTTGTGGGCGCAGGATGCGATGATGAGATCCGTCGTCGGGACCTGCTTCCCCTTCCTGTCCAGCAAAAACCCCCAGCGGGAGGCCCTGTCGATCACCTCCCGGGTGATGGGGATGCCCGGAAGCGAAAGGATTGAATCCCGCAGGATTCTATAATCTTTTTCCGTTCGGGCGCCGCGCAGGATTTCGACGACGATGATCCCGCAGGTGACGGCCTCTTCGCTTTCGAGGATTTTCCGGACCCGGGCCTTGATCTTCGCGGAACCGGACGGACGAAGATATTCGATCCAGGCCGAGCTATCGATGAGGAACATCCCGTTTCCTCCTCTCGAGGAACTCCCCGGGCGTGAAGGCAAGGTCCAGTTTTCCCTCCAATTCGATCAGCCTGCGCGCCTTTCTCCGCCTGACGAACTCCTCCAGGGCTTTCTCCACAGCGGCCTTTTTCGACTTTGCCCCGGAGAGGGCCTTGACTTCCTCAAGCAGGCTTTCGTTGAGCACGATGGTGGTTCTCATTGTGCCTCCATGAAGCATATTATTTATGCATACTATGGTATGCATCGCTGTTCGTCAATCAAAAAATCGACAGGATATCGGGCCGGGCGCCGCGGCGGACCGATTCTCCCGGCCTTGGCCCGAAGGGTGAAAAAAGAGCGCCGGTCGAATCGACCGGCGCTCTTGGTTTCAGACGGTGACGGGCGGGACTCCCGTCCCGCAGGACGGCTGTCCTACGAGGCCTTCTTGACCGGCTTCATGAGGGCCATGGCGATGAGGATGCCGAGGACCGCCAGCCCCGCCGTGGGGTAGAAGGCGAAGGTGAAGGAGCCGAAGGTGTCCTTCGCCTGGCCGGCGATGATGCCTCCCAGGATCGCGCCGAGGCCGTAGGCGAAGAAGACGAGGCCGTAGTTCTTGGCATAGTTCTTCACGCCGAAGAAGATCGTCGTCGCCGTGGGCGCGATGGCCAGCCAGCCGCCGAGCACGAGCCAGAAGCCGATGAAGCACAGCGTGTAGAGCAGCACGCTTCCCGGGCCTGCCGCCAGCATGCCCAGCGAGCACACGAGGATGAGGACGAAGGAGATGAGCGCCGCAATCTTGGGGGAGAGCTTGTCGGTCAGCACGCCGAAGAGGGGCCTCCCCACGCCGTTGAAGATGGCGAAGACCCCGACCAGGGTGGCCGCCGTGGCGGGGTCGATCTTGATGATCTCCTGGGCGACGGAGGCGGAGATCCCGATGGCCATGAGCCCCGCGAGAGAGCCGATGATGTAGCAGAGGAACAGTCCGTAGAACGTGGAGGTCTTCGCCATTTCCCCCATGTTGAGGTCCACGGCGCTCGCCGCGGCCGCTGCAGGGGGCTTCCAGCCCGCGGGGAGCCAGCCGTCCTTGGGGAAGCGGAAGGGGATGAAGCAGACGATCATGATGGCCAGGAAGGCCGCACCCATGTAGAAGAAGGTCTGCATGGGGCCCACGGCCTTGATGAGCGCCGCCGCCACGTTGGCAGACACGAAGGGGGAGCCGCCGAAGCCCGCGAGCGTCAGGCCCAGGGCCAACCCGCGCTTGTCGGGGAACCAGCGGCCCGCGACGGCCAGGGGGACGCCGTAGGCCAGGCCCACGCCGCCGCCGCCGATGACCCCGTAGGTGATCGTCAGCATCGTACCGCTCGTGGAGAAGCTCGCCAGCATCCAGCCGGCTCCGACGATGGCGCCCCCGATCATGCCGAGCATCTTGGGGCCGAGCTTGGCCATGACCTGGCCGCCGAAGAACACCATAATGGCAAACAGGGCCAGGAAGACCATGAAGGGAAGGCCCGCCTCGGTGGCGCTCATGTTCAGCAGCTTTGAGACAGGGCCCCTGAACACGCTGTAGGCGTATACGCTGCCCAGGCAGATGTTGATGATGAAGCCCAGTACGACGAACATCCACCGGCCTTTCTCGGCCGGCATCCCGAATAGTTTCTCCTTGCTCATTGGAACCCTCCCTCCTTGGACATGGATCACGCGAAACAAGAGAATGAATGGAAACCGTTGACCTGCGTCCCTCTGTCAACAAACGCAAAATCGCGCCAGCATTATCGAAAAACCGGGTTGTTGTCAATTGGAAAAAAAGGAGCCGGGGGACGCGGGGGCACTCTCGAGGGGCCGGCGAAGCGGTCCGGTGCGGCTTTCAGCGGCGTGTCCCGGGCCGGGGGTTGGACTGCAGGTCCTCCGGCCGGTTGAGGTTGGCAAAGATCCTCCCCTCCGGGTCGAAGCGGAGGATCTCGCCGGCGGGGATCTCGCGGGTCCTGAACTTGCGAAACAGCAGGGCGACCTTCAATTCGCCCCTCTCGATCTGCGACTCGATGACGGGGAGACACCGGCGGGAATAGACCGCGTGAAGCGACTCGTAGC
>JGI11944J13513_1002436_pt1 | contig 13002 bp, 14 predicted proteins | sample TerdegcoTASludge_FD_13513 | JGI IMG/M metagenome (IMG submission 13513) | reverse complement strand
AGGCAGAGAGATATATGAAAAAACGAAAAGAAAGAGTTTGCGGTGCAGACGTCCACAAAGATCTGATCGTGGCCACAATAACTGGCGATGAAGTGCCGCCGATTCGAGAGAATTTTGGGACAACAAAATCCGAGCTTGATAGATTTAGAAAATATAGACCAAGATCGCAAAAGTCGCCCAAAAAGCATCGAAAGCTTTAACCATTGGAATGACAAAAAAACCCAAAGGTGATTCTATTGCCTTTGATAATAAAAACAACCGTTTTGCTTTTGGCCTTTTGCATCCTGGCCGGTTTTGCAATTGCAGCAGAGGAAAATAGCAAATACACTGTTGATTTGAGCACCGATGAGAGCAGAGGATCATATCTGGTAAATGAGACGGGATTTGCTCTTTATTATTATATAGACGACCCTGGAAACGGCACCAGCATCTGCTATGGCGATTGCCTTAAATCCTGGCAACCTTTTTATGCTGAGAATATCACTGTACCAGAATCTTTGAATGCCTCGGATTTCACTGAGGTGATAAGGACGGACGGTATGAAGCAGACCGCTTACAAAGGATGGCCTCTGTACTTCTTTTATAGGGATACCGTCCCTGGAGATCTCAAAGGCCAGGGAGTAAATGATGTCTGGTTCTTGGTCAGTCCAGAGGATTTTATTATCATAGAAGCCTGAATATCATTCTTCAGCTTCCTTTTTTCCCAGCGTCTCAGCGTACCTCAGATAATTGCAGACCGGGCTTCCAAGAGGAATAATCCTGCCCTGCACCTTGCGGTCTTCGATCTCCAGCTCAGCCAGAGAGGGAGCTGACATACGGGGCAGGTTAGTGCTGCCTGGGCAGATGATAAGCCTTTTTCCTTTCTCTATGACAGGACGGTGGATATGTCCGAATACCAAAACCTCAACGTCCATCTCCCTGGCCATCATCTCCGCTCCCAGCGGATCGGAACCATGTGAAGCCATGTGCACGAGGCCTATCTTCACCCCATCCACTTCGATCACCTCCCTCTCCCCGAGGAGCTTCTTGAGCTGGGGCGAATCGGAGTTGCCCCTCACCGCCACCAGCCTTCCCAGGTCCTTCAGAGCGGAATAGGCCTGGAGGGAAACGAAGTCCCCAGCATGAAGGATGATGTCCGCATTTCTCGCTAAAGAGATCACCGCTAAAGGGAGGCTGTCGCCGTCACCCAAATGGGTATCAGAGAGAGCTATTATCCTGGTCATTCTTCCTCACGGCATCCTGGAAAAGCCCTGGAAAAGCAATAGAGAGAGCCCCGACCCCCAGGGTCTCAGGTGTGCATTCGTCTCATTCCGGCTTCTTCTATGCCCAGGAACTCTGCCCCCACAGCCACCACGCTGTTGGTGAATACGGAAGCATTTATCTCAAAGATGGGGTACCTGAATTTGGTGTAATCTGACATCAGCCAGGTGGTGGAGGACGAGTCGCCGCTGAAGAGGCTCTGATACTCCTCTTTTACCGGCACCACTGCAATATCCCTGGTCCTCCCGCATTTGCTCAGGATGGAGACCTGCCGGGACGAGGGATTGGCAGTTATGGGCATTACATCTGCACCCTTATTCAAGGCCATCTTTGTCCCCTCCAGGGCCTCATAGGTGTTGCCTGTTCCGGTTATTGGTATGTAGACATCGCCTATCTGAAAGCTCGGGGTATTGAAATCCCTCTCCCAATAGCTGATCTTGTTCAGGTGGGTGAACCTCATCTCAAAGGCCCTCGCCACCAGACCCGATCTGCCCACTCCGCCAATTATGTATCTTCCGCTGCGCGGCAGGAGCCTCATCAACCAGTTCTCCAGGTGCTCGGGATCCATGCTGGAGATGAGGCGGGCGTTCTCCATCAGGTCGATGATTATAGATCTATATTCCGGACAGTTTGGATCGCAGACTCCCCTGAGCCGGCACTGAATGTCTGCGAAAAGGGCATTTAAAAAGGCCAGCACCTCCAGCTCGAACTCCGTACCCAGAGGGGATAGCCTGGAACGCATGTCCTTGTTTGTGGCATGCTTGGTCCGGGCCTCGATCGCCAGGACGTCTCCCCTCTCGTACTCGCTCACCATCTCGTAAGCAGTCCCCTTTTTGTTGGCAGTGATGAGCTTGATATCCCCCCCACGAGTGATAAAGTCACTTATATATTTATTGACAGATTGCGTTTCCCCAGAGCCGGAAATGGCAATGCCCAGGTTCATCCCCTTGCGATAGTGCCTCTGAACAGGGTCCTCCAGGGTGAAGGGAAAGACGTTCTCAAAATGATTCTGGATCAGCTGCATGAAGCTGTAAAGGGCGAGAGCGGACCGTCCCGCCGCGAGGCCATAGACGAATTTGTTCTCTGGTGTGGGCTTGAGAAAGTCAACCATGGATTCTGAGAATGCGGCGACGCTCGGCATATCCAGATTAAGGAGCTTCTCCAGGAAGCTGCATTGCAGTTTCGTGGATTCGCAGAAGGTTTCTATCAGGCCTGACATAATGGCTCTCTGTTAAGCCCAGCAAAGATAAGCCTTCTGGGAGTACATTGCCCTTCGCTGGGTTTCAAAGGACTATTGGGCATTTCAGCTCACTACCTCTTCCAGAAGATCCTGTTCAATCGCCCTCTTAATCTCCTGAGCAATGCGCCTGCCATTAGAGAGCCCAGGCTCGACGAAATCGGAGTAAGGCGAGCCGCTGGTATAGAGGTTGGTTCCGGCGACGATTCTGGCTGATATCTCAAATACCTTGAACTCCAGCTCGTCGGTGACTATGGTCTCCAGGCTGAAGGCGCCGATCATTCCTCCGAAGAGATCGAGGCTGGTCTCCACCACTCTCTCTCCCAGCTCGAAGGCCCGGGGAAGGAGGGATTCGCGCAGAACCAGAGGGAGATTGCCGGTGACAACGAAGCTGGGATAGATGCCTGCCTCAGCCAACTCCTTCATGCTGCCTATGCGGAATATCTCGTCTGCGTTCGATTCCACTCGCCGGTCTATGCCCAGCATCTCCAGAGATCCCTTGCTCAGCCTGTAGCCGTCAGGCTTTATGGGCGAGTAGAAGAAATGGATGTAGTATCGGGTGCCCAGGATGAATTCCTGGATGGTATATTTATCCTGGGTGCTCATCTTGCTCTGCAGCTCTTCTTTGGTCTTGGCGATGAAAAAGCCCCGGCCCCCTTTGGCACCATGATACTTGACGATCACCGGGCGGTCGATGTCATCTGCCTTCTCAAAACGCATGGGGACATTTACTCCTGCTCTGAGCATCCATTCCCTTTCCATCTCCCTGTCGCTCTCCCAGGCCAAGACGCGACGGTTGCCGAAGGTGGGCACTGCCAGGGACTCGAACTGCTCGATCCCTAGATACTCGACCAGTGACCCATGGGGGATTACGATAGCATTCCCTGCGGCAAGATCATCGGCGTAATCCAGCAGAGCCTTATAGCTCTCAACGCAGAAGAACTTGTCAGGCTTGGCCAACGGGAAGGCATCATAGAATCTGGGCGGCTGGCCGATACAAATGCCCAGGGTCTTGAATCCCTCTTTGCGGGCGCCATGAAAGATTTGCAGGCTGCTGTGCGAGCAGATGGTGGCTATAGTGATATTTTTCTTATCGTATCCCTTCAATATCCTCGAAATCTCCTCTTTAGAAATCATGGTGATATCCCTTTGAATTATGACCTTTGAAATATTAGGGTTGGCTTAAAGGTAGATAAGCCCTTCGGAGAGATTGAGGGGCACAGATGGATTGGCTGAACAATGAAATCTGGTTCCTCGCTGCTTTGTGTGGGTATTGTGACCCAAACCTAAAACCACAAAACAGCGAGGAGCAAAGATATACTATTCCTCCTACGATATTCTATTACTCAATAAGAAAACTTTAAATCCTAAAAATAATGAAGTACTAAAAATAGGTATATCAAAAGATATTTAGGATGATATGAATGGCATTCTTCTTGATTAAGGGGACATTTCACGTCAAGGGCTACAGCCCGGACGGCGACTCAATCCGCTTTCGGGCCAAGAATCCCGATAACTGGAAAAAGCTCTCCGGCCCGGCGGCAGAGCTGAATGCTCGCGGCCATGCCCAACTGAGAATCGAGGCGATAGACGCCCTGGAGACCCATTATCAGGGATATCACCAGCCGATGAAGCTGGCGCGGGCGGCATGCAGGTATCTGCTATCGTATCTGGGAATCGATGAGGTGGTGTGGGACGAGAGGCAGAGCAGGGTGATAAAGGCCCAGGACGGCACTGAGGGCTATATACTGGCCAGAAGCACTGAGACGAACCGACGTCCGGTGGCTTTTGTCTTCAGCGGTGCTGTGGCGGAGAGAGATGGCTCCCAGATTCATCTGGACGAGTCGATCTTAAAGCGTAGCCTCAACTACGGCCTCATCGCCCGCGGCCTGGCCTATCCCACCTACTACAACGGCCTCTTCTCCGACCTCCGCCTCCCCCTCACCCGGGCCATGGCTCACGCCCGGTCCGAGGGCAAAGGAATCTGGCCGCACGATATGACGACGAAAGGCTTCTCGGTGTCCAGCCTGGATCCATTGACCGAGGATGTGGTCATCCTCCCCAAGCTCTTCCGCCGCCTGGTGGACTACATGGGCGACGGAGGGATGATGAACGGCTTTCGTGATCACCTTTTTGCCCGCTGCGAGCCCCTGGTCAGGGTGTCTCAGGTGCACTTCACCCGGCTGGATGCGGTGGTCGATGTGAAAGGAGATCGGGTCAGACTGACCGAGTCCCCGGAGAACCTGATATTCCTGGACAAGGTGCTCTGCAAGAAGAGCTGAAGAGGACTATCAATCGATCTTTGGGCGGTGGTGTCTCGCGCGACGGTGTTCCCGCCTCTGCGCAATGCCTCAATGTGCGGGCGATGTGCTGCAGAAGGTTTTTCTTTGTGCCTTTGCGCCTTGCTATGAAAAACATCTATTAAAGGATAACCGGGTGTTCATTTACTGAACTATTCCCTGGCGTCTGCGTTCCTTTAGCCTGTAACTATCACTTTTTATGTTTACTGTCACACGATGGTGAAGAATCCGATCCAGAATGGCTGATGCGATCACATGGTCTTTGAAGATGTCTCCCCATTCTCCAAAGGATTTGTTGGATGTGAAAATGGTGGCCGCCTACCGTCAGACGAGTACATTTAATGATGAACGTAACCGCATTTGCATAAAAAAAGGTTTTTGAGCAAAGTTTTTAGGAATCCTCGACCATAATAGGCAATAAATCTCGCCCCTCTTCGGCTTCAAATGAGGGAAGCTGGTACTGAATCGAGACATTATCAAAGCTGGACCTTGAGACAACCTTCATTTCAGAGATCAAATCTCTATGATCCTCATACCTAAATACATCTAGGGTGCCGATTCTGCGATTCATAGCCAGCGCCTCCAGCATTATCGATGCTTCCGTCCCATCTATTTTGCTAAAAGAGCCAAACTCCTGAGAGCTTTGAGCCCATTGTTTGAGCCCTTTTGATTTGACCTTTGCCTCATTATAGCAGTCCTCAATATATCCATTTTTCATATTGAGATTAATTAAGGCATCCTGCATCCCAGGATCGTTAAAGTCTATATAAGAATTTGTCCCAAAGATCGCGTTTCCTGCCACTCGATCTGCCCCAGCGGCTGCAATTTTTTGGGTCAATGCAGCCTTTGTGCTGCCCCGGTAATTATCAACGGTGCCTTCTCCCCACCAGAAGCTGCCTGCACTATTTCCTGCCCCAGATCCTGTATAATCCAATGCACATTCCTGAATATACCATTTTCCAGATACGTTATCGAATCTCTGTGTTCCTATCTCGGCTTTGGCTGTAGATTTGACCGAATTCGAATAGCCTTTGACGGTTCCGTTTACCAGCGTCTGAAACTGCAGACTATGTCCCTCTCCGTTCCAGGCGCCTCCGTAAAATCCTACTGAATCCCCAGATGCAAAATCGGAAGTTTGCGCTGTTTTTGCCAGTCCTAATGTGGAATAAGCAGTGTTCTTGTAATTGCTTAAAGATCCCTCTTTGATGACAACGCTGGATCCCGCATCGACATAATTATCTATACTATCTCTGCTCTTTGCCAATGCAAAGGCCTCGATATAATCTGCATAATCAACATCAAGCCTCATATCCGCCCGAGCATAGTCGAGGTATTCTGGCGATAAAGTGTATTCACCACAGTAACCACTGGAGCCCTCAATTTTGTAGCCTACTTTTGCATTATCTCCTGCTTTATTTGTGACTGAGAAAGTCTCTGATCTATCGCCACTCCCATGGAAGGTTTTTCGCAGCTTTGAGCCATCGAGAATTACATTTTCGCTCGTTCTGTCCCCGTCTTTGTCATTGGCCTTCACATATTCACTGTAGCCTGAGCTTCCAGTGGCATCCTCTGTTGAGACGCTTATCTTTATTCCATTTGATCCTGAGATTAAACTCAGTAGTAATATAACCAATAATATTGCTGATTTTGACAGAATGTCAATCCCTCAAATGGTGTATTTAACTCCAAAGCATTAAGTCTTTCCATTTAAGAAATACTGATATCCGATTCTAATTTGATCCCTTAATTAAGAGCATTTTCTTTAATTTTCAGTCAATTTGGGATTTGCTAACCATAACCTATTTATGATTAGCTATTCTGCTTAACCATTGTGATAGAATGTCCGGGAATATACTCAGAATATCTCTGCTATTCATTCTGGCAGCAGCCCTTTGCAGCAGCGCTCTTGCCGCAGAAGGAGAACGGTTGAAACTAGCGACCACCACCAGCCTGCAAGATACTGGACTTCTTGACCTGATCAAAGAGAAGTTCGATCAATCGCATAACGTATCCCTGGATGTGGTCTCCGGTGGAACGGGAATTGCCATCCAGTATGGGGAGAGGGGAGACGTGGACGTCCTCCTGGTCCATGATAAGGCAAGGGAGTCCAAGTTCATCGAGGACGGGCACGGCCTGGAGAGAAGGTGCATTGCCTTCAATTACTTCTATCTGGTGGGACCCGAGAACGATCCGGCAGGAATTCAGGGGATGAACGCTTCTGCAGCCTTAGCGGTCATCATGGCCAAAGGCATGGAGGACCCGGATTCTGTAAAGTTCGTCTCCCGCGGGGATGACTCAGGCACTCACGCTCGGGAGAAGCTCCTATGGAAGAATGCCGGCTACAACTACAGCGATATTCTCAATAGCGAATCCAACAGCACTAAATCCTGGTATATCGATGCCGGCCAGGGGATGGGGGCCACACTGAACATGGCCAGTGAACTGCAGGCTTACACACTGACCGATATGTCAACATTCATGGCCTATCAGGGCAACCTCAATCTGACCAGCCTGATCGAGGGTGGAGATGAGCTCCTGAATGTTTACGTAGGCATGGTAGTAAATCCCCAGAAGCATCCAGGCGTTAACTGCCTTCTGGCCAGTGAGTTCATCGACTATCTGGTCTCCGACCAGGGCCAGAAGCTGATCGCCAGCTTCGGCACTGATAAGTTCGGAAAGCCTCTCTTCTTCCCGGCCAAGGGCAACTGCGACGTGATCAGCTGCTCGGAAGAGGAGTGCGCTGTCCCCACTGCTGCCTCTTGCGCTGCGGCGGCATAACGGTAAGAATATCGAATCAAGTGAAAAATTAACAGAAAATTGCAGAGAAGACGAATAGAAGAATCGCAGAAGAATCCGAGCGGTGTTCGCACTTGGAAGAGATCTGGAACGGCCTGTTCAAGGCCATTGAGCTGATAGCCACCTGGGACCCCCAGGTGGTGGAGATCACATCTCGATCTCTTTTCATCTCTTTATCCTCGGCCTTTCTGGCTTCAATCTTCTGCATACCCATGGGAGGAGTGATCCAGTTCCGTCAGTTCTGGGGGAAGAAAGCGCTGATTAATCTGATCCAAACCCTCTATAGCCTTCCCACGGTAACTGTCGGGCTGCTCGTCTTCCTCCTCATCTCCCGGTCCGGTCCCCTTGGTAGCCTGGGGCTTCTGTTCACTCCTTATGGCATGATCCTGGGCCAGGCAATTCTGGTCTGCCCCATCATGATTGGCCTCACAATTACCGCTCTGTCCGAGGTAAGCCCTCTGATCAAAGACACTGCCCGATCATTGGGAGCGAACCAGATGCAGATCATAGTCACAGTGATCAGAGAGGCCCGGGTAGCGGTCATGGCCTCCGTTCTCCTGGGCTTTGGCCGGGCGCTCTCCGAGGTAGGAGTGGCAATGATGATCGGCGGGAATATTCGGGGATATACCAGGGTGCTGACCACCTCCATCGCTCTGGAGACCTCTATGGGAAACCTGGAGCTCTCCATAGCCCTGGGAATCATCCTCATCTCCATCTCCCTGGTGATCAATCTCATCCTGACCAGGATTAGAGGGTGATAATTTTGAGCGAGATCGCCAGAGAAAATACATTTCTGGAGCTGGAGAATCTGGGCAAGAGCTACGGCCAGGCAGAGATCCTGAAGGGGATCAACCTGAGGGTGATGAAGGGGGAGGTAATGGCCCTCATTGGCCCCACGGGCTCAGGCAAGACTACTCTTCTGAGGTTGATCAACCTCCTGGAGAAGCCAAGCACCGGGCGAGTCATGATTGAGGGCCGGGATATCTTCGCTATTTCTCAGGGGGATAAGCTTTCAGTGAGTCGAAGTATGGCCATGGTCTTCCAAAAGCCGGTGATGTTCAAGGCAGATGTGGAACACAACGTCTCCTTCGGCCTGAGGATGAGGGGCCAGAGGGATTCGGATAAGGTCCGGGAGGCTCTGGCTGCAGTCGGCCTCCTGGGCTACGAGAGGAGGGATGCCAACACTCTCTCCGGCGGAGAGATGCAAAGAATCGCTCTGGCCAGGGCCCTGATACTGCAGCCACAGCTCCTGCTATTGGACGAGCCCACCGCTAACCTTGACCCGAAGAGTGTCGATGCCATCGATCGGCTTCTTGAGGGCCTGGCCAAAGGCAGGACCACGGTGATCTTGGCCACCCATAATATGCAGGAGGCCCTCAGGCTGGCTGACAGGGTGGCAGTGCTGCAGGAAGGGAGGCTCACCGCCGTGGGCAGACCTGATGAGATATTCGGATCGCAGCAGGTCATGGAAAAGATCGGACAGGGGATCTCTGCTCCCTGGTAGGCGATTTGAATACGGATGAGATGATGAAAATGAAAGAAAGGATGATTTTATCTTCTTCCAGCACCTCTGGAGGGATTGATAAGATGATCTTTGATCAAGAGAATAAAAAAAGAGCAAAAGAAGCAAGAGGGACAAGAGAGGCAGAAGGAGAAGATGCTGAAGAGATAGCTGAATTGAAAGAGACTGAGATGATTGAATCTCATCAATCCTTTCTCACCAACAGGCAGCTGGAGGTCTTGCAGATGCGCCATCAAGGCCTCTCTCAGCAGGATGTGGCCGACCGGCTGGGCACCACCCGCTCCAATATCAGCATTTTGGAGAAGCGAGCCCACAAGAATATCGCCCGGTCGGAGAGGACGGTTCAGCAATGGCTCATGATATGCGCACCTATCTCGTTATTTGCAAAGGGTGGAACGGATGTATTTGATTTACCCAGGATGATCTTTGCAGCTGCCGACGAAAAAGGGATAAGGCTGCCTGTGACATCGATGGATATATTGATACGATTGGAACGAAAAGCGCCCCGGCTATTTCATAAGAGAGCTTTGGAGAAGGATGCCCGGATCTATGTGACTGGAGTGGGGGAGTTGATGGTTGAAGAAGTTAATTAGAATGGTGGTTCAGAACAGGTCTGCACACGATTTCAAGGCATGTCAGGGAAAAGCTATTTCTGCTCAAATCCCATTATCGGAATTGTGAACAGAATATCCATCTTCCTCATACTCATTTCCGCATGCATACTTCTCTCAGTAGCTTCGACCACCCCTGCATTTGCCTCAATGACGGAGTACGGCCGGAGCGTGGAAGACCTGATAGGCGTCTTCTCCATCGAGAAGACAATCCAGATCGGTGGCAGTAGCCGGGATTTTGCCTCTGCAGGAGAAGATGATCCTCTTATCCCGCCCAGAAGCCTTTCCGGACCCCTTGCGGACGACCAGGCCCCCAGCCTGGCAGGGTTTGCCATCGAGCCGCAGTCAATCCCAGCCAACACCATCCAGCCGGTAAATATCACTCTTCATGCCATAGACGACCAGGCGTTCTATGGAGCTGAGGCCAGGTTCTCCGGCCCTGGGGGAATGGAGGCCGTCGCCCTCTTCCCAAAAGAAAATATAACCGCGGGGTCCGCCAAGGATGGATGGTATAACGCCAGCATAATCCTGCCAGCCGATCAGACCGGCCTGTGGCACCTGGAAAGCCTGATCCTGGTGGACAGAGAAGGCAACAGAAGGGAGTTGATGGAATGGGAACTGGAAGAGCGCGGATTTCCTGCAAAGATATTAGTTTTTTAAAGCAGATGCTATCCTTTGCGAGGCTCTCATAACGCAAGCTAAAGTGCAAAAAAAGGATAGATGCGGTCCTGATTCAGGAACAAGGGACATAAGATTACCCAGTAGCAGGGGTTGTGATTTACCTGAAGCCCTCGATGAAGCTCTTTATGCACCATCCGAGGTCCGGATGGTACCCTCCCTCCAGGAGGGCGAACCTTTTCCCTTCGCACTTTGCTTCGGATCCTTCCCGGATGGCTCTGCCGATCTTTTTATAATCATCGATCTTCAAGAGGCCGCCCCAGTCCTCCAGATAGGTGTCAAAGCCCGCTGATACACCTACAATATCGCAGTCAAATCCCTGGAAGGCCTCTTTTACCTGGGCCAGATACCAGCTCTGGTCCATGTTCAGGTACTCGAAGCTCTCGTCCACCGACCAGGGGTTGACGATCTTCACATTGCAGTCCCCCCGAAATATGCTTACCGTTCCATCGCCATAGTGCAGATCGATATCGATTATGAGCACCCTCTTCGCCCTGGGCCGGATCTTCTGCACTGCTATGGCCATATTATTAAAAAAGCACATTCCCCAGGCCCGGTTGGCTGAAGCATGGTGGCCTGGTGGGCGAATGAGGGCGAAGGCGGGCTCGCACTCAAGAGCCAGCTCGGCAGCACATATGGCTCCTCCCGCGGCCAGAGCAGCGGCATCGTAAAGCCCTGAGCTCTTCACCCTTTGGATGTGCTCAGTCCCATGCACCCTGTCGATGTCATTGATGTCTGCTGGGATGGGCTTGATGAACTGGTACTCATCTAGTATGGCAGCAGGAAGGGAGACTCGGTCCGGATTCTCCACCGGGTTTGTCGGATACCTTTTTTCCAACTCTCTCTTGTAGACTATCTTCACAGTGCCTTCACGGCCGGAAAATTGATCTCATGACACATAATTCATTCCATCGGACTTGATCGGACTTGACCGAAAACTATAAATAACTATAACGATTATATAACAAGATTGCCGCGTCTAAAGCCGTATGAGCGAGAAAAAAGCTTAACGGCTGGGCTCTCAAGGCCAGAGTTCATAAGACGCATCTCATCGTAGATACGTCTACAAACCAGAAGGTCTTGAGAGGTGCTGTCTTCGGGACAGCATCCGAAAAGCACCAGAAAGCCGATAAGACCACCTGGGTCAAAGAGATACACGCCTTGATTGGCGTAGTATGCCTTAAATCGGCTCAATCTGGAAAATCTCGCCTGGCTCAATGGGCGCGGCACAAAGCCAAAGGCAGAGCAAATTTGGGCGGCCCGGCATCTGGCGGTGCTTTCGGGTTCCAGTAAAAGGACACTGCGTAAGAGTCATGTGCGTCGATTCACTCTGCCCGGGTTTTGAGTCGGGCTCGGGGCGTGGGCAGGCCATCACAAATGTGGATGGCTCCTTGGGAAAGGGCGCTGTGGTTCGGTGCTGACCCGCCCGAGACTCGATTTATTGTCATTAAATTTTCCTGATGGTCTGTCTAGAAGATATCTCATTTCTCAGCATGCCAAAAATAGTATTTTCAGCAAGATCTCACCTGGAGGACAGCGCTTCATATCCTGTCAAGATGTCAAGCAGCTCTGAAGATATGGCCTCTTGGCGCTGCTTTCTGTAATTAGATAACAGGTCGTTTAAGTGCTCATCTATATTCCGTTCTGCTGCCTGCATAGAGGAAAGCCTGCTGGAATTCTCGCTGGCAAGCGATTTCACAAATGCACGATAAAGAGAGAAGAATAAATGCTCTCTAACCAGGGAGGAAAAGAGTTGATCAGCATTCATGGAATAAGTGGGCAGAGAATGCGATTGCCACCTTCTCCTGGCCAGGTCGGAGAGCCATTTTGAATCGATAGGATATAGATATGCCATTTGAGGGGAGAATGCTCCTGTGTTATCGGCAATGGGCCGGTTGTAAAACAGTAGGATCTGATTAATACCGTATTCCAGACGCCATTGATCGATCTTCGCCAGTACCTTTGACATAACCTCTGTTATGCCCAGAAAGTCACCAGAAAAAGAAAAGTGTGCCTCTATCGACTCACCAGCATTCTCGAGAAGAGTAAAGGCACGCTCGCCGACTGCCAGAGTTCTCCGCTCTTCATGCTCTATTTCGACCATGCTATCCAATGCATAGCGGACCACGATTTCATTGAACTTGCCGCATAATCCCTGCTCTGAGCCGAAGACCACTGCTCCAGGCCCTTTCCCTTGGCCTCAATTGGACTCTATAATTTTTTTATTGCCGCTCAATACGATCTGCATGCCAAGCTCTATGGTCTTATTATATTCATTGATAGAACGCATATATTCTTCATATTGCTGGATATTGGCTGAAGAAATTGCCTTCATTATTTTAACTACTGTTTGCATCTCGACTGCATTCTTGATACGTCTCTTCACTCTTTCCAGCTCTGCCATACTGCCACCTATCTCATAAAGAGTTCTGATATAACATCCAAATGAAAGGTTGAGTCAAGAATCGTTCAAGCCTGCGAGCTCGATTCACAGTCTTTCGATCCTCCTCGGAAAGTTCCTCCAGTCCCAGCATGGCAATGACATCTTTAAGGTCCTCGTACTGTGCCAGGGTCTTTCTGACCCTCTGGGCAATGTTG
>JGI11944J13513_1002434_pt1 | contig 13005 bp, 8 predicted proteins | sample TerdegcoTASludge_FD_13513 | JGI IMG/M metagenome (IMG submission 13513) | reverse complement strand
CCAACTCACGACCACCCAGATGGATCGCCCAATTTTGAGATCGGCATCGCCACGTGCAAGCACACGATCCGCCAGTCCCGTTGCGATAACTGCGGCAAAGGCAACATATGTGGTTGACACGGGAAGCCCCCGACTCGAAGCCAACGCAATCACACCGGCACTGACAGAACTGATGACCGCCGCCCTCAAGGCATCATAATGGACCTTCTTACCCTGGGGATTGAACATCGGTGGTGGTGCTAACTCAGGACGGTGGGGAAAGAATCGCAAAAGCCATCGGGCAATAGCACGACACCATTCGGGGGCGTAGAGGGCCACACGGTCAAACTGGCTGCCTACGTTAACCTGCGCTCGGGTGACGCGCTGCGCATTCTCGGTCATCATTCCTGCGACAAGGAGACACCCGCAGACGAAGAGGACCCACGCGGGAATCGTGATCTGCGTCGCTTGGGCCACAGACTGTTCTGAGTGTCGCCAAAGCCAAAACGCAGAGATCCCTGGCGAGGCACAATTCGCCAAGTCATTTTGACCAAAAGCGAAAGCGAGACATATCATTCCCAACACCGCTAGGGCCGGGAAGAGATTGCGTGTACCAAATGTGCCCGAAAACGAGAGAAAGAGATGAATGATCAGCGTGAAGAAGCCCCACGCTGTCAAGAAGACCAGGGTCGGCGTGTACGCATCAACGTAAGGGTCGATGGCGTATGCGCGAAAGGTATTCACAAATGGAATACCTGACATGCCCTTGAACACCATGAACCATCCCAGACCAGTTAACATAAGACCAGAAATCCAGGGCCCGTGGAGGAGAATCGTCTCGCGGTCATCAATCTTACTACCAATGGCGGCACGAAAAACCCTTTGAATAAGAAACCCTGCGAGTCCCGCCATGAAGATTGAAACAAAAATTGCAGCCAGAACTGTTCCCACTTTTTCCCAGTGCACGATCGAAAGACCGTAAAGCCCAATTGACGCCCCTACGAGTTCGAAAATCAAGCAAGCCGTGGTGCTGACCGGCATTCCGAAGGCGGAGTAGGCAAAAAGAAGGACGGTATCCACCAGGTAAACACTTATGTAAGCAATAATGGCCTGATGGAGGGTCAGCATTCCGGGATCGAAAATGCCTTTGCGCGCTGTCTCAAAAACAGGACTAGCAGCCGAGGCGCCGATAACAACAGCCAATCCCGCAACACGTACCGCTGTTCGGCGATTGAGGATTCTAGCACCAAAAACAGCGTTAATGATATTGGATGCATCGTTGCGTCCTACCTCGATGCAGTCCCAAACAAGAAGGGCTAAACCCAGAAACACTAGAATCGTAACCAAGTCCACAAGTGTTCTCTCCGGTTTTGAATGATCTGACTCCACAGACAGCGTTTGCAAACGCTACCCGAATGGCGACAGAATCCCAACTTTGTACCAGTCTTCGTCCCTTTGGGAGGAATGCAATCTGAATCACTTAGCAAAACTCTTAATTTACCGAACCTAAAGGTGCGCAAAAAGGAACACGGACGACGAAAGCGCTACCCAAAGTCTGCCATCCAAGTGAAAATAGGCAATTGTTCACATCAAGTTCCGGTGTGCTGAAGGCGTACGCAATAACAGGTGTCCTAAAACGAATCCAGCGTGCCATACAGCGTTTCACATATGAATCTCAAAGACATTCGGACTGTCTGGCGTGAAGTCTCCGACGAGCTGATGCGTCGCCGCAGCTCTGAGGGGTATTGGCGAGGACGCCTTTGCTCGTCGCCTCTGGCAACTGCCACGGCAACGAGCGCCATCGCTGTTTACTGTGAGTCGCTTCAAAATACCAAGCATTGTTTGATACCACATCTTGAGCACGCAGTCCAATTGGGTGTGAGGTACCTGCTTACCACTCAGCGACCAGACGGCGGCTGGGGCGATACCGACCGATCCCTTAGTAACATTGCAACCACTTACCTCGTGCGTGCCGCACTGGAGCTTTTCGGAAACAGATCACCTACTGAAGAAGCAATCAAGAAGGCCGACGCGTACATTGACCACCACGGTGGGGAAAAGGCCCTTCGGCAACGATACGGTCACGACCAAACGTTCGTAGCCCCGATTTTGACGAATGTCGCGTTGGCACAATTGTGTTCCTGGGAGGCGGTCCCTCAGCTTCCCTTCGAGTTGGCGGTTTTCCCCCAATCACTTTACCGGTTTTTGAGACTCCCCGTTGTGAGTTATGCGATTCCTGCCTTGGTTGCCATAGGATTGGCGAGATACCACCATGGCCCCAGGTCAAACAGGGTCTTATCTTGGTTGCGAAGTCTGATCGAGGAGAAAAGCCTTTCTGTTGTCGAGAGGATGCAGCCTGATAGTGGTGGCTTCCTGGAAGCCGTTCCGTTGACCGCCTTCGTCACAATGTCACTCAGTTCGATTGGTTTGCCCCAACACCCCGTCGTGCAAAAGGCGATTCGATTTCTGACTTCCTTACAGCGTGAGGATGGAAGCTGGCCAGTAGATGTCGATCTCGCGACATGGGTGACAACCCTTGCCGCCAACGCTTTGGCTACCTCTGGGACCGCAGACTGGCAGAGCGCAGTATCTTTCGATTGGATTCTAAACTGTCAACACTTGGATGTGCATCCATTTACCGGGGCAGCTCCCGGCGGATGGGGTTGGACAGATCATTCGGGGAGTGTCCCCGATGCGGACGACACGTCCGGCGCTCTCCTGGCACTTTCGCATTTTTGGAGAACCGGCGACAAACAAACACGTCTCAGGATCTTGCCGTCGGTTCTATTGGGAATTGATTGGCTGGTCAACCTTCAGAATCGGGACGGAGGCTGGCCAACGTTTTGCCGCGGGNGGGGACGACTGCCGTTCGATCGAAGTGCTGTCGATTTGACGGCGCACGCAGTGCGGGCACTTTATTCTTGGCAAACGCTCCTAAGGAGTGTCGTCGGCGAGGAATTCTTATCGGAAATGTTGACTTGCGCCAACCGGTGGCCCGATGCTGCCGCTAGAAGACTCCGAAGGTTGCTAGGTATTTACCAGTCAGTCTTGAATCGAACGGATACAGCGGTCAAGAAAGGCATGCGATTCCTTTGCCGGAACCAGCGATCTGAGGGGTATTGGCTGCCCCTGTGGTTCGGTAATGAGCGACTCCCAAACGAGGAAAACGCCGTTTACGGAACGAGTCGTTGTTTGCTGGCCTATGTGGACCTCAATAGGATGGATGATCCCCCTGCCATTCGCGCTGTGAACTGGCTTGTTCGAACCCAAAACCAAGATGGGAGCTGGGGAAGGTCCGCGTGCGACCGAGAGCAACGGCAGCATGAAGATCATGAAAGTCACCAGGCAGACAGCGCAGGATCCGTCGAGGAAACGTCACTAGCCCTTTCCGCTTTGGCGAATTTTGGAAGTGTTCCGAACGTAACCCAAGCAATCAAGAGTGGTCTGACATGGCTTACCACAACAATAAACGCCGGTGGCCTCGACCGGGCAACTCCCATCGGCCTCTATTTCGCTCGACTGTGGTATTACGAAGAGTTGTATCCGATTGTGTTTTCCCTTGAGGCCTTAGCACGGTGCCTTCGATTGCATAATGAACGGCAGTAAGGATGAATATGCCTTGCCCGGCTTTTACAATAGCCTATTGGAGTGGTAAGTCATAAACGAATTTTTTGGGAATGATCAACCAGAATGGGTGAAGATTTCGTCAGCGGCCAAGATCTCGGAACAGAACACCTGGGTTCGACTGAATCCATTAAAGTCGTCCCTCAGGAACGATCCTGCCGCGAACGAATTCGCCGTGAAGCGAGCCGCCTTACGGATCGAATGAACCACCGTGATCTGCTCACTCGCAGCCAAATTGAGGCCGCGGCGAAGGAGATCTTGGACGACCTCGGGCTGCCCCATTCCTACTTGGGGTGGACGATGGTGGCGGTCGGTTCGGCGTTTTGGCGACCGCAGGTGATGGCAGTCCCTTATAGCAGGCGGCTTCTGCTTCTGCCACACTGCATGAGGAATGCGAGTCTCTGTGCTGCCACTTACAACTCGGAAGGCTTGCAGTGTGTTTCGTGCGGCGGTTGCGCGCTGGGGTGGCTTCGGGAAGTTGCCCTGTCTCTAGGTTACCGCGTCATGATCGCGGAAGGCTCCCCGAGTGTCCTGAGACTCATTCTTTCTGGTGAAGCAGATGCCCTCCTCGGAGTGGCCTGTCTGAACTCGCTGGAGCGGTCACTGGAACGCATTTTGATGGCGGGGATTCCAAGTATGGCCGTCCCCCTCCTTGTCAGCGGATGTCGCGAGACTGTCGCTGATGAGGATTGGATTCTGGAAATGATTGAGACTCCTTACGTGAGTACGGGTCTTGTGGGTCGCTCGTACCTGCCGCTGATGCGACTGGCGACCCAGCTTGTGGAAAGTGAACTAGACACCCTGGCACCGCGAGCTTTTGCCGCCGACGCTCGACACCTTGATGAATCGAACGCCCTGTCGGTTACCGAGCAGATAGCCTATCAGTATGTTCAGGAAGGTGGAAAATATTACCGGCCGTTCATTTTGCTCAGCGTTTTCGATGCCCTGAACGGCGCCCAAATTGCCAATTCTATCGGGTTTCAAACACAGGATGGGGTTCCTGCTGCTGTCCGTCGTGTTGCCCTTGCGGTGGAAGTCTTCCACAAGGCATCCATCATCCACGACGACATCGAGGATAATGATTCGTACCGATATGGACGCCCGACGTTGCATGAGCGCTGGGGAGTCCCCGTGGCTCTCAACGTTGGCGATTACCTGATCGGGCTTGGGTACGCCCTTTTGGCACACACGCAGGTCGAGATGGGAAAGGAATGTGTGAGTGATCTTTTGAATCTGTTTTCCCAAGCTCACCGGAATCTATGCGCCGGACAAGGCGCCGAGCTGTGGCTGGTGAAAAGACCGCAATGTCCATTCACTGTGCCTGAGATTTTGCGGATTTACGCTTTAAAGACGGGAGCGGCCTTTGAAGTCGCTCTTCTTGCTGGTATGCGATTGGCTGGACCAATGCCGTCCTGGTGGAAATTGATTCGCCAGTTTGCGAGAGCATTTGGAATCGCTTTTCAAATCCAGAATGACTGTCAGGATTGGAAGGGACAGGAGCATAATAAACTCCGTCTTGGAACCGATGCCGTGGCCTTGCGGCCAACCGTGTTTTCTGCACTTGCGTGGCATGCAGCGCCGGGGGAATTTGCCACTCTGATAGAAGGATGCCAATCGACGGAACGATCACACCATGATGACATTGCGAAGCGATTTCAGGAGTTTTTTCAAAAACATGGTTTGTTCAAAACGGCGGAAGAGATGCTCAAACTGGAGCGCACACGGGCATTGGAAGCGGCCGAGAAAGTCCCGCATGACGAACTTCGCCTGTTCCTCCGTTATCTAACGGAATCTGCAATCAGACCCACTATAGAATGACAAGAAAGTCACTGACGATTCTTCCTTTTGAGCTTTAGCGAAACACGGCATCGAAGCTGCCAAGATTGACCACCCCACGGCAAGTTTTCTGAATAATCAGGCAAATCTCACCAGCAATCATGCGCACAAGCCTCGATCTCTTTTTTCATTTCGTGACTCGTTCCGCTCAATTGCCCGAGGAACTCCGACAACGCCACCGTAACTGGCTGGTCCGTCAGCAACGTCCCGATGGCGGATTTGCAGGACGAAGCGGCAACAGCAATCTATATTACACGGGTTTTGGAGCACGATTGTGTGCGGTTCTTTGGACGGAAACCAGAGACCCCTGGATGTGCATGATGCGCTTTCTCGTTTCGCAACTGGAAACGATCAACTCGATTGTCGATTTCGCCTCCGCAGCCACAGTTTACGCTTTGGTTCGTGTGTTAGTTGATGAGTCTCTTGCGCAGCAACTGACAGAACCTTTACGGCAACGGGGAGAACGACTCTTAGCCCATCTCAATCGGCCGGACGGCGGTTTTGCCAAATCGGAACACAGCGGATCAGGCAGTACCTATGCCACGTTTTTGGCGCTCAACACAATGAACCTCTTGGAAATCCCTCTCCGTGACGCGGAGAGAATAATAGCGTTCGTCTGTTCTCGACAACGTGATGACGGTGGTTTTGCCGAAGTGTCCCACGCGAATCAGGCAGCCACGAATCCCACCGCTGCGGCTGTGTCGATTCTGGCGGAGGTGAACGCGCTCGACAGGATCAATACTTCCAGGGTCATCGAGTACTTGCGTCGGATGCAACGATCTGACGGTGGTTTTGCCGCCGGGCCATTTGCGCCGGTGAGTGATCTCCTCAGTACGTGTGCCGCCCTAAGTGCCTTATGGATTCTCGACAATTCGAACGTCTCTCAGTTGGATGGACCACAAATTGAGGCGTTTGTGCAGGGCTTGGAGAACCTTGAAGGGGGGTTCAAAGGTTGTTCCCTCGACGACCAGCCCGATGTGGAATATACGTTCTACGGTCTGGCCACCCTCGCATTGCTTCGTCCTTGAACCGAGTTTCGGCGTTCCTCGTGCATCAGTCCAGAAGGACAACCGACAGCACGCTTGCCCAGCGAGGTTTGGCGAGTCATATCGATGTTGTGTTGACGATGTTTCCGAGGCTAGTCGCTTCGGATAACAGCGGTTTGTTAAGTGATTCCCCAAGAAGATCAGAGCACCCCTTGCCGGAACATTGTAGGGACAATTCATGAATTGCCCCTACCGGTAGGCGACGGATTCGCATTGGAAGTCGCGGTCCTGTCAGATGCTGCTGCAGTTGGCAGATAGACCTATTTAACCAGCCGGAGGTACGACCAACGAACCTCGCATGAGATAAGCGCTTAACTGATTGCCCGACTGCGCTACAATGAAAGCGGGTTAGTTCCTGTTGAGATGAGTCAGCAATTGTGTGGATTGCTATATCTCATCGTCAATAAGCAAAGGAGTTGAAGAACGATGGGGACAGTGGCCCAAAGGCCAGCGACACTCAAGGAACTCCGCGACAGTGGATGGCAATCGAAAACCGTCAAGGAAGAGTTGCGCGACAATTTTGTGCGCGCTCTTCAATCGGGTGAAGAGTTGTTCCCGGGCATCATTGGCTACGATGACACAGTCATTCCTGAGATCAGCCTCGCCATCCTCGCCGGTCATGATATGCTCTTCCTGGGTGAAAAGGGGCAGGCCAAGAGTCGGCTCATGCGGTTACTCGCCAGGTTTCTCGATCCCGTTGTTCCCTATCTCGATCTCCCTGATGTCCCTGTCCACGAGGACCCATATCGTCCCATCACACGTCGGGCGAAGGAGTTTTTGATGGACACACCGGAGGACAAAGTTCCCATCGCCTGGTGGCCCAGGGAATACCGCTATGCAGAGCGTCTCGCTCCGGGGACGAAATTTGCAGACATTATTGGTGAGATCGACCCGGCGAAACTGGCGAGAGGAACGAGCCTTTCGGCTGAGGAGGCTTTGTTCTTCGGACTCATTCCAAGAATGCATCGGGGTATTTTTGCTGTGAATGAGTTGCCCGAATTAGATGAGCTTGTTCAGGTGGGGCTTTTCAACATTCTTGAGGAACGGGATGTTCAAATCCGAGGGTATCCCATTAGGTTCGATCTTGATATTTTGATCCTCTTCTCCGCCAATCCTGCCACCTATAATCGGAGTGGCAAGGTCATCCCTCAATTGAAAGACCGAATTGGATCCGTCATCCACACTCATTATCCGCGCGATCGTGAGGTCGCCATTCAAATCACGGAACAGGAAGCCAAGATCGATTTGGATGGAGAATATCCCGTCGTCATTCCGTATTTCATGAAAGAAATCATCGAGCAGATCAGTGTTGTCGCCCGGAGATCGAAGTATGTCGATCAACAATCCGGCGTCAGCGCGCGGTTGAGCATCGCCAATTACCGCACGATGGTGGCCAGCGCCCGGCGGCGCGGGATCATCTTGGGAGAAAGACCCGCTGTACCTCGCATCAGCGACCTTGGCCACTTGAGTTCATCTTCCCTGGGCAAACTTGAACTCGATCTGATGGCTGGCCACCAAATGACAGAAAAGCAAGTCCTGGACGCTATCGTTGCGGAAGCGATTAAAGATGTTTTTCAGGAATACGTCCAGGAACACGGGCTGGCAGAGATTGCGGAGATTTTCGGCCGCGGAGTCAAAATTGAAGTTGGCGATATGTTGCCATCAGCCTATTACGCAGAGCGTCTGAAACGTGTACCACCGGCGTGGGAAAAAGCTTTCGAAATTAATGTGTCACAGGATGCGGCAGTCCGCGCCTCATGTGTTGAGTTCATTCTGGCAGGGTTATATGTGACGGATCGGATCTCGCGGGCAGAGTATCGCGGAAAGATCGTTTATGAGATCTCCTGAACACGGCGGCGTCATTCATGTTTATCAGAAATACAATCCCCTGCGGTTTCCCAGCCCAACGAAACCGCCGCCAGACCTCGCCTCTGCCGCCGTGAACCACATGCTAACCTTTGGGTCGCTACGCCAGTTGAGCGAGGAGGAACTGGCCCAGGCCATCGAACTTGACCCCAGTATGATTGCCGGGCTGGGGCCTTCGTTGGAATCACTGATGGAAATGCTCCGCCAACGGAAGGCTAAAATCCTTGCCACCTACGAGGTCGAGTCGGTGCACGCCCTGGCAGCGCGGCGTTACCGTGAACTGGGAAACGAGCTGAAACCGCCCCAGAAATTGGCCCGTCGTTACGAAAGGGCTTATCGCGAGGAACAGATCTTCGAATTGGAAAGACTGTGGTATTTGTGCGAAAACGAGAACAGCGAATTCGCCCGGAGAGTCCTTCATCTGGTGCAACGTTTGGGCGACAAATACCTGATTGACGAACTGGCAGCGAAATACCACTTCACAGGGCAACGTCCGATGACCATCCAGGAGGCTATCGAGATTAAGGACCTCCTCGAGACGATCGATCGGCTTCTGGAGCAACTTCAGGAGGCGATCNANNAACGCCCGTCTGGCCGTCATCGATCTCGACGCCCTCCGCCGATTCGCGGAAGAAGAGGATGTGCAACGGCTCGAAGGTTTTATGAGACAGCTTGAAGATTTGATCCGACAGATGGCGGAGCAACAAGGTCTGGAATCAACAGAGGGAGGCTATCAACTTACACCCAAGGCTTATCGTTTGTTCCAGGGCCGGTTGCTGGAGAGAATCTTCAGTCAGCTTCAAGCAGCCCGCAGTGGGCGACATGCTGGCCCGGTCGTCGGAGAGGGAAACATCGAACTATCCCAAACCAAAGGATATGAGTTTGGGGACTCTCTGGCACACATGGACATCCCGGCAACAATGATCAACGCATTGATCCGCCAGGGACCAGGGCTTCCGGTTACCATCCAGACCGACGACATCGTCATCCACAAGACACGGAATGTCCCCAAATGTGCCACGGTGGCACTCCTGGATATGAGCGGTTCGATGCGCTACGGAGGTCTCTATGTCGATGTGAAACGAATGGGTTTGGCGCTGGATGGGCTGATTCGAAAGGAATACCCGGGGGATTATCTTGAGTTTGTCGAGATTTACACATTCGCCCGGCGCGTCCATCCCAGCGAGATCCCCACGTTAATGCCAAAGTCTGTCACGCTGTATGATCCCGTCGTCAGGCTTCGTGCTGACATGAGCGATCCAAGAATCACGGAGATGGACATCCCCTGGCATTTTACGAACATCCAACGAGGGCTGCATGTGGCGCGTCAGCTTCTCGCCCAGCAGGACACGCCGAATCGGCAAATTATTCTAATCACCGATGGTTTACCCACAGCCCATTTTGAGGACAACTACCTTTATCTCATGTATCCCCCCCATGACCGCACGGAAGAGGCGACTTTGCGCGAAGGTTTGCTCTGTGCCCGCGAGGGTATCGTCATCAACATCTTCCTCTTGCCCGGTTGGACGCAATCGCACGAAGACGTGCGGTTCGCTTACAATCTGGCTGAGAGCACTCGGGGGCGTGTCTTCTTTACAGCGGGAAAAGACCTGGACCGCTATGTCGTTTGGGACTATCTGGAACGCCGTCGGGATATTATCGGTTGACGTCTCCTCCCCGAGGATCGAACACTTCTCGTGGCCGTGTGATGGGCCTATACTCGAACAAAGCGTTCGTTCGGGCTGAAGCGCGGGCTATCGCAGGTTGCCGGTGAAAACGATGATTCGCAGCGACAAATGGATGATTTATGGCGCTTACGGATTCACGGGAGCTTGGATCGCCCGTGAGGCCGTCCGTCTTGGCCTTCAACCAATTCTGGCGGGAAGGAATCCTTCACGTCTCGATCAACTGGCTGACGAATTGGGAACGGAGCGTCGGGCATTTCCTTTGAATCAACCTGGCGCCATCCGAGAGGCCCTCAGGGATTGTCGTTTGGTACTCAATTGTGCCGGTCCTTTCTCGCAGACTGCCGACCCGATGGTCAGCGCTTGTCTTGAAACCGGGACAGCTTATCTTGATATCACAGGCGAGGTCGAAGTCCTTGAATCCATCGCCCAACGCCACGACTTGGCGGTTGATCGAGGCGTGCCGTTAATTCCAGCTGTTGGATTTGACGTTGTGCCAACAGACACGATGGCTGTGTTGTTGAAGCAATCTCTTCCTTCTGCGACTTCGCTGCAACTGGCGTTCACAGGCACAGGATCTCTCAGTTTCGGAACCACGCGGACGATCATCGAAGCATGTCAAAAAGGCGGTCGTGTCCGACAAAATGGGCAGATCGTTCCCGTGCCTCTGGGATGGAGAAGACGTCGCATTTCTTTTCGCTCGGGTCGCCGCTGGGCTATGACCGTCCCTTGGGGCGATGTGGCCACTGCGTGGTGCTCCACGGGGATCCCGGACATCGAGGTCTATCTGGCAATGCCGCTGTGGGCGATCATCGCCGTAAGATTCTTGTTTCCGAAAGGCCGTCGCCCCCTTATTCGACCTGATTTTCGACGCCTGGAACCGCTCTTGCGACGAACACTTGGGATGAAGCCGCCAGGGACGACGAAGGTCACCGTTGATCTTTGGGGTTGTGTGACCAACAGTCAGGGGCACACGAGGACGGCTACAATGCAAACCCCAGACGGATACCAACTGACAGTGCAGGCCACCATTGCATCGGTAAAAGTATTGCTAAACAAAGATTTTCCGGGCGGGTTCTTTACTCCAACACAGGCATTCGGCACGGACTTTGCGCTGCAGATCGAGGGCGTCGATTTTCGTTACGAGGAAACAGCGAATTGATAGTTTTTTCGTCTGGATAGGGCTGTCCGCCTCATAATCCTTCGTCGAACATGACCCGCCGAGCGTCAAAAACCGGACCTTCCACGCACACACGGCGATAATCCCATTGCTCGGCATCACCCTGGTTGCTTCGGATTTTTGCCACACAGCTATAGCACAACCCCAGCCCGCATGCCATGGGTGTTTCGAGGGAGACCAGACACTCGACATTCCTTTCGCGGCAAATGTCTGCAACCTTGGCCATCAAAGGTTCCGGACCACAGCAATAAACAACCTTGCCACCACTGCCGCTTGAATCCAATTCCTGTTCGAGCAAATCGCTTGCAAACCCGCGGTGCCCGATTGAGCCATCGTCACTGCTCAGAATAACTCGAACACCCGATTCTGAAAAACGAGTGATGTCAGACGGAACATAATCCCGACTTCGCACTCCGAAAAGAAGTTTCACGAGGCGAGCACGTCCCTCACCGCGATTCATCTTTCCATATTGGGCGACGCCGAGCGCCTCTTTCGCAACTGCGAGAAAGGGTGTGTATCCTATCCCACCAGCCACCATAATGAGTTCCTCGCTGCTCGGCGGCGGAAAACCGTTCCCCAGCGGCCCCCAGACCTCGAGATTCTCCCCTGCTCGCAAGGCTGCCAGGCGACGTGTCATCCGGCCGATGGCCGCGTAAGCGATTTCCACGCAAACGCTGTGGCCGTTATCATCCTGGGTAACGTCATACAAGGCAAACGCTCGTCCCAGAAGTGGGTCCGTCGTCTGCGGAAGCCGAACCATCACAAATTGACCGGGTGTAATCGCCTCAGCGATAGGAGGAGTGGATATTCGCAAACAGAAGGTGTCCCGCGCCACCTGCTGATTGGAAACAATCTCGCCACTTCCAAACCATATTTCAGTGTGACCTGGCTCTGTCAACAATCGCCAACCTGTTGCTTCACCCATCGTACGGCATTTCCTCAAACAACAGTGAATCGTGTCATTGGAGAGCACAAGCTGCCCTTAAAATGCTGCGACCCATCAGTCTTCTTGAGAATCTCTCCGAAGTCCCGCGACGCGGTACAATGTGTTTACCTCCGCTGGCGTCAACTTTCTTGCCTCACCCGGCTTCATCTTACCCAGACGAATCGGCCCCACAGCAATGCGTTTTAGGCGAAAGACCTTGTGCCCCACCCGGGCCATGATTCGCCGAATCTCGCGGTTCCTGCCCTCATTCAGCACCATCTCCAAAATCGTGCTATTCTTCTGCTTCCGACGAACCCGAACCTTCGCTACCCGGGCCACCCCTTCCGCCAAATGGATACCGCGCATGAGTTTCGCCAGAACCTCCCGAGTCGGTTCACCAGCAACTTGAACGATATAGGTCTTGGGAACGCCATATCGCGGATGGGTTAACCTCTCGGCAAGTGCCCCATCATTTGTCACGAGAATCAAACCTTCACTGTGAAGATCCAACCTGCCGACGGCGAACAGCCGGAGATCTTTTTCTGGCACGAGGTCGATAACTCGCGGTCGCCCTGACGGATCACGGTTTGTCGAGACAACACCGTCCGGTTTGTAAACTGCGTAATAGACGGGCGGCTCAAATTTGATCGGGACGCCGTCCACACAGATGCGTTGCCGCCTTGGATCCGCGCGGAACCCCAACTGGGTGATGACTTTCTTATCAACTTCCACACGTCCCATGCGGATTAATTCTTCACATTGCCGACGACTTCCGATGCCCGCAGCCGCGAGGATCTTTTGAAGACGCTCGCCTTGCGGTGGTGTCGGTTTGTCGGCAGGTTTACGTTTTGCCGCCATATCGTT
>JGI11944J13513_1002432_pt1 | contig 13022 bp, 7 predicted proteins | sample TerdegcoTASludge_FD_13513 | JGI IMG/M metagenome (IMG submission 13513) | reverse complement strand
TTTCATATAACCTCCTTTACAGTGAATTTTTTAAAAAAATTGCCGCTGTTTGCATTTTATAGCCTTAATCTTATGCCCGCATTAGCAACTAACCCATAATGTTTGATATTGGTAAATCCGTTGATGGAATTTTGGGCAGCTTCATTTTTACGATTGTTGAGATTATTGACATCGAGATAAACCTCCATTCCATACCAGGGGAGTTTCTGGCGGGCTGAGAAATCGACGCGGAAGTAATCCTTGGTATAACCATCTTCTTCGGGAAAGGCCCCAATCGAGTTAACCGAGTTACCTTGAAATACGAAAGATAAGCGGGCAGAGAATCCCCCGATTTCGTAACCGACATGGGCATTCAGAATATCATCAGGCTGATAAATCAGACGCCCGGCCCGAGTACTATCGAAAGTCACGGTTTTGGTGATTGGCCGGCCGCCCTTAGGATTCGGGAATAAGACGGTCTTGGAGTCGCGGTAGGGATACTTAGTCTCGGACTTGATCTTGGTGTAGTTCAACCCTAAGACAATACCATCTAGGTGCCAAGGTAGATACCACAGACGAGTCTGGAAATCGATTTCGAGGCCTTTAACATAAGCGGGATATTTGCTATTAACATAGGTATTCAGGAAAGCACCATTTTCGGGTCGGCTGCCGGAAATCACAAAATCCTTAGTAGTTTTGACCCCTTCATAGACAGTAGTATCATATAGCTGGTAACGCGTGTAATAGGTGAAGTCTTCGATGGTTTTATAAAATGCCCCCACGGCCAGCAGACCTAGGTAATTACTATGGAAGGTGAGCGCCGCGTCCTGGTTGAAAGCTTGAGCCGGTCGCAGATCGGGATTGCCAGCCCACACATTCCGCCTATCACTGCTCATGCTCACTTTGGGTGAGAGCGCATGATAGTCGGGGCGAGCCAGAGTCTGGGTGTAAGAGTAACGGAAATTGACCCATTTGAATGGAGCAAATTTGATTTGCACCATCGGCAATAGAAATTCGCTTTTGGGTGTGGCGATGGCAGTATCGGCTTTTTGGGTATCAGGGCTGCGCATATCGAACATGTTGTAAGTGGTATACTTGGATTTTGTCTTTTCATAGCGATAGCCGCCAACTATCAGGAATTTCCAAAAGTTTAGCTCGCCCATCATGTAGGTAGCATAGTAGTCTTCGGTAAAATGGTAATCGTTAGCCAGGGTCTGGAAGATGCCGTTATACCAGCCGCCGGTCTGTTGGGGGCCACCTACCCGACCTTTGAAAAGGGTGTCGGAGCTCAAGAACTTTGCCATTTTATAGAAAATATCGGGATTACACACATAGTAAATCTGACCGAAGCGATTATCCAGGAATGGCTTCAACAGGTCTTCATCCCCCATAAAGGAAGCCCCGCTGAAACGAGCCGAAGCCGAGTCTAAGGGGAGATTGTACATCGCCGCAAGCGTATCAATGATCAATTCTTGAATATCAGAGCCGCGCTGCATCCCGGCATATGGGGCAGCCTGATCATTATTATTTTTCTGATGGCGGATTTCACCGCCAAACTTGATATAACCTTGGATAAAAGAACCGAAGCGGTAGGGGATCTTGAGGTTGGTATTTGCCGAGTAATTCTTTTCGGTATAAAGGCTCTTGAAGAGACTAATATCACTCAAGAGTGCTTTTTCGGGTCCATAGAATACGATTTGCTTTTTAAGACTATCGGGTATGGTATTGTCTTGAATGACACCAGTGATCCCACCAGTCTGCCGGAATCGCGCGAAGGGAGTCTCGGGTAGCCAGTTGCGCGAGGTAGTGGCGGCAAATTTAGCATCCGTAGCTAGCCAGTTCCAATCGTATTTCAATTCTAAAGAATTGACACTCAGGTCGGTCGTGTTCTTCCCCTGACGTAGACGGAAATCTAAATATTTTTCCTTGTAACCAATCACGGTGTTATAATCATCGTAGTCCGAAATCAAACGGGTAAACATATTGACGAATTTGATATGGCCAGCCGGTAGTTTATAGTCTGCAATTAAATTAGCTCCGTAGCGTTCCCGCGTCTCTATATGTCGATTAAGCGTTACGGTGGTTACTTCAACTGGTCGGTATCCAGTGGTAGTATCTACGGTCTTTTGGGTTGTGGCATAAGTAGCGCTCATATTGTCGGCATCGCGATCATACCTTTCGGCATTACCCAGTATATAGATCCCGAACAATTCGTTATAGAGTCTGGTACTCAGCGAACCGACAGCGCGGTAGTTGCCGAAATTTTTAGTCATGGCGGTGTAACCTGATTGCCAGAGTAGGTCGTAATGGAGCCCAGACGGAGCCTCGCGTAGTTCCATATTGACTGAACCACCGATCGAGTTCGCGTTCATATCCGGAGTGAGCGACTTATATACTGAGATAGATTTGATCATGTAGGGCGAGACCATACTTAGATCGACCGAGCGATCATTATTGACATTGCCGGCAGTTAGTCCGAGAGAGGTGATCCCGATCTGAGAGCTCCCGGTCGAGGCCAATTTGACCCCTTCGACTGAAATGGTATTATATTGAGGGGCAATACCGCGAATGACCACTTTATTGGCTTCGCCGGAGCTCTCCAACGTTGATACACCGGGCAAACGACTTAAGGCTTGGGCAGCGTTGAAATCTGGTAACTCCTGGATGCGAGCTTCGGAAACAATGCTGGCAATCTTGTTGGAAGCCAGTTGCTGGTTAATGGCTTGCATCTGACCTTGCGCCTGCGCTAAGACCACTACTTCCTGCCCGGGAATCACATCCACCGTTAAGGCAAAATCGCGGGTAAGAATCCCTTTGTCGGGGATAGTTAGCACCACAGTTTCTTTGTTATAGCCAATGTAAGACACCTCAATCGTCTGGCGACCAGCAGGGACATTAGGAATCGAAAATAAGCCGTTAACATCAGCGGCAGCTCCGATTACCGTTCCCTTAACGACAATATTCGCTCCTGGAAGAGGATCCTTGGTGTTTTTATCGAAAACCCTTCCTTTGATTCCTCCCGCATATAGATTCAAGGGGAGAAGCATAAAGAGACTGACTACTGTAATGAGGAGGGGTTTTCTCATGGGAAGTGAATTGGTTTTTGGCTCACTGGGGGCGAGGGGGAGTGTCGGGGAAATAATATGTACACCATTCATACGAGCAACCCTTTCGTCGTTGAATTACTTTGTTCAATACACGCTTACATTCCTGGTAACTCCTCGGATTTGGGGAAATACATAATATTTAAAGACGCAAAACCCATATATCTTAAACCTCTACAGCCTCAGCCTGCTGGCGGCGTTGGTATAAATCTTCTTCGATTTGGCGCATCATTCGGTTAGTGAGCGGATAAAAAAACATTACGATTCCGCCGATCAAACCCGCCAAGGCCGGGAAGATGCTCATTAGCATAATAATTCCTCGGAGAGTCTCAGCAGTTTGGGCCTGGTTGGCTTGAAATCCAAAGTATGCTAAAAGCCAGCCAACGATGGCCCCACCTAAGGTTAGCCCCAACTTAAGTGCGAAGAGCGAGGCCGCCATCGTCAGACCTGTAGCGCGCCGGCCATTCTTCCACTCAGAATAATCGGCGGTATCCGTATACATCGCCCATTGCAAGACCGAAACCGGTCCTAAGGCAAAGGAAATAACAAGATTAAGCAAGAACATCAGCCATAACGAATCAGGTCTAAGAAAATAGAAGGTCGCACAGAGAAGCGAACTGATAGTTAAGCAGCCGGCGTAAGTATTCTTTTTGTCGAAGAACTTGGCCAGCGATTTGGCTGAAATGGCTCCGATGATATTGAGAATTGTACCGCTGGTCATAAAAATCGAAGCGAGGAAATCAAAAGAAAACTCCTGCTGTTTTCCGAAAAAGGATACCGTCTGGCTCTGGACATAATACTTGAAGTAATACATGATTGAAGAATTGCGAATCACGACATAGAGCAATTGAAAAACAGTAGCGACTGCCACCAAAATCCAGGCATTGTTTCTGAAAAGATCCTTTAGGTCTGTCTTGAAGTGGGTTTTTTGCCCCTTGGGGGGCTGGACCCGCTCCTTGGTTGTTGCGAAAGTAATATAGAATAACACAAAGGCTAACAACCCCAGGCAACCCATAGCCCACTGCCAGCCCCGAGCTTCATTGCCTTTACCAAAAAATCTCACCAATGCCATGACCGAAGCCTGCACGATCAAGCCCCCAATAAAGGCTGCCACAAACCGAAATGATGAAATTTCAGTACGCTCCATCGAGTTAGGGGTGATTACTCCCATCAGAGCGGAGTAGGGTACATTGACGGCCGTGTACATCATCATTAAAAAGTTATAAGTCACATAAGCGTAGATGATCTTGCCCGTGGTACCGAAATTCGGCGTCGTAAAAGTCAGAACTCCCATAATCCCGAATGGCAGCGCAAAGGTCAGAATGTATGGTCGGAATTTGCCCCAGCGCGTATTGGTTCGATCGGCAATCGTGCCCATGATCGGGTCATTGAATGCATCCCAAATGCGCGTAATCAGAAACATCGTACCAACAACTGCCGCCGGTAAGCCATAAACGTCAGTGTAGAAATACATCATGAATAGCATAAAGGTCTGGAAAAATAAGTTGGAGGCGGTGTCTCCTAGGCTGTAGCCGATTTTCTCCTTGAGGGTGAGTCTGTCCGCGTTAAGCTGCATGCGCTGCCTTTCTATTGATTGTCCAGTTCATTGTTCAGGTCACTCGCAGAATAGTTTTTAATAGATCTGTATCTCGAGATGAATTACCCACCATAATTTCGAAATCACCTGACTCAACAATGAACTTTTTGTCGATATTGGTAAAAGCCAGCAGTTCTGGAGTTATGGGAAATTCTACGGTGGCGGTTTCACCGGGCTTAAGGAATATTTTCTTGAATCCGCGCAGTTCCTTAATCGGTCGGGTCACCGAGCTAATTAAGTCGCGGATATAAAGTTGTACCACTTCGGCTCCGGCATACCGACCGGTGTTTTCGATTTCCACCAGGGCATTGGTTGTTTCGTAAGAATTGATGCGTGCTTTTTCCAGACGCAGGTTGCGCAATTCGAAAGTTGTATAACTTAACCCATAACCAAAAGGGAATAAGGGGGCAGTGCTGTCAAAAAGATAGCCCCGCCGGGCTGAAGGTTTGTAATTATAGTAGCAAGGAATATGGCCTACTGAACGGGGAATCGAGATCGGCAACTTGCCCGAAGGATTACAGTCAGCGAAGAGAACCTCGGCTACGGCCTGACCGGCTTCCTGTCCTAAATACCAGCATTCCAAGATTGCCGGTACCTTTTCGGCGATGTACTGGATAGAATTGGGGCGCCCATGAAATAGCAGCACCACGGTTGGTCGTCCGGTCGCTAGAATCGCTTGCACTAATTCATTCTGCCGGCCGACTAAATCTAAGTCGGCGCGGTCACCTAAGTGGGTCTTGCTCCAGGCTTCCCGGGAAGTTTGTTCATTGCCACCTAAAGCCAAGATGACAACGTCTGCTTGGCGGGCAACTTGCACCGCTTCGTTGATCCGTTGACGGTCCTCTTCTGGATCTGGCAAGATAACCTGATCTTCGTTCCAAGAGCCACCGACAGTTATCTGACACCCTTCACTGAAGAGCACCTTGCATTTTCCATCTACTTTTTGTTTGATCCCCTCGAGGACACTCACATAATATTTCGGCTTGCCGCTGTAACCACCTAGTAATACCCGGTCAGCATTGGGGCCAATCACCGCGAGCGTCTTATACCGCTCCAAATCGAGTGGCAACAGGTTACCTTCGTTTTTCAACAAGCAAATGGTTTCCCGAGCAGCCTGTAAGGCCAGTTCACGTTCTTGCTCTAACTTAACGGCGTGTCGGCTGGTGTCAAAACGGACATAGGGATCCTCGAATAATCCTAACTGAAATTTGTACTGCAACAGCTCCGCAACCAATTCGTCCACAATTGCTTCGGCGAGACGCCCACTTTTGACTAACCGCACTAAGTACGGATAGCAGTCAGGATCCGGTAGCTCGATATTAACCCCGGCTTTGGCAGCTAAAAGCGCGGCTTCGGTTTTGTCTTTGGCAACCCCATGACTCAGGGAATCGTCCTTTTTATGAAGCTCCGTAATGGCGAAATAATCAGATACCACAAAGCCCTCGAAGCCCCATTCAGTACGTAACACATCCCTCAAGAGCCATTTATTAGCGTGCGAAGGAACGCCATCAATTTCATTATACGATGCCATTACACTGAGGGCGTGGGCTTTTTTAATTGCCTCGCGAAATGGATAGAGGAAAACATCGCGTAGCAAACGTTCTGATACATTCACCGGCGCACAGTTGGTACCCGACTCAGGCTGACCGTGCGCCGCAAAATGTTTGAGAGTGGCAATGACGTGCTTCTGGTCTTGGAACTGACAGTCGCCTTGGAAACCCCGGACTGCAGCAATCCCCATCTGGGCGACAAGATAAGGGTCCTCGCCGAAAGTTTCTTCTACCCGTCCCCAGCGCGGATCACGGGCAACATCTAACACCGGCGTCAACGCCTGATGCACTCCCCGCGAACGAGCATCTTCGGCGACCGCAGTAAAAATTTTTTCGACCAGGGTTGGATTGAAAGTTGAAGCCAAGCCGATTGGTTGCGGGTAACTGGTGGCGTCTTGCGCGACTAGCCCATGGAGGCATTCTTCATGAAAGATTACCGGAATGCCTAACCGCGTCTCTTCTGTGAAAAATTTTTGAATGGCATTGGCAAGCTCTGCCATTTCAGCCGGACTTTTCCCTCCGGCAGAATCACTTAGCCGGGCGATTTGTCCTAAGCCGTGGGGGAAGTTTTTCCTCAGATTAGCGAGGTCAAGGTTGCCCTTGAGGTCGAATAACAGAATATTTTTCTGTTGCCAGATGCAGAGCAGCTGGGCGACTTTTTCTTCGATGGTCATGCGCCGCAGGAGGTCGGCGATGCGGAGTGGAATTGGCAGTTCAGGGTTTTGATATTTATGGGTGGCATTGGGGCTGACTTTCTCGCGCTGAATTGTCTTTTCGATTATGCGCATAAGGGCAATAATCCTTGAGGTTTGGAGTTAGGGATTTCTAACTCTGGGTGTAGAAGCGTGGCGTTTTGGGGCAGTGGTACTATAAAAGTGGGAATGTATTTGGTAATTAAGTGGCTGATTTGCAGGTGGCGATTGGAACCGCCGCTATTCATTTCACGCCCCCCAGAATTCTTGGCGCTATCACATTTTACTGGTTAAAACAGCATTGAACCGTTTCAAATATATTGAATAAAACGTAATTTGTCAATAGAAAAATGTATAAACTAACGCCTCAAGAAAAATTTTTATTCATTCTGCCGAATCAACCACTTCACCGAATTCCAAGCCCTATTCGCTCGACGTGGCAGCTTTTTATTTGGATTGACTCCACCATGATCATTAAAATCAATGCAATGGCAATCAAATAGGAGGTTTTTATGCGTACTAAAAGCGGTTGGCTAATCATTTTGTTCAGCCTTAATATTCTATCTTTGGGCGAGGTGCGCTTACCTCGCATAATTAGTAACGGCATGGTGCTGCAACGGGATGCCGAGGTTAAAATCTGGGGCTGGGCAACACCACAGGAAAAAATCACAATCCAATTTTTAAACACTAAATATCGAACAACCGCGGATGCGCAGGGCAATTGGACGGTTACCCTGAAAAATTTACCAGCCGGTGGCCCCCATAAGATGACTATTCAAGGCACCAACCAGCTCACCATTGAAGATATTCTGATCGGGGACGTCTGGGTCTGCTCCGGGCAATCGAATATGGAGTTGCCGATGGCCCGCGTGCGTTGGATTTACGAAGATGAAATCGCTCAGGCTACCAATCCTTATATCCGCAACTTTACCGTACCGCAGCGCTATAATTTCAAGCAAATGTGTCCTGATCTCGATGGCGGCAGCTGGCAGGCTGCTGATCCCCAAAGTGTGCTCACTTTTTCAGCGGTAGCGTATTTTTTTGCCAAGGAATTATATCAAAAATTGGGCGTTCCCATCGGTTTGATTCAGGCTAGTTTGGGAGGATCCCCCGCCGAAGCCTGGATGAGTGAAACGGCACTTAAAGAATTCCCCCAGCATTATGCCGAAGCGCAACGTTTCCGCGATGATTTCTCCTAATCAAACAAATTGAGTCGACGGAGCAAGCCCAAATCAATGCCTGGTATGAGGATTTACGCCGAAGAGACTTAGGCCTACATGATCCAGCGGGAAAATGGTCCTTGCCTGCTATTGAGACAACTGGCTGGGATAAGATGCAAGTTCCGGAGTTGTGGGCCGAGACCGCCCTTGGCGCCACCAGCGGTGTGGTATGGTTCCGCAAGGAATTCGAAGTGCCACCGGAATTTGCTCAAAAATCTGCCCTGCTGACCTTTGCCCGTATTATTGACTCTGACTCGACCTTTATCAATGGCAAATTTATCGGTGGCACAACTTATGAATGGCCTCCCCGCCGTTATCCTATTCCCACTGGAGTACTAAAACCCGGTCGGAATGTAATCGTAGTTCGCGTCGTTGGTAACCGGCGGAATGGTGGTTTTGTCCCTGGAAGAGATTACGTGATTACCGCTGGCAAGGATTCGCTTAACCTTGCCGGCACCTGGCAAGCCCGGCTGGGGGCAGTAGCTGAACCGTGCCCTTCCCAGACCTTCATTCGCTGGAAACCTATGGGACTATTTAACGGCATGATAGCACCGCTATTGAATTATCGCCTCAAGGGAGTCATATGGTACCAGGGTGAATCCAACACCGGACGCGCCTTAGAATATCGCCAGCTTTTCCCCGCCATGATCAATGACTGGCGCAAACACTGGAATCAGGGCGATTTTCCCTTTCTATTTGTACAATTATCCGCCTTCATGCTGCCCAATGAGCAACCTTCTGAGAGTGATTGGGCGCTGCTCCGAGAAGCCCAGTTGAAAACGCTGAGTGTGCCAAATACCGGCATGGTGGTGACTATTGATATTGGCGAGACTTGGGATATCCATCCTCTGAACAAGAAGGAGGTCGGCGCGCGCCTTGCCCGNGCAGCCTTTAAAATCNCTTATGGCGACACCCAAGTCGTTCATTCTGGNCCNATCTATCAATCGATGCAGATNGCCGGTAATAAGATTATTCTCTCTTTCGCCAACATCGGTTCGGGGCTGGTGGCGAAGGGCGGAGCCTTGCGCCAATTTGCGATTGCCGGGAAGGATCGCCGGTTTGTGTGGGCGAACGCTGAGATTGTCGGCGAGCAGGTAGTTGTCTGGAGTGAGCAGGTGCNCGAACCAGTCGCCGTACGTTACGCCTGGGCTGATAACCCCAGCGGTGCTAATTTATATAATAAAGAGGGCTTACCAGCCTCGCCATTCCGCACTGACGAGTGGTGATTATCCATTAACGAATTACTGGTTGGTGGGGAGGGAAGGAGAAGAGATTTGCCGTTGGATAATTATTGATAAGTCTGGTCGGCGTGGACCGATTTATCAAACCATCTGCGTCAGAATAAAATCTGAATTATGGCCAAAACAATCGCAATATATCGGTAAGCGATGTAAAAACAGGAGATGAGCTGGAGCCATGAAGGCCTAAACTTTTTAGGAATTAAGGGCAGATTTGGTATTGACAAAACCTCCAATGGTGCTTATTTTATAGCCAGCAAGGCTATCAAAAAAGATTGAGGGAAATATGAGTATAAGATTTTGGATGGCATTACTGCTACTGATACCTATCCGACTCTCCGCCTATGATGAAGCTTTCCAAACATTTAAAGGACATTCAGATGCTGTTCGTTCCGTGGCCTTTTCGCCCGATGACCAGTATCTAGCTACTGGATCAGGAGATAAGACTGCCATTCTCTGGGAGGTCAATAGTGGCCGGCTAATTCGGAAATTTAAGGGACATTCAAGTTATGTTCTTTCCGTGGCCTTTTCGCCCGATGGCCAGTATCTAGCTACGGGATCATGGGATAATACTGCCATTCTCTGGGAGGTCAATAGTGGCCGGCAAGTTCAGACATTTGAAGGACATTCAGATAATGTTTATTCTGTTGCCTTTTCGCCCGATGGCCAGTATCTTGCCACAGGATCAAGGGATAAGACTGCCATTCTCTGGGACGTCAATAGTGGCCGGCAAATTAGGAGATTTAAGGGACATTCAAGTTATGTTCTTTCTGTTGCCTTTTCGCCCGATGGCCAGTATCTAGCTACTGGATCAGGAGATAAGACTGCCATTCTCTGGGACGTCAATAGTGGCCGGCAAATTAGGAAATTTAAGGGACATTCAAGTTATGTTCTTTCTGTTGCTTTTTCGCCCGATGGCAAGTATCTTGCTACTGGATCAGATGATCAGACTGCCATTCTCTGGGAGGTCAATAGCGGGCGGCAAGTTCGAACATTTAAAGGGCATTCAAGTTATGTTCTTTCTGTTGCCTTTTCGCCCGATGGCCAGTATCTTGCCACAGGATCTTTGGATGCAACTGCCATCCTCTGGGAAGTCAATAGCGGCTGGCAAGTTCAGAAATTTAAAGGTCATTCAGATTGGGTTCTTTCTGTCGCCTTTTCGCCCGATGGCCAGTATCTCGCTACCGGATCTTTGGATAATAGTGCCATCCTCTGGGAAATTTCATCCCAAAGGTTGATGATTTCGCAAATCATCATTAAGCAACGCACCATACTTGATTCTTTAAAGACTGAGTACGAAAAAAAAGTCGCGGCCTTATTAACTCCCAAAGGTGAATTTGAAACCGACCAGCAATACCAAAAACGCCTGAAAAACGCGTCTGCCCAGCGCACAGCTCTCGAAGCTCTCTATCAGCAGAAATCTGCTCAGATAAGAGCCTATTATGAACAGCAAATCCGGCAAGAATGTGCCAATTCACATCAAAAACTTACTCTAAAAAACTCCGGAGTCATCGGACGTTACAATATCGACAAGCAGGTTTTCCCTTTGCAATTTGAAGGTAAAACCTATGAACTAAAGGTGCCTTTGAACCAGGCTCCGACCTTCAAGGAGCGCTTTGCCGATTTAAAAATTGAATTTGAAAGAGATCTCAACCTAGAAAATGAGTGGGAGTATTTCAATTATTCTTTTGTTGATCCGCAGACCGGAATGCGCTATCCTTTTGGTGAACAGCGCGGAAGTAGTCCTGGTATAACTGCTGCTGCCCCGGTCCTGCCACCGCACCTGCGGGCGAGTTTGAGTTTTAGTGAGCCGTCTGGCGAAGGCTTTTTAGACGCTAGTGAAAAGGGCCTGGTCAGTGTGGAGATTATCAATAGCGGTCAGGGTGAGGCGCTTAATTTTATCGCCGAATTAAAGGCTTTGCAGCCTGGGATTGATTTATATACAGAGACAATGCAGAGCATTCTCCGGTTGGGCCGGGTGAGAAAAAGAGCCTGACTTTTGCACTCGAAGCCGGTGAAAATTTACCCAGCGGGACCATTGCCTTTGAGGTCAAATTCACGGAAGGTAATGGCTTTGAACCTGAACCGATTCGCTTTTCAATTGAGACCCGCGCTTTAATGCCGCCCGACATTGTTATTGCTGATTTCGCGGTGCGGGACCAATCTGGTAACGGGAAGATTGAGCGCAGTGAGCTGACAACGGTTACAGTGCGCCTGCATAATCGCGGTGAAGGCGCTAGCCACTCCAGCCGGGCAGTGGTGCAACTAGGTCCCAATGTATTTCTCTCCGGCGATTCACCCAGCGAGTTTTCGCTCGGCAATATTCCTCCGGGTGGTGTCAAAGATATCGAATTCACCTTTTATACCAATAATCGGGTGCAGGATAAGATTCCCATCAGTTTAAAATTAGATGAGGCGCGGGCTCAATTTCAGAAGAATTTGCCACTTGATCTGCAGGTCAATGTGTCCCAAAAAAGCCTGGAGCAGCTGACTTTCAAAGGCTCGGAAATAGCTATGGGCCAGAATCAAGTGGGGGGGCTGTCAGTAGATATTGAGCAGAACATTCCGCAGGTTAAAAATACGCGACCTGATGCTATTGCGGTCGTGATTGGCAATCGCGATTATTCCCGGGTAAAAAATGTAGAGTTTGCCATTCGTGACGCCGAATATATCAAGGATTACTTAATCAAGACACTCGGCTATAAAGAGGGTAATGTCATGCTTTTAAAGAATGCTACCAAGGCAGATTTTGAGGCCTATTTTGGCACTTCGGGTAATCCTCGCGGAAGACTTGCGGATCTGGTAAAGACCGGTAAGAGTGAGGTATTTATATACTATTCCGGGCATGGTGCTCCCGGTCTGAAAGACCATAAAGGTTATTTTGTCCCCATAGATTGTGATCCTCAGCGGTTGGAATTGACTGGCTACCCACTAGATGTTTTTTATAGCAATCTGTCGCAAATTTCGGCTCAGGCTTTTACTATTGTCATTGATGCCTGTTTCTCCGGCATGAACATTTATCAAAATATCAGCCCAATCGTTATCGAAATTACTTCCCCTGAAATACTTTTACAGAACGCCGTGGTATTTACCAGTACCGGCCCTAATCAGGTTTCTTCCTGGTATAACGAAAAATTCCATAGCCTTTTCACCTACTTTTTCTTAAAGGGTTTGCATAACTTCAGTGCCGATTTGAATCGCGACCGAATGATTACCTTCCAGGAATTATATCAGTATCTGAACGATCAGAATGAGGGGGTTCCCTACTGGGCGCGGCGTCTGCATGGCGTTGATCAAACGCCAACAATTTTAGGTAGTCGGCAGGACGGGATATTGATAAAATATTGATATGAGACCGTTACACCGCCAGAGCGGAGTAACGAGCATGAAATAGGTTAAACTAGTATCATCAAAGCAGGGCTTACCAGCCTCGCCATTCCACACTGACGAGTGGTGATTATCCATTAACGAATTACTGGTTGGTGGGGAGGGAAGGAGAAGAGATTTGCCGGTGGTTGCTTAGTGCACAGTCTTGTCCGCAAGTAGCAAACCGGTCGGCCGTTTAGCGCTAGCCAGGAATTAGAGCTGCCAATTCTTTGGATAAAAACCCCTCCGCGCCTAAATTTGGCACAAGGTGAGCGT
>JGI11944J13513_1002428_pt1 | contig 13030 bp, 14 predicted proteins | sample TerdegcoTASludge_FD_13513 | JGI IMG/M metagenome (IMG submission 13513) | reverse complement strand
GGAAATATGTTTGTGCATCCATTAGAACCAAGGGATGTAGAGAGTGCAGCTTTCATAAAAGAGTGTTATGGTGCTGGCGGAGGAGTTGAAACTCCAACTGGTATGCAAGGCATCTGGCTTGATTCACCAATGATTAATATGCTAAAAGGAGAAGGCACCACAGAAAGAGAGCTCTCAGCCATGTACAGAATGTTCAAGAGATTTGATATAAATATGGTTGAGGACCCAATTTTAGTTTTCCCAACACTACATTACCAAAATGGAGGAGTAGTAATAGATGCAAATGGTGCAACAGAACTAAAAGGGCTTTTTGCAGGTGGAGAGGTAACAGGTGGCGTCCATGGAAAGAATAGACTCATGGGAAATTCCTTACTTGATTACTCTGTATTTGGTCGAAGGGCAGGAATATCGGCTGCAAAATACGCTAAAAAGGCGTCTGTTGGAAAATTGACACTATCACATGTTACAAAGTACACACAAGAATTGAAAAATGCGGGCGTTCCGGAAAATAGAAAATCGCCTATGTTATTACCTGAATACAGAGGCAAAAATGTACTATCCCGTGCCATAGATATTTTCTAAATAAATATTTTAATATTAAAAAAATTTTTTATTTCCAGACATTCTTTCTATTATCTTTAATCCTCTTTGCTTTGTGTGTTTCTCTTGGCAAAGTACCATCTTCGTATACAGTTACCTTTGGAGTTATTCCTAAGACAGCTCTAAGGTCTCGTTGGACTTCTCTTTCTAGAATCTTTGGGTCTCCTTTGCAATCGCATGTTCTTTCAATTTCAATAGTTAAAACATCAAGATGATCTACTCTATCTACAACAAGCCTGTACTCCCCTGAAAGTTTCTTATTACCTCTAACTACGGGTTCGACGCTTGATGGTAATACATTGACTCCTTTGATAATCAGCATATCATCTGTTCTTCCACAGACTCCTTTTAATCTCATGTGAGTTCTACCGCATGCACATTTATCAAGCTCATAAGAAACAATATCCCCAGTTCTAAATCTAATCATTGGCCTTGCTCTTTTTTTAATAGTTGTTAGGACCATTTCCCCTTCTTCATTTTCACCTACTTGTTCACCTGTCTTAAGGTCAAGGACCTCAACGATCATATGATCTTCAGAAAAGTGAAGACCTGCTTTCTCTTCGCATTCGCCTGCACATGCCCCAAATATATCTGACAGCCCATAATAATCGTAAACGTCTGCATCCCATAGCTGTTCAATTCTCTTTTTTGTAGCTTCTATAGAACCACCTGGTTCTCCGGCAACAAATATTTTGTTAATTGCTGTATCGTGAGCAACATCAATACCTTGCTTTTCAGCTGTTTCTCCAAGATACCATGCATAGGAAGGAGTTGTCCAAGTGACGGTAGGCTGGAATTGCATCATTATTCTAAGTAGTCTTTCAGAAGGTATAGTTCCTGCATGTATGCACAAAGCACCAAGTTTCTGGGCCCCTAATACACAAGGCCCTCCCACAAATAGAGACATGTTAAGTGCATGACAATACCTGTCTGTCGACCTCATGCCTGATGAATAAAACAATCTCGCTTCATAATCCATCCAATCTTCAAAGTCTTGAGCAGTGAATGGAGAAGCAGTTGGCATTCCAGTAGAGCCACTTGACACGGATATGTATACAACTTCCTCTTCTGGGACTGCAGTCATTTTCCCTAAAGGCGGCTTTGACTCTTGGTCTTTTCGAATATTGTCCTTTACAATAGTTGGGAGTTTTGAAAGGTCTTGGAGACTATTTACATCGCTAGGAGAAACACCTGCCTCTCTAAAGCTATTCCTATAAAACTCACTATTATTGTAAGCATGATCCAATATGCTTTTTAGGTGTTTAAACTGAAATTTTTCCAGTTCATCCCTTTTCATTGTTTCAATTTTTTCATCCCAATACTGCAATTTATCTACCCCGTTAATAGGAGGAGAGACCCGTAGGGTAAAATCCTAAGGAATCTTTTGGACATAAAGGAGGGTAATCATAATATTACTAATATCTCTCCTCCACGATTTATTTTTATATTTTTCTTTATATATTTTTCGGTCATATTATAACTGTTAGGAATAATAATTATCTAAGGATAAAATTCCTCCTGACATCTAGGGCATTTAACCATAGTGCATGAAGCAGTTGCCATTGGACATGACTGGCACGATACAACTCTTGAATATTGCTTAGAAAATGTAAAGTTGCATTTTGGGCATCTTACTATATCGTTTGAAGTATTCTTCCATGTAGCCATAGACTCACTTTGAATTTTAGGTATGCCTCATTTTTAACCTTTTCTATTGTTTTTTCATTGTAAAACACCATTCACACCAAATATTATCCGGATGTTCATCAGGAGGACAAATATTGCATCGTACGTCTATATCCGGGTTAAATTTCTCTACAAAAATTTTTAGATATTTTCCTCTAACATTCTTACATGAAAACTCTGGTAAAAGTTTTTCCTTTCTCGCCTTTTGCGTATGACAGTCTGTTATTCTAAATATCAAGGTGTCACCATTAATTTCTATCTCCTTTGATGGATGATCAAGTGCCCAACTTGTAAATCTCAAAGCTTTTGCTAAATCATCAAGATTGGAACCCAAGGAAAACATTTGTTTTAAATATTTGACCTCAATTTCTGCTAGGTATTCCCAACATTCAATGTCTATGTCGATTGCGGCGTCTGTACCAAATCTTTTTTCTATACCCAAAAAATAAAGACCATCTACCCTCCAGAGATTTTTAATATTAAAAAGTAAAAGATCGATGAGTTCCCATTCATCAAGAGAAGAAAGCATCTTCATATCCTCATTTCTTGAAATATTCATAATTTCACCATCTTAAAAAAAGGATTCAATTAAAATTTAAGTCTAATTGTATATATTAACTATATCAAATTTCTTTTTGAGAAATCCCTAAGACGACTAGTAAAGTTTAAATAAACAAAAATTCAAAAATAAAAACTATAAAAAGGTGGGAGATTAATGGCCGAAGATATGAAATTGAGATTTACTCAAATTATTATGAACGCATGGTTATACGGCGTAGAATCAACTGCTAATATATTTTTTGAAAGACCAAAATTATTCTATAGAAGATGGGGAAGTATAGCTATTCGTCCATTTATTGAATCATGGGGGGAGCTTGGTATGGAATTTGTCAAAGGATTGAGCTCCTACGAAACTGTCAAAATGTTCATTGATGCACTTGTAAAAGCACAATTTTTCAATCAAAATGATTTTGAATTTGGAGGAGATGATAAAAAATTCATTTTTAAAGCAATTAATTGTCCGTATAAATCTCATTGTAGGATCCTAAAGACTGAAAACAAAGAGATTGCATGTCTTAGAGCCATTACTTTGCTTGGAGCCTTAGATTATAATGTTGAAGGTGAATCATCAAAATATACATACAATTTTGAATTTAATATTGATGCGCCTTGCATTGTATCTTTCGAAAGATTTAAAGACTAAAAGCTAATAGTAATAACATGAAACTTCCCAAAGGCCACATCTTAAAGACATCAGTGAAGTACAATTTGGAAATTAATTCAATCATAGATTTTATCCATGAGCTTACTAAAGATTACAATGGATTTACAGGATATGTTAGAATACTTGCGGATAAGGGAGATTATGAAGAGGAACTTAAGGTAATTTTATTAGATGGGGCTATTTTAGGTGGAGAAAGAAAGCTATTAAGCTCTGGGTCTGTTTTTAGGGGAAATGAATGTAGGTTTGATGCTCCGTTTCAATTCCAACGATGTGGATTGTCAGTTGTAAGACTATCTTCTGATGACATCGATATGATCAAGATTACTTATCCAGACTGTATTATCACTAAAGATATTAGTTTGGAAGAGATGCCAGAAATAAATCAGCGCGATCAGATACTAAAAAAATATAGGATCAAAGAGATGAGTGAATCTGAAATAACAGATCTTTTAGAAAAGCTAAATAGTGATTAATAGTCACCTCTTAGACAAGTATTAATTATTTCAAATAGACTATCTGCAGTTTCCTTTACTTTTGTAGACATTTCACTTCCAAAGTTAAGATTAGCGGCTTGAATGCCTAGGACGTATACTTCAGCTCCGATGTAACTTGAAAGATATTTCCCAAGGACAGAGAGTGGCATAGAATGAGAAGAAAATGATATACCTGTTGCCTCATTTATCTTTATGAGTTCAAAATCTCCAGGTGCCTTCTCCATCAACGCAGCGTCAATTATTATAACTATTTCTGGTTTAAATTTTCTAATATCTGATGTGAAATTTTCAGGTACAAGGCCACCGTTAATGCTAAGAAACCTATCATTATTCAGAATAGATAATCTATCTGTGAGGTAAGGCCCAACACCATCATCACCCCTGATATCACTACCTACCCCTAATATGACTAATTTTTTATTAAGAATTTCTTTAAAAAAGGCATTAAGATCATGCATTTAATATATTTAATGTGTATTGTTTATATATCTATCACAACTTTTAAATGTGTAAGCATCTGAAAGGATTAGGGGATATTTTGGACAGTATATGTATATTTGAAGATAATCTATATGAGAATTTTTTACCCCTTACTTATTCAAGACCAGTCTTTGAACTAAGGTGCGGTTTTAAAAGCCTGAGAGAAAAAATTGAATATTTCTTTCCTGAAATTAATAAATATCTAATTATAAGGGAATATCTAAAACCCCTTTATTCCAATGAAGTCAAAGTTAATGAGCCCTCAGAAGGCAATGTGCTTTTCATAAATGGAAGATTATTAATGAAGGAACGGCCTGATATAAAAAATGAGGGAATTTATTACTACAATGATGAAGTCGCATTTATCTATGCAAAAGAAAAATCCATGACCAATGTAAATATTTCAACTGTTAAGGATATTGATAAATTAAAGAAAATAGGCCTTCCAGAATTCAAAATTTCAAATCTTAATGTCATAAAATATCCTTGGGATCTAATAAAGGGAAATAACAATGAAATTAAAAGAGAATTCTTATTATACTCAAAAGAGGGAAGCAAGAGCCAAGCTGATATCGACATAATGGGTGATACCAACCTTGTTTATTTTGGAAAAAATGTCGAGACTGAAAAGAATATAGTTTTTGACGTAAGAAAAGGCCCCATATATATAGGAGATAATACTAGAATTAGAGCATTTTCTAGGATTGCTGGACCTACTTATATTGGTAACAACTGTCTAATAAAGAGTGGAAGAATTGAAGACTGCTCAATAGGTGATGTATGTAAGATTGGCGGTGAGATCGAAGAATCAATATTCCACAGCTATACAAATAAACAGCATTATGGATTTATTGGCCACTCTTATTTAGGGCAGTGGGTAAATCTAGGAGCCGGTACTTCAAACAGTGACTTAAAAGACACCTATGGTAAAATAAAATATAAAATAGGTGGGAAAACTATTGACTCTGGAGAACAATTTTTTGGCTGTGTGATAGGTGACAACGCAAAATCTTCTATCGGAACTATGATATACACAGGTAAGAAAATAGGATTTGCCGCCCATATCCATGGAACAATTTATGAAGATGTTCCAAGTTTCTGTATGTGGGGAAAATCGCTTGGTGCTGAACCTTCTGAACTAATTTTTGAGTCTGCCGTAACAACTTATTCAAGGGCTGCAGAAAGGCGAGGTATTTCATTAACAAAAGAATACGAAAATTTAATGAAGGAAATATTTGAAATGACAAAAGAAGAGCGAAAAGATTGTGGAGTTTCTTGTAACAAGTTTTCACTAGGGTGATTTAATGGAAGTAATCTTTGGTGTTTCAGGACTTAGAGGAGTAGTTGGTGAAGGACTGTCTCCTGAACTCATATGTAATTATGTATCTTCATTTGCTAAGGAGATTCCCTTGGGTAAAGTTGTCGTTGGTAATGACTCAAGAATTTCTGGGGATATGGTAAAAAATGCAGTTATATCCTCTCTTGAGGCATCTGGTTTTGAGATAATAGACATTGGAATTGCACCTACACCTACAGTTCAATTTGTAACTAAATCTATGAATGCTTCTGGGGGTATATCTATAACTGCAAGCCACAATCCCGAAAAATGGAATGGCTTAAAATTCATTGAAGGAAACGGAATATTCTTTAACGAGAAAAAAATTAATTCTATTAAAAGAAATTTAACTGAAAAAAATTTCAAATTTCAGCCATACGACAAACTTGGTAAACTAATAAAAGACGATGAAGCAAAAGATATTCATATTAACTCAGTTTTAAAAAGAATTGATTTTTCTTCATTAAAAAAAACTAATCTAACTGTTGCTGTTGATGCATGTAATGCTGCCGGTTCAGAGTTCATACCAACATTTATCAAACGTTTAGGATTCAATGTAGTTAAATTAAACTGTAATTATATGTATACATTTCCAAGGAATCCTGAACCACTAAAAGATAACTTAATTAACTTTTCCGATTTTATTAAAAGAAATGATTCCATCGATATTGGTTTTGCCCTAGATGGCGATGCGGATAGGGTCGCTATCCTAGATGAAAAGGGAAATTACATCGGAGAGGAAAATACACTTGTTCTGGCCACAAAATTCTTCTTTGAGAATATGAATCCGCCAAATAAAATTGTCGTTACAAATCTATCAACTACTAGGGCCCTTGAAGATGTAGTTTCTTTATTTGGGGGTTTAGTTAAGAGATCAAAGGTAGGGGAAATAAATGTAGTAGAGGAAATGATAAGGTCCAATGCTTCTATTGGTGGAGAAGGTAACGGTGGGGTAATTCTACCTTTAATCCAATACGCTAGGGACTCTCTAGCTGCAATATCCTTGATTCTAATGGGATTGTCTAAATCCGATGCGCCCCTATCTTCGATTGTTTCAGAACTGCCAAAATACTACATGGTAAAAGATAAGATAACGATATCCAAAGAGTCATTTGAAAAGAACCTATTAAACGTAAAAGAATACTTCTCAGGCGAATCCTATACCGATATTGACGGATTGAAGTTTGATCTTGAAGATTCATGGATCCACATCAGACCTTCAAATACTGAGCCAATTGTGAGAGTTATAGCAGAGGCAAAGGACATAAATAAAGCAAATAAACTTGTAGAGGAAACAAAAAATCTGATGAAACTACCATGTTAGCGCTATTATTCCACGGAATAGACATATTCTATGATGAAGAAAGTATTTGGCTTCTTCAAAATCTTAGTGAAAAGTATATTTTAAAATCGTACATTGTTGGAACTATGGGAATAACATCTCTTTTCGATAGTAGAATAGAGGGTGTTGAGCTTATTTTTAAGAGGCCATCAAAGGCTATTTCAGAACTAGAAGGATTTGATAAAGTAATTATTGTATTAAAGGCGCGTTCAATTGAAACTGCAAAGGCTTTTCTTGGAACAATTGGTGAGCGAGTTAGCTTTGATGGAGAAATACTAGGAATTGACATCAATACGAGATCTCTTTTCGAAGTTAAGCCTGGTCTTTCAGACATAAAGACTTATTTGCTCCCACTAGGTTATAAAGAAGAGTATCTCTCTGGAGGAATTGATGTAAAAGAAGAAGGGGATCTTCTTGTAAGGAGCGTGAAGGGTTGTAAACCTGGAGAACTCCTATTATTTAAAGGGCTTGTTGTAGGGACAGTCACTAGCAAAGATGTGAAAATATTTGTTAAAGATAAAAAAATTCAGAATATTTCTGGAGTAAAAATAAAAAAACACGGACTTGAAAAAATAAAAGAAATCGATATTTATTCTATCAAGATTGATAGCACTCCCGGCTTTGAAACAAGAGACAGTACTCTGATAAAAAAACTAAAAGGTGACCAGATTCTTTTCATAAATCACGATGCCTATTCTATATACAAAAATCTTTCAAACATAAGCGGAGCTGTTACAGTTGGGGATGACACAACAAGGATTTCTGGGTATATCCTAAAGAGATTTGGAATACCTGTAATAGGCATTATCGATGGAGACAAAGACGGAGTCATTAAAGGAGAACAATTTTACACTGGGTCAGTGTTGTTTCACGTAGAAAAAGATGACATTGAAGGAGATAAAATTTTTTCATATTTCTTTAACAAAAACAGCAGAATTAAATCTGATTATAAATTGTTAAGAGTAAATATAGAGAATTTCCTCGGAGAAAAGATATTGAAAAAAATTGAATATTAATTAAAAAAATAAATATTTAGAGCTTCTTTTTTGGTAAAACAATCTTCTTCTGCTTTATTGCTACCGCAACTGAAACTGTGGCCAAAATGGCACCAATTGCTGCAACTCCTATAATTTTTCTCATATATCCACCTCCAGTGCTTGAAATAATTAAACGTTATTGATTTATAAGGTTTTCGATAATATAAATAAAAAATATAAATAATGATAAAATAATTAAATAATAATAGATATTGATAACTAAAAATTGAAAATATAAAAAATTAGATTATCTCCTCTGAACATTTTCCCAACAAATTTCCCATATAGGGAGACTGCTACATTTCTCATCAATTATTTTATAGAATACGAGATCTCTTGGGTGGTCTATACCAGTTTCATAAAGTTTACTTTTCTTTGTCTTTGTATCCCCATATGTAACAATTGCAATCTGATCTTTAGAATAGCCATAGAATGGTAAACCCTGGCAATATACCCTCTGTAATTTAACTTTAGTTCTTTGTGAAACTATACCCGTGTCAGATCTTGCGGATATTTCTGTTTTAAGAGGATCCTTACTTATAATGGTGGTGATGGAATCTGGAGTGTTAAGCTCATTGTATACTCCGTCGCTCATATATACTGCATCATATTTATCAAAATAGTGCAGATCTGCTATATCAATCTGGCTAATCTTTTGACCGTATAACGACTCAAGTTCTTTAGGTAAAAGAATATCGTATTCTTCTCCTTTAAGCCAAGATTTTAAGATATCAGTCGGTTGGTCAAGAATCAAGACTTTGGCAGAAACAGAAGCCGGCATGACCAATAAAAATATAGAAAATATTGCAACAAAAAAAATAACAAATTTATTTTTCATAGTAACACCGATTAATAAAGATTTTAAAAATATATAAAATTATCTCTAAGTTTAAAGAGTTTCTATAATCCTTTTGTATAGAGCATCTACTTTTACTTCAGGATTTAATCCCAGTATCTTTGAAAATTTCATTATCTGAGGTGGCTCAAGGCTGGCTCTTGCCAAGAGTTCATCATTAGCAAATATTTCTTTGGGAGTTCCATCTCCAATAATCTGGCCATTTCCCATCACAACGACCCTCTCTGAAAGTTCAGAAACAAGCTCCATATCGTGAGTTATCAATAAAACGGTAACATTTCTCTTATGAAGCTCCTTTACAATTTCTAAAATTCCTTGGATGGATAGGAGGTCCAGCCCAGTTGTGGGCTCATCCAAAACAAGTATTTCGGGTTCCATTACAACAACTGAAGCTAGAGCCAATCTTTGTTTTTCCCCTCCTGAAAGAGATAATGGATGCGCATCCCGATATTTGGAAAGCCTCGTTGTCTTCAAGACTTTATCAACTCTGGCCACTATTTCATCCTCAGGTAGTTGAAGATTTCTTGGTCCGAAAGCAATTTCATTGAATACTGTTTCTTCAAATATTTGATTTTCTGGATTCTGGAAAAGATGACCAACTTTTTTAGAAAGCTCTGCAATGGAAAATTTTTTGGTGTCTTCGCCCAGTATTAAGACTTTACCTCTTGTTGGCCGTAAAAGGCCGTTTAAATGCTTAGCTAATGTGGTTTTACCACTCCCATTTTGGCCTACAAGAGAAAGGAATTGGCCCTTTTTGACTGTAAGATTAACACCTTTAAGAATCTCATCACATTCAGGATAGCTAAAATGCAAATCAAAAATTTCAATTGCGTTCATATGAAAAGCCTTCTCCCTTCCTCAATTGTTAATGCGATGTCCTTAACATAACCTCCTTCTTTTAAGAGATAAGTAAGATAACTGATGTCTGGGACCATTATTCCAAGTTCTCTCAAAATTGGAACTTTTTCAAATACGTGTCTTGGTGTGCCTTCAAGTACCACTTTTCCTTTATCCATAACGACAACTCTATCGGAAAGTTCAGCAATATGTTCAGTTTTGTGCTCAACTAAAACAATCGTCATTTTTTCATTTTTATGAAGGTCTCTTAGAACTCTAAATACTTCTCGTTTTCCAACTGGATCAAGCTGACTTGTAGGTTCATCCAAAACTAAGACTTCTGGCGTCATTGTAAGTGATGCAGCTATAGCTATTCTCTGTTTTTGCCCTCCAGAAAGATTCCCTGGAAACTCATCCCTCTTGTTCTCCATGTTAACAATAGAAAGCGCCCAAGATATCCTTTCTTCAATTTCATCTCTTGGAACTGCTAGATTCTCTGGGCCGAATGCAAGTTCTTCTTCAACGGTCATGGCAAAAAGTTGTGATTCAGGATTTTGGAGGATCATGCCAACTTTCTTGGAGAATTCACTTACTTCTTTTTCTCTTGTACTAATCCCATCAATGAAAACGTCGCCAGAGAATTCACCAGTTATTGTCTTTGGGATTATTCCATTTAAAGTAAGGCACAATGTTGATTTCCCGCACCCAGAAGGCCCAATAATTGAGACAAATTCACCTTTTTTTATGTTTAGATTTATTCCATTTAGAACTTCTTCCTTCTGGGAATGATATTTAAAGTGCAGGTCTTTTATCTCAATCATTAATATCCATTTTTCCAACAATCTTTATAAACATTACATCAATTATATTGGGAGGAGGATTACGAATTGAGGGACTTACTGTGCATTGGAAACGTCAATATAGACACAATTATGAGTGTAGAGGCTTTTCCAACGGTAAATGGGGAGACAAAGATAGAAGGGCTTGAGATAAAGTATGGTGGATCTGCATTTAACGTTTCAGTCAATAGCTCTATATTAGGATTAAACTCTGGGATCATGACGACGGTAGGAAATGATAGCGACGGAATAATGGGAACACTCAAAAATTACAATGTTGATTACTCCAATCTAATTCTTCAAAATATACCCTCCGGCAGGATGTTTATCATTAATAAAGGAAATGACCGAATGTTTCTTTTTTATAAAGGGGCAAATGAAAAGTTTGAAAAACAGATGATAAACTATCAGATTTTCAAAGAGTATAGATTTGTCCATATTTCACCTACAAAGCCAGAAATAGCCGAATACACAATAAAGGTTGCAAAAGAAAATAGTAACATCGTAAGCTTTGATCCTGGCGAGCAGCTTTGCTATTATCATTCTGAAGATGTATTAAAGGCTCTAAGAAATGTTGATTTTTTATTTGTCAATAGACATGAACTTTCTGCACTTCTTGGGTCAACTGATATCGAAGAAGGCGGGAAATACTTAAAGAAAAGAAGAGTAAAGAATGTTATAGTTAAAGCAGATAAAGATGGCGTCTATTACTTTGGNAAGAATTATATTCATGAAAAGGCTTTTCAGACAAAGGTCATTGATCCGACAGGAGCAGGAGATAGCTTTACTTCAGCTTTTATTGCCAATTACATAAAAACATCTGACATTAAGAGCTCATTAGTTTATGGTAATGCTGCCGCAAGTTTCTGTATCCAGAACTACGGGGCCATATTAAAAGTTAAAAAAGAAGATGTAGAAAAACTATACAGGAGCCGATCAGATGGATAAGCAAATTCTACAAATAGCTCAGGATATTAAGGAAATGAAGATTAGAGGCGCGGCAAAAATAGGGAGAACAGTAGCTACTGCTCTTAAGATTGAGGCTGAAAACTTCAAAGGAAAAGACACAAACGAATTTATTAAGGACATAAAAGAGACATCGAGGTTTCTTTTAGAAACTAGGCCAACTGCTGTTTCACTTGAGAATGCTTTAAGATTTGTTTTACTAGAATTAAACAAGGGTTTTACTAACGGAGAAGATATTGATACACTAAAGAAAATTACAATTAATGCAGCAGATGAGTTCTGTGAAAACTCAAATCTGGCTCTTGAGAGAATTGCTGAGATTGGCTCAAAAAGAATAAGGGATGGAGACGTTATATTCACTCATTGCAATAGTTCAATGGCACTTGCAATCATAAAAAAAGCACATAGGGACGGAAAGAAGATAAAGGTTTTTGCTGATGAAACAAGGCCGAGGCTTCAGGGATTGTTGACGGCAAAGGAGCTTTTAGAAGAAGGTATCGATGTTACTCTAATTGTTGATTCTGCAGCCAGGATTTTCATAAGAGAGGCAGATCATGTCATAATAGGTGCCGATGCAGTTGCGGCAAATGGGGCTGTTGTTAACAAAGTAGGAACTGCTACCTTGGCTTCAATCGCCCATGAGGCACGGGTCAAAGTAATTGTGGCAGCAGAAACATACAAGTTCCACCCACAGACTTACTGCGGCGAACTAATTGAAATCGAGGAGAGGGACATCTTTGAAGTGATATCAGAAGAGGATTATAAAAAACTAAAAGGACTTAAAGTGAAAAATCCAGCCTTTGATGTCACCCCACCAGAATTTATAGATTTAATCGTGACTGAAAAAGGAATTATAGCGCCTCAGGCGGCAATTTTAGTATTAAAGGAAACCTACGGTCTTGGTCTATTTGAAAAAGAATTATGGGAGGATTAAATTTATAAATTGTTTAATTATTTTTTAGATAGGCCTCGGTGGCTCAGCCTGGCTAGAGCGGCTGACTTGTAATCAGCAAGTCGGGGGTTCAAATCCCCCCCGGGGCTTCCTTTCTTTTTTCTGCTTCCATTTGAAAAATAAAGCCCTAAAAACGCTTGGATTTGAGGGGGTTAAAAGATGGGTATTGACGTGCTGATTTCCGTCAGAAACTTCATGATCGAGAACGGCATGAAGAAGGAAACGGCAGAGAACAGCGTTAGGAATATAAGATATTTTTTAAAAAACGGCGGGGATGAAGACCCAACAGCGTGGTTCCGGTCGTTCTTGGAAAGGGATGTATCAAATTCATACAAATACCAGATGTATTACTCTATCAAGTGGTACTTGAAGTTCAAGGG
>JGI11944J13513_1002421_pt1 | contig 13053 bp, 12 predicted proteins | sample TerdegcoTASludge_FD_13513 | JGI IMG/M metagenome (IMG submission 13513) | reverse complement strand
CCGGTGAAGCTGTTCGTCAGCCTCATCGCCGCCGATCGGGGCCTGATGGCCGAGACGATCGGGCGGCTCGCGGCGCGGTTCGGGAATCCGGACTTCGTGAGCGAGGTCCTGCCCTTCGACTACACGGACTACTACAGCGCCGAGATGGGCGGGGGGCTCGTCCGGCGCTTCGTGACCTTCGAGCGGCTGATCCGGCCGGAGGAGCTGCCCGCCGTCAAGCTCTGGACGAATGCCCTCGAGGAGCAGTTCGCGGGGGGCGGCGGGGCACGGCGCGTCAACATCGACCCGGGGTACGTGGCGGGGCAGCACGTCATCCTGGCGACGGGGAAGGGCTACTCCCACAGGCCGTACCTCCGCCGGGGCATCTATGCGGACCTGACGCTCGAGTACCGCAGGGAGTCGTTTCGGCCCATGGAATGGACGTACCCGGACTATCGCGCAGAGCGGACGATCGGAATGCTCAACGCGCTGCGAAGACGGTACAGGATGCAACTGACGCAGGCACCAGGCAACGGGCGTCAGGTGTCAGGGAAACAGAGGAACAGATCACGTTAGGCTGGAAGGTTGCGGGCCGTGAGCATCAGGAAAATCGGGAGAATGCCCTCTTGATGCTGGTGCCTGATGCCTGATCGCCTGACGCCGGGGAGTTATCCATGCTCAGCATGACCGGTTACGGAAGGGCGGAGGCGCTGATCGAAGGGCGGAAGTGGATCATCGAGATCAAGTCGCTCAACCATCGCTACATCGAGATCATCACGCGCCTTCCCAACGCGCTCTCCCCGCTCGAGGTGGACATCAAGAAGCGGGTGGGCGAGAGGATTTTCCGCGGGCGCATCGAGGTGAGCGTCCAGGCGGACGCGGAGAGCGGGGGCGACAACGGCGTCCAGTACAGCCTGAATCTGCCGCTGCTGAGGAACTACCACGCGTTGCTCCTGAAGATCAGGGAGGAACTGGGCCTGCAAGACCCGGTCGAGCTGAGGACCCTGGTCCGCTTCAAGGAGATCTTCGTTCCCTCGGAAACCCGATTCGATCCGGCGGAGGCCTGGAAGGAGCTCCGGAAGACCCTCGACGAGGCTCTCGACGCCCTCATCCGGATGCGCCGGGCCGAAGGAGAGATCCTCAAGAAGGATTTCCTGGCACGGCTCGAAACCCTGAAGCGTCATATCGAATCGGCGAAGGCACGGGCCCCGAAGACCGTCCTGGAGTACAAGCAGCGCCTGCAGGAGCGGATCCGGGAGCTGACGGAGGGGCTCGAGATGGACCCCGTCCGCCTCAGCCAGGAAGTGGCCCTGCTGGCCGAGAAGAGCGACATCACCGAGGAGATCGTGCGTTTCGAAAGCCACGTCAGCCAGATGGAGAAGCTCCTCAGGGGCAGCGATTCCATCGGGCGCAAGCTCGACTTCCTGCTCCAGGAGATGGGGCGCGAGGTGAACACGATCGGCTCCAAGAGCAACGACATCTCCATCGCACAGGACGTCATCGAGCTCAAGAGCGAGCTGGCCAAACTGAGGGAGCAGGCCCAGAATGTCGAGTAGCCCCATGCCGGTGGAAGGGATCTTTCTCGCGGTGACGGGCCCCTCCGGGTCCGGCAAGACCTCCGTCTGCAAGGCCCTGCTGGCGCAGTTTCCGCAGATCCGCTTCTCCGTTTCCCTGACGACGCGCCCGCCGAGGCCGACGGAGGTGGACGGCGAGGATTACCATTTCGTCTCCGAGGCCGAGTTCCGCGAGCGCATCCGGCGCGGCGACCTGATCGAGTGGGCCGAGAACTACGGGCAGCTCTACGGGACCTCGCGCCAGGCCATGGAGCAGGCCCTGAAGGGAAACGACCTCCTGCTGGACGTGGACACCCGCGGGGCCCGGGCGCTGAAGAAGGCCTGGCCGGGCGGCGTCTTCGTGTTCATCGTCCCGCCGTCCATCGGGGAGCTCGAGCGGCGCCTCAGGGGCCGGGGCTCGGAGACCGAGGAGACGATCCGGCGCCGTTTCGACAACGCGCTTCGGGAAATTCGCGAAATCGTGTGGTATGATTACGTCATCGTGAACGACGATCTGGACGCGGCCATCGACCGCCTGCGGGCCGTGTACCTTGCCGAAACATGCAGGCGGGAGCGCATGATGGAGAAGATAAAACCGTTCTTTGAACGATCCGGAGGTGTGTAGGTATGGCACGTGTGACCGTTGAAGACGCGTTGAAGAACGCGAAAAACCGCTTTGCCCTCGTGATCCTGGCGGGCCAGCGGACGCGCCAGCTGCTCAAGGGCTCGCAGCCCCTGGTGGACGACCGGGACAACAAGCCCGTGGTCACGGCGCTCCGCGAGGTGGCGGCGGGCAAGGTGAGGTACGCCCATCCCGAGCTCCTGGACAAGGTCGAGGAGCAGGCACGGCAGATCGGCGACGACATGGGGTTTATCGGTGACGAGGATGACTCCGAGTGAAGACCCGCGTTCGCGCCTGATCTTCGCCCTCGACATGGGGGACGGCCTCGACGAGACCCTGCGGTGGGTCGAGATCCTGCGCGGGCACATCGGGGTCTACAAGATCGGCAAGGAGGCCTTCACCCGGTTCGGGCCCGAGATCGTCCGCCGCATCCAGGGCCTCGGGGGGAAGGTGTTTCTCGACCTCAAGTTCCACGACATCCCCAACACGGTGGCCAGGGCCGCCGAGGGGGCCGTCAGGCTCGGGGTCGCCATGTTCAACCTCCACGCCCTGGGCGGGCGGGAGATGATGGAGACGACCGTCCGGGCCGCGGAAAAAACGGCGCGGGAGGCGGGTGTCCCGATGCCGCTGATCCTGGCGGTCACCGTTCTCACCAGCCTCAACGACCGGGACCTCTCCGAGCTGGGCTTCCAGCAGACGACCCGGGCACTGGCGGCGCACCTGGCCGCGACGGCCCACCGGGCCGGCATGGGGGGCGTCGTTGCATCCCCCCAGGATATCCTTTCCATTCGGAAGGCCTGCGGGCCCGGCTTCGCCGTCGTGACGCCCGGCATCCGCCTGGGCGACGGCGGGGTGGAAAGCGACGATCAGAAGCGGATCGACACGCCCCGCGAGGCGATCCGCAACGGGGCCGATTACATCGTCGTGGGGCGGCCCATCCGGCTGGCGAAGGACCCCGTCGGGACGGCGGACCGGATCGTCGAGGAAATCGCCCGGGGACTTGAATTGAGGAATCCGGCTTAAGGCGTAAGGCAAAGGACTTAGGGCTTAAGAACAGGGAAGTACATTTTTTTCTTATTTATTGCCGTAAGCCTTTTGCCCTGAGCCATACGCCATTTTTTATATGCAGCTAATTTACGGCATCAATCCCGTTCTGGAGGCCCTCCGGAGCGAGGGCGGCGACATCCGCAGGATCATCCTCGCCGAGGGCCGGCGCGGGGGGGATGCGGCGAAAATACGGGAGCTGGCCGCCGCCCGGGGCATCGCGGTGGAAACCCTCCGGCGGGAAGAACTCGATCGCCGGGCGGGAACCGCCGCGCACCAGGGGGTGCTGTGCCTCTGCGGGGACTTTGCCTACGCGAGCCTCGAGGACATTGCCGCAAACCGCCACCCCGCCTTTCCCGGAAGTCTGGTCCTGCTGCTCGACGGCATCGAGGATCCCCGGAACCTCGGCTCCCTGATCCGGACGGCCCACTGCTTCGGCGCCAACGGGGTGGTCATCCCCCGGGACCGGGCCGCCGGCATCACGCCCGCCGTCATCAAGACCTCGGCCGGGGCCGCAGGCCACATCCCCGTGGCCCGGGTCGTCAACCTCATCCAGGCCCTCGACTTTCTCAAGGAGAAGGGGTTCTGGGTCTACGGTGCCGATGCCGGGGCGGAGGCCGAACTCGGGTCGACCCGTTTCGAAGGCGACATCGGCCTCGTCATGGGAAGCGAGGGCAAGGGAATCCGGCCGCTCGTCCGAAAGCACTGCGACGTCCTGCTTTCCATCCCGCTGTACGGGCGTGTCGACTCTCTGAACGTGTCCGTCGCAGCCGGAATCCTCCTTCATGAAATCCGCCGCCAATCCGCTCCCCGTTGAGGGGGGACAAGTCATTGTTCAATGGAGAACTTGAGAAGCTGGGAAGTTGAGAAGTCTGGTTAAGCCGCCATCTATTCGAGCTCGGACGGATTCTCCAAACTTCCTAACTTCATAGCTTCCTAACTTCCCTCTTTTCAGCGGCCTGCCCCTCTCCGATCCATGGCACCGATTTTGCTACACTTTGCAGCACATCCCCTTGCTTTCGTTGCGATCGGTACATCGGGATAAAGAAATCCGCAAGGATGCCGATCCTATGAAAAGGTGAGTCTGTGCGCCTCGGTCCTTTCCCGAGGTGCCGACCGAAATCGGATATCCTGGATATCCTTGTGGAAACGCGGATCAAGCGAGGAGAAGGAACATGGCAGTTTATGTCTGGGTAGCCCAGGGTAGGGCCGGCGAGATGAAGAAGGGCGAGACGGAAGCCGTCAACGAGGCAGCCGTGCGCACGCAGCTCCGCAGGCAGGGTCTCAAGCCGACGCGGGTGAAGGAGAAGCCGAAGGACCTTCTGGAGATGCTGCCCCTGCGGGGATCCGTCAAGGGCAAGGACGTCGTGGTCTTCTCCCGCCAGTTCTCCACGATGATCAGCGCGGGCCTGCCCCTCATCCAGTGCCTGGACATCCTGGCCAGCCAGGAGCAGAACAAGTCCTTCGCCAAGATCATCCGGAACATCAAGGAGGACATCGAGGGCGGTTCCACCCTCACCGATGCCCTGAAGAAATACCCCAAGGTCTTCGACGATCTGTTCATCAACATGATCGCCGCGGGCGAGGCCGGCGGTATCCTGGACACGATCCTCAACCGCCTGGCCACCTACCTGGAAAAGGCCATGAAGCTCAAGCGGAAGGTCAAGGGGGCCATGACGTACCCGGCCGTCGTCCTTTTCGTTTCCTGTGCCGTCATCACCCTGCTGCTCGTCAAGGTCGTTCCCGTCTTCCAGAGCATCTTCGCGGGGATGGGCCGGGAGCTGCCGCTCCTGACGCAGTCCCTCATCGACCTGAGCAACTTCATCACGAACAACTCCCTCTACATCGTCGGTGCCCTCGTGGTGGTGCTCGTGGCCCTGGTGAAATTCTACCAGACCGACAGAGGGCGCACCCTGTTCGACCGGATGATCCTGAAGCCCCCCGTGATCGGGCCGCTCATGAGGAAAGTGGCCATCGCCAAGTTCACCCGGACGCTCTCCACCATGATCTCCAGCGGCGTGCCCATCCTCGACGGGCTCGAAATCGTAAGCCGCACGGCCGGCAACAAGATCGTCGAGCGCGCCCTCATGGAGACCCGGAAGAACATCAGCGAGGGAAAGACGATCGCCGAGCCCCTGGCGGCCACGTCCGTCTTCCCGCCCATGGTCGTCCAGATGATCGCCGTGGGCGAGGCGACGGGTTCTCTCGACTCCATGCTCACCAAGATCGCCGATTTCTACGACGACGAGGTGGAGACGGCCGTGAACGCCATGACATCCATGCTCGAGCCCATGCTCATGGTCTTCCTCGGCGGCGTCGTCGGCGGGATGATCGTGGCGATGTATCTGCCGATATTCCAGATCGGCTCCATAGTCGGCTAGGCAGGCCGGATCACAAACGCCCGTCTGCGGCGTTACCTCATCCCTCGTCCCTGCGGCGTTCGGACAAAGTCCGCCTCAGTCCTCGGGATCTCGGCTGCTTTGCATCCCGGCATTTCTGACCGGCCTGGAAGAAGAACCCGGCGAGCGAAAGAAAAGCCCCGGACTCCGGAAGGAGCCGGGGCTTTTTCCGTGGGCAAAAAAATGGTCGGGATGGCGCGATTCGAACGCGCGACTCCTGCGTCCCGAACGCAGTGCCCTACCAGGCTGGGCCACATCCCGACGCCGCAAAGATATATAATTTGTCTTTAAAAGTCCATTGTTTTTTGCTACTAGACCCTCCGAGTGACCGGAGGAATGGCTTGCAGATATGCGCTTCGATGATTACACTGAAATCGGGGCCCGATCGCTGCCCGGTACAACCCTGCAAGAGGGAGAGTGTCGTGATCATCTACGATCTCCGATGCGAGAAGAAACACAAATTCGAGGGATGGTTCAAGGACCTGGCCGCCTTCGAGGAGCAGAGGACCGGCAGACTCATCACCTGTCCGATCTGCGGCAGCTCGGCCGTGGAGATGGTGCCTTCCTCGATCGCCGTCATGGGCAGGAGCCGCGAACTCAAGGAGCGAAAGGCAAGCCTCTCCGACCTCTCTCCGATGAAGATGCTGGAGATGGTCAACGACTTCGTAACGAAACATTTCGACGACGTGGGTGATCGGTTCGCCGAGGTGGCCCTGAAGATCCACCGCGGGGAGGAAGAAAAGCGGAACATCCGGGGGATCACGACCGAGAAAGAGGAACAGGCGCTGCGCGAAGAGGGCGTGGAGTTCATGAAGATTCCCGTGCCCAAGTTCGACAGCTAGCGCCTCTTGCAGGGAAGAGGGTAAGAGGGTAAGAGGGTAAGAAGGTAAGACCTGGAAGGACACGGGCGGTTTTTCCGATCTTCTCACCTTCTCAACTTCTTACCTTCGCTTTTTTAGAGGGGGGACATGAAGGGGACGTTCGAGGGGATTCTGAAGACCATCGGCAACACGCCGCTCGTGGAGATCCGCAAGCTCAACCCGAACCCCGGCGTCAGGATCTTCGCGAAGCTCGAGAGCTTCAACCCGGGGGGATCCGTCAAGGACCGGCCGGCCCTATACATGATCGAGCGGGCCGAGGAGCGAGGCGAACTCACCCGTGACAAGGTCATCCTGGAGGCGACCAGCGGCAACACGGGGATCGGCCTGGCCATGGTGGCCGCCGCGAAGGGGTACCGCCTGTGCCTCACCCTGTCCGAGTCGGCCAGCGAGGAGCGCAAGAAGATCCTCAAGGCCCTCGGCGCCGAGCTCCGCATCACCCCCGCCGCACTCGGCACAGACGGGGCCATCGAGGAAGCCTACACCCTCATGCGCGAAAACCCGGGCCGGTACTTTCTCGTCGACCAGTTCAACAACGAGGACAACATCGCCGCCCACTATCACGGCACCGCCGTCGAGATCTGGGAGCAGACCGCCGGGAAGATCACCATGCTCGTGGCGACCCTCGGCACCTCCGGGACGGCCATGGGCTGCGCCAAGCGGCTCAAGGAGTACAACCCGGCGATCCGGATCGTCGGCGTCGAACCGTACATGGGGCACAAGATCCAGGGCCTCAAGAACATGAAGGAGTCCTACCGTCCGGGGATCTTCGACAGGAGCCGCCTCGACGAGAAGGTCAACATCCTCGACGAGGACGCCTACGAGATGGCCCGCAGGCTGCTGCGCGAGGAGGGCATCTTCGCCGGGATGAGCTGCGGCGCGGCCATGCATGTCGCCGTCGAGAAGGCGAAAGAGCTTCAGGAAGGCTTGATCGTCGTCATCCTGCCCGACAGCGCCGAGCGCTACCTGTCGACGGAGCTCTTCGCCGATAAGGAGAAATCGACGCTTCGCGTCTACAACGTCCGCACCCGGCAGAAGGAATTCTTCCAGCCCCTTCGCGCCGACGAGATCCGGATGGCATCCACGGGCCCCTCGATCCACCTCGTCCCCCATCTCGGCAGCTACCGGCGCTTCGTCGTCGCCGACCTGATCGTCCGGACCCTGCGGATGAAGGGATACAAGGTCCGGCACGCGATCAACATCGTGGACCTGACGGACAAGACCATCGCCGAAGCGGAGCGGGCGGGCCTCGATCACGGAGAGTTCACGAAGAGGGCCCTGGGCGAGTTCCTCCGGGAGACGGCGACGCTTCGGATCAGCGAGGACGTCGCCTACCCGAGCGCGCTGGAAAACGTGGAATCGATGCTGGGCATCGTCGAAAAGCTCGTCGAGAAGGGCTATGCCTACGAGAAGCTCCGATCCGTCTACTTCGACATCTCGAAGTTCGAGGACTACGGGAAGCTCTCCAACGTGGACCTGGCGAAGGTGAAGTCCGGCAAGACCGTGGAAGACGACGAGTACGAAAAGGACAGCCCCGTGGACTTCACGCTTCTGAAGCGCTCCACGCTGGCGGAACTCAAGAGAGGGATCTACTACAAGACCCGCTGGGGCAACGTGCGCCCGAGCTGGCACCTGGCCTGCGCGGCCCTGTCCATGAAGATGCTGGGCGATACCTTCGACATCCACGCGAGCGGCTCCGACATCGTGTTCCCGCACTGCGAGAACGTCCTGGCCATCGGCAAGGCCCTCACGGGCAAGCCCCCCGCCAACTACTGGATCAACGCGGATCTCGTGATGGTCGAGGGGAAGAAGATGTCGCGGTCGCTCGGCAACATCCTCACGGTGGCGGACCTGGAGAAGCAGGGGTACCGGGGGAGCGAGATCCGGTACTTCCTGCTCTCCTCGCACTACCGCAAACCGCTGAACTTCTCGCCCGGCGCCATGGAGACGGCGAAGAACACCGTCGAGAAGCTCAATGAGTTCGTCCAGCGGCTCATTCACTTCACGCCGGGCGCGGGGTGCCCCGACACGGACCAGTTTGTTTATGACCTGAGACACGGGTTCGCCGAGGCGATGGACGACGACCTGAACATCTCGGCGGCGCTGGCCGTCCTGTTCGGGTTCGTCAAGCGGGTGAGCGCCCCCCTGGCGCGCAACGCCTTCACCGAAAGGGAACGCGACAAGGTCCTCGACGCCCTCCGGTCGATCGACTCGGTGCTCGCCGTCATGGACTTCGAGGAGGAGCGGCTCGGCGACGAGGCGCAGCGCCTGCTCGATTTGCGCAACGAGTACCGGCGGGGGAAAAAGTGGAAAGAGGCCGACGAGATCCGTGACCGGTTGCTCGCGATGGGGGTGGAGATCAAGGACACGCCCGCGGGGACGACGTGGAAGAAGAGGTGAGGCGGGTGACCGAGTGCGCTTCGAGCCGAAGATCATGAATTTTCCTTCCGAGGTCATGGACGCGAAGAGCGGAAGAGCAGAAGTGAGCAAGAGCGGACGGGAGAAAAATCCCCCCCATGCCGAACTTCCGCTCTTCTTCGCTTCCTGACTTCGCGGGCATAAAAGGTGGAGTCATGGTCAGGCGTCGACAAAGGATCATTGGGTAAGCGGGAAGGAGCCGGGTTCGTGCCCGGCTTTTTTGTTGTATGTCGGATTGCATTTCTTTACAATGATACGAGTAAAAACGGGAAAGGCGATACGGCACGTCATTCCCTGGCAAAGGAGGGCCGCAACCATGGCAGGAGAGGAGAAGAAGCAGGGCGCCGATGCGTGGGACGCCACGCAGTGGCACGTCGTGGAGAAGGGGGAGACGCTGTCGAAGATATCCAGGAAGTACTACGGCGACCCCAACCTGTACATGAAGATCTTCGAGGCCAACAAGGACGTTCTCAAGAACCCCGATTTGATCAAAATCGGCCAGAAACTGCGCATTCCCTGAAAAAAGGAGGAACGGAGATGAAGTCGAAGAAATTCTGGGTGCCCGTGTTGCTCGTTGTATTCGCCCTGGGTGCCGCTGCCTGCGGATCGGCCAAGAAGGAAGCCGCGACGACGGCGATCAAGGCGGCCGAGGATTCCTGGAACGCCGTCAAGGCGGAAGTGGTGAAGTACATCCCCGATCAGGCCAAAGGCGTGGACGACGGGATCAAAGCAGCGAAGGAGAACTTCGACAAGGGAAACTTCGACGCGGCCCTCGAGACGGCGAAAGTCATCCCCGACAGGGTCAAAGCCCTGGTCGCCGCGGCAGCGGCGAAAAAGGCCGAGATGGCGAAGGCCTGGGAGGAGATGAGCGGCGGGCTGCCCAAGATGCTCGACGCGATCAAGAGCCGGCTTGATATCCTCTCGCAGAGCAGGAAGCTGCCCGCGGGCCTCGACAAGGAAAAGCTGGAAGGGGCCAAGGGAGGCTACGAGACGGCGGCCAAGATGTGGGAAGAAGCAAAGGCGGCCTTCGCGGGCGGCAACGCGACGGACGCGCTGGCCAAGGGGAAAACGGTCAAAGAGAAGGCCGTGGAGGTGATGACGGCCCTCGGCATGCAGGTGCCGGCGGCGGCAGCCCCCGCTCCGAAGGGCTGAGACAGACAGGATCAGGGACGTTGTTTACTAATTAGACAAACGGCAGGGTCGCCCGACCGGCTTTGAGTTTGTCTAATTAGTAAACAACGTCCCTTTTCTTATCGGCTCCGGGTCACGCCGGCGCGGTCGCAGTACCTGAAAACGGGGCAGCGGCTGCAGAGGGGCGAAACGGGCTTGCAGATGTTCTGCCCGTGCATGACGAGGAGCGTGTTGATGGCGATCCAGTGCCTCTTCGGGAGCTTCGCCCGCAGGGCCCGTTCCGTTTCGTGGGGCGTCTTCGTCTTCACGTAGCCCCAGCGGTTCGTGATCCGGTGAACGTGGGTGTCCACGCAGATCCCCGCCCTGTTGTGGGCCAGCGTGACGACGAGGTTGGCCGTTTTTCGACCCACGCCGGGAAGCGTCAGCAGCTCCTCGATCGTGTCGGGCACCCGGGATCCGAACCGTTCCACGAGTTCCCTTGCCGCCCTGCGGATGGCCTTCGCCTTCGTGCGGTAGAAGCCCGCGGGGAAGATGGCCTTCTCGATCTCTTCTTCCGGCAGGCGCTGCATCGTCTCCGGCGAGTCGGCCAGCGCGAAGAGGCGCTCCGAGGCGGGGCCCGTCACCTCGTCCTTCGTGCGTGCGCTGATGATGGTGGAGATCAGGATCCTGAAGGGGTCGACGACGTCCTCTTCGGCCATGGCCGACACCGGCGGCAGGCCGAACTGCGCCATCTCGGCCTCGAGAAGACGCATGACGGCGTGGATGTTGTTGTCTTTCATAGGCACCGGGCATTAGGCACCAGGCATCAGGGACAAAAAAGGGCACCAGGCATTCGTCTTTCCTGAAGCCTGATGCCCGATGCCTGAAGCCTGTATTTAATTGTAGCCTTCCTCGTGGGCCAGCATGTCCAGGTGCAGTGTCGCCACGTCCTCCACGTCCAGGATGGCCTCCTCGCCGGCATTGCGGAAATCCAGGGTCTTGATATAGCGCTTGCAGACATCGCAGACGTCGACGCGGTAGCGCTCGTCGCCCTCGACGGTGAAGTAGGACAGCGACTGCTGCTCCTCGTTGCCGCAGAAGGGGCACTTCACGCGGCGGAACCGCCACTCGAAGCCGCACTGGCTGCAGAACAGGTGCCGCCTTCCCTCCTTGTCGACGAGGTGACCGATCTTGGGCATCCGCCCGCAGACGGGGCAGTAACCGTCATTCCACCCCATCTTCGTGATCCTCCCGCCGTAGAGGTCGGTGACGAACTCGAGGGACGGCCGCAGGCTCTCCTCGACGAAGAACTTGAGCAGGTCGATCGTGTCGTCGTCCGTCTGCCCCGCCCCGGATTCCTCGCCCGCGGAGGTGAAGGAGTCGTAGACCATCGCCTCGTAGTTGAGCTTTCCCGCCTCGAGGTCCTTCAGGATCTGCTCCGTCTCGACGGGGTTGCGCTTCTTGCCGATCTCGAGCAGAGCGAGGAAAAACTTCTTCGGCTCGTCGAGGTCGAGCTTTGCCGAAGAGAAATCAACCAGGGGCAGCCCGCCCTGGAGCTTGGCTTCGATGTGGGCCTCGTCGACGGGGAAGATGCTCTTCGTGATCTTCTTCCGGTGTTCCTCGCGCAGGATGAGGATCTCGCCAAGGATGTCCAGCAGTTCTCCGTACTGGGGGTTGGCGGTCTTGTGGCGCTCGATGACCTGAAGCGTTTCCTGCAATCCCTTCGCCATTCTCGTNATCCACCTCCTGAAAACGGGCTTGAGGCTCAGGGCTCGAGGGGTGGANCCCCATCCCTCCGCAAGCCGTCNGCCATGGGCCGATNGGATTCGGCGCCGGTCTGANGAAAAAGCGAGTGNCGCCCTTTCATGACNCATCCCGGCCGGCCCCTGCAAATCCGCGTGCTCTATATCGTCTTTCCGANGCGGACGCAAGGGAATCTTTTCTAGAGGGAGCGAACNAGAAACCCCTTGAGATACAGGGACATGGGAACATTCAGGACCTGGGGGTGATCCCGGTCCTGNAAGAGGTGCTCCAGGACCTCGAGACGGCACCCCCTGTCCGCGGCGGCCTCNAGAAGCGCCAGCCNCAGGTCCTCCTGCGAGACGTGATGGGAGCAGGAGAAGACGGCCAGCAGGCCTTCGGGCTTCAGGACCCGCAGGCTCTGCGCGATGAGGTGCCGCATCCCCTTGCGGGCCCCCGCCGTGTTCCGCTTCGCCCTGGCAAAGGCAGGGGGGTCCAGGATGACCAGGTCGTAGCGGTCCTTCAAGCCCGGGGCCTCCGCCAGGAAGTCGAAGGCATCGGCCCGCACCGCGTCCCCCGTGACCCCGTTGAGGGCCATGTTTTCCCGGGCCAGCGCCAGGGCTTCCCGCGAGACATCGACGAGCCGCACCCGCGCCGCCCCGCGAAGCGCCGCATGGATGCCGAAGGCCCCCGTGTGGGCGAAGACGTCGAGGACGGAGAAGCCGGTCTGCACATGCGAGGACGTGATCCGTCGGTTCCTGCGCTGGTCGAGGAAAAACCCCGTCTTCTGCCCCTCGCGCAGGTTGACGAAAAACCGCGCGCCCCTCTCCTCGATCTCGACCCGTCCGGGGACGTCCCCGTGAAGGACGCGATCCTCTGTGGCGAGCCCCTCGCGGCGGCGGGAGGCCGCGTCGGACTTCTCGTAGATCCCCTTCGGGCGGCGCAACTCCAGAAGCTCGGGCAGCAGAAGACCTTTCATGCGCTCCATTCCCAGCGTGTTGATCTGGACGACGAGGCATCCCGCGTAGTCGTCGATGACGAGTCCCGGCAGATCGTCGGCCTCCGCGTGGACCAGGCGGCAGGCGTTGGTCGTCCCCGCGAGGAACTCCCGTCTCCGGAAGGCCGCCAGCAGGCGCTCGCGGAAGAAGTCCCTGTTGATCTCGGTCCGGGAAAAGGATAGAATGCGCACGCTGATTTCGCTGGCGGGATTCAGGTAGCCCATACCCAGGAATTCCCCGCCGGGGGCGTGGACGGCGACGAGATCCCCCGGGTCGCCGGCGGCCTGCCGGATGTCCGTGCGGTACACCCAG
>JGI11944J13513_1002419_pt1 | contig 13060 bp, 10 predicted proteins | sample TerdegcoTASludge_FD_13513 | JGI IMG/M metagenome (IMG submission 13513) | reverse complement strand
TGGATCGCCGACTATCGGAAGCTCGTTTCTGAAGAAGAGAGGTCGCGTACACACTATGGTGAGCTATACGAGCCGTTTCTGAAATTTTCGCGAGTGAACGCACAGGAAGCGTTGCTCAAGAAGGCAGGGATAGCATTACATGTGCTGAACTGGCTTTATGAAGATCCTCTGAGCAATGTGATGGGATTCTCCACCAACGATTGGGCAAACCTCATTTCCGAGTCGCCATTGCGTCTTCAGTTCGGTGAACTGCCGATAGCTCCTGGTAGCGCAAAAGCTTTCAAAGATCGTGTAAGTGCCGAGATCAAGGCATTCAAGGAGCGCTGGTCATGGATCATTGATCCCTTGGAAGTGGCTGTCGCACTTGAGGTCATCGTCCGTCCGAATCCGAACACTCCCTCCGCCGTCCTGCATGACCTCGATAACATCGTGCGCGATTACCTAATCCCAGGCATCGTACCGGGATTTGGCACCGTCTCAGACCCGTTATGGCTGGTCGATTGGGATTCGATAAAAGATGCTGGTTCAGATCCAAGTGATAGGGCCTGGTCTTTGTTCAGATCTGCCTCGCGCCCTCCTGCCAGCACGAAGGCAGGGGTCACTCGCTATGAGGTCTGGCGGCTGCCTGCAGTTGTCGGCCAACCGGGGATTCTGAGCGTTGCGTTGATTGCTGATAATGATGGCAGAGGGGATCTTCTTGACCAGATCCAGAAGCAAGTTGAGAAAAGTGTTAGCCGTGATGATGAACGAAGGTGGCCATACTGAAGCACACCTGGCTCTAGCAGGCCCCTATCCACGAATGATCCTTCGGTTCTGAAATGGAGTTGGATACCCAGCAACATTAGGCATTGGTGTTGGGTCTGCCAACAACCAAGTCGAAAACCAGATCAGGCCGTGGGCACTTGGGCGCTCCAACTGGTTGTTCGCCGGATCTCTACGCAGCGGCAAACGGGCGGCAGCAATCATGAGCTTGATCCAGTCAGCGCGCATGAATGGACACGATCCGTATGCGTATCTCAAAGATGTGCTGACGCGCCTGCCGGCGCAGCGTGCAAGTGAGATTGACCAACTGCTGCCGTATCAGTGGATGCGTGCCTGATGTGCGCAAGGTAAATTCCCTTTCATTTTCGGCAGGCCGTGTACGTTCAAGATGATTTAGAAGAAAGGATACTTATGGATATGGATAATGCTTTAGAGATAGAACTGGGCGATGAGAAAGTCATCGGACATCGCGACGGATGTGGTCACGAAACTAGAACCTTTCGCGGGTTCGTTAATGACCAAGAAGGTGCATACGCAGTTTACCTATGCACCTACACAGCGTCTCATCCCGAGTTCGGCGCTGACATGGCCGTAAGCATAGGAGGCTGGGGGACGGGCAATGATCCATCTCTCAAACAATGCGTTGCACTGGAGTGGCGTCAGAGTGAAACCGGGCCAGGCTGTCGGGTAATAGATGCTTCTAACTCCCGGTGGGGCGGTATTAACTTCCTTGGAAGTATGCTGAGTAGGGAGCAAGCCATTAACTCCTCTAAGGCGTTAGAGGCGTTTGCAATTACCGATGTGGTTTGGCAGAGAGACCAGCGTTTGGCGGCAGCGCTGGCCTAGGGCGGGGCGAAAAGGTTTGATTTGGCTATACATCGTCGCGCTGAAAGCTCTACTCCAGCAGAGCTAGACACGTCTTCGCAAACGCTCGGCGAGCGTGTTGACCAGACTATTAGTAGCAATCCGGGGGGGCGAGGTATGTTATGCAACCGCCTTCACAAGAGTTGAAAGTCTTTTTCAGAGCGTCCTTAGGTCAAATAGAACGCAAGTACGCGCTCATACATTGCTGAGTCCTGAGTGATCAGTAAAAGGCTAGGACAGGCGCCAAGCAGAGCGTGCGTTGGTTGCAAATCTTCAATTTGTGACCAGAACTCGTAGACCTTATCGCTCTCTCCGAAAGGTTCAAATGCAATAGCGCTACTAAATTTGGCTAACCTCGCCCTATCAGGTAAGCGCTCAAAGACATACCACTCATCAAAGCCCGGCGTGGGCAACTGACCGACATCCGTAATCATAGGACTGATAGCCAAGTCACCTACTCGTTGCCACCCGCAAGCGATCTCAGCAGCGCTAAGGTCATAGCGCCCGCTATCCGACCACGCGATTGCCACATAACGGCCCAGTACGAGCTGAGGAAGCTGGTGAATGACGTCGCCCAGGTTAACGTCGCATCCATTGTTCCAGTCGAGAGTGCTGTAGCCGGCGCGCGCCCCCGTGTGCAGTTCGGCTGTCATATATAATCCTTTAAGTATCAGCGATGGAGTAGGTGCGACGGCCTGTCGTTTGGCATGATATATGGTCTTTAGCGATCCCCACACCGTAAGCTTACGGGGAAAACTCTTGCACAGGTCAGCACGGCATCCATTGAAAGGGCAAGGTGACTTCGCCAGACGCTTACTCAGCAGGACTCTCCTGAGCAGGCGCGTCGGTATGTCTGCTGCTGTATTGGAGCAGAATACTAAGCTTTTCCCCACGCACACGATCAGGCGAGCTGAAGTCCTTCTCCTGGTAGTCTGATGGGCCAAATACTCGAAAATGCTCATCAGGTAGAAGTAAGGGCGCGTAGATAAAATCCTTACGTTGACCACACTCTTCAGGCAGCGGGATCACAAGCTGGTACTGGAAATTCCCATACTGGAATATGAACTGGTACCGGTATGCCGAGTCTTTGAACGCCTCCTTCATCTTGGCAACGATGCACGTGATCTTGTTCGGATTGACGCCTCCGCTAATCCCCCACTCGATGACCGGCACCGAGCCACTCAAGCCAGGCCTATGATCCTTCCTCAGAAGCCAGGGCTTCAGGTAATTGAATTGGCAATGGTCATCATCTGGCATCATGGCCAATGCCATTTTGATGAGCATCTTGTGAATGGCGGTCGGGTAGTACGGTTGACGCATCAAGGGGAGGCGGAGTTGATTTTTACCTTCGACCTCAAGGGCATCAATCCCACCTTCACCGCCGACACAGATGACCAGAGTGGATTGGTCGACAGCCGAAACCTCCAGGTCTGAGGCTTTGTACTTGGGAATACCATTGCGCCCTCGGGTTCGCTGAAGTGGCCGATGAGGATGGGTATAGGCTGCAAAGCTGTTTTCCAGATGATCCCCAAAATGGTGATTGCACTGATCGCACTCCAACTCATCGATAATGGTCTTGTTCCCCAGAAAAATGGGAATGGCATGCGACTCTTCACGGAAGGTAGTCGTGCTCTCATCTTTCCCGCAATAACGACAAATCTTCGGCTGCTTGTATCCGAGCTTGTGTTTCTGCTGGGAGGGAGAAAATACGGTAAATACATGGAGAACGTAGCGCTCGGTCAACGCGCCCCAGCGTTTTCCGTTGTACTCAATGAATTTTTCGATCACGCCACATGGCTCCACTGAAATGTGAGCAGTACCCTGCTGGGAGTCTTTCTCTTGAGGGTTGGCCGCACCTTAGGCGCACCGTCTGACGAGCTTGATGATACCGCCCTGCGGGCATCAGCAAGAGTCACGTCTGCGGCGAGGAAGAAGAAATTCAAGTATCTGGAGGTAATTATCTAATTTTGGGTGCTGCCTTCCAAGCTTTTCCACTGTGGACTGTCTCCAACAGTCCTTGCGTTGGTGCACATTGGGGCACAAGACCGCAGGATTTTCTAGAGCCAGGCTGATTTCTGCAATGAAACCCAGGCAGATTTGATGGCTGTATCCCCCTCGGATCCCACTCATAGTGGCAAAAAGCCCAGGCCGAGCTAGCATTTACCAAAAATCTGCCGTCTCAGAGCATCGCCAATTGAGGGAACCGGATTATGAGAAACACTTCAATAGCTACGCTATGTGCGTCCATGTCACTGTTCTATGGCTGTGCTAGTTTACCCAATGCAAGAATTGGTTATCACGAAACTCATACTACGGTAAAGGTAACTGCAACCAGAACGGTGGCGTGTAACGATCAAGACGGGGTACAGATTGTCACGGACGTTAGTCCATCTGCTTCTAATGCAGCATCAAGTGATCCAAAAGATTACCATGAAATAAACCTAAAGGATTTGGAGGGAGTGTTTTCTGACGCAAGTGTTAAAATAGAACGCACCGACGACGGTCGATTAAAGGGCTGGAACTCCTCAACCAACGGCCGGGGTGAGGAAATAATAAAGTCAGTTTTAAGTTTGACTTCCGTGCTCAGTGGAGGAGGCATCAAGTCTGCTGCAGCCCCTCAAGACGCATGCAGCCTGATCGCGAGATTCGGGAAAAATGGAACCCTCAGTCTTACTTACTCTGCCATTCTTGATCTTAATAAAGATGGGCCACAAGACTTAGTGGCAGATCCAGCAAGTAATCCTTATACCGCCGCGTTAGCACGGTCTCTCCCAACCTTAGCATCCGTGATTGTATCTTCTTCCAAGGCGAATGCTCCAATTATAAATTTGGACAAATCAGGTGAGATTCCTGTATTGCATGCCCGTCAGCCCGGGCAATTAAAATTCAAGGTAATAGATCCAGAAAGTGATCAAAACACCACATATTGGTCAGGCTCGGTATTGGTAGCTCAACTTGGTACACCATATGAAATTCCAATTCCAACCCCAAAAGCGTTCGGCAAGCTGACGTTAACGGCATCATTCAGTGAATCAGGCGCACTTAGTTCTCTTGAATACATTGATACGAATGGCTCAGCTTCACTTGTAAACTCGCTGTCGGCACTCGCAAAGTCAACCGCAAGTGATACAACGGCTGAGAATGTCACGCAGGCAAAAAACCAGGCTGATTTAATTCTACAGCAGCAAAGGCTGGTGCTGTGCAAGGCTTCTCCATCCAATTGTAAGTGAATGCCATAAGGCTCAGGAGGTGCTCAGCAATCAGCTTTCTGTAGCGCCCCCGGCCGAACATGCGTAACACATTCACTTCAACCCGTGGCCTTCGACACGTTGAACTTCTGAATAAACTTCACTTGGTCGTAGGTACGTATCGGTGGAGCAGCCAAGGAGCAAGTGATGCGTCAAGTGGTGTGTACCGATTGCCTTACCGAAAACTTCCTGCAGCATTACGCTTCCGGCAACGATGTCAGCGAGTGTGACTACTGCGACCGAGAGCTCCCTGTTATGGACATAGAAGAGCTGGTGAAACTCTGCGAGACAGCGATCAATGTGTCGTTCCGGGCTATCCAGCAACCTGGCTCTGTGATTCATCACGGTTACCCACCGATCGGTGAAAGTCTGTACGACGTCTTGGATCGCATGTTGGGTTCAGATGAGACACTTCTTTCTGACATCCATGAGCGCTTGCTCGACTCTTGGAGTTGTCCAGATGATGACGATCCTTGTTTCGAAGAGGAAACAGAGGCTTCGTCCGAGTTGACTATCGGTTGGCGGAAAATGGAGCACAGCTTGAAGTTTGAATCGCGGCTGGCAAATCCCTTGGTGGGGTCAATCCTGACAATGGTCTTCGACGGCATAGAAGATCTGCGCTCGATGGACGACCGGTCAGCCATTGTGATCGCAGGCCAAGGTTATCCAATCTCGTCATTCCAACGGGGTAGGGTGTTTCAGGATGAGCAGAGCATGGAGGAAGCGCTGACTCACCCTGAAAAGCATCTCGGCCCGGTACCAGGAGGCAAGGGATCTCCTGGCCGAATGAACGCCAAGGGAATTTCGGTTTTTTACGGCGCAACAGATGACCACACGGCAATTGCGGAGGTGCGCCCTCCGGTTGGCAGCATGGTAGTTACCGCGCGGTTCGACGTAATCCGGCCTCTGAGGCTTCTCAACCTGAACGACCTGGCTTTAATGCGTCCGCATCGGGGGTTAAGCTACTTCAATCCAATTCGCAGGAGCCTCACCGAACGCTGCGCGTTTCTGAAAGACTTACAGCGCCAGCTGACGATGCCAGTTATGCCGGACTCGGCGGAAAGCGGGTATCTGATCACGCAAGCTATTGCCGATTTCCTAGCAACTCATGAAAAGCTGAATCTCGACGGTATCTTATTTCCCTCTGTGCAGGTGCAACAGGATACGACACCGGGGCAAAACGTCATTCTTTTCCACAAGGCCAGTGGGGTAGAAAGGCTCGAGGACACACAAAAGGCTGAGTATGTGAGTCTCTGGGAGCCGGATGAAGATAGGTTGGTGTATTACCCAGAGTTCTGGGAAGCGGAACCTAAATACTCAGATCAATCCTCCCGGTATGTCCCTCTGGTACCTCCGCCGGAGCCAAGCCTGCGTCTAGCTCGAGACGGCATTGTGATTCACAAAATCCAGGGAGTCCGCTTCAGCACCGAGATCGACCAAGTCCACTATGTTCCTTGGTCGAAGGACAGGAGATACCATGGGTTTCGATAGCGTGGCTGGTTCATAACGAGAGCTCGGATCTTATAAGGGTTCTCGAAACCCATCGGAGTTTGGCTGGCTATTACCAGCCGTACCGTTCATCGGCGATACCTATATATTGGGTTAGGCACATATTGAAAGTACTACATATTGGGCTAGATTGTGTTTGAGAGCCTATATCTGGTGTTGCTATGAACGAAGCCCTTATCGAGAAAGCAGCGACCGATCTGCTAATGCAGATTTACCGTGATCGCCGGTACCTGTGGCCAGATCAAGATATTCCGCCGATGATTATGCGCAGCCCCAGGATCGCTGCCATGGTCTGCGGCTACGACTATCATGAGCATCCTACCCTGGGAGACACCCAGTTCAACCGGCACAACACCGGTACTCGTATCGCGGGCCTGATTGACCGTCAATCGAACAAGATCGCCGTCGCCACTGAGTTTGGTGACAAAGTCCAGCTCTTCACCGGCGCGCATGAGATCGGCCATCTTGTGCTCCACGAAGACACTGTCATGCACCGCGACCGCGCTTTTGACGGCAGTCATCTGCAAACACCACGTGCACCTGCAGAGAGACAAGCCGATCGCTTCGCCGCCTGCTTCCTCATGCCTCAAAAGCTGGTGAGGGAACGGTTCGAGTTCATGTTCTGTTGCAAGGGGCAATTGCGCTTCAGTGACGTGATTGCCTATCACCTCGACCCCAACAATCCGGATCGGCTTCTCTACTCCCCGAAAGAGTCGGGAGAACGTGAGCTGGCGCTGGCGCGATGCACCCGATTTAACAACCAGCACCTAGTGTCACTGGCCCAGCAATTCGGTGTCTCGGACTCGGCGATGGCCATCCGGCTCAAGGAGCTGGAGTTGGTGCGGTGGCCTTAGAGCGGGCAGGGCGTTCTGGCTATACCTGGAGCGCGCAGTCGGCGGGAGTTGTTGGATCGCCCAGAGAGGCACACTGTTCTGGGTAAATAAAAAGGGGCCTTCACGAGGCCCCTAATCTTTGCTTCTGAAGGGTTACTTAGCTAACCAGCTCTCGACTTCGTCGGCACCATGCTGGCTTTTCCACTCTTTCAAGGTCTTGTGGTTACCACCCTTGGTCTCGACGCGCTCGCCTGTATGTGGGTTCTTGTAGACCTTAAGCTGACGGGGCTTGCGGGTGGACTTTTCAGCCACAGCGGCTGGTGCACGTCGACTGACAGATTGTGGGTCAAGAATGGCTATGATATCGCGCAGGCTGTAGCCGTACTCCGAGAGCAGGCTACGGAGCTTTTGTTCAAATTCGATTTCGCGCTTCAGGCCATCATCGTTTTTGAGGGTCTCAAGTTCGGCAAGCTGAGCAGCCAGTTGTTGCTCCAACTTACGGAATTCGGCGAGTCTGGACATTTGATGCTCCTGTATATGGTGCGTCGAGTATAGGGGTGGGGCTACAGGCCATCAATGCGCAGGTTCAAGCCGATGCCTGAGGCCAAAGAGCAAAGATCAAAGAGCAAAGAGCAAAGAGCAAAGAGTCGAACATCATCCGAGTATGGCCATTGATGCGAGCTTGCGAAACCAAGGTAGTCTGCGAGTGAGAACTACAGCCTCCTAGATGCGAGGCGTGAGGCTTGTTCTTCCAGCTTCGAGATCTATGACCACTACATCAATCCGAGATCGCAACGCTTCCGGAAGGCACTCTATCAAGGCTAGCCGCATGGCCTCAGGCGTACGGGGGGTAGGGACGCCCGAGGGCGGAACCTGCAGTCTTTTTCCCGTGTTGGACGGTAGTTCCCCAAACCAGAACACCAGGTAAATCCCGCAGCCATGCGAACGCCAATCAATCAGATAGCGATCATGCAATTGGTGGGTTGCACCCTGCCAAACCTCGTCATGCCACTGGCACTTGATCTCAATTGGAATCTGAAAGTCACCGCAGGCGAACGCGAGATCCACTCGCTTGGATTTGGGCATGTCAGCTTCTGTGAGCTCCCTGATACCGAACTGCTCCAGCTCTCGGCTGATGAGCATGGCAAAGCGGTCTCTGCAGATGTTCTCAACGTAGGGCACACCGTTGTCGCCCCAGAACACGCTTACCCGATCCAGGTCATCACCCAACAATTTTTTCTGAATCACGGAAAGCTCATCGAGCACCAGTGCTCTGAGGTCTACCATGTTCGTCGGCGGCCCCTCACGGAGCAGCGCACTTAAGGCACCTGGCTGAAGGGGGGCGAAGTCTTCCTCTGCACGCTTCTGTCGCTGCTCGGCCGCCATATGTAGAAGATCCAGGGTGTAGCTGTCTTCCGGCTCTGCAATCAGCTCCTGCAGGGCTTCAATTGCCTCGATCGAAGTATCGTCTGCGAGCCGCTGGATCATTGATCGAACGAAACTGGCAGCCTCAAAAGGAGATTTGCTTCCGTCACTCACCCACGGCCTGTTCTGGCGCGGCCAGGATCCTCGAAAATTGGATACGATCCATTTGACTTGAGCGGTATCGAGTACACGCTTTTGCCCTCGGCGCTCTCCGGGTACAAGCCTGATGATGGGCCAAATGAAATCCGGATCGTCTTTGCCAATTACCGCAAGAGCCTCCCTGGATTCATTAAAGCTGACCAGAAAATCTACGGCCCGCCACATGAGCATCCGACTGACGGAGCTGAATTCAACGTCCGAGTAAAGCTTCGCGATCGCGCCCATTTCGTGCAGATGTTCTGGTGCGACCAAGAGATGGATCATCCTGTTCTCAACCGATTCTCCCATCACGAGTTGGTCGCTGAGCCAGGCGGCAGAAAGGAGAGCAGCGGTTGCATGCCACTGGGGTTGAGAGAAGATTGCATTCATTGCTGAGATTTGTGGTTTGCCAGCCTTGATGCAGGGCTCAAGGCAAAGCCAAGCGAAGTCATAACGACTCAGGGTGTCTCGCCTTGGCAAGTCATGGTTGCCAAATAACTCGTTTTCGAGAGCTTCGCACAGGGACGAAAGGTCGTTGGGAAGAAGCGTTATCTGATTGTGCAAGCAAGCAATCAAAGCGGATAGGAGAACGGGTGATTGGATGTCTGAGAAGCCTTCACCCGCGCGCAGCCTGGCCAGTAAGCCGGCAACCATAGGTAGAGAGTAGTTCCACATCTTCTCCTCAGCAGGACTGTGAGCCACATCATGGGGAGACGGCAGGTCATCGCGGTGTAGCACGGCTTCAAAGCCTACAATGGCATCGTCGGCAAACTCGGCACCAAGCCACGCCGTGAGGGCCTCAACTGAGTTAAGGTGCACGTCGTAAACGCCGTGGTGGCCCAGGTAGTAACTGGCCGCAAGGAGTATCTCCCGCAGATCGCCATTTCGCAGAGATGAACGGTGCTGAAGATAGTGGTCGCGATCGGCTTCATACTGAACGCGGAGCGCTTCTATTCGCTTCGCCTGCCTCAACTCTCTTTGAATCGCATGTTCGGATTTGCCTGGATTTTCCAGCGTGTAGACATAGGCCTCCAGCTCAGGGTCATCTCGTTGGAATTTTCGGCTGACAGCTCGAACATCAGGGTCAAACGTGCGATTTCTACACGCTATCAACATCAAATCACGCCATTGCGCCCGGGCTTTCTCATCCTGAGTGCTAAAGAGAGCCAGTCGCTCCAGAAAAAAGAGCAAGTCGGACTTGCGGCTTGCAAGCCCCAAAAGGCGATCCTCCAGATCACAATTCTGTGACCAGACGGAGCTGGCAGATTCCTGATCATGCAGCACATACTGCTGGACGGCATGCCTGAGATCGTCGGCATTGTCGAGATGGGCGTTGAGTGTTTTCCTCTCAGGTACATCATAAAGGTCAAGCCGGTGGATAGCGCCTAGCCAGTTCCAGAGAAGCGCGGCATCTTCTGGGCAGTCGGTGAGTACGTTTTCAGTGATGACGCGGCTGATAAGAAGCGCGATAAGACCGACCAAGTAGCTTGGTGGCTCAGTTTCACTAAAGTCGACCGGAACGCATTGCTCGGTGAGCAGGCTCAGCAGCTTTGGAATCCTACTGAGAGCCAGTTTTTGGCTAAAAGGTAGCCAGTAGACTCCGCCAGATGTCCTTGAGGATGCTCTAGGTAGCGAGCAGACATACAGCCCTGAGCATGCCAGGATATTCATGGCCAGAAGCTCATCGCTTACGTCAAAATCATTCGCCTCGATGACGAACAGCGCAAGCTCGAACGACACGTCAGTATACGACTGATGTAATCGATCAATCATGCTCTGCCGGCGTGCCCGGTCACAGGAAGGCAGCAGAGCCTGTACAGCATGCTTGCGCTCTGAAAAAGCATGTCGATCCGAAAACACCACACCGTCAAGAGCGTCTTCGAGCGACCTGGCCAACGGAGTGCCCGTGAGACCCTCGATCAGAAGGGCCCTTAAGTGAACATTGCTGTCCGGCGATGTAATGATCGTCTCGATTTTGCTTACCAAGTGATCATGCATCAGGCCACTGGCCTTATGACTGCCCCAATCCTGGGATCTAAAAAATGGATCTGTTTGCGACAGGGATGTAAGCGCGTCGAGCATGCTTTGAGCTTGCTCTGCAGTGAGGTTCGCCGTCTCGCCATACCGCAACACGCCATATGGATCGGCTGCAATCACCGCAGATGACATAGCTTGGCTGTGGTAAGACAACCACGCGTGCAGGCCTCGCAAACTCGCAGGCACACTGCCGCCGGTGCGAAACTGAGCGAGCACTCTCTTCTGTGCTTGAGTGGTTATTGCGACCTTTGACAGCCATCGAGCCCCGAGAAACTCTGCAACCACGCGGTGTATGGGCTTTGCCCGTTCCGGGCCAACAGTCTGGAACAGTTTTGAGGAAAAAACTGCTTGTGCGGCTTCCGCCTCGGGCAGCTCGCTGAGCTCTGCAAGCCTGACATCCCCTACTACGAGATGATTAGGGCCGGAGCGACTGATCGCGTCCCCGCTCGCGAGTAGCAATCCCGCGCAGAGAGCCCCAGCGGCCGAAAGCGCTTGTTCTTCAGAAAGAAGGCCAAGCGCGCCGTCAATACGGTGAGGGTCATGCTCAGGCCAGAGTAGAGTGCACACCCGTTCGAAGAGGCCCGCACGTGTAGCAGGGAGAGTCCTGTCAGCAACAGCGACTTTGCCAATGAGGCTAAGAGTCAGAGGATTATGGTAGAGCTCGGCAATCCCTTGATCCTCAAGGTGATCAAGGACATGATCCACATCGAGTTCTGGGTAGAGCTGGCGCATGAAAGCAAAGGCATCAAACCTCGTAAACGCTTCGATGGTTAGGATGCTGGGGGCTGAGCCATAAATTTGCGCTAGGTTCACAACATTGCGTGACTGCCATTCTCTCGACCTGCAGCAAAGGATGAAGTCGGGATGCCCGGCATCCTCAAGCTTCCCTAACACCATATCCACAGCATCGCTATCCCGCCGCGCCATGGCTTCGTCGAGCCCATCTATCAACAGAGGTTTACCAGGAAAATGAAAACGCCCCGGGTTGCCGCTGGCGATGAACCGTTGCGCGCTGATTGGCCGGACGTCTAAGCGCCGTCCTAATTCCTCAATCAGCTGGCTTTTACCCATGCCCGGTTCCCCCAATATGACCTTGGGGCCTGCAATGGCAAGGAGACCATCCTCATCAACGATGGCTAGACAGCCAGATGATTCGTTGTTTTCAAGACGCAGATGGCGAGAAAAATACCGCTCGATTGTCACGTTTGAACAGCTCCATGCTTGCCCGGCGGCGCTCGACGTCGGCGGATGCGTAGAGAGCATCATAACTTCCGTTTGACGGGAAATCAGCTTTGAACTCGAAGGGTAGGGGGAACTAAAGTTAGCCGCTATGCCGTTGCCTGCAACGCTGTCCAGGACAACCGGAGCGCGCAGCCCGGGAAGCCTGGAGGGCATTAAACGTTTCCGTGCGTAGAGGGCATCCAGGTGTACATAACAGCAGGTGCATGATCACAAACTTGAAGATCAGTCCTTGGTCGCAGGTATTCGCCAGAGCGGAACCAACTGGGATAGTTCCAGCCCCGAGATCTGAACCTATCCATGCGCGCGTCCGAAAGCCCTGAAGATTGGGATAGAATTGCGCCTATTTGGGTGTAGGAATCGTGTATGTTTTTGGAATGGACGCCATCTAGGTTAGGGCGCTTACTGACTAGATCAGCCAACTGGCGTCTCCTCGTCGAAAGCGATCGTCTTGTCGTGGCCGTCGGTGGGGAGCAATACCACATAGCACCAGAAACGCTCCCAAGCTTTGAAATCAAAAGCCGCATGCTCTGGTCGGAACTGGTGTGGCCTGCAAGCACCGGCGTGCGCTTTGGTGGACTCTCGAACCTACGCGCTCCAGCTCTGCACCGTGCACTGAACGATCTCCTCAAACGATCCCGCTGCCAACGCTTCGATTCCTACTACGCCAAGCTGTCCCGGTGGCTCGCAGAGGCTGACCATGCCTTAGCAACCGCTGATCAAAAGCACCGCTGGCTTACCTATGAAAACCAGCAAGCATTACTGGGTAGCAAACCAAGCCTGGAGTTGAGCGTAGCGGCGCTAAAAGAGCTACTTGACACCCCAGAGGTGAGGGCCCATCTGAATGATGGGTATGCCCAAGCTGAGCTCGATATCGAACGGTGGACGTCTGATTGGGCGAGTGGACTTGCCCCTATCAAGCCGGACACCAACTCCCCGTTAAATTGATGCTGCTGCCAAGCGCCTAAACTCTCTTGGTGACCGATATTTCAGCGCGCTGTGCGG
>JGI11944J13513_1002416_pt1 | contig 13081 bp, 11 predicted proteins | sample TerdegcoTASludge_FD_13513 | JGI IMG/M metagenome (IMG submission 13513) | reverse complement strand
GCTTTCTTTTCGATGAGTGCGTCATAATCATCGGTCTTTTTAAGATCCAGGTAATACTGGCGGTTATCGGGATTGGAGGAAATGAATTGTCCATTGACGGTCCTGTGGATTTCCTTGAGTACCGTCTCGACCAGCGTGAGCAAATCTGCTGTAGGATCGCCCCCCAACTCCTCAATGCCTGGCTGGAACAGGCACAAACCATCGCGCAATTCCTCGGGTGTGGGCCCAAGAGGGGCATAGATGTCACCCGTGGTGAGTCTATGGATCGACAAGCCATGGATTATGCGAAAGGCCATGGGTTTATAGGCGGGGCGGGTAAAGGCATTTTGAATACGTGATTCGAGCACCTGACTGCAGTCGATGACCGCTTTAATGTCCTGATTAGATTTGAAGGATGGGTTCCCGCTGAGTGTTGTCCAATAGCTGTCATAGGCAATAAGCCCAGGCTTGTCTTTGGGCAGATCCTGGTCCAAGAGCTTTTTTATTTCCAGAGATAAAGTCTTGAGAACTTCGCGCTTTTCCACCACTTTCACCAGCTCAAAGGTGTCGATGTAATCAGGATGCACAGGGAAAAGGCGTACAAATTCGTCCATGCGCTCATTCATCCGGTCATAGAATTTGGCAAACGGTGTTAGATACGCACGGATTTTTTCCTGCTGATCAACTGTTTTCTTAAGAAGGCGCTCAGCCACCACAAACTTGACATCCTTGCGCGCGATGAGCAGCTGCTCAAATCGGTCCTTTACGCGGCGGATACTGTCCGCAACGAAGGAAAAATGAGGGCTGTCAAAAATAGCTTCCTGGACACCCGCGATAAAGCGGAAACGAAGATCCTTGCAGACCTCGCCGATTTCACGCAAGAAATTCAAATCGAGAATAAGTGCCTGATCGGTGCGGGTGCGCAGGTAGTCGAGCAGTTCATCTACCACGAGCAGAAGACCCTGATCGGGGTATGTCTGGTGGAACGCGGTCATCATTTCTTCAAATGAACGCTTGTTGTTGGGTACTTTATCGGATGGTGGGAAGGAATATGAAACTCCCATGGCGCTGAGGTGTTCTTCGAGCTGAGCTGTAAGAATATCGCGCAGAGACATGGTTGTAGCGCCGATTTCGGTGCGGACTACTTTGAAGCGGCCTGCTATTGTGGCCATGGCGCTCGCAACTTTTTCATGCTTTAAGCTTTCTCTGAGATCAGCATTTTCAGCGACTGCAGAGATCACCGACATGAGGTGTGATTTACCGGTGCCATAATTGCCGACAACCAGCAATCCCTTGTTATCCATCGGCTGGTCGAATTGCAGCTGCGGTATCACGCCATGAATCAATCTTTCAGCCATCTCATCGGAGAAGACATAGGTTTGAACCAGCTGACGGGCTGCTTCGGTTTTATCTGCATTCAGCAGCTGCACGACCGATTCGATTGGTTCAAACTGAATCAGTTCTCTGAATTTCATACTTCGATTCTCCTTCCTTTTTTTCGTATTATTTTCATGCAATACTATCTAAGCGTACCATAAGAAAATCCTTTATGGGATATCGTCTATATTCAGGATGATCCGGGTTTGCATACAAGAGGTGTTCTCTATCGATGGTGCCATTCCATGCGGCAACGATTGTTGTAGTGCGCGAGAGCCCCTGCAAAAGGCGCAATGGGTCCTGCTGAAGAGAAGGGGCAAAGAGAACCTCAATATTGTCCAGAAGAACCACATCACTGGCAGAAGCGCTGACAATCTCGGCAAGAAGCCTCGGGAGCTGTAAGACACGCTGACGTTCAGTGAGCTCAAGCATACGTTTGGAAAGCTCGAGATTGACATTGATCAGCGGAGCTTTTGTGCGCTCATGCACTGCCTGAAGTGCCGCGGTTTTGCCGGCACCGGCGGGAGCTATCAGCAGTATGAGGCGATAATACAGCTGAGCAGTTTCACTTATTTTTTCTATAATGCTGTCTGCGATTGGCTCTATCATCCGAGGTCTCCTTGAGAGCGATCCCCCCGGGGGCTTGGCACGTTTGATTGCGATGCATCAAGCCAGCGGTCAATGGCTTCTTTACGGAATCTCCAATGTCGCCCGATCTTCTGCGAGGGGATTTTACCTTCCCGAACAAGCTTGTAGATTGTTGATTTGGATATTTTCAGATAGACAGCCAATTCTTGAATCGTAAGAACTTCGCCGATTGTTTCTGCCATCCTGTGATCCTCTCTGGTCCCCGCTCCCCGTGAAACATATCACGTCTCGTTGCAGGCTTTTAGTATACAGTTGTTATCAGTTGCTGTCAAAAGCAATGTATAGCTTTGGCATTTTAGAGTGGGGTTAGTTCAGACTAAAACCGGAAGATTAATACCGACTGCGACACGGTGTTTGGAATTTTGATATACGTCAGGTCAGTCGACCACACCTGGTTCGGATACCGGATTTCCTTGTTTTTAAAAGATACGGATAGATAGGGTTCATTGGATGCTTCAAACTCGTGTTTCTCTTGGCATGTAAAGCTCGTATCTGCAGATGTTTAATGTAAACTAAAAATCCCTGAAAGGGGGTGCGGACATTTTCTTGGACACTTTAAGGTGCTGGCCCCAATCCTTTGGATCACGAGTATATCTTCTATGCGAGCAGATTATTGAACACAAGCGGTTTCCATGAAATATCCTAAAAAACTTATTGAAGTAGCCCTGTCGCTCGAGGCGATTAACGAGGCTTCGAGTCGCGAAAAATCCATACGACACGGACACCCAAGCACGCTCCATCTGTAGTGATCTTAGCTGTTGAGCACAGCATAGTGCAATGACCGGGTGAAAATTAAGACCATCCCGAATTGCTTCTGCTCGTACCTTTGCTTCAGCTCAGTGCGCTCAGTCTTGCCGTGATATATTCTTTTGGAAGACGCCCAGTCCGCCGCCCTTCAATCTCGTATATTCTGCAGGAAAAGGCGCTTTTTGCCGGGGTTTGACCTGTTTCCAGGTCGCGCCCCTCGACGAGAATCGACGGCGAGCCAAGAAAACCGAGAGTAGCAGCCTGCTGCGCATCCTTTACTTCGATTATGGAGAGCTCGGCATCGAGGTTGAGTTCAGCCAGTGCTGCTTTGAGATTATCAAGGGTCGGCTCGGAATGTGGGCATCCATCGAAATACAAAAATGTGATATTCATGGTTCGCCTATCATCATTCGTGCGCTGTGCGGAGTGTTTTCAGAGCCCCAGCCCAGGCGACAAGCTGATCCAGCATGGTGTTGAGCTCAGCTTCTCGAATTGCGCATCACTGCGCTTTTTGGCCTGTTCATAGTATGCTGCGCCCCCCGAATCAAGACCACAAAAAGGCAACAAATAAGGTGTATGAAAACAGGTCAGCCTCCGACAGAACTAACTCCTAAGCATTATTCTTGCTAGTTTGCGCTATTTCTTTCTGCATCATGACATATTGCTTCCACGGAACAAACCCGAATTTTGCGTAAAAACTACCAAGATCAGTCCAGTCTATAACGGTATTACGAACATTTCGCGCCTTTAATTCAGCAAGCGCGCCACGGAGAATATCCATTCCCAGACCGAGTCCACGATATTCAGCGTCGATGCCAATGGGACCCAACGCTCCAGGGTTTGGACCAAGCAATTTCCGCCAATAGAGGCCAGGCCCTAAAATTGGACTTTCTTCAGTATATATTCTTGAAAACCCTACAACTCGGTTGTCACTTTCATGAATAACCAGGACAAGGTCTTCATCACGCATACCAGCAGAAAAAGCTTCATGAATTTCGTTATTCCAGCGGCCAGAGAAAGTTCGATTAAAAAAATCGAATATTCGAGGCCGTAATTCAGGCGATGAACAGGCTATATAAAATCCCGGCGCCTTGGTGATTCGGCTTTCGGGTGGCAATGGAATTGTAAGATTGTGTAAATCCGCTATAACATCGTTTTCTATCGAGCCTTTTGAATAACCAAATGCTTCAAAAAACGCGATTGCCGGGTTCGATTCTATCGTAGCAGTAGTTGGTGGACCGGGAAAGAAATGATAATAATCAGAACCAAGAGCGATTGTTGCGGCATTCTGCTGTCTGCACCATGTTTCAGCTCTTTTAAGCAATTTTACGCCAATGCCCTTTCGTTGAAATTCAGGATCTACCATAATAAAAGAAATAGAACTTTTCCGAGGAATTTCCCCATTTGGATTTGAACGAACTGCCCGTTTAGCCAAAATTGCGCCAATCAGCATATTGCTGGGGATATCCCTTGCGGTAAAAAAAATATGCACATCCCGATCCATGCTGAGTTGCTGAGTATATAAGCGCATGTCCAGTGGGAAGTCTTTTCCAAGGCAGCGATCCCATAGTGGAAGAAGCTCATTCTTGATTAAAAGCGGATCTTCTGTATTGATTGTATAGTCCATATTACTTGACATTGAAATATTTTTTCAAAAAAATCAATACCGTTAAAATTTTTTCTTGCTTTATTATAACAAGGGCTATATAATTTTCCCTATGGTTGAGCGCACCTCATGGCAATACAAGAAACAAATGTCTTTGGAATGGAAAATCGGCCAAATGCTTGCGGTTGGTTTTCAGGGTGGAAATGATGGCATTACAACCCTCGCACGTGTCATAAAAGCTTCCTATGCGGGCAATGTCATTCTTTTTACGCGTAATACCCCTGACATTGCAGAAACCAGAAAAACAACCGCCTCGGTCAAAACACTCATTCGCGAGGCAACTGGTGTTTCTCCGCTTATCGCAATCGATCAAGAAGGCGGCCTGGTCGCGCGCCTCAGGAGGGGTCTGACCCCTATTCCGGGAGCCATGGCACAAGCAGCGGCATACCTTAGCGGCAATATAGGAAAAAGCGATATCAAGGCACTGGGCAGACAATGCGGAGAAGAATTGCGCTCACTCGGTATTAACTGGAATCTTGCTCCCGTTGCCGATATCAATTCAAATCCGTCGAATCCTATCATAGGGGTAAGAAGCTATGGAGAGAATCCTGAACAGGTTGCCGATCTCGCCTCCGCCTTTGCTGCAGGACTCAAAGAAGGCGGCGTTATCCCTACCGCCAAGCATTTCCCTGGGCATGGTGATACGTCTGTCGATTCACATCTGGATATCCCTCTTGTACCGCACGATATCGAGCGGCTTGAAGCGATCGAGTTTGTGCCTTTTCGGCGTCTTATTCATGAAGATATTCCAGCCGTCATGACAGCGCATATCCGCCTGCCATCGGTCGAGCCGGACATGGTGCCAGCCACCCTCTCTTCAAGGGTTCTGCAGGGGCTATTGCGCAAAAAATTAGGATTTGAAGGCATAATCTGTTCGGACTGCATGGAAATGAAGGCGATTGCCGATCATTTTCCGAATGCATTCGTCATGGCAGTCAAGGCTGGCGTAGATATTCTCTTTATCAGCCATTCCGCAGAAAAACAGCTTTTTGCCGCGCGTTCAATCTATGAAGCAGTAAAAAAAGGTGAAATCGCTGAGTCCCAGATTGATGCCTCCGTAGAAAGAATTTTGGCCATAAAGGGGAAAATCTATCAGACTAACTCGTTTGATGCATATAAGAAAACAATTGCGAGCCCGCATGCAGGCAACCTTGCACAAAAAATATCTCGCGCGTCGCTCAGCGTGCTCGTGCACGGCGATACAAGCACACCGCCTTCCGGCAGCGTGCTTATCGACGTGGTACCCGGCAATATCACCAATGCCGAAGACTCACAGCACACGGTCAGTATCCATGCCGAGCTGACAAGGCAGAATGTCCCGATATTTTCTTGTGCCGTACCATTGAACCCCGAGGGAAAAGATATCGCCTCGGCTCTTTCTTGTGCTGAGGGCTCTTTAAGCTCACCTGCTTCAGCAATTCAGAAAGCAGAAGCGAAACCCGCGCTCATACTTGCCCTGCATGCGCCCATGCTGCACAGTGGACAAATGAAGCTCGTGCAGGCATCTGTTCATTTTGCGCAGGCTAGATCATGTCCGCTTCTGGTTATTCTGACACGGAACCCTTATGACGCGCCCGCAATCGTAAAAGAAGCAGCGCTGGCAAACCTGCCCGCTCCATTCATTGTGTGTAGTTATGAATATTCCGAAGTTTCTGTTGCCTCGATTGTTGCATTTCTAACCGGCAGGCTGGAAGCTCACGGCATTTGTCCGGTAACTGTAGATGGCTGAAATCCAGCTGTATGGCTGGAAAAGAATAGAATGGAGGTACGCAATGAAAAAAAAGCTAATTGTTGCGATGGTACTGCTTTCACTTTTTGTCGCAACTACGGTATTCGCACAGGCTCCTGCGCGCGGCGGTATTCTGAAAATGACGCCATCCAAGCAAGGGGTGTTGCAGAACAACTTCAACCCCTTTAGCCCAGCAGTCCTTGAGTCTGCCCTAGGATGCATCTATGAAACGCTGATCTATTTTAACAATGCCAATGGAACGGCCAATCCATGGATAGCAGAGAGCTGGAGCTGGTCCAATGATCTCAAGGACATCACGTTTGTCATTCGCCAGGGAATAAAATTCAACGATGGCACTCCGCTCACTGCCGAGGATGTGGTGTTTTCTGCAATGCTTGGAAAAACCAACAAAGCACTCGATATTTCGGGGTTATGGTCTGAAGGCCTTCAGGATGTCACAGCTTCGGGCAATCAGGTCACTTTCAAATTTGCCACAGTCAATGTGACGACGCTCGAAAAATTCGGCAACCTCTACATTGTTCCGAAAGCAATCTGGTCTAAGGTTCAAGACCCTCTGTCATGGACTGGCAATACCAATCCCGTAGGATCGGGGCCCTTTGTGCTTGACCCCGCATCCTTCAATGAGCAGTCTTACAAGCTGGTCAGAAATCCGAATTACTGGCAGAAAGGCGCTGATGGTAAACCGCTTCCCTACATCGACGGCATCCAGTATGTATCGACCACCAACGAGCAGATTGCATTTAAATTGATGAATGGCGAGTACGACTGGGCGGCCTATTCCCTGCCGAATGTCGACGCTTATGTAGCGGCCGATCCTGTAAACAATAAATATTGGTTCCCCGAAGGCAACCTCGTATTCCTTTATATAAACAACCTGAGGACCCCCTTTGACAATGTCAATGTACGCAAGGCTTTTGCAATGGCCATTTCGCAGAAAGACATTACCCGCAAAATGAGCCCGAGCCCTGTTCCCGCCGACATGAGTGCAGTCAAGAAATCGTTCTCCATCATCGCCCAGGAAGGCAAGGCAAAATACAATATCACCTACGACAAGGCAAAAGCCAGAAAACTTCTTGAGTCCGAGGGATACAAGCTCAATGCAAAAGGAATTTACGAAAAAGATGGCAAGGCGCTTTCGTTCAAGCTGTATGTGCCCACCGACTGGACCGACTGGATCGGCGCCGCTGAAACCATTGCTTCCATGCTGAAAGACATTGGTGTCGAAGCGATTATCACCCAGAGCGCGTGGCCTGTTCCTTTCCAGACCAGCCTCGAAACCGGCGATTATGATATGGCGGTCAGCTTCATTACCACCGGTACAACGCCCTATTACCAGTTCAACCGATGGCTGTATTCAGCCAACTACGCTGGCCTTGGCGAAAAGGCCAAGGTCTTCAGCAACATGCGCTACAAGAATGCTGACATCGATAAAAACCTTGAAGCTTACAGATCAGAACCCAATCCCGAAAAGCAAAAGGTTTACATCTCTGCGGTCGTTACGCAATTCATGAAGGATACTCCCTGTGTGCCTCTCTTTTTCAATCCGACCTGGTTTGAATACACAACAAAGAACTTCGTCGGCTGGCCAAGCGCTGACAATCCATACGCGTGGCCATCGGTAATCGGCATGCAGAAAGTGCCGATTCTCCTCAGCATTCATAAAAAATAATGTTTTGTGGGTCACAGCGCGTCGTCTGCACTGTGATCATAAGAAGACCGCCGGCTGCTGCTTTATCCGGAATCGGGTAAGGCGGCGGGCGGTCATTTCTACGCATTCTTCAAGGCAATTGTTCGGAGTGTTTCATGAAATATCTTGCCAGAAAGTTCGGAATGCTCATTTTTACCCTCTTTGTTTCCATGTCGATCAATTTTTTTCTTCCAAGACTCATGCCAGGCGATCCGGCAAAAGCGCTCATGGATAGAATGGAAGGCGTGGAAGCTGAAAAGCTCGAGTCTGTCCGCGCGGCTTTCGGGCTCGACACAAAAGATTCCCTGCCTGTCCAATACGGTAAATATCTCCTGAATACGGTCAAAGGAGACCTCGGAATTTCTCTTTCGAGATTTCCCATGCCGGTTTCGAGTGTGCTGGCCTCTGCCTTGCCGTGGACTATCGGGTTGATGGGGCTCTGCACAATTATTGGTTTTTCAATAGGAACCCTGCTGGGTATCTGGGCAGCATGGCGGAGGCAGACAAAACTCGCGTCGTTTACGGTTGGATTCTTTACTTTTATACGCAGTTTTCCATATTTCTGGCTGGGCCTTTTTTTAATTTATATTTTTTCCTTCAAGCTGAAGGTATTCCCTTTGGGAGGAGCTTTTTCAATCGATCAGACAAGGGGAAGCGCGGGCTGGTGGCTTTCAGTGCTCCAGCATGGAATATTGCCCGCTTTTACCATTACTTTGAGTTCCATCGGCGCTTGGCTCCTGATGATGCGCAACAACATGATCAATGTGCTTGCCGAGGAATTTATTACGCTCGCGATCGCCAAGGGCCTTCCCATGCAGAGAATCCGCCTGATGTATGCTGCGCGGAATGCCATTCTGCCTTCGGTGACGGGCTTTGCGATGTCATTCGGCTTTATTGTAGGCGGCGGCTTGATTACCGAAATGGTTTTTGCGTATCCAGGCATGGGGTATATGCTCTATCAGGCCGTGAACGCTAAGGATTATCCGCTCATGCAGGCGATTTTTCTCATTATCGCGGCATCGGTGCTTATTGCGAACTTTTTGGCTGATATCGCCATTATGCTGCTCGATCCTCGAGTAAGGGATGGCGCCAAATGATTAGAGATTTTTTCAAAACCCTTGTAAAGAACAAAAAGTCTCTATCAGGCCTTATTTTGCTCGGCTTTTTTGTTCTTGTCGCTCTATTTGCGCCGTTATTGGCTCCATATCCTCCTAAAACCGATAAAATTGAACGCACCATTTTACTTGAAGAAAATAAAAGCGATCCAGAAGTGCTCACTGAGGAGACTGAAGGGAAAAACAGAGAAAAGTCTGTTTACACTGTCACCATTACCCAGAAATACGAAAAAACGACGGACTATTTCCCAACCAGAGCCAAGCCTTCAAAAGATCACCTGCTCGGCACTAACCATGCTGGCAATGACCTTTTGAGCCAGATCATCATGGGGACTAGAATCTCCTTATTTGTCGGGCTGGCAACCGGCCTGTTTGTCACGTTTATTTCGTTGAGCCTCGCTTTGCTTTCTGGATACCTCGGGGGTGTGCTGGATGATGTTCTCAGTTTCATAACTAATGTCTTTCTGGTTATACCCGGCTTGCCGCTGATGATTGTTATCGGTACCTATGTTCCTATGCACGGGGTCTTGCCGATTATTCTTATTCTTTCTCTGACGAGTTGGCCATACCCGACAAGGCTTTTGCGTTCCCAGGTTCTGACTTTGAAAAACCGCGATTTTGTGCGCGCCTCAAAAATGATTGGGGAACGCACTTCGTTTGTGATTTTCCGCGAGATCTTGCCGAATATGATTTCGATTGTCATGTCGGAATTTTTCACGGTCAGTCTTTCCGCAATCCTCGGAGAAGCAACCCTCGAATTTATCGGAGTCGGAAACATTACCGTAGTCAGCTGGGGAACCATTCTGTATTGGGCGCAGGCTAATGGTGCAATTCTCATGGGAGCATGGTGGTGGTTCCTGCCGCCTGGTTTGCTTATCGCACTGACAGGCACCGCGTTTGTACTTATCAATTTCGGTATTGATGAAATTTCGAACCCAAGGTTAAGGAAACGATAGCATGGATGCTGACGCTATTTTGGAATTACGCAGCCTCAAAGCTGGATATGCGACGAATGCCGGCTTCGTACGGGCGGTTGATGATGTAAGCCTGACGCTGAAGCGAGGCGAATTTTTAGGCATTGCCGGTGAATCCGGCTGTGGAAAATCAACGCTTGCCTACTCGATTATGCGATTACTGCGTGATAATGCGCGCATTGAATCAGGCAGCATTCTTTTTGACGGTACCGATATCACGTCGCTGAATGAAAAAGCTATGAATGAATACCGCTGGACGAAAATGTCAATGGTGTTCCAGTCGGCCATGAATGCGCTCAATCCTGTGCTTTCTATCGAGGAACAGCTTATTGACGCGGTCCTCGCCCATAAACAGGTAAGCCGAGCCGAGGCAAAAAAAACCGCGATAGAAATGCTCGAGCTGGTCGATATCAACCCAGAACGAATTTCAAGCTACCCGCATCAGCTTTCCGGTGGGATGCGCCAGCGTGTCATGATTGCAATGGCTTTGCTTTTAAAACCCAGCCTGCTCATCATGGATGAGCCTACCACCGCACTCGATGTTGTCGTCCAGCGATCCATCCTGCAGAAAATTGAAGAGTTGCGCTATATCTTTGGTTTTTCGGTCATTTTCATTACGCATGATCTTTCGCTCCTTGTCGAAATTTCTGATTCGCTAGCCATCATGTATGCCGGCAAAATCTGTGAATATGGACCATCACGGGAAATATATGCTTCGCCCAATCATCCCTATACAAAGGGACTCATGAATGCTTTCCCCACATTGACTGGGCCAATGTCGAGAATGGGGGGCATCGAAGGCCAGGCTCCGAGCCTTTTAGCACCGCCGCCAGGTTGTCGCTTTGCTCCACGCTGCGCAAGCGCGGTTGAAGCGTGTACAACAGCAGTGCCGATGTTGCGAACAACATCGCCAGGAAGGCTCTGTGCTTGCCGGCTTTGCGGAGGCAATCATGAATAATGTCATTCTCGAGCTGAAAGGTGTATCAAAGCATTTTACGCTTTCTGGTATTCGAAATATTGGAAAAGTCGTCCATGCGATGGACGATGTTTCTTTTTCTCTCAACAAGGGCGAATCTCTGGCACTGGTAGGAGAATCCGGCTCAGGCAAAACGACAACCGCCAGTGTTATCGCGGGCATGTATGAAAAAACCTCAGGCGAAATCTATCTTGATGAACAGCCGGTTCTTCCGTTCAAAACGAGGGAAGCATCGCTCAGGTACAAGAAAAAGGTGCAGATGATTTTTCAGGACCCTTTTGCCAGCTTGAATCCGACACATACGATCCGGTCGATACTGGAACGACCCTTTTTAATTCATAAGCTGGCAGGTTCAGCCCAAGAACTTGAAGCGATGCTCAGCGACTCGCTCGAGATGGTTGGTTTGTCCCCCGCACAAGAGTATTTGCATCGCTTCCCGCATGAACTTTCAGGCGGTCAGCGCCAGCGAGTCAATATCGCCCGTACCTTTGCCGTCTCTCCTGAAGTTATCCTCGCCGACGAACCCACCAGCATGCTCGATGTTTCGATTCGTATCGGTATCATGAACATGATGCTGGATTTGAAGGAAAAGAAAAATGTTTCCTTCCTCTATATAACACATGATCTTGCGGGCGCTCGATACATGAGCACGAAAATTGCTGTCATGTATGCCGGAATGATTATGGAAATTGGCCCGACTGAGGAAGTCATTGCCAACGCTGTACATCCCTATGTCCAGCTCTTGAAAGCTTCAGCCCCTGCCCCCCAGGAAGGAGTCCGGAAATCTGCTATCCCTGCAAAGGGCGAAATACCTTCGCTCGTCAATCCCCCTTTGGGATGCAGGTTCCACACGAGATGCCCGTATGCGAAAAAAATATGCTCTGAGGCAGTACCCGCCATGCGAGATATCGGGAATGGACATTTGGTGCGGTGCGTGCTGGTTTGAATTGCGTCCTCAAATCCTCACTCAGATTACTGATATTTTATTATGATAAAAATCAAAGGGTAACTATTTGAACTGACCCCCTATGAGTGGACAATAAGGGGGTCAGTTCAGTAGAGAAACACCAAGTAAGGGCGCTGTCCTGATTTTCAGTCCTAAAGTCTTGAGGAGATATGCTTCTGCGTCGCTCAAGGCGCAGGTATGTGCCATCTTTTGTTCCTCATGGCTGCATTGTACCATCATTATTGAAACAATGCACATAAATGATACAACATTCGCTCTACCCTAAGAATGCTGATCCAATGCTTAAAAGCATTCTCAAACCGCACCATTTCAGTGGTCGCAGTATTGATAATGGCAGGCCACTCTCCCTCACTTATATTTGCATTCTGAATGTTCAGTTGTCCCATGCAAAGCCAACCAGACATGCACTGACAAGTATCATAATGCTGGAGTACCTTATCTCGTGTAATACAGTGCGCTATCAGTAAATGAAGGATTTTCGACATTCCCCTCGAAGAGCTGGACTTTGATTTTATCCTCCTCCACCACCTGTGCAAGCAGGGTATATTTGATATCTGCTTGTGTCGGGAATGAATTCATGCCTTCTACCGCATCGGCGAGCTTGTACACGGCCGGGCTGCTGGATGCTGGGGTGACATCGGTATATTCAGGCCCTTCGACAGGCTGGGTGAGTAATCCATTTAGTCGATTGATCGTCTTGCCAAGCTCGACACCGATACTGATCCGTCTGGACTCGGGGTAGTACATGTCGTAGACAAAGGCAAGCCAGTAATTCCATGGATCGGCGCTTTTAATGACATCGGAGCCTTCCACGATCCAGTTTCCCGAAAGCGTCCCTGCGATATCGAAATCGATTTTCCCGCCGCGGGGTTCAGCGGTTCTTTTTATATACGTGAAAAGCTTGGTCTTGATATCGTCACTGAAGTAGTCGAACGCAAACACGGCGTGGGCACCAAAAGGTCCATATTTTTCGGGGTTGATGAAATTAAGCGTCTTTTCCTTGTCGTAGGCATACATGCCCAGGCCGACTACCCGCGATCTCGTAATCTGCAGGTTTACCGACCAACACCGCAACCTTGTGCTCGCTGGTCCCCCGGGGAATTACCATGACCTCTGATAAGACGAATCTCGATCAGAGAATCCTTGCATGTTTTGAGACGTATTGCAAACAGGAATTTATACCCGGACGGCTTTG
>JGI11944J13513_1002406_pt1 | contig 13109 bp, 9 predicted proteins | sample TerdegcoTASludge_FD_13513 | JGI IMG/M metagenome (IMG submission 13513) | reverse complement strand
GTGGGTAGCCACCACCACCGCTCCCAGGCGTGGATCGTAGAAAGCAATGGCAGCAGCGGGCGAGGCGTGCAATTTGTGCAGCGCCATGCCGTAGCGCCAGATGGGGGCCCGGCCCTCCACGATGACGAGCGAGCCGCGGGGGATGTCGGGCAGAGGCGGGAGCGGCTCGGAGGGGGTGATGGGGGAGGAGACGGCTATGGAGTAGATGAGGGGTGCGGTCATTTGTGAACCACATCTCCAAGAATAAGCAATTTTGATAATTCCTTAATAATTTGTGGATCTTTTTTCATCTCCATCTCAGCAAGCTTTTGGATATCCATACCTGGAATAATCGTGCAGTTATATAGCTTGGCTCTATCAGCAATAGCATTTTTGATCTCATTTCCCTTAAGTACATTTGGAGCAGTTGTTGCTAGATAAGACTTGATATTTAATGCGCCTAATTGCTTTTTTATAGCTTCTATCTTATATAATGTCTCGTTGCCTGAAGGGTCATGATTTTGATCACCAGTCTTGCATTCAATGAAGCGCAACGACTGGTTGTACATAAATGCAATATCCCAGTCGTTCTTAACCTCCCTCTCCTGCTTTCCTTTATCCAAATCCAATTTCTTTCTTGGATGGATGCCTAATCTAACGTCAAAAATGCTCAATTTATGAGAATATTTGGAAATAATTCCCCAAATAAAAACTTCAAGCCAGCCGCCTGTTAAGAATTGTACTGCATGATGATTTAATAATCCGTTTAGTTTTCCGCCATCAACTTTTAGGTTAAAGTATCTTGAAATGAGATCTCTAATCGTTTGATTTTGAATCTCTAGATCAACAAGAGATATTCCTTTACTCCTTGCTTTGGATCTTGCTTTCTCTAGATCTCCTCCATAGACATCTTTTATGCGTACATCTAAGTCTTTCATTATCTCATGCGCAATATCAATATTTCCTGAAAGAATAACTGCCAATAAAAATAAGCTCGTAGCTCGCTCTTCTCCCTCCAAGATACTTTCATCTTTTTTGAAATAATCGAAACCATACCCTGATAAAAATTCCTTGACTTTTAACCTATATCCTAATTGCAAAAATGAGCCGTTAGCGAAGTCAATAGCTCTGCTCTGGCCGACAATAGGAACATAAAGTATCTTTGCATTTTTCTCTTTAAAAAATTCATATGTTCCTATGGACATAGGCTTAGTGCCGCCAGTGATATTGACAATCCATTCTGCATCGGAAAATTTTAAAAATAGATCATCTAGCAAATCATTCATAGCGACGATGGAATTCTCTTCGTCTAAAGCTTTGATTTTGCATTTTGGTTTTTTAGAACTTCCCATTCTCAATGCCCTTATGAAGTTTGAAGCACCTCTTTTAGCCTTCATTCCAGGTGTTTCAATCAGAAAGAGAAGGTCTGGCTCAATGGCATGAACCGTTAGAAGATTCGGAACATGCTGATCGCTTATCAGACAGACCATGACCTTCATCTTCGAATTCTCCTCTCTTTGGGCTTGCGGCTGGCCTCCCTCTTTGCGCCAATGGCAGCAAAATTATAAAGGCCTTCTTTTTCCATGACTCCATTTATCTCAAGACGAGTCTTTTCGCCTATTCCAATGGATGGTGCTGTTCCCAAGACTACAAGCCCGCCGATGCCATCGTCTGCTTTAAAGTAAGCAGCCCCGCGCTTCTCATTTGGATCTGGGACTTTTATCACTTCTACGATATCGCCTCTCTTGTATTTTGGAGTCTTTTTAGTAGAATTAGACGCTTCTTTATATTTGTTTTTCATTTCAAGAGGATTTTCTCTCTTCAAGGCTGACCAGTCTTCTTTCTTATATTGAATCTTATTTCCTTCTAGCTCTACATTGACAAGCCGCCCATAACCCGCATTGGTCTTGCCGCCTATTCCCCATTCCCTCAGTGCATCCGAGAGAAGCTCAAAGACCTTCTCCGCCCACTCATCACCAATAGGTCCTGGAATATCACATGATACTGCAATCAGAAATGTTCCCACTACCGATAGAAATGTTACAGGATTGGGATCATCAAAGTCTGTTGGTGGAGTCAGGCCTTTCTCATCAGAGTAGTAGTCACCGTGATGTGGAGTCATCACATCTGGCTGGAGCGATCCGATCAGGCTATCAGGCGTGATCCAGGCATCATGGAATATGATGTGCCCTGAATATTCATTGGTTCCGAAGATGGCCCGATGGTACTCACCGCCGAACTTGAACCGCTCATCTGCTCCTCCCCAAGCCTTATGGCAGTAGTGTGCCGCCAGTCCCTTGAGAGCTGTTCCGGGGATCATCGGTGTCCCATAAGTATGATTCAATGTGAGACCTGTCTCAAGAACATTTTCTCCCCCGAGGCCAATGATCATCCTGCCATCTGTGTTGAAGAATCCTTTGGATTTCAAATTTTTAATCGCAGACTCTTGCTTTTGATAAGCTACTACATAAATTTCTTGAGAATTAACGATAGACTGGCACATCGCCTCGAACAGATCTTTTCGCGCTTGATGGTGATTCTCTTTGTCTTTTGCTTGAGGATGATTCTTTTTGTCTTTTGCTATCCGTAGAAACCTATCTCTCAATAAACCCGCATTCTCGCTAGCTCTATCCAGTTTCCACCAATCTGAAATAACCGATCTACAAGCATCTGCCATGTCAATCTCACTCCAGAAGGGCTTCAGAGTAGCGCTTAATCCATGTAGCTGACTCAATTGCCTCGCGGGTTAGCCTCTGATAATTCATCAGATCGGCACTTCTGCTGGTGCTTCCAAGGTCTCCCGTTTCGCCCATCACCTGGGTTAGATGGGATATGTAGGCATCACCTGTTGCTCCCTCCTTTGCCTGCACAAAAGCAATGGATTGAGCTAGGCCGCAATTGTGAACAAGAGCAGGAAACTTTTTGGCAAGCTGGCGATATTCCTCATCTCCTTTAGATTGAGATGATACGCGGGATAAAACGCAGCTATAAGCAAGCTGGGCTCTTCTCTGCTGTCTGGTCTGGAGAGTATTTCCTGCCATTTCAACCCCTCGTGAATTGACATCTCGCTCTGCCTTTGCCAACAGTCGCCTTTCCGCCTATCTGCAGCTCCAGCGCTGAGTCACCAACACAAAATGTGTTCATCATCTTTTCAACAAGCGTCTTCTGATCGCTGCCATTGCAGCCATAGACCCTATCACACCAGACAATACCAGCCAGAATAGTCTCCACCGGCAAAGCCTCCTCATACCATAGGGCATGCTCGTCGACAGTCTTTGTTTCAGCCTTAATCCTGATGTGGGCTGCTACTTCAGTCCCTGTCTCAGACAGGAAGTTGAAGCTATTATCAGATACAACTGCAAAACGCTCCTGAAAGATGCCTTGCCATTTGGCATCTCCAGAAAAGATTGCTCTTGCAAGTAACCCTGCCCATTTTTGAACAAGATCATTATCTTTTCTGGCTGCGAAGTCTAGATCCTCAAAGAAAACCTTGCCATCCGCAGCTAATTTGGATTCTTGCGCAATAAGCACTTCGGTCTCCCTTGCTTCAGGCACTTCTGGAACATCCTCGTATCCAGCATCTATAAGGTCTCTTTTCAGCCTCTCAAGAACTAGACGGCTTGTTATGTAGGCAAAGGTTCCATAGAGGCTGCGAATGGGAAGGCAGACAATTCTGGCATCTGTAAAGACAAGACTGCCTGAGTTGGCGTTGCCTTTATCATCATCTGGTTTTCCGAAGGCTGCATCAATAAGCTTCTCAAAGGCTTTTTTCTCTTCATCTGTTTTTTTGCTCTTCTCTTGGTCGAAGTAGTCTCTGATTACACCTTTGATCGAGGATCCTGGCACAAGAGGCCAGCCAGTCACCTTTTCCCTGATAATTGGCAGATCAATGAACCCTACTCCTCGACCCATCCCAACATGCAGAGGCGTTATAGCCTCCAGCCAGTATATTTTGGTTGTCAAATATCACACCTCTTCACATATCTTATATTCATCTCAATCAGCATAATCCCATATTCCCCAGACTGCAAGTCCAAATCCATCTCGCCTATCCTGATCGTCATCGCATACGGACCTCAGCCAGAGTTTTTTGGCTATATCTTCTGCATTCCCTGACAAAACCTCAAAGAAATAGACAGAACCCGCAGGAACAACCCTTCGAATGGCTTTTGGGCCAGGTTTAGGGCCGTCTTTGAGGCGTTCAAGACTCCAGCCGGAGATAGGCTTCCAGCGATCGATAGATGCTGATATCAATCTCAATTCCAAATTAGCTCGATTTTCTAGAGGAGGGGAACCAACAAGCGGGCTATCATGGCAATTTATCCATCCCGGAAGCCAACCTTCAGAGAATATAGCAGGAGTTACCAAAATCATACGGAGTAGTTGTCTGCCAGTCTTTTCTTTTTGATCCTCAATAGCCTGCTTAATCTCTTCCGGGAAGCTCCAAATCTTCTGCATCTTATCATGCGCTTCGGTTTTCCAGTGAGCGAGTCGCCTCTCTCCTCCAAATGTGCCAAATGAATTTATATTTTTCAATTTTTCTCCAAAATTTTTCTCAGCTTCGCACCTTGCAGCAAGCTTTATTCCTTGAGGCTTTTCCTTTTGGGATAGATCCAGTCCCACGGTCATAAAAAGCATCCCTTCGCCATCCGATTCGTCAACTGAACCAAGCTCTGGAGAGATCTTAACATGAACTCTCGAATCTCTCGGTATAGATGGAAGAAAATCCGTGTGAGAGTTAGCCTTTTCAGGATCAGGCGGTGCCTGAAAATTTCTTCCAAAAGGATTCTTTAGCCACTGAATCATCATTTCAGCTGACCAGAATAAGGGCACTGGAGCTGGCTTGAAATCCTCTATATCCATAGGAAGCATTGCAGGAAGCAGATCTCTTTTTGGTGGTAGATCGCAGCCTTCACCCGAGTCATCCGGAGTTTTATTCAGCTTCATCGGTCTAATTGCAAATGCATCTCGCTTATTCCCATCTTCTCGTACAATAAGATCCTTAGGAGCTGGAAAGAATAGCTTATCACTACACAAAGGCAGAGGCCCAGAGATAGTAATCTTCTTTAAATCCTCCAAAAATTCTGAGTCCCTAAAGTCTGCCCCCATCTCTTTTCCAATTAACGTTCTCAAAGAGCCTGCCAGGACCGATGGATAAGGCCAATTTAAAGAATGCATTCGCCTTTGTCCGAATCCAAATGGACGACCGTCTCTAGCAATTATCGGATCGTAGGGTGTTATCGTCAGGTATGTCTCCATTATAAGACCACCTAATTTATTTCCTTTTCTTTTTGAATATTCCACTTCGCCTGCTTCATCGCAGATGCTATCTGTCGAGACAAAATAAGCTCATCCGATCTCATTTTGATCTTTTCATAAGAATCGACTCCGGATAGTAAATATTCAATATCATCTAATTTGAGAGCCTCAGAACTTGTGCTGCCTGCCTTTTTGCGCTTTAGAAGTCTCCGACAGTCTGCAATAATGAGTTTTTCAAGCTGATCTTTAGTGGTTCCTTTCCAATCTCTGTAATCCTCTGCTAGCTCATGCATGTCGTAAGCAGCGCCATCTGGCAGCATATCCTCATAATGCATCTTCGCCCACTTGAGAAGGCGCTTATCGAGGCTGATTTCCCCCACTGGATCCCATCTTTCGCGAATCTTGATAGGTGTTCCACTTCCGGGATAGAGATGGACTGCAAGGCCATTTCCCTTATCATCGGGTCCTGTTCCCTTTTTTGCTGCCTTTTCCGCTTCTCTTCCTGCGCTTAGCAGATCTTCCAGAGGTTCCATTGAGTGGCCAATGGCAATACCTACTGAAAGACTTGGTTTGATGGTCTTGTCTCCTTCATTGTAAGAGAAATTCTCCAAATGTTTTCCAAAACAATCATGCAGATCCCTAGCAGCTTTAAGGCAGAAATCCAATGGCACAAAAGCCAGAACATCATCTCCCCCCGAATATATTAAACAACCATGATTGTCGTTATCAACAATTTTTCTGGCGTCCTTGGCGAATTCAGCTAACTTTTTTGAGAGGTTTCGATGCTCAGGTCTCTCCTCTATATTTGAAATTAATCTGCCCATGCGATCGCCATCCGCAACTAGAATCGCTAAATAATGGCCTGGCTCACCTAATCCGAAGAATCGCTCTCCATCCTTTGTCTCTCCGCTCCGCTGCAGTCTTTCCACCATCCTTTTTATCGTTTTAAGATCGCTTATATCTTTATCAGAGAGAAAAGCTTCCCAACTATTACAACTATCACGATTCTTCTCTTTGAGAACTGAGCTCTTTTTGGCTTTCATCATCCTATCGATTCTAGGAAGGTACAAAACTTGACCATCGAAAGGAAAATCAGGATAGCGTCGTTCTCCGTTGCTCATACGGCCGGTTCCCTGGGCAATATTGGAATTATCCTTGCATATCTTCCTGATGTCATCTAGAAGAATCCTTGCTGCATCTGACTTGTGAACTCCTCGAATCCATGGATCGAGTGATACACGCACAACAGATGGAAATGTCTCAAGTATTACCGAAGACAAATCTTTAGTATCTCCTTCCTTACGTCGACCAAGCCTCTTAGTGAGCCCAACGGCACAGAGCTGCTCACCTGCCTGGAGCCTCATCTTTAGAGCTAGCTCCTTGGTAATCTCCTTATCTTTTTCAATGATGCTATCTCTAGCTCCGTCAAGTGACGATTTTGGAATTCCTGGATGCTTCTTTGGTTGACCGAAGTCTCGAATAGCTTTTCTTCCATCTAAAAGGCGCATCAACCTTTTGCGAGCTATTTTATAACTTCCTGCTTGATCCTCTTCGAAAGGTACCCAGGCTGAATAAAACTCTAATACATCGCATACCTGCTCCTTCCACCTCTCATTATTGACAAATTCTGGGTCCAGATAATCAGCCAAATCCTTCGCACCTTGAGCGTAGCACATCCATTCTTTGCGAGCTGCTTCCTGGGCCAGTTCGTTAATTTCGACGGGATTTTCGTCCAGTTTGGCAAGTATTATATTAGCGACATTAAAGGCTCCAGGTTTACTATTAGGTTCCAACTCTTTATCACCTGCATTCAATCCAGGAAATATGAGCTCACCATGTCCAGATACTTCTCTTGCTGCAGCTTTGCTGATCTCTGAAAGCAGGTGTGAGCCAAACCAAAGGTCCCTTGTCCTCCGGGCAGCAGCAATAAAATCCTGCACAGGGCCGATAGAAAGAACATAAAGATATGATGCCAAGTTAAACCACCCGGAATTTATTTTCCTCGGCAAAGGCGAGGAATCCTTCAATTGCTGAACCGGATTGAGATCTTGCAGGCAGTCCGGGCCCTGGACTTCCAAGAGGAGAGTGTGGGTATGCACTGAGCATAGGATCTCGAATCTTCTCGAACTTTGGATTCCCAGGTGCTTTTTTAAGAATAACTTCGTTGGGTGATGGTGCCTTTAAGCAAAGGATCATCTGCTGGACCTCTCCATTTTGACAGACTATCGGCCTCAATATCAATGGACTTGCCATTCTTGTCTTCTCCTTACCATCCACTATCGGGTAAAGCTCAGTGTCTTTGGGATCATTATAGTCCTTGAAATGGAACACTATGGGCAGACCAAACTCCGCTCTGGGAAAAGCATCTATGGGAATTACCGACATCCTGGGGTGCTTTGGATCCCGCTGAGAAGTCGCGCTTCTGATAGTCTCTGGTTCAGGCCATCGTGACCTTCCCGGACGGTTCGGTGACTTGCCAGGATTTCTGCCTACATTCTGGCCCTGCCTGAATGTCTGCATCAGGCTCACAACATCATTCCATGCCTGCATTGCATTGCTGCTGCTCTTAACAAGCAAGCTATCTGGCAAAATAGGCCATTGCTTGGGATGGGACAGAATGATCCCTAAGCTCTCTAAACGTTCTTTATACCAAGAGGCGATGCCGGATGCATCGGGCGGCGCAAGCTCCTGGCAATACAGCGCTCCACAGCCCCTTCTGGTGCGAGCGCCTGCACCTCCGAAGTTCACCCAAGCCCAGACAGCTGCCTCCAAGTCATCTGATAGGCTCTGTGGATAGATCAGCTTCAAATCAAAAGAGACTTTCGAGGTGCAATTGGCAATTGGAATTCCTTCTTTTTTATTTCCCTGGAATGGAAAAAGTGCATATCCTGGGTGGCCCTCCTTGAATCTAGCAAAGTTCTTTCCTTCAGGTATAACCGCACATGGATATGTTGTCCCTTGTGATTTTATTGAGGCTCCAACGATCACCTGACTTGGGTTATCAGTCGTTCCCCAGATCTCACCCTCGCGTTGGCGAAGTTCGGCGATTGTGGAACAATTTGCTCCTCTTGTCGCCCGCCACCAGAACCTAAGATGGCCGCGAATGCTAGAAGGGCGTATGAGAGTAATAGGATCATTCTCGTTAGCTCTGACACCACCACTAAAGATCGGCGTTATAACATGAATGCTGTAAACCCTTTTAATCTTATTTGGATGAGGATCTACATTAATAGGTTTTCCTGGAAAGTCTGGAATACTGCGATTCATAATTGCTCACCTTTGATTGCTAGCATTTTATATGATTCAGGTAGTTGAGTTAAATCCAGAGTAGTTAACAAAATGTTATATATAACTAAAAAAATATATGATGTATTAGCCCTCATTTAATGCATCACTATCCACACATTCACATTTATCTCAATGGACTGCGCAATTAGATGTATCTCGATAGCGCTCAGCGCATAAAATATTAGCCTAGTTAGGCATTTGCTGATGGCCGATCGAGTCTCAAAGTCGTTATCTATTCCCGTTTTAAGTCTATTTATTTTCATCTTACCACCTAGAGGACTTTATGTATCCCTCTATGGAAAGATATCGCTCAAAGTATATGAAAATTTTGTATGCTTACAGGCATAAAAGAATTACTGAAATATATTAATTATAATGAATACTATCCAGTTGTAGCCAGGTACAAATTTATCTATTATAATAAAAAAACATGGACGACTTTTAGACTTGATCGCCCATTATATTTGTTTCAATTGGGCCGCGGCTTTTTTTTTAGCAGCGGATTAAATTAATATCTGCTTTAATCCTATATCAGCCTATCGCTCCTAACTTCACTAAAAATTTATGATATTACGCATCTTGTTTTAACTTATTCACCCTTCAAATCCCCCCATCCCAAAATGCCCCCCGTACCCCACCGCCACCGGCCCCTGCACCGCTACCGGAAATAGTATGCGAAAGCCATACCCTTCCCCATTCGCCGCTGGCCTCCTCTCATCCGCCCCTCTCCTGCGCACAAAGGCATCCCAGGGAACATCCCCCTCGCCCAACCTGGTGTGGTCCACCCTCTCCATCATATCCGGCTCAGGAAAGCCGGCCAGCACCAGCAGCCGCAGTAGTTCGTGCTCCGGGCTGCCGATCTGAAAGCCGGTGCAGTCAACCTTCGGCACTCCTGCCCTGGTGGCCTTGGGGTGGCGGGTGGGCAGGAAGGGGGTCCGTGAGACCCAGACCCTTGACCGGGTGAACAGAGGGCTCGCTCCCGTCCTGCCAAAATCCTCCCGCCTGCCCAACCCCAGAAAGAGCAGGTCAACGCTATTTCCATGATGGTCATAGATCTCCTTCAGCCTCTGCAGAGCCTTTTCATCCAGGGGCGAAAAGCCCATGGGAGCATAGATGCTGATCTCTGTGATCTCGCCGCGACTTTCCCTGCCTTTGCAGGGAATGGACTCGCAGAAGATATGCGCATGCCTGTGCCCCTGCAAAGGCCTCTTGGAGCTGTCGCAGCCGGTGAAGACCGCTGAGCCATCGGATAGCTCCACCAGCGCCCGGTGGACCCTCTCCGCCAGGAGGATGGTCTGGGTGAGAAGGGGCCCGGGGTCGGTCAGGGCATAGCGGGCCACAGTGGGCTTCAAGGCCATACCTCCGCTTTGCCCGTCAGTGAGAACGACTTTGAGAAGAACGCTCTGAGGACTTCCATTAAGAAATAGCCAGAATAAAACCGGTATTCGCCCAGCAGAAAGCTCCATTCCTCCTCTTCCCTAGACAATATGTTCGCCTGTAGAAAAAGCTTTTTGCTGGATGCAGTATATATTTTTTGGCGTATATTCGTTCTGATGAATCATAAGTACTTATAATGGAATTTCAGGGAAATTCGGTATCAAGAATCCAGACGAGAATAGTATTGGACCGGTCACGATTCCGCAGGACTCAATCCGAGGGCCATATCCCGTTCATCTGCAGCCAGCCCGCCAGCTATCCATCGTTCCTTAATACTTCTTTAATTTCATCTCTGAAGCTTCTTAATGTCTTAAGATCATTTTGCAGTATGCTGTAGATCTCATCTAGATTGATATCCCAATAAATATGAACCAGGACATTTCTGAATCCAGCCAGGTCGGAAAGCTCGATGGCCAATTCTTCTGGAATCATGCCCGCCTGGCCAAGAAGATAGAATACCTCGCGATAAGTTGCCGGCCTCTTAAGCTGATTTTTTGAGATTAAATGAGATGAAATATCTATTGCCGCCTGAATGCTGACCAGCATGGCGTGAAGGACCATATTTCTTGTATCTCGATCCGTCTTGAGGTCCTCTAGAGAAAACCGCTGGTATCTCTCCCAATCCTTTATAGCCTCATCCAGTTCTCTTAAATGTGATAACACTCTCATTTCAGGCTCTCGCCAGGAAGGCTCTATCAAGGCGGTCATACATATGCTTTAAGTCCAGGTATTCGGAGATGAGATGAGCCTCGAAATCGATTCTATTCTCTTGATTTCTTTCCAATACCACTATCCCATTGCTTATTACCCCATACTGAAAATATACCGGCGCATAATTGAGAATACGAACGTCGAATTCAATTCTAGGCTCCACTCCTTCTTCCAGACCCCTCGCAACCCTCCCCGAAAACTTGAACCTTTCATAAGGAGTCTTCTCTTGGCAAAGATGAATGGCTACGTCAATATCATGAAAATCATCCAGCTTGAGAAATGATCCAAAGACATAGGCCAGATCGATCTCCTCAAATCCGTCAAGGATAAAACCAATGCGCTCAAGGACTATCTTTTTATCCATTATCTGGCCCCAATGTGTTCTTTTGAGCCTTCTATGTGATAAGACTTTCTTCCTACATAAAATCCGCCAGCCCCGTCTGCCTGGCCTTCTCGTTCTTGAACAGGGAGTCGATCTCCATCTTCAGTAGCTGCAGCCTCTGCCGGGTGTAGCTGCTCACCCCATACTCCTCTGCCACCTTGATTGAAACCTCCAGATACTTTCTCACGCTTCCCTCGTGCACAGTGAGAATCATCCTGCCGCCGCATTTGGGGCAGGTCTCCTTCAGGGGAGGCCTCCTGTACTTGGCCCCGCACTTCACGCATCTGACCTTCTGCTTGGAGAAGGCATGCAGATTGCCTATCAGGTCGGGCAGGAAATGAGAATTGATCACCCTTTCTGCTACGTCCTGCTCGTCCACCGCCCGGATCATCCGCGCCAGCTCCAGCTGGGCATCCATCTTATCGATCATGGTCTCCAGGGTCTTGTAGGCGCTGTTCTTCGGCCCGGCGGCGATGTCCGTGGTGTCATGGCTGAAGTTGAACCCCTGATACTGCTGCTCCGTGCCCAGCCTTTTGGAGACCAGATCGAACCTCCCCTCCAGGTCCTTTGGGCTGGTGGCTGAGAGAGTGGCCTCATAGAACTCCAGGGGATAGACCGGAGTCAGATCCAGATTATGAGCCTCCTTATCCACTTCCGCCGGATTGAGAAGGGTGGTCATGACCAGACAGGCGTCCATCTTCCCACCCCGCTTCGCAGGAAGGTAGGACATGGAGAAATTGAGCAGAGCATCCATGAGCAGCATGACGCAATCCTCATCCCCATCGCAGTTTCTCCGTTTGGCGGCATGAAAGAACGGATGGCCAAACCCCGCCGAGGCCGGGCTGTAGCCTATCAGCCGGCAGAGGACGCCTGCCGAGGTGTGAGGAGCCAGGCCTACCATCAGCCTTCCGATCAGATCCTGGGGAGTCAGGGCATTATAGAAGGGCTCGAGATGATAAAACCTGGCCAGCAGTTCATCCACAAACCAGGATACCTTCAGGAGGTACTCGCCCGCATCCCTTGACAAGATGATATCCTGAATCCTCAGCTCGCAGACCTGGTCCGGCCGGGTCAAGGGGTTGCCATGCATATCCACGGTATAGCCCAGGCTCCGCAGAACCTCCGGGCTGGTGCCGATCTCATCCGGTCGGAAATGGGTGAGGGGCAAGTCGGTGAGGTCGTACCTGACAGTTCCGTCCTTGAAGATATTGATCCCGTGCTTGGCCCGCAGGATTCCCTTCTCCAGGGGCTCGGGGGTCTTGTCCCGAGAGGAGAGGCCCAAAACCCCCTTCAGGGACTCGGGCTCCCTTTCCCCCAGCCTCTCTAAAGCCTGATGATAAAGCTTTTTGATATCGATCTGCATCTCGGCTACCGCATTGGTCTCCTGGCCGCATTTGGGGCACTTCTCAGGAGCGGGGATATTGCATTTGGGGCAGACCCTCTTTTTCACTGTATGGCAGCCGCACTGGCAGATGAATGCAAAACCCTCTTTTCCGCAGCTCTCACAGACCCTCCGCTCGATCTGCACATTGATAACTCCGGTGGAGTTGTTGGTGGAGTGCTTTGCTGCCTCCTGGATGGACCTGGACTTGCCCCCCTCCTCCCCAGTAGGGAAGAGAACATGGGGTGGCGGCTTCATCAGTCTCTTGTCCGACTTCTCAGGCCGGCCCATGCGGGCGCCGATGCGGGTGGGCGCCCGCGCCCGAACCACCAAGCCTGCCAGGCGGTTGACCCTGGCCAGAGTGGAATCCTCTGCCTGATTGCCCCCAGCCTCCTCGGTCCTCTTCTTCAATGAACCATCCTCCGCCTCGATTCCCAGGCATAGCAGGAGGGGCAGCGGGTCCTCGACTATTATCTTTCCATTTCGAACTCGGTGCAGCACCAACAGGGTCTCCAATGGCTCCTTGACCTCCATGGGGAGGATCAGCCGTCCTGACTCCAGAATGCCATTAGATGCCACAACCTCCCTCAATTGCTCATAATCCTCCAGGGAGAGGTCATGCCACAGATAGGTATGAGCGGGGTGGAGGGGAATTCCATATTCTCTGGACAG
>JGI11944J13513_1002402_pt1 | contig 13117 bp, 15 predicted proteins | sample TerdegcoTASludge_FD_13513 | JGI IMG/M metagenome (IMG submission 13513) | reverse complement strand
TCTTGGCGGCCAGCAAGTCCTGGCGGGGCGTACGGATGACACCGGCTATGCTGAAGGAACTACGGGAACTTCGGATTATGCTCTATGGCCGGGAGACCGAGAAGCCGGTTCCGGCGCCTGTGAGCTCGCCTGCTGAAAGAATCAGCCGGGTCTCATGAACCTAGACCACCCTCTATCTACAAAGTGGGACCGTTTTTACAGGAAAAATGGGACTTGACCAGATTTGGATTGGGGAGATAGAATTATAATTATATAGGGTTGGATAGAATTTGACGGGAGGAGTAGCTGTGTATAAATATAAAATAATCGCGACTATCATTGAAATTCGGGGTGATGGTGAGTGTTCTTATGGTCATAAAGTGGGCGACAGCTTTGAATTTACGCCGTTTACCCCGGCCGGATTATGCCAGTTTGCCTATGATTCACTGCGTTCCGCTGTAGCCGCGCTACTTTATGGCGGTCAATTCCCTTGGGCACAAAACAGCGAGGTGTCTACCTGGGCCTGTCCCGATCCGGAAAGGCCGGTAATATTTGAACTGAAGAGAGTGCCGGTTTAACAGTAGGATTTTTACAAAGAGTATCGAATATTTGTCTGCTAGCAGCAGTTTACGAAATAAATAATTTTGACCCTATTTTTCATATATCCCGCTCCAAAACGCACTCAGGAACCCGTTCGGGTAACTATGCTGACCCAAATGGATTCGGAACAAAAGGAACTTTTTGATGCTCTGGACCTAGCTGGTTACTGCATTTAGTACTACGTTTTTGGCTCTGTAAGCCTTGATACGAAAGGATTCCCAAAAAAGAAAACAATTATTTCGTAAAGTCATGCTAGTAAATAATTAAAGGAGTGGTTAATGTGCCAATATTTGAGTACAAATGCGGTGAATGTGAAAAGGTATTTGAGGTTCTCCAACTGGCCGGTCAGGAAGAAGGAGTTAAATGTCCTGATTGCGGCGGTTCTGATTTGAAAAAACTAATCTCAGCTCCTTTTCTTCCTAGTTCTGTCGGGAGACCGGCAAACGATGATATAGGCAGGTGTTGCAATAGCAATCCCGAGGAAAAAGGGTGCGCCGCCGGTTCCTGTTGCAGTCAGGGACTTCAATAGTGCTCAAGCCTGTATCTTTATAATAAATTTAGTCTTGCCCGTACAAATAATAATAAAAGAAACACCCAGGCCGGCATACACGGCCTGTTTTATTTCTGTTGAATTGAGCCGTGTATGACAGCCCATAGGTTGCCTTACAGGGAAAAGTTGTTTGACAGATTTAGGATTAAATGATATAAAAATATCAGTGATTGTGAATTAAATAACTACCTAGAGAACAATGAAAAAATTGAAAATTAAAACTAAGAATATGTTTGTTAAAAAATAAGGAGGCGAAATGAGGTGAAAACGCTAAGGGTTCCAGAAGCGACTATAACAAGGTTGTCTGTATATTCAAGGTTTTTGGAACATCTGGATCAAAGGGGCATAGTAACTGTTTCATCGGGAGAAATAGCCCAAGGAGTAGGTGTAAGCCCGGCTCAAGTACGGAAGGATCTCGCGTACTTCGGCGAGTTTGGAACGCGCGGAGTAGGTTACAATGTCAAAGACCTGATGTGGTATATCTTAAAGATTCTTGGTCTTGATGAGCCTTGGCCGCTTGTGCTGGTGGGCGCGGGGAACCTCGGCTTAGCTCTTTGTACTTATAAAGGTTTCAATGAGCGTGGCTTCTCTATAGTAGGCGTTTTTGACAATGACCCGAACAAGATAGGTAAAAAAATTGCTAACCTTGAGGTTTATCATCCTGAAAAGATGCCAGAAGTAATTACCAGGCATAAGGTTAGAGTTGGCATTATTACAGTGCCGTCCCACGCAGCGCAAGAAGTAACTGATCTGATGGTGAAAAACGGTTTGCAAGCAATTTTAAATTATGCGCCGGTCGCGCTAAATGTCCCGGAAAATATTGAAATAAGGAATGTCGATATGTCCACAAAACTTGAAATCCTTACTTTTAATTTAAGCAAAAAGGAATTATAATCCAGTTGATTTATATTAATATATTGAAATTAAAAAATGGGGCGGGTGAAAAAAGAGTTTGGGAATTCACAGTATAGAAGTTTATTCCAAAGAAAGAACACATTTGGTGGATATTACTGCAGAAGTTGAGCAAATTGTTCAAGAAAGCGGGATCAAAGAAGGTATCTGTTATCTCTATACGCCGCATACCACCGCCGGACTCACTATTAATGAAAATGCCGACCCTACGGTTACAACCGACATTTTAACGGTATTAAATAAGCTGGTCCCTTTTTCCGGTGGATACAGGCATATTGAGGGTAATTCGGCGGCGCATATCAAGTCTTCTCTGATCGGCACTTCACTGTTGTTATTCGTAAGCGGGGGCAAACTACTTCTGGGTACCTGGCAGGGCGTTTATTTTTGTGAGTTTGACGGTCCGAGGCGAAGGAAAGTGCTGGTTAAGGTTGTCGAAGGGTAAAGTCGTTTAATCCTTTTTAAATATAGAGAGTTTTAATAGTCTCAAAATCCCAACCTTCAAAAAATTTGACAGCGGCTTGAACTCCGGACTGGTACAGTTTTTCCTTGAGTTGTACTCTCATTTCAAAATCAGTGGTCTTTACCCCAAGTGAGGGAATAGATATTGTCCGGACTCTGCTTTTGGGGTCCAGTTCGTGGATTCGATCATGTGCTTCCAGCATTGTAGACACAATGGCCTTGAAAAGATCGAACGGGTTGTTCATCCGTGGAAATAAGCATTCTTCAGACTCCACAATTTTGAAACCGAAAGTTGGCCAAGGAGGGTTCTCGTCACTATCAAAAATCCATACCGGAAAGTTACTCAACACACCTCCGTCAATTATATAACTTACTTTGTTCTGTTTGTCGGGGCAGGTGTACGAAAGCCTGCTAGGCTTATAAAAAAAGGGTAGAGCGGAACTCATTCTCACTGCTTTGCAGACTTCCAGGTCATCTGGACTTAGGTTATAATCTTTAATATCGTAAGGTAACTTTAACAGCTTGCGCCTGGTAACATCGGTGGCTATGATTACCAGCTTGTAGCGGAATGTAGGATTATCTTCATAATCTTTTAAAACAAGATCTTTGAATGTGTTGATCCCTTTAGCAGCCAACTTTTTCCGGACCCATTTTTCAAGGTAATTACCCGCATACAGTCCGTTTTTAAACCATAAACTCAGCGCCGGTCCGAGGTATGGGATCCGGTTTAGCCAGTCCCTGTCTTTGAGCATGCTGAAATCGAGGTCGTTAATCAGGTCTCTGATTTCAGTGGCGGAATAGCCCGCTGCCACTAACGAGGCAATTATTGCGCCGGCGGAAGTGCCGGCTACATTTACCCAGGTATAACCTCTACGTTCAGCTTCGGAAAGGGCTCCAAGTATGCCGAACGCTTTAATGCCGCCGCCCTCAAAAACAGCGTTAGCGCGCATTGTCATAAAAAATCACCTCCTGGTAAATTTAGTTTATGGGGAAATGATCATAATTGACACACAACCATCTTACGCGCAGTTTTTTAATAATTGATAATCTCAAAACAAAAGACGTGAATATAAAAATAAAGGAAAAGATGTAGCAAATATTAAATATATTACAAATACTAATAGCCCAATATTCACCAGTTACAAAGAAGATATTCCTATAAATGAAGAAGAAGTTTTAAAAACATTAAAAATAAAAAAAGTGGAAATGAAGAATATGAACAGTTAAAAGGTAGATTTTCAAAAATAAGTAGTAATATAAATATTTATAAGCAATATAAAAAAAATAACAAAGTTAAAAATAGTATTGTACAAAAAAGTACCATGTCTTTCTTTTCACCAACGGAGGCATTTGCTGACAAACCTATCGGAGGGGAACCAATTGGTAAGGAAGGTAATTATTTACAAAAAAGAAACAAGTGCCCATTCATGGGAGATCGCCAAGATAGATTAGGTTTAAATCAAAGAAACGCTGGGCTGCAATATAATTGGTTACCTAATACAAGTGTAGTTGATAATATATAATTTTTATTCCAATAAGTTACACTATCTTTTTAGTCTTAGAGCTTCTTTAATGATTTAATTCGTGGACAGGCTGCAAAAGGCTATGCTACTTTATTTTTTCGGGTTGACCAACCCATGAGATCATAGAAAATTCAGTAAGCAAAAGCTGCTTCAACAAATTGGAATATGGCGAAAGAAAGGGCTGCAACGGCCCACCATCCGGATACAATGCCTGCACCGACCAACCAAATCATATACAACCCAATGGTTGCCCTTATTATTCTATCAAAATCCCCCAGGTTTTTCTTGAAATCTAAAACCATAATTTATACCCCCTCGATTTACTAGGTTCCCTCCAAAGGGGGTAATTATACTTTGTGTGGCATGATGCCGATAAGAAAGCCGTGGCGTAGACGCCACGGCATACCGGCAGAACTGAGGCAGGACAACCCAACCCTTTATGGAAAGTTACCATATGACTAACATGGATCTGCTTTTTGCAGTTGCATATACCGCCTTGGCTGTAGGTATGGCCAGGCACTGCCGGCTGCTGCGAGTGGCGCAGGTTGTGATATGCTGGGGTGATGAGCGTGGGGAATGTGAGGAATAACTAAATTATTTCATTGTGAAATAAAGCCCTGGGTTTCAGACCGGGGTTTTTCATGATAGCCGGTGTTCGGCCAGTAAGACCAACAGAGGCAGGCCCTTTTCATAAAAACCCCGGGAATCCTTGTCAATCAAGCACCCTGTTTATAAATCCACAATTTTGTTTTTCACTGCGAGAAGAGCGGCCTGAGTCCGGTCAATCACGCCCAGCTTTTGAAATATATTAGTCAGGTGATTTTTCACCGTTTTTTCGCTAATATAAAGCTTTTGGGCAATAGCTCGGTTGCTTTCTCCCTGCGCCACCAGGCGAAGCACGTCTACCTCCCGCCTGGTTAAGCCCTCAGGCAGGGTGTCCTGGGAGTGACGGGAGGACAGACGGCTGAATTCGGCAAATATTCTAGTTGTCATGGACGGAGGAATAAAAGACTCGCCCCTTGCTACCCCAAGAATGGTTTGCACTAGTAAATCTGAACTGATGTCTTTTAGAACGTAGCCTGAAGCGCCTGCTTTAATTAATTCAAAGAGGTACTCTTCCTGGTCGTGAATGGTTAGGGCGATTATGCCAATATCGGGGCATTCATTTTTGATTATCCTGGTAGCTTCGATCCCGTTGATCCTTGGCATGGTGATATCCATAAGGATGATATCCGGCTTAAGTTTATTAGCCTGTTCTATAGCCTGTTGACCGTCTTCCGCCTCGCCTACTACCTCGATGGCTTTTTCTGTAGATAAAATTTTACGTAGCCCCTCACGAATAAGTGTGTGGTCATCTGAAATTAATACCTTTATTTTTTTCAAATTTCGTTTCCCTCCCGTTTTGCATTAAAGTTTGTCAATGATAGTCCACGGGAACCGAAATACCAATTGATGTGCCCCTGCCGGGAGCGGTTGAGATATTAAACTCTCCTTCGAGAAGCTGGACTCTTTCCCGTATTCCAATCAGGCCGTAACCGTCGCGTTCCTTGTCTGTCATGACTTTACTCAAGTCAAACCCGATGCCGTCGTCTTTAATGTTAATATTGACCTTTTCGGGGAGCATCTCTATTTTAACTGTTGCGTTTCTTGCCTTGGCATGTTTTCTTACATTGTTTACCGCTTCCTGGATAATTCTAAAAAGGGCAACTTCAATAGAACTTTCCAACCGCTGTTGCTGTCCGATGAAAAGAAATTCGATTTGAACACCATACTGCTCCTTGTATTCGGAAAGGTATCTTTTTATCGCAGGAGCAAGACCGAGGTCGTCCAGCACCATCGGCCTCAAATCGAATATTATTTTACGGACATCCGTTAAACTCGAACGAACCAAGTCCTGTAGCGCAACTAGTTCGTCACGTACTTTTTCAGGATGCATGTCCAGCAACTTTTGACAAAACTCCGCCCTCATGACGATATTAGCCATGGATTGTGCCGGACCATCGTGAATTTCCCGGGCTACCCGCTTGCGTTCTTCTTCTTGGGCTCTAATAATGCTCAAAGCCATTTGTTGTGCCTGGTGGACTTCACCGATCTTGGAGCCAAGGTCCTGCAAACCCCCGCCCAGGTAGTTCAAGACTACGCCCACTTGAGAAACTAGTTTTTCAGCCCGTTCAACTGTAGCGCAGAGTCTGCGCAGGCTTGTCTCCAGATGGTCTCTCCTGTATCGTAAGAGTTTTTCTTTTTCTTGCCATTTAATTAGTTCAACCTGCAACTGATAGGCCTGATCGTAAGCTTCTTTAATATCCTTTTCGGTGTATCTCTGAAAATCTTTACTAACCTCCATCAGCCTGATTCGAGCCTTTTTCTCTAAAAAGACCTTTTTATCCACCTGTTTAATCACTTCTGCCACTTCGTCTTTGACTTCGGCAAGTTCCTGGCTTACCCTGATCACTTCTAAACGGGAATTTTCTGCTATGTCGTAGATCTGATTTTTGCTTCGCTCTATTGCTTCGAGCGTTTCTTTAACAATACGATCAAGGGCATTTATGTCAAACACCATGCTCACCTCATAGCCCTTTTTTTAGAATGTTCTTTTTTATTCGCCATTTTCCTCCCGGTTTGTGAAAAATAATTAAAATTGAAAGCTATTACATAATTTGTGTTGCCGGTGCTAAACTATATATGCTTTAAAAAAACAAGGGGTGATTTTATTTGCGAGTAGATGTAGACCAGGAATTGTGCATCAGTTGCGGTACGTGTATAGATATCTGCCCGGATGTGTTTAAATGGAATGAGGATGATAAAGCCAGTTGTATTACTGGTGAGATACCGGTTGATTTGGAGGAACAAACGCACGAGGCTGCTGAAAGCTGTCCTACCGAAGCGATTACAGAGATCTAAAATCACTGATATTTGTAGCTGGTTGGCTTGGTCTGTTTGCCTGATCAGCCCGGAACTCTTCCTTCAATGTTATAATTGGATATGTAAAGTTATCTATGAATGGAGGAGTTGCTATTTTGCGGATCGGGCGTTTCATGTATGGTGAACAAGTATTTTACGGTATTATTACAGGAAATAAAGTTGCGTCTTTAGAGGGCGAACCTTACGGGCAAATTATCCGGGGAGGCCAGATTTATTACCTGGAACAACTGAGGGTTCTAGCTCCCTGTGCACCTACCAAGGTTGTTTGCGTCGGGCTTAACTACCGTGACCACGCTGAGGAATTCGGTTATGCCGTACCGGAGGAACCGATCCTGTTCATCAAGCCGTCCACAGCGGTAATTGGTCCTGGGGAAGACATAATTTACCCCTCTTCAAGCAGGCAGGTGGATTATGAGGCCGAGTTGGCAGTGGTGATTGGCAACCATTGCCGGAATGTTGCCGTTGAAGAAGCGCGGGAATATATTTTCGGTTACACCTGCGGCAACGATGTCACGGCCAGAGATCTCCAGCGTAAGGACGGCCAGTGGACACGGGCTAAATCATTTGACACTTTTCTACCACTTGGCCCGTATATTATTAGAGATCTAGACACGGAAGACCTGTCGGTGGCCTTGCGCTTGAACGGAGTAATCAAGCAAAGTTCTTCCACCAGGTACTTGATTTTTGATGTTCCCGCACTGGTTAGTTTTATTTCTGGAGTAATGACACTGAATCCGGGTGATGTCATCTTGACGGGAACACCGGGCGGCGTGGGTCCCATGGCGGTTGGCGATACGGTTGAGGTGGAAATTGAAGGGATCGGGAAGTTGATTAACACTGTTAACGGCTAAAATCAGCCATATATTACCTTAAACTATTGGTGCCGGACATGAAAGGGAATTATGGCTGTAAAACTCAAAATTTTGTTGACAAGATAAGATATTATGCTAAAATTGAGTTTGATTGGAATTAGCCAATCCTTGTGTTTAATAAGAGGGTTTGTTAATTCCAAAAATATTGTCCAAAAGGGAGGCAGATAAATGAAACAATTGGGCCGCCATGTATTGGCTGAGATTTGTGGGTGCGATTTTGACATTCTCAATGACATCGATAAGGTTGAAGAAATTATGGTTAACGCTGCCCTGGAAGCCGGCGCCGAAGTCAGGGAATGTGTATTCCATAAGTTCAGCCCTCAAGGGGTAAGCGGTGTAGTGGTTATTTCCGAATCGCACCTGGCTATCCATACCTGGCCGGAACTGGGTTACGCGGCGGTAGACGTGTTTACTTGCGGTGAAAAAGTTGATCCCTGGGATGCATGCAACTATCTTAATGACCACTTTTGTGCGAAACATATGACAGCAAAAGAACTAAAACGTGGGATCATTCCGGAAGCTTATCTTAAGGAAGCTGTAAATCTTTAGGAGGGATATTTATTAGTACCCAGAGAAGTAAAAATTAGCAGGCCTTGCAATGAGGGTATTGCAAGGCCTGCTAATTTTTATACAGCGTTTTTATCGTTGACCAGGAACGATGTTTTCGAGAATTGTGACCTTGACCTTTGGGCATATATAAGCGGCGATTGAGTTCGAACAATTATAAGGCCGAACATGAGCCGCGTTATATGCCCAAAGGTTGCCGAAGGTGAATTTGTTCTATTGTATGGGAAAGGTCGACGCAAGGGAGGAAATCATGAGGCTATACCGAATATATAACAAGACAAGTAAAGGAGGAGCCACACTAAATGTTGAGAACCATTTTAGATCCAATTATGGAAGACCTTGAATATGTGTATTGCTTGTTTAGAAAAGAGTTTTCCGTAATTGTAGGCCAGACAGGGGATTTTACCGGTCTGGAGTATTTATCTGTAAATACGGCAATTAGACCGGCGCTGGTGATCCTGTCTTCCCGGATTTACGGTGGCAATCCTGAAAAAACGGCTATCTTGGCCGTTGTTTTTCAGCTTATTTATCTGGCTTCAAGGGTTCATAGCGGTATTTCTGATTCTGAACCGGACTCCGGCAGTGAGGGCTTTGGCCGGCGGGATGAAAACCGTTTCCCCGTGTTGCTGGGAGATTACCTTTACGGCAAGTCCTCTTCAATTTTGCTTCAATCGGGCATTACCGGGATGCTTCGTGTGCTGGCAGAAATTGTTTGTCAGGTTCATGAAGGTATGATCCTGAGAAAGAAACTGACTGGGCATAACACGGCATCACAAGCGTTTCACGAAATAATTCGCAAGGAAACTGCAGAGCTTTTTGCCGGTTGCTGCCTTCTCGGTGCCCGCCTGGCCGGTGCGCCGGAAGAAGATCAGGAGATCATGCGCCGTTTCGGCCAAAACTTCGGTATGGCTTACGGGCTGTCTGAGCAGGGTTTTGCTGTTGAACATGCGGCTTATTACGCGGACATAGCCCAAAGATATCTTTTACTGGCGCCGGCCCGGCCGGAAAAGGATGTATTGGATCAAATGGTTAATATGTTCTCCGGCGGTAAGACAACTGTGCGGCGCATGGTGGGATAACATATTGGAGGACTTAAATGCAGCCGGATAAATTTCAGAATAAAGAGGAGTATGTGCATGCGGTCTTTTCATCAATTGCTGATAGGTACGACTTGCTTAATACTGCTCTAAGTTTTAACCGGGACAAGTATTGGCGAAAGTTTGCTGTAGAACACACTGGATTGAGTCCGGGCGGTAAAGGCCTAGACGTTTGTTGCGGAACGGGTATGCTAACCCTGGAACTGGCTAAAAAAGCCGGTTTAAGCGGTCATGTAGTCGGACTGGACTTTTGTGAGGATATGCTGGCGAAGGCCGTTTTAAATATTGGAAGCACCCCTTATCAGGGGGTTATTGAACTGGTTAAAGGAAATGCCGTCAATTTACCGTTCCCTGACAACACCTTTGACTGCGCTACCATCGGTTTTGCCCTGCGCAATGTACCTGACATTAAAAAAACGATTGATGAGATGCGGCGGGTGGTAAAACCCGGGGGAAGGGTTGTATCTCTTGAACTTGCCAAACCCGGCATGCCGGTATTTAGACAGTTCTATTATTTTTATTTTAATTGCATTGTGCCCATACTGGGGAGGTTGGGAGCAGGATTAAACGGGCCTTATAACTGGCTCCCGGAATCGTTAAAAAATTTTCCACACCAGTCGGAGATCAGGGATATCTTTGCTGATGCCGGTCTGACCGGGGCCTGCTACTATGAACTTACCGGTGGTATTGTCGCTGTGCATGTGGGGGAGAAGGGACATGGCTTATAGTGATTTACAGTCTTTTATAGCAGATTTGGAAAAACGTAACCTTTTAAAAAAAATAAAGGTTGAAGTAGATCCCGAACTTGAGATTACCGAAATCAGTGACCGCATGGTCAAGTCCGGCGGGCCGGCTTTATATTTTGAAAATGTCCGGGGCTATGATCTGCCGGTTGTTACCAATCTTTTCGGCACGTTTGAGCGGATGAAACTCGCCCTCGGGGTGGACGACTTGGAGCGGATCGGCATGGACCTTTTGGCGATTATCCAGCCGTCCGAACTGCCGGCGACTTTTATAGACAGGTTAAAGGCGCTGCCCAAGCTGGCGCAGTTGGCGTCTTATATCCCGAAGACGGTGAAAAGCGGCCCTTGTCAAGAAGTGGTGGTCAAAGATAATCCGTCGCTGGCGGGATTGCCTGTTTTGAAATGCTGGCCGGAAGACGGTGGACCGTATATTACTTTACCCCTGGTTTTCACTAAAGATCCCCGGACAGGGCAGCGTAATACCGGCATGTACCGGATGCAGGTTTATGATGAGCGCACCACCGGGATGCATTGGCACGTTCATAAAGATGCAGCCGGGCACTGCCTTAACCAGCAAAAGGACGGTGGGGCTGAAAAAATGCCCGTGGCTGTCGCCCTGGGGGCCGACCCGGCAGTTATCTACGCGGCTACCGCTCCCCTTCCTGCCGGTATTGATGAAATGCTTTTTGCAGGTTTTTTACGCAAGGAACCGGTTCAACTGGTGAAATGTGAAACAGTTGATCTTGAAGTTCCGGCACATGCCGAAATTATTCTTGAGGGGTATGTTGACCCACTGGAAAAGAGGCTGGAGGGTCCTTTCGGCGATCATACCGGTTACTACTCATTGGCCGACCAATACCCGGTTTTTCACCTGACCTGCATTACCAGCCGGAAAAACCCTGTTTACCCGGCAACGATAGTTGGACGGCCGCCGATGGAAGACGCCTATATCGGCAAGGCCACCGAACGCATCTTTTTGCCATTAATCAGGTTACTCGTTCCCGAGTTGGTGGATATGAACCTGCCGCCCGAAGGGGTTTTCCATAACTGTGTGATTGTTTCTATTGATAAGCGCTACCCCGGCCAGGCTAAAAAAGTGATGTCCGCATTATGGGGCTTCGGTTTAATGATGCTGGCCAAGCTGATTATAGTAGTTGACGCCGACGTGAATGTACAGAATATTTCGGAAGTGATGTGGCGGGTATTCAACAACATTGACGCCAAACGTGACGTGGTAATAGTTGAAGGCCCGCTGGATGCTTTGGACCATGCTTCTCCGCTGCCTCACCTGGGTGCTAAGATGGGCATTGACGCTACTAAAAAATGGCCTTCGGAAGGGCACTTGCGTGAATGGCCCGGTGACGTTGTAATGACTGAAGAAGTTAAAAATCTGGTTGACGGCAAGTGGAGGGAGTATGGTTTTTAAGAAACTGAAGATTTTTCTTGAAATGATCAAGTTTGAACACACGGTGTTTGCCTTGCCTTTTGCATATACCGGCGCTTTATTGACAGAGAAAAAAATACCTGCTTCACATGACCTGCTCTGGATTACAATGGCCATGGTTGGCGCACGCACGGCCGCTATGTCTCTTAACCGGATTATCGACCGGCACCTTGACGCCAGGAATCCTCGCACTGCGGGCCGTGCCTTGCCCAGGGGGCTCCTGAAAACCGGTGAAGTTTGGTTTTATGTTTTAGTATCTTTTTTGATCCTGTTCTATTCGTCATACCAGTTGGACCCGCTGGCTTTTCGACTTGCCCCGGCAGCTGTTCTGGTACTGTTGACTTACTCATATACCAAGCGCTTCACTTGGACATGCCATCTGGTTCTCGGATTTGCACTAGGGATGGCTCCGCTGGGAAGCTGGATCGCTATTACCGGGCAATTCCATCCGGCGCCGGTCCTATTGGGAGCGGGGGTGCTTTTTTGGGTCGCCGGCTTTGATATTATCTATGCCTGTGATGATTATGAGTTTGACCTTAGAGAAGGGCTTTTTTCTATCCCAGCCCGGTTTGGCATTAAGCGGGCGCTTTATATTTCCACTGCTTTTCACGCTATTGCGCCGCTGCTTTTCCTGGCTGCCGGAGTGCTCTTAAACCTTGGTGTTCTTTACCTGGCCGGTGTGGTGATATCTGTCGGTATTCTTTTTTACCAGCATATCCTGGTTCGCCCTGATGACCTGTCCCGGGCAGGTGTTGCTTTCTTTAATTTAAACGGTACATTAAGCGTTGTTTTGTTTGCCTTCACCTTATTGGATATTTTTTTCCCTCTGCGGGTCTTTTAGCGAACCGGTTGAGAATAAAAAGGTTGGTATCGGTAATGGCGCTAATAAGGAAAGGAGAGGATACCCGGAATGGAACTAGTTCTTGACGGTGAGCTAGCCGGTTTGGGCAAAAAAGTTCTGGCCGGCGAAAGGTTGAGCAGGGAAGACGGCATTAGTCTTTACCAAACCAGAGACCTCCTGGCAGTAGGCTACCTCGCTGATCTGGTCCGGCAGAGAAAGAACGGGAATAAGGCCTACTTTATCGTAAACCGGCATATTAATCATACTAATGTTTGCGAGAATCTGTGCAAGTTGTGCGCTTTCGGAAGGGAAGCAAGCCACCCCCGTGCGTATACTCTCAGCTTGGATGAGATCGAAGCTAAAGCGTTGGCTTCGGCGGGGGAGCGGATTTCTGAAATACATATTGTCGGCGGACTCAATCCGGACTTAAAACTTGATTATTATGTAGAAATGCTGCGGCGCGTCCGCCGGGCGCTTCCAGGCGTAGTGATCCAGTCGTTTACCGCTGTGGAAGTCGATTACCTGGCGCGAGTGCATAAGATGCCGGTAGAAGAAGTGCTGGCTGTTTTGCGCGAGGCCGGCCTTGACTCGCTTCCCGGCGGGGGGGC
>JGI11944J13513_1002390_pt1 | contig 13169 bp, 10 predicted proteins | sample TerdegcoTASludge_FD_13513 | JGI IMG/M metagenome (IMG submission 13513) | reverse complement strand
CCCCTCGATCCTTTCTGCCCCCGCCTCGGACCGGCAGGGGCGGCGGATGGCGGGACCACGGTGGAAGGGAAAGGCCCGCGTCCGGCCGTCCGCGTGGAGTTGACTGGGAGATCGGCCCGATCGGGGCCTATGCCGAGGCGGAACATCCACGATGGGCTGTCGAATGCCCGGTGTCCGTGCGGCGCCCGCTTCGTTGCCCGGGCTGCTCCCGGGCGGGCATGACGACGAAGTTCCCCAGGAGGGCCCGTTCCCCCTTGTACATCACAGGCCGGACCCTGGCCCGCACCCAGCGCACCCGGCCGTCTCGCGTCACGATCCGGAAATCGCAGGACGAGGGGGAGTCGCCTTTGAGGTTCTCGATGTTGCTCCGGCGAACCCTGCACCGGTCGGCAGGGTGGATGATCTGCATCGGGTCCACGGACAATAGCTCGCACCGCCCGTAGCCGCAGGTTTCGACCAATCGGGAATTGACGAAAAGCATTTTCCCCTTTCGGAACACGTAAACACTCGCACCCGGACGGACAGCATCGCTGCCTGCCCACCGGGGCCTCCCGTGGTCGGCTTTTAAGACGCCGCGGACCCCCTCGATCTCGCCGGAATGGATCACGGGGTAGAGATCCATCCGGGCCGGCACCAGGGCCCCGTCGGCTCTCCGCAGGCGGACCCTGAGATCGACGGCGCTCTCGCCGCGCAAAACGCGGATGAACCCGTCGATGACGGAAGGCACGTCCCTGTCAAGGAGGTATCGACTGAAGGGGGAGCCGATCAGGGTCTCGCGGGCGGACCCCATGAGTCCCTCCGCCCCGCGTGGGACATCGACCAGGCGACCGTGGAGATCGAAGCGATACTCGGTCTCTTCCCGGTCTTCCACGTGCTGCCCGCGGTTCTCCGTCAGCGGCGCGTGACCCTGCCCGGAATCGTTTTCCCCGATCCTGAAGAAGGGAACGACGTAACGACGCCACATCCCGAAGAGAAGGGCCAGGGCCAGGCCCAGGGTTGTGACAAGAGGGCTGTCTTCGTTATCCACGATGGAGGCTTCAGCCCAGGCCTCGATCCTGCCCGCGGCATCCAGAAACTTCAGGATGAGAATGTCGAGGAGGTACATGGCATCTTCCGGATGAGTTGTCGGGATTTCGATTACCTCAATTTTTCGGGGGGCTTCCCCTCGAAGTAGCGCTTCACGGAATTAAGAATCGCGTACTCGATATCGCCTTTCGTCTTTCCCGTGTCGTTCTGGAAATATCTGCGCATGGTATCGACGATGTTGGACTCCATGTGGGCCTGCCTGCCTGACCGGATCTCTCTGTCCCTGCCGGTTGCCGCAAGTAGTGCTTTCATGCTTTCTGCCTCCTTCCATCCGGGGCCCGCTCGGCTTGCGCCTCGCAGGGTTGCATCGTTGGGTGGTCCGGCCGGCCTGTTTCATTGACCGGCCCGGGACCGCGAAGGATAGAAACGCACCCGGTCCCTCATCCTATGTAGCAAGTGCGATGCCACGGGATTGAGGCGTGGGAAAGACGGTTAAGTAGGCCTGGCAAAAGATTAAATCGGCAATGCGGCGGAAACGGCGCCGTAGGGGGACGGTCCGACGCGCCGCGTCGCCCTTTCAAACGGAAGGGCGCCAGCCGCGGGCATGGATTCGAACCCGTCGATATCAGTGACAAAAAACGGAAGGTGACCTTTATGTCGCCCGTTCTGACCTAAAGGTCGCGCAGGAGCAATTTCCACCGGGGGTTGCGGCGCATCTCCACGAGCTTTCGCTGGAGCTGCCTGACCGTGATCCCCAGGATCTGTGCGGCCTGCTTGCGGTCTCCCCGGGTGTGATTGAGCACGTAAAGAACGTGGGTCTCGTAATTCTCCTTGAGGCTGCAGAGACTCCGGGCATAGAGGGGCGGCGCGGAGATCTCCTCGCCCAGGTGCCTCGGCATGATGGTGGCCGTGTCGGCCAGCAGGACGGCGTTTTCGACGATCTGGGCCAGCTCCCGCACGTTCCCCGGGTAATCGCGGCGCAGGAGGATGTCCATCGCCTCGGGGCTGAACCCGTGGACCTGCTTGTCGTGCTTCTCGACGGCCAGCTTGAGGAAATGGGCGGCCAGCACCGGGATGTCTTCCTTCCGCTCCCGGAGCGGGGGCAGGTGGATGTGCGCCGACCGGAGGCGGTACATGAGGTCGAGCCTGAACTTGCCCTCCTGGCAGGCCTTGTCGAGGTCCTTGTTGGTCGCCGAGATGATCCGCACGTCGACCCGGACAGGCTTCGTCTCTCCGAGCCGCGTGAAGGACTTCTCCTCCAGGACGCGCAGGAGCTTCGACTGCATCTGCTGAGGGAATTCCCCGATCTCGTCAAGGAAGAGCGTGCCCCCGTCCGCCTGTTCGAAGAACCCCTCGTAGTCCCGGAGGGCCCCCGTGAAGGCGCCCTTGATGTGGCCGAAGAACTGGCTCTCGAAGAGGGTCTCCGGGATCGAGGAGATGTTCACGGCCACGAAGGGGCCGTCCGGCGAGGGCCCTTCGCGGTGGATTCCCCGTGCGAGGAGCTCCTTGCCCGTCCCGGACTCGCCCGTGATGAGGATGGGGTTGCCCCCCCTGGCCATGATCTGGGCATAGGAGAGCAGCGCCCGGATCTGCGGCGAGCCGGTGACGATCGCCGAGAACCCCTCGGGCTGCCTCGAGTCGCGGGCCTGCCGGGCCGGGTTCAGCCCCGCCATGAGGCCCTTGCGCTCGTAGGCCCGCTCGAGAACCCTCATGAGGTGCTCGTTGTCGACGGGTTTTACGAGGTAATCGTAGGCGCCGAGGCGGATGGCCTTCACGGCCTGCGCGACGACGTCGACGGCGGTGACGATGACAAATTCCGTGTAGGGTTTGAAGGGCTTGGCGGACTCGAGCACCTGGATTCCGTCGACCTCCGGCATCAGGAGATCGAGCAACACGATGTCGTAGTCCCCCTCCTTGATCCGCCGGATCGCCTCCCTGCCGCTGTCGCAGGTCTCCACGTTCTTGATGCCCTGCCATCGCAGGAGCCGCTTCATGGACGACAGGGTCACTCCCTCGTCGTCGACGACAAGAATCTTCATACCGCACCTTGAAAGAGTCTATTCGGTCTGTCCGGTCTGTCCGGTCCGTTCAAACACCGGGTTCAGGGGCCAGGGTCCAGAAGAAGAGGAAGAAGCTGTGAAGTTAGGAAGTTAAGAAGTTCGGAACAGCCGTCGTGTTTTGGCCTGCCTCAGGTTTTTCCGAGCTTCCTAACTTCCTGGCTTCTTAACTTCCATCTTTTCCCTGTACCCTATCTTTAGAATCTCTGTCTCGTCAGCCCCTCGAGGACCTCCTTCAGTCTCCGGACATCCGGCGTGCCCTTGAGGTGGATATCGGGTCTCTCCCCGCCCGGGCCCGCGAAATCCTGCCCCGCCCCGCCCCACGCGATCGTCGTGATGAGCGGGTGTCTCTCGCGGATGACCTGCAGGAACCGCCCCGCATCGAGGCCGTCCCCCTGCGGCATCATGAGGACCACGTCCACCTCGGGGTGCTGATCCAGGTACTGCGCAAGGCGCTCCACCGACGGCTCAACGTGGTAGAACCAGTGCAGGAACCCGTCGTCGATGCCGCTGATCTGCATCTGGAGCTCCTCGACCCGCTCCTCGTCCCTTGCCAGGGGCAAGATGAGCGGCCTCAGGTTCGGCGGGGCGCCCGGCTTGAGGGGCAGCACCACGGTGAAGCGGCTCCCGATCCCCGGGCGGGAAAGGACCCCGATCACCCCCCGGTGCTCCTTGATGAGGCCGTAGGAGACGGAGAGCCCCAGGCCGGTTCCGCCCGCGTCGCGCCGCGTCGTGAAGAAGGGCTCGAAGAGACGGTCGAGGACGGACCGGGTCATGCCGTGGCCGCTGTCCTCGATGGTGACGATCACGGCGCCGAGCCGTTCGATGTGGCGCGTGGAGATGCGGATCCGTCCCTTCTCCTTGTCCGGGATCGACTGGTGCGCGTTGACGAGCAGGTTGGCCAGCACCTGCTCGAGTTTCTGGAAGTGCCCCTGGACGTGCGGCAGATCGCCGCCCAGATCCAGGTCCAGCCTGGAGACGGATCGCCGGAGCTGCCCGCCCACGATCATGAGCGTCTTCTCGACCACGTCGTTCACCGAGACGGGCCTGGTCCGGGAACCCTCCTCGATGCGGGCGAAATCCTTCAGGTTGGAAACGACCCGGGTGATGCGGTCCGAACCGATCCGGAAGGCGTTGATGATCTCGGCCATGTCGCCGCGCAGCTCTTCGAAGCCGACGCCGCGTTTTCCCCACCCCGGGTTGGCCGCGGCATGCTCGGCGAGCACGGGCTCGCAGAGCTTCCAGATCTCCTCGAGGAGCGGGATGTTGTAGGCGATGAAGCTGTTGGGGTTGTTGATCTCGTGGACGACCCCCGCCACGACCTCGCCCAGGGAGGCCAGCTTGTGGGCCTGGATCACCTGCTGCAGGCGGGTGTTGGACTCCTGGAGGATTCGCTTTTCCTCGGTGACGTCCTGCCAGATGCCCACAATGTGGCCGATCGACCCCTCGGGGCCCCGGATGAGGCGGCAGTACTCGGAGAACCAGCGGTGGGACCCGTTCGCGGCGCGGAACCGGAACTCGCAGCCGCACGTTCCCTTCGTGCCGATCCCATGCGGCAGCTTCTCACGACAGGCCGGTCGTCGGGGTGGACGTGATCGAGGAAGAAGCCGGGGTCTCTCAGGAACTCGTCGGGCCTGAATCCGGTGAGTTCCTCCACGGTACCCGTGATGTAGGTGATCCTCTCCTCCTCCCCGCCCGACGAGGTAAAGGTGACGATGGGCAGCGACTCCAGGACGACGGAGAGGCGCTCGGAGGTCTGGATCAGCCGCATTTCCGTGTGCCGCCTCGACAGGGCCGCGCTCAGGGTGTTGGCCACCACGTTGAGGGCCTCCATCTCCGCCTCGGACCACGCCCGTTCCTCGGCGCAGTCGTCGAAGCCGACAAACCCCCACCAGCGGTCGCCCAGATAGACGGGGACGGCGGCAATGGAGAGAATGCCCTGCGATTGGAGGAGACCCCGCTCGCTTTCGGGGAACTCCCGGACGATGCCGTAGATATGCCCGCCTCGCCGCATGACCTCCATCCAGCGGGCGAATCCCTCCCGCTCCATGTCGAGATCCTGGAAAACGGGGTTGTCGATCTCCGCCTTGATCCCCTCCGCAACCCACTCGTAGCGCTGCGTCGTGAGCAGGATGCCCCCCTCCGAGGTCCGGTTCTCGAAGAGATAGACCCGGCTCACGCCGGTGACGGTGCCCAGCCGGGCCAGGATCTCCCGGATGTCCGTCTCCCAGGAGGGGGCCTTCAGGAACCGTTCCGCCGCGAAGCCGGCGACCTCGAGGATGGCGTCACGGTACCGCAGCTGCTCCTCTGCGCGCTTTCGCTCCGTGATGTCCCGGATCGACTCGATGGCCCCAACGCGATTGCCCTGCGAGTCGTACAGCGGCGCCGCCGTGCCGGAGAGGTAGAGCCTCTGCTTTCGGGACGCGCGACTCGAGGTGTAGCTCTCTCCGAACAGGATCTCCCCGCGCCTCCTGACCCTGGCATAGGGACCCGCGCCGCTCTCGTCTCCCGAAAGGACCATGTCGATGAGCATCGGCCTGCGCTCCCCGTAGAACGGCAGGGCATACTCGAAGTTTCCCTTGCCGAGCATGTCCCTCGCCTCGATCCCGGTCATGGTCTCCATGGCGCGGTTCCAGGCGATGACCCTGCCGTCGCGGTCGATGACGAAGGTGGGATCGGGAAGAAAGGAGATGATGTCCGCAAGCCGCCTCTCGGAGTCCCGAAGGGCCTTTTCGGCGCGGTTTCGGTCTTCGATCTCCAGGATCAGGGCCTGGTTGGCCACCATCAGTTCCGAGGTCCGCTCCAGCACCCGCTGCTCCAGTTCGTCCTGGTACTGCTGCAGGGCTTCCTCGCTTCGCTTGCGGTCCGTGATGTCCAGGGCCGTGAAGACGACCCCGGCGGTGAGGTCCCGTGGGTCGATGGCCCTCGAACTGAGCAGGATGTCCAGCATCGTGCCGTCCTTGCGTCGCCATCGGGTCTCGATCACCCCCGTGCCGCCCTTGAGGACCTCTACGTACTTCTCGAGGCCCACCCGCTCGAACTCCTCGTCGCTATCATAGAGGATCCTTGCGCTCTTCTCGGCCAGTTCCTCCACGGCATAACCCAGCATCCGGGCCAGCTGGTCGTTGGTCCAGCCCAGCACGCGGTTGTACACGAGCCCGATCCCGATCGGGGCCGCCTGTAAAATGCTCTTCAGGAGCGCCTCGCTCTGTTTCAGTGCCTCCTCGGATCGCCGCCGTTCCGTGACGTCCTGCGAGTAGATCACGAGCCGGCCGACCTTGCCCCGGGAGTCGAAGATGGGGTAGATGCTGTTCTCGAGCCAGCGCCCGGCCCGCTCGTCCGTTAGATGAATGGGTTTGCCGCTTCTGATGACCTCGTCGATCCGTTTTTTGCGGCTTTTGACCAGTTCTGGGTCGAGGTGTTCGTGAACCGAAGCCCCGATGATGCGATCCAGAGTGGTACCGAGCCGCACCGCGAAGGTTTCGTTGGCAGCCAGCACCATCCCCTCCCTGTCAACCAACGCGAAGGACTCCGTGACGGCATTGAGCATAGCGCCTGCCGTCTCCAGGCTGTCGCGGAGGGCCTCCTCGGCCCGCCTGCGTTCCGTGATGTCGAGGACGATGGAGTAGAGCAGCTTCCTGCCCCCGAGGAGGATCGGGCCGCTCGCGACCTCGACGTCGCGAACCGCCCCGCCGGCGACACGGTGACGGAACCGGAAGTGCCGCTTCTCCTCCCTCGCGGCCTGCGTCATCTTCGCGCGCAGCGACCTCTCGTCGAGCAGGTTGATGTCGCTGATCCGCATGGACTTCAGCATCCGGGCCGGGTACCCGTAAAAACGAACCGCCGCCCGGTTGGCATCCACGATCCGCCCGTCCGTCGGATCGATGATCAGCATGACGGTGGGGCTGTCCCTGAAGAGGCTCCCGTACAGATCCCCGCCCTCCCGCGGACGCGAGGCGGCGGCCGGAGGCTTCGCGGTGCTTCTCTGCGCGGCCCCGTCCTTCCCTGCGCGCTTATGCGCTTTCGGGCCGGGGGACGGGCCGTCGCGCTTCTTTTTCCTTCCGCCCGTCGTCTTTTCAGGGCGCTTCGCAGGCATGGCAAACCTCGTGCGTTGCGACCGGGGAATTCCTCTGCGCCCCGGGGGTTCGGGGCGGACAATACGCCGCGACGGCGCATTCCGCGGCGGCCGCGATGGTTCCATCTAACGAATCGATCCTGGAAATGTCAAGAATTATTAGAGAAACGGCACCCGTGGGACCCTGATCGCGCCGGGTTTCTTGACGCGGCCGGGACCCCGTGGTATCGTGGAATCACTTTCACAAGGAGGGAAGCACCATGGCACGAATCCCTCTCCAGATCACCTCCCGCAATTTCGAGATCACCGGCGACATCGAACAACGAATCCTGAAGAAATCGGAAAAACTGGACAAGTTCCACCGCGACATGATGGGCTGCCGGGTGCTGCTCGAAGTTCCCCACCGGAACCGCAATTCCGGGGTCGTCTACAACGCCAGGATCGACCTGGCCATGCCCGGCAAGGACATTGTCATCCGCCGCGAGGCGAACGAGGACCTCTACAAGGCAATCAACCTGGCCTTCGAGGCGGCCCTGCGGAGGCTGCAGTCCCACGCGCGGAGGAAACGGGGGGAGGTCAAGCGTCGCGGCGAGCCGTTCGACGACGCTCAGGAAGGGATGGACGCGGCGTTCACGGAGGACCAGGGCCTGAAAAACCTGCAGGAGAGCAGCAGATAAGACACAGGGCACAGGGCGCAGGGAAAAGATGGAAGTTAAGAAGCTAGGAAGTTAGGAAGCTCGGAAAAACCTGAGGCAGGCCACAACACGACGGCTGTTCCGAACTTCTTAACTTCCAAACTTCACAGCTTCTTCCTCTTCTTCTGGACCCTGACCCCTGAACCCTTATTTCAGGTCCCTCGCGTACTCCGCGATGTTCTCGCAGTGATCGGACATTCGCTCCAGGCGAAGCAGCATCTCGACGAAGATGGGACCCGCCTCGGGCTGGCAGATGCCGGAGTGGTAGCGCTCCTGGTGCCGCTTGCGCGCCTCGCGGACCAGCCGATCGATGCGGTCCTCGCGGGAAAAGATCCGCGAGATCAGCTCGCCGTTGATCCCGTCCAGCAGGGATTCGGCATCCTCCATGTTGCGGTTGATCAGCTCGGCGATCTCCTCGATCTCCGCACAGGCCCACCTCGTGAATTCGATGTCGCCCTTGTGCCGCACCCTGGCCAGTCCCACGACGTAGACGGCGTGGTTGCCGATCCTCTCGATGTCGTCCGAAATCCCCGAATAGGCGAATAGCTTGCGGGACAGCTCGACGGAAAGCCCGCCCCTGGAGATCTTCATCAGATACCGGTTCAATTCCCTCCGCAGGTTGTCCACGACGAGCTCGATGTAGCGGATGTCCCGGGCCCTGCCCTCTTCGAAGCGGGAGATGAGGTTGATGCTCGACGCGCACATCCGCCGGACGAGAAACATCTGCCGCCGCAGTTCCTTCCGGACCCTCTCGAGGGCCGCTTCCGGGTCCTGGAGGCACTTCTCGTCGAGGAACTCGGGCCAGATGGGCAGCGTCTCGACCTTGCCGGGAATGATCTTCTCCACGAGGTAGGAAAAGGGCTTCAGGAAGAAAAAGAAGAAGGCCACGATGAAGACGTTGAACAGCAGGTGCCCGTAAGCGATCTGCTGGGCCACCTCGGGGCTGAGAGGAACCAGGAGCCGCAGGAACAGGGGAAGGGCCGTCATGCACAGCACGGCCCCGATGAGCTTGAAGAGGAAATGGGCCAGGGCCGTGCGCCTGCCGTTGATGTTGGCCACGAGGCTCGCGATGAGCGCCGTGATCGCCGTGCCGATGTTGGCGCCGAAGACGATGGGCAGCGCGTGATCGAGGGAGATCACCCCGTTTTGCGCCAGGATGACGAGGATCGTGATCGGGATCGCCGAGGAGTGGATCACCGACGCGGCGATCACCCCGATCGCAAGCCCCAGCAGGGGGTGGTCCGCCCCCTGGAAGAACCCCCGCAGGGCCGTGCTTTCCTTGAACGGCGCCGTCGCCAGCGAGACCAGCTCGAGGCCGAAGAAGATGAGCCCGAAGTAGAAGATCCCCTCACCGATCTTCTTCCACCGGAGCTGGCCGAAGAACCAGAGCATGCCCCCGCAGAACACGATCAGGGGCGAGATCGCGGTGACCTTCCAGACGACGAGCTGGACCGTGACGGTGGTGCCCACGTCGGCCCCGAGGATGATCGCCATGGAGCGGTAGAAGCTCATGAGCCCGGCGCTCACCATGCCGACGACGAGCACGGAAGTGGCCGTGCTGCTCTGGAACAGGACCGTCGTGACGATGCCCGTGACAAGCCCGTACAGGGGCCTCTCCACGGCCAGCCGGAAGAACTGCCGGATGCGGACGTTGCTGAGGTACTGCTGGACCTCCTCGCTCAGGCGCATCATCCCGAAGAGAAAGAGGGTGATGCCTGCCGCAAAGAGGAGGGCTTCACGGACCCACGTCATGGCTTTCACTTCCTTTCGCGCAGGCCCGCCCGGACCCTCCACTGCCCGTCCTCCCGGACGAGCAGGACGGTCTCCCGGATCGTTCGCTTGGGGATGCCCTGGGTCTGGTACTTCTGTTCGAACGCCCCCACGTTGCGGCGCACGAAGGACACGTTCTCGAGGGCGCCTGCCGGCCAGGTCGCCGCCTCCATGGCGCCGGAGACCTCGCCGACGACGACGCGGAAATCGGGGATGCGGATCTCCACCGTCGCCCGCGCATGGTTCTCGTCCACCCGGGTGAACTCCAGGACCTCGTGCCCGATGAGCCGGTGCAGGTTGCGGGCAAGGAAGGTGCCCGAGTCTTTTCTCTCGTCGAGCCAGGCCTCGAGGCTCTTCACTCCACGGTCCTCCGAGCTTAGCAGACGCCAGGCATCCTCGTACCGCCCCTCCAGATAGGCCGTGACGTAGAGCGAAAGCGCATCTTCAGGACGGGAGTCTCCGCCGCCCGCGGCACAGGCAGCCAGGACGGCGCAGAATGCGAGAAAAAGGATCCCCCCGATGAGACTGCGCCTCATGAAAAAACCTCCCTGGACAGCGGAATTTGCAAGAAACACGCCGCCTTGCGACAGCGAAAGAAAGTGCGTGAGCGCGGACGTGCGGAAGTGAAGAACGAGGGAAACAGGGGAATCGAATCCGAATCCCCCGTTTCTCCTCCTGTACCCTGAACCCTGGCCCCTGCTTTACGAGACTTCGATCTTTGCATCCACGGCGATGCAGCCCTCTCCCTTACCGTAAAGGATGAGAGGGTTGATGTCAATGTTGCCGATTTCAGGGTGATCCGTCAGGAGCTTCGAGACACCCGCGATGCAGCGGGCGAGGGCCTTCACGTCGAGGGGCCCCCTGCCCCGGAACCCGTTGAGCATGCCTGCCGCCTTGATGTCCCGCACCATGGCCTCCGCATCCTTCGCCGTCAGCGGGGTGACCCGCATGGCCGTGTCCTTCAGCAGTTCGACGAAGATGCCGCCCAGGCCGAAGAGGACCACGTGGCCGAACTCGTTGTCCCTGCGGGCCCCGATGATGACCTCCGTGCCCTCCGGCGCCATTTTCTGGACGAGACAGCGTTTTGCCTTCATGGCCCTGAAGGCCTTCCGCAGTTCCGCCTCGGAACGGATGCCCAACGCCACACCGCCCTTCTCCGTCTTGTGCAGCACCCCGGCCTCGGCCGTCTTGAGCGCCACGGGGTATCGAAGCCGCCGTGCCGCCCGGGCGGCATCGTCGGCGCTGAGGGCGACGGCGGCTTCCGCGGCGGGCACGCCGTAGGATGCCAGGAGGGCAAAGGCCTCGTCGGGCCCCATGAAGCCCTTCGCGAGGGCAGGCTTCCTTCGCGCGCGGGAGGCTGCCTTCGGCCGCTCTGTGCGCCTTTCGGACCTGAAACGGTGATGCCACAGCGAGCGGGCGAGGGCCTTCAGGGCCGTGTCGACGTCCTCGAACAGGAAGGCGCCCGTTTCCTCCCTCACGGAGAACCAGGTGTGCTTGTCGGGGATGATGCAGGGGATCACGGGCTTTCCGTACCGATGGGAGAGCGCGATTGACGCCTCGAGCAGGCGCTTCGACGGCGCGACTTCCAGGTTCGCCACGTAGGCGTGGCTGAACACGACCCCGTCGACCCCGTCCTCGGAGAGGGCCTTCTCCACGATCCCCGCATAGCTGTCGATGTTGAAGATGTCTCCCATGTCCAGCGGGTTGGACATCCGGATGACCCCCGCGCGGATGTGCTGCCTGACGTGGCCGAAGAAATCGTCGGAGAGCCGGGCGAGTTCGAAACCGTAGCGGTGAACGGCGTCGGCCAGCAGGACGGCCTGGCCCCCCGAGCGCCCGAGCACGGCAAGCCGCGGTCCCTTGATGACGGGGAGCGAAAAGACCTTGAAGCACTCCATCATCTCCGCGAGGTTCTGGACCCTGTGAATCCCCGCCTGGCGGAAGGCCGCCGTCACCACTTCGTCGTCGCCGGCGAGCGCCGCCGTGTGGAACTTTGCCGCGTGGTGACTCACGGGGTTCGTGTTGGCCTTGAGGACGACGAGGGGCTTATCCGTCGCAGCCGCCAGCTTCATCAGCCCGCCGCCGTCGGCAACGTTCTCGAGGTAAAAGCCGATGACCCGCGTGTCCGGGTCGTTCCGCAGGAAGCCGAGGAAATCGTTTTCGTTGACGTCGAGTTTGTTGCCCATGCTGATGAGTTTGCTCGCGCCCAGGTTCTCATAGGAGAGCAGACGCATGCAGTCCAGGGCGATCCCGCCGCTCTGGGCCACAATCGAGATGTGTCCCTTCTTCACCTCCCGGTCCTCCAGGGGCACGAAGGGAAGGACGAGCCCGTTTTCCAGGTTCACGATGCTGATGCAGTTGGGCCCCACGACGCGCATCCCCCATTGCCGCGCAATGTTCAGGACCTCCTGCTCGAGATCGCGCCCCTGGTCGGCGAACTCGCTGAACCCGCCCGATTCGATGATGGCGCGGCGGATGCCCTTGCGGCAGCAGGCAGCCAGGGCCTCCGGCACGTGCCGTGCGGGCAGGAGAAAGACGGCGAGGTCGGGCACGCCGGGGACCTCCTCAACGGACGAATGGATCGGGACCCCGCCGATGTCCCCGCCGTCCTTGCCCACGGCGTGGATGTCCCCCCTGTACCCGAAGCGCTGGAGGTTCAGAACGATGTTTCGGCCCAGATTGGTGGGTGCCGCAGAGACCCCGAACACGACGACACTTGCCGGGAAAAAGATTTTCTCCATCTACCTCCTCCTCTGATGCAGTCCAGGCCGCAGATCATCTGTCCATAGCCGAATCTTCGAAGTCGTTTATCGCTGAAGGTAGCAGGTGACAGGTGACAGGAATACATGGGCAGCAGAATTCCTGTGACCTGTGACCTGTTACCTGTTCCCTCACTCTCCTATTATTTTCACCAGCACCCTTTTTCTCCGCCTGCCGTCGAACTCCCCGTAGAAGATCTGCTCCCAGGGCCCGAAATCGAGCCTGCCGCCCGTGACGGCCACGACGACCTCCCTCCCCATGACCTGGCGTTTGAGGTGGGCGTCGCCGTTGTCCTCCCCCGTCCGGTTGTGCCGGTAGCGCGAGACGGGCTCGCGGGGGGCAAGCGTTTCAAGCCACTCGGCATAATCCTTGTGAAGTCCCGGCTCGTCGTCGTTGATGAACACCGATGCGGTGATGTGCATGGCATTGACGAGGACGAGCCCCTCCCGGATGCCGCTCTCGGCCAGGCAGGACTCCACCTGGGGCGTGATATTCACGAAGCCCATCCGGGCCGGCACGTTGAACCAGAGCTCCTTGCGGTAGGATTTCACGGCCGCCCCCCCATTCGTGCACTCAAACGGGTCCTTTTCTACACCCAACGGCCGGTTATGAAAAGGTTTTTTTTCGCTGCGCCGGTTTTTGCAATCCCTGCCGCAATTTTCTATAATGCCCCTCCCTATGAGGCGTATCCTGCACCTGGACATGGACGCATTCTTCGCGGCCGTCGAAGAGCTCAGGAACCCCGACCTGCGGGGCAAGCCCGTCGTGATCGGCGGGGGCGGTGAC
>JGI11944J13513_1002389_pt1 | contig 13171 bp, 12 predicted proteins | sample TerdegcoTASludge_FD_13513 | JGI IMG/M metagenome (IMG submission 13513) | reverse complement strand
TAATGAAAATAATCCACAGCAGAGTAAACAGATATCCACCCCAACCTAAATAGACATCGCCAATATACGGAATATAAATCGTCGAGAAATGTAAGCCACCATAAATGACAATTAGAGCAGCCATGATTTGAAAGTAAAACTTGGTGGAGAAACGCAGATTCTTTAAATCATCATACAAACCTACTAGTGCAATAGCTATTGAAGTAATCCCTAAAAAATAATAGCGGCGTGGCACCGGACCAGCTACCTCCGGCAGCATATAGATGGATACCACCACCCCCAAGATGACTGACATCAAAATGGCTGCTCCCCCTAAATAGGGCATGAAGGTCTTATGAACTTTGCGTTCATCGGGAAGGTCACCAATATGGTATTTTAAAGCAATGCGCCGCGCGATTTCAGTAAAAATTATCGCGCTAATTGCCACAATCACTAATACCATTAAAGCCTTGATTATCACAGTAATCCTCCAACGGGAAATCCACCACAATAAGAGCCAAAAACCGCACCTCCACACAACAATTGCTTCGCTATAGTTTCAGGGAGTTGGTTGACCGCTTAAGGTCTTTCAGGCGCTAACAATCAGTTTTTTGCTAGTCCTCTCTCATGGCACATTACATATTAAATATAAGCGATATTTTTTTGGGTGTCAAGACTTTTTTGGGGTAGTACAAAAAATATCATCTTCTTTAACATTATGAGTTCCTTTCAAGACTACCAAGACGGTAAGTAATAAAATTTTTAGATCTAATCCTAAACTCCATTCTTTCGCATACTTAGCTTCTAAGTGTTGCTTATGGGGCATGATGATTTCACGATCATATTTGAAAGGGTCATCGAATTGGGCAAGCAATTGATCTTCATGATGGTAAACTAATGAACCGGCTCCTGTAATGCCCGGCCTCATCGAATAATACTGTTCTATTTCAGCATCTGATAACACACTGGCAATTTGTTCGCGGACCAAAGGTCGCGGACCGATCATACTCATGCTCCCCAACAACACATTTATCAATTGCGGTAATTCGTTGATTTTAGTTTTTCTTAAAAATTTACCAAACTTAAAAGGTCGCGCGTCATTGGTAGTGGTTATATAGCCTAGCTTTTCCGAACCTTTAGGCATCGTAGTAAATTTATAAACCAGAAAATCCTTACCTTTATACCCTACCCTTTTCTGTAAATAAAATACGTCTTGTTTAATCGACTTAAGCACAATTGCTACAATCAAAAAAACAGGCGAAGTGAGCAGTAGTGCTAATAATGCAAAAACCTTATCAAAGAAATATTTAATACCGATCCAGCGATGTTCATGCTTTACTGGCATTTTCCTCTAAAACTCCCACAACTCGTTCGATCTGCTCTCGTGTTAAATTAACTGACGAAGGTATATTTAGGGTTTTGGTCCATAGATCGAGGGCGTTTTCAATATGATATGTTTGGCAATTAAGATATGGTTTTTGTAGATGATTCAAATACCAGACCGGCCGCGTTTCGACCTGTTCAGCTCGAAAAATTTCCATTAATTCATCACGCGTTTTACCATATTCCACAGGGTCGATCTGAAGGCAATATAACCAATAATTGACTCGGGCATATGGTGGAGGAGATCCAAGCCGCAATCCCTTAATGTTAGAAATAGCGGATTGATATAATTCAAAATTGCTTTTTTTGATGCGAATGTAATCTGACAACTGTTCTAATTGAGCTACCCCCATAGCCGCTTGTAAATTTGTCAAGCGGTAATTGTAACCAATCTCATGGTGAATATAGCGAACGCTATCGTCTTTCGCTTGGGTTGTCAAATAGCGAAGACGCTCCGCAAAAGTAAAATTATCCGTAATCAACATCCCTCCACCACCAGTAGTGATGATTTTATTACCGTTGAATGATAGGCAGCCGATAGCACCAATAGTTCCGGTATGCTTTCCAAGCCAAGGTTCGATTGAATAAATGGTCCCAATTGATTCGGCAGCATCTTCAATGATGGTAATATTCCTTTCAACACATATTTGGTATAGCTCCATCAAATTAGCAGCATTACCGAATACGTGTACTGGGATAATTGCCGGGATGCGTTTATGGGTTATCTTGTTATAGCTAAATCCATTTTTAAAGACAGTTTGGGTGCGAATAAAATCAATCGTCTTAGCCACATCTAAACAGTAATAATCATCGCTATCCATAAAAATTGGCTGGGCACGATGATAACGAATTACATTGACAGTGGCAATAAATGTTAAGGTGGGGACAATAACTTCATCGTCTTCTTTAACTCCAACGACTTCTAAGGCCATGTGCAACGCAGCGGTACCATTGACACAGGCAATGGCATTTTTTGCCCCGGTATATCGGCAAATTTCTTCTTCGAAGCGCTGGACATATTTACCTACAGATGATACCCATTCGGTGTCAAGGCATTCTTTGATATACTTCCACTCGTTGCCCCGAATCCTGGGTACCGAAAGCGGGATAAATTCAGACATTGTAGATTCCAATTTTATACTGTTCTAAGTGCGATGTAATCCAATTGATGGTTTCTTCAAGACCCGAACGAAGCGTAAATTTAGGACGCCATCCAGTAGTCTTTAGAATTTTCGTATTATCACAGCGAAGACGTTCAACTTCACTATTCTCGGGTCGAACCCGTTTCTCATCAGTTTTAATGTATATCTTTTTACCCATCAATTCCCCAATTAGGGTGGCCAGCTCACCAATTGCTATTTCACTATTCATTCCGATATTGGTCACTTCGCCAAACGCTTGTTCCGATTTAGATAACTCGATAAATCCTTCGGCTGTATCTTTAACGAAGGTCAAATCGCGGGTCGGCGCAGTATTGCCTAGTTCCAATTCCAAGTTACCACTGGCTATTTGAGTTATTATCGTCGGGATTACTGCCCGGGCTGATTGACGAGGACCATAAGTGTTGAAAGGGCGCACAATTTTGACCGGCAAGCGGAATGCTCGCCAATAGCTTATAGCCAGCTGATCAGCTGCAATTTTGGTAGCTGCGTACGGCGATTGTCCCACTAAAGGATGTTTTTCATCGATAGGAACATATTGCGCAGTACCATAAGTTTCGCTGGTTGAAGTCATCAATATTTGAGAAACTCCCAATTCCCTGGCGGATTGCAAAACGTTATAAGCCCCTTCAATATTAGTCTTGATATAAGCCAGTGGCGAAACATAAGAGTAAGGAATCCCGATTAAAGCAGCCAGATGAAATACAGTGGCACAGCCCTGCATCGCATTGTAGACCGAATCATAATCACGAATATCACCACAAATTACTTCGATCTCATTTTTCACTGGCGAATAATCTAGCCACCCCCAGCGATTATTCGAATTGTAGCGCACGAACGCCCTTACTTCCATCCCCAATTCTACGCAGCGTTCCGTCAAGTGTGAGCCAATAAATCCGCCAGCTCCGGTAATTAATACTTTCATGCATACCTCATAACCTTAAAATTGACCTCCTCGAAAGAGTCGATGACATTCTGGCGCTGTTCTTTTAAAAATTCAGCGATGCGTTGTAATTCTCGGTCGTTGATACCGGGATGGGTTGGTAAATTGATGATGTGCTGAGCCATGTATTCACCGAGTGGATTGCTGTTCCATTTATATTCGAATCGCTCAAAATGTTCTAACATTGGATGAATAGGAGAAATAAACCAATCCCCGATTTCGATTTGGGCTTTTTCTGCTTGATGAAAAAAATCAGACCGATCTTTTACAAGCAAAGGATATTTTAGAAAGGTGTGTGATGCATACTCTGGGATAAATGCTGGTTCAATATCGAGGGATTTGAGCATTTCATGATAAAAGGCAGCTATTTTTTGTCGATGCACCAGGGTTTGTTTAAAGATTCTTAGTTGTTTTGCCCCTTCCTCTAATTGGATGCACGACATGCCTTTTGCAAAGTTTGGCGGCATATCGGATGATTGGAGCTCACTTCCCTGGGATGAGCCTAAGATGAGATTATGGGCACTTAACCAGCGGTATGTTTTGATCGCAGGCCAATATAATCTGGAACTCAAATTTCGATGTACAAATAGGAGCGATTTTAAGCTAAACTCATCCTTAAGACTTGGCTTTATAAACCGATCTTCTTGTTCGCGCATTCTTCGGGCAATCACTGGATCCTTCGCCACGGCAAAACCGCCAATCCCGGTTGAAAAAGGTTTATTCCACTGTGTGCTAAAAAAGGAGACATCAGCAACTGTGCCATTCGGAAGGTTTTTATAATAACCACCAAAACCATGAGCACAATCTTCAATGACTATTAGGTCATATTTCTGGGCTATTTCGAAAATCCGATCTAGATCAGGAGCTAGACCAAAAGTGTTTTGAGCCAAGATTACACGGGTGCGATCAGAGATCTTAGCCTCAATTTGGTCTACATCAATTGTATAAGACCGGGGATCAATGTCTACATAAATCGGCTTTGCTTTTAAGTACAAAATTGGGTTAACGACGACTACGCAAGTAAATGCCGGTAATATAATTTCATCACCGGGCTGAATACCAATACTATTCAGAATAGCATATAAGGCTACTCGCCCTTTCCAGAAGCAGCTTACCTGCTCTGGATTGACTTTTAAATAATCAGCAATTAATTGGCGCATTTAATTCTGCCTTTTCATGAAGACTTCTAGTTCTCAATTTCTTGTAAGCGCGGCAAATTTAGCATTTCCACTTCGTTTTTTTATAACAAAGTCCCAAATTCCTTTTAAAAAGCCCCAACCATAACCAAAATGATAAGTCATAAATACCAAAGGCATAATCCAACAATATCTCCAAGCCCTATGTTTATTACAAGTGCTAACTGTGGCAATAATAGTCATTATCAGATATAATCCCAAAATTGATCCGAACAACAGACGCATTACTTTACTAAATATTCCTAATACCCCTGTCGTTAATAACGCCATTAGGAAAGAGCCTGGGATTACATGTCGAATTGAAGCAGGCATCTTGTGTTTCTGGATAACCCTTTTTTTTGTACTGAGTATATTGGTTGAATAAACCCTTTAAAGTATCCCGCGGATAATACCAGGACTTTATTGTTGGTGATTGCCAGATTCTGCCACCAGCCTTTCTTAAGCGGAAATTGAACTCATCATCTTGGTTACGTATTAATTCCTCGTCGAAATAGCCAATTTTAGTAAATACTTCGCGACGATAACAACCATAAGTAACGGTGTCTATCTCCCCCTCATACTCCCGGTCGTGCGATTTCGAGTTACCAACAGCGAAAGGGGCTTCAAAACCAATAGCAATGGCCTTCTGCATATAACTCTGCGCCTTTGTTCTAGCCGGTCCCCCTACATTATCGGCGCCTGTTACTTCAAGCACTCGCACACATTGAGTTAGATAATCGTTGCTATATTCAGTGTGGGCTCCCATGATAACTATGATTTCGCCACGAGAATTTTTTATTCCAATATTCAAGGCCTTAGGCGTGATTTGTTCCGGATTATCTACCAGTCTAATAAATTCATACTGCTGATGATATTTCTGGATAATAGCACGGGTACCATCATTACTCATGCCATCCACAACTAACACTTCTACCTTGTCAAGCGGATAATTCTGAGCAAGAATCGAATCAAGACAAGAGGCAATAAATTTTTCCTCATTACGACAAGGGATAATGACTGATATAAATTTTGACATGATTAAACCTACTAATGGTTAAAACTAAATTCTTTGACAATTTGCTGCATGTAATTTTCCATCCGACGGAGATTCTCCTGCCAGTCGTAATTACTTAGCACATACTCCCGTCCCGCTTGCCCCATTTTTTGGCGTAGATCCGGGTTGAGGACTAACTTGTAAAGTTTATCAGCCAGATCGGTTGGGCTCTGAGGTTCACAGTGAAATCCGGTCTTGCCGTCTATAATCACCTCTTTAAGTCCACCAATTTTAGATACCACTACTGGCAAGGCACAAGCTGAAGCTTCAATTGCTGCTACCCCAAAACTTTCTTGCGTACTTGGGAAACAGGCTATATCAAACTTACTAAAGTAATTGGGGACTTCTGAATGCGCAACTCGACCATAAAATTTAATATAATTTCCTAATCCTAATTTTCTAACTAATTGTTGCACTTCGAAAAGTTGCGGGCCATCACCCACAATTAACAACTGTAACTTTTGAACTGTGTCATTTAAACCGGAGGATATAAGTCGCTTGATTAAAATATCAAATGCCTTGACAAGATAGATCTGTCCATATTTTTCATCAACAGTTTTTACTATGCCAATTGTAATAGTTTCTTTTTCTTGCTTGGGTATTGGGCGAAAAATATTAGTATCTACTCCAAACGGCGTCACAAAGACTTCCTTATTCAAGGAAACCAACCGCTCGACTTGCTGTTTCATGATCCAACTGGTGGAAGCAACACGATCAGCAGCCATTAAGTTTTTGCAAACGATTCTTCGCATCAAGCGGTTTTGGTAAGGTACGTCGAACACATCACTACCCCATACGGATAGCAAAGTCGGATGGAAACCAATCAATCGAGACAAAGTCCCATAACCACTCGCATAATGAACGTTGAGGATATCAGGCCGAATTCGATTAATAATTCTACGAGCTTGTCGATAATCCAAAAAGTAACCTGCTAATGGTGGAATAGTTAGGATAAAGCTTTTAATTTTTTCGTCAAGTTTATCTATTCCCGGGCGATCTGCACTTATTAGAAAAACCTCATGTCCTAATGAACTCAAACCGTTAGCCCATTTCACAAGATGAATAGAAGCAGCATTGCCCAATAAACAGATTCTCATATTCATGCCCCTAAGATCTAGAATAAACCAATTTTACTGCTCCGGTTTTTAATCTATTAAAAAACAACAAAATACTAACAATAATGATAAATAATATGATAAATTCATAGAAAGATAACAGGGCAAAATATTGGTCAAAAAAAGTCAGAGCGGCCATTGTCAAGCAAAAAATGTTTAGAAAAGACATCAAGACATTTGTCTTTAACTTATTTTTATAAAAAATTAGATAATAAATCCAAGCTAAAAAAGTCGTCATAAATATCATAAAAGGCCAACCACCAATGATGTAGTATACTCCATAAGCTGTACCCACGTTTGAAACCATATTATGGGCTGTTGTGATGAAACCGATATTCACATAAGGCAGGGCACTAATTCTGTCTGGGTTGCCAATGATGACATTGATAACATTCCGTAAGACAACCAAAAACGAGTTTTCTGGTTTTATATCAGGAAAATTCAGCCATTGATCAAAGGCAATCGGGGCAGAAGTGATGTAAAGCATGGTGTGTTCAAAAAGAAACTGCCAAATCCCTTTATTGCTAAAAGAAAACGTTTTCCACGCTATAGTCAATATAAGCCAAAATAAATTCATCACAAGGATAATTATAATACTAGTAAAAATGATAGCTCGTATTTGTTTGCGAACCGGTAATTCAATAAGCTTATAAAAGAATAGCATAATTAATACCCAAAGCAAGTGATACTTAACTTGCAGAGCAGCTATTGCGAGAAATAGAGCAATCATCGTCAAAAATATGATTAATTTACGCTTGGAAAATGACCAAAAAATCCCCAGCAAGAGGAAACATACCTTAGCAATCTCTCCCATATGGGCTGCTAGCCCACGCATCATCATGTTCTCAAATTGGGGATCACCTAAAAAGGCAAATCCACCAAAACGTCCCATTAATTGCCCCACCCTTCGGAAAATTATTATTACTGCAGTCCAAGATAATAGGAATACAAACCATTCCTGCTGGGCTAATTTAGCAATGGGACTTTCCATAATATGGCTTTCACTGCTGGTACTTATTTTCTTTTCATAAAAATAATACATTAAAAAACCAACAAGCCATAAGATTATTAGATTAAGCATGATGCACAGTTGGGCGCGCATCGTAAAAGGTTTGAACTGAAAATAAACCATTACAAAATTCACTAGGATCGCTATTGCAACGAAAGGAAAAGCGGTGGTACTAAAAGGAGTAATAATTGTATTGAGCCGCTTCTTCTCATTAATAACGAGAAATAGCACTAAAAATATTAACGTCAGTGTAGTTAACTGATGCTCACTCAATTGACTGACCTATTAAAATTTGCTCTACGGTGCTTTTATTGACCTGCGACAATCGCCCACTTAATCGCCGTGCTTGGCTAATTATCGCTGCGGCTTTGCTAAACGGAACACGATAACGAAGAGTAAGTAATAAATAAAAATAAGTTAATGCCAGCTCGCGCCATATCAACCAAACATAATGAGAATAGAAGCGCTTCATATCCACCAGCCGATTGATTGCAAATAACAATACCTTATTCCCTATCTGGCGCTGCAGCAGGTGATGCGCCGTAGATCCTATTTTGTGATAAACAGCACTACCACCAATACAAACCATCTTTTGCCCATATCGTTTTAGGCGCATACTGAGTTCAAAATCTTCTTCACCATGGAAAAAATCCTCACTCAAAATACCAAACCGCTCTACGGTTTCCCGACGAAGACAAAGGGCACAACCGTTAACGAAACTGATCTGTTTAATTTCATCTGGCCTAATTTTTTTAAAATATTTGGTTTGGCCCCAGGGTAGAATCATGCCACCCGCATTGGCTATTTTATTGGGTTGGGTGTAATAGTACACAACCGCCTGAGCAGCAGCTATATATGAATTTGAATCCATTACTTCGATCAGTCGATTTAAAGTATTAGGACTGATGACGGTGTCATTATTCAATAAAAATATATAATCGTTATTGAAAACGGCGAGTGCGATTTTTATGCCTAAATTATTTGCCCCAGCAAACCCTGAATTAGTATCATTTAAAAATAATGTTAGCTTATTGGGATGATTTATTAATTCATTATAATCACACTCTCCACTGTTAATGCTCAAAGTTGTATATTGGAGAGGCTTAGGAACTTCGGGATAAACAAGGTCGGGATATTTGGAAACCAAGTCAATCTTTGATTTGCCTTCCGCCCAATTTTTAATTTGCTCAACTGAGTCGTCATCGGAGTGATTATCTATTAGGAATACATTATAATTCGGATAATCCAATTTTAGCACGCTCTCAAGACATTCGATTGTATCCCGCCAGCCATTCCAGTTTAAAATAATGATTGTAACGTGTGGAGTACTATGCATGAGTTATTTGCCATTTTGTTCGATTTGTAAAAATAAAATAAATTAATAACGCGAATAAAAAGACCTCGGCAGAAGTAAAAGCAACTGCCGCTCCTATTGCCGCCCATCTTAAAGAGAGAATTAAACAAAGGATAAAATTGGCAATTCCCGTAATGATGACGCTGCTGGTAAATTGGGCCTTCATCCCAAAATTGGTCATAAAAATAATACCTAAAATATAATTTATTACTCCAAGAACGATAACAAATGCGCCGATTTGAATTATTTTCTGGGTGGCTAAAAATTTGGCACCCAAAAATAATAGCGTCAATGGTCGCGCAAAGATTATTACTAATCCAGTTATAACAGTGGCCATAACTAGCATCACCATCAGTAGTACTTTAATGGCCTTTTGACTTTTGGTGGCATTGGTCATTTTTAAACGCGAAATATAAGGGAAAAATGTTTGGGTCAGCGGAGTAAATATTGACTGAATCGCCTTGACTAATTTTTCACCGGCACTGTATAACCCAACTGCTTCTTTACTGGCAACCATACCCAGAATCAATACATTGGCATTGCGGTAAAGATTTATGGCAAAATTAGAAATAAATATGTGCCACCCCTCTTGCAGGTACTTTTTAATCACCGGACTGGAAACGAAAAGTATTGTAAGTTTGAATTTCTTAATTATAAATCCTAAACTAACTAGTCCCGAAATAAACATGGCACTGCTGTTTACCAAGGGCATTAGGACAAAATCTGATTCTTTTCTAATCACCCCAAAAACCGCCCCTAAAAATATTAGTCGCCCAATCAAATTGACAAAATTTAAAAATTGCATTTCTTCCCTCCCAACATAAAACCAGAGGGCCATCAGTATTTGGGCGGGGATCATCAAATAGGTAAAAAAGTAGACCCAAAAATATGCCTTGATTTCTTCAAAAACTAAGGCCGCTAAAATCAAAGCCAGTAAACCTGTCAGTACCAACGCAAACTGAATAATAAATATCGCGGACACTATTTCGGAGCATTTTTTGGAATCATTTTTACTATAGGCAATCATTTGGACGCCCGTTATCGAAAAACCATATTCAACAATTATAGAATAATAATATACAATAGCCTGCGCAAAGCTTAATATCCCAAAATTTCTTACTCCAATTACTCTTACAATATAGGGAATTGTAATTAATGGAATTAGGTAATTAATAGTCTGAAAAATACCGTAATTGGCAAAATTGAAGGCAAGTTTACGAGTATTTTTAGACTTAAATAGTTTATTGTATCCCTTAGAGTTCCACTGCACCTTTATGCCTAAAATAATCCTTTTTAAAACTCCGGATGACTAAAATGCTCGCATTAGCACCAACGACAAAAAATAGAGCTAACATACTTAGACTTATCGTTAACAAGATCCGTTTAGGACGGCTTTTTCTGAATGGTGGTTCGGCCTTATCTAAAATTTTTACGGGGCTGAGGTTTATCATATTCTGTAAAATAAGGGTTTCACGCTGCTTTTGTAATTCGGCGTAGATTACTGATTGTAGTTCGATTTCGCGTCTTAATCGGATTTCCTCGATCTGATTACGTGGTTCAGTGATATTTTTTACCCGCTCGAGGAATGATTGCAGATTATTTTCGGCTACTTTGAGGTTGATTTCGGTCTCAGCAATACGATTATTTAAATAAGATAATTGCTCGCGATACTCTTTTTGGACTTGCGTCTGGACGATTTGATCCAGTACCGCTGTCATACGGTTGGCGACCTGGGCTGCTAATTCAGGATAACGAAGAGTTACCTGAAGTGACAATATATCATTATCAGGGTTGATATCGATGTTGATCACCTTTTGGCGCATAGTCTTAAAAGCTTTTTCAAGCGAATCGCTACGATTGATCCCCTTAATTTTTAGCGAATGAAACAGTATAATCTTTTCAAGAGTATCGGATTTTTTCACTGTAAAGTATCGAATAATACAGTTTTTAAAAGGCGGCGTGAAAGGAGAATGCCTTTATACATTTCCTGGCTTTGTCCAGTCGCCATCGGCATATTTAATCCCGCCAGACCAGCAATGGCACTCAATTGCCCAGTGAGTCCACCCGAAAAACTAGCTGCACTTGGTAATATTGAAACTGAAGCGGTATACTCCTTATCAGTAAAAAAGAAAACTTTGGTAACTATCAAAACAAAGGCTATTACTAAGATCAAAAGATTAATAAGCCAATGTTCCCATATGTAAATCAACAATGGATATCTCGGGTTAAGTTCTTCTGTCATAAAACATTTCCTACGCTTTTATCTGATATTTCTTAATACCAAGATTATGGTAATAATTTGGGTTATGATTGTCAGACTTTGGTAAAATATATCGAATGGTTCTTTTTGGTCGCGTTGTGGTACAAAGATTCGATCACCAGGCTCGACAACTAATTCTTTGTCAGCATCCAACCAGGTTTCCGTATTGTGTTTAATGATTTTGATGCGTGATTTGCGGGCTCTTTCCTTGAAACCACCGGCTCCTTGGATATAATCCAGGTAATTCCAATCAGGATTATAAAGGACCGTCCCGGGTTTTCTAACTGAACCAGTAACATAGACATAATGTTTCTTTGAAGCAATCACAATTATATCATTGTTGTTAAGAACTACATCCTGGGTGGCATCATTATTTTTAATCAGTTTTTCAAAATCAACTAATATAATATTCAAATTTTCCTTGGCTGTTGAACGCCAAAAATTAGATTCGATCCAATCAAGAGACATTGAAAATGGCATAGCCCGTATAATTTTATATAATTCCTCGGCACCAGGTACATTTAATATTCGGTATAAGCGGGAATGAGTTAATGAAGCATTGGAGGTATAGCCCGCCAATTTCATTATGTCAGAAAGCCTCGTTTTCCCTTCCTCAATAGGATAGAGGCCTGGATACCGAGCTTCACCTTTGATGACTACATATTTATTAAGATGATAATCAGCCTTGCGCCGCACAAAGATCCGATCATCGGGTTGAAGTGGCAAATTAGTATCTGCTGGTATATGGCAGGTCAATATTTCAAAATCATTAGATTTCCCTTTGAAACGATATACTTCAACACGGTTGGAATCTCCAGCTTGGGAAACTCCGGCGGCAAAGTCGATAGCAGTTTTTAGCTTATCACCAGGTTTAAACTCGAATCTCAGAGGATTATTAACCGAACCTTGGACAGTGATATTATTGCTGTTCGTATCATGGAAGGACACATAGATGATGTCGTTATTTTGAAGATAGGGATTATTATTTACATCACCCATCAGATGAAAGCGTAAAAGATCACAATTAATAGTCTCATTTTTGCGAATTATTTTAATGTTTCTAAGTGAAACCTGAGCAAGTTTTAAATTCAGCGCAGAATCACTTTGGTAAACTGCCAATACTGCATTCATTAAATCAAACAAGCAACTCGCCGAATTCAAGTTTACTTCTTTGAAATTTTGCAAGGCACCAATTAAGGATACATTTATTGGACGGACCTTTTCTAAATAGATTTCGACCTGAGCTTCCGGAAACAACTTCTTCAAGTCGTTTATTACTCGCATGCGAGCATCGAATAATTTAATCCCCCGCAAATACCAGCCTTGACATTCTGGAATGACTAAATTACCATCAGAAGTAACCCGACTAAAATAGGTTTTCAAATCTGGTCCCGGGGGATCAATCTTAATTACAAATTCATCACCTGAATCGATTAAATATTCTTTTTCATCGATTGGTCGATATTCTCCCCCAGCTGACCTGGTAAAGCCAGTTATCCCTTCACTTTTAAGGTCTCGCAAAGACGTGAGAGATGAGAATTGAGTAGTCCCCAGAACTTGGGCTAGCCCCTCATTGCCCCCAAGATAATATAATATGAATACAGCCAAAAATGAATATGCACGTTTCATATGCAGTACTATAGCTCCATTCTGTAATGCTTTTTATAAAAATCCAGATACTCTCCGCTTTTTAGCGGACGCCACCAATCGGGATGATCTACATACCACTTGACCGTTTC
>JGI11944J13513_1002388_pt1 | contig 13178 bp, 9 predicted proteins | sample TerdegcoTASludge_FD_13513 | JGI IMG/M metagenome (IMG submission 13513) | reverse complement strand
AGAAAACCCGAGCTGGACCTGGACCACTACATCGGATAGCATCGGCCCGCACATCATCGAGGTTCGGACCAAAGACAACAACCACAATCCGGACGGTGACAGCTCTAAGACAGCGGAGTTTGTCATTGAGGCTGTACCAAATAAGCCGCCACAGGTAGCATCTCTCACTGCAGATCTGGCAAGCCCGCAGGTTTTGGGGGCTCCAGTCATCTGGACAGCAGTTGCCAGCGATCCGGAGGGTGATCCAGTATCCTACCGCTTCCTGGTCAACGATAGCCCAGTCACCGACTGGCAGGCCGAGAATCAGTTTGCCTGGACGGCCACTGAAGCTGGAACGGCTCGGGTCACAGTGCAGGTCAGAGATGACCAGCACGATGAGCCGGCAGCTGAGACCGGGAGCATAAGCAGCGAATTTGCCATAACCATTCCTGAGCCAGCCGTGGAGGCAGCAGAAGAAGTAGCTGAAGAAGAGGCTGTGGAGGTGGTTGAGCCTGTAGCAGCAGTCGAAGAGGCTCTGCCGGTCAATCTGCCACCCAGCATCACTGAGCTTTCGTCAGATCTCGGAAGCCCCCAGGTTCAGGGAAGCCTGATCAATTGGACTGCAGTTGCCAGCGATCCGGAAGATGATTCCATATCCTATCGCTTCCTGGTCAACGATACCACTGTCACCGACTGGCAGCCTGAGAACAGGTTCGCCTGGTCTGCATCCGAGGCGGGGTCATTCCTGATTACCGTTCAGGTCAAAGACGACCAGCACGATGGACCGGAAGGCGAGAGCGGAAACATAAGCGCAGAGTTCGCTATAGTGCCGCTTGAGGAGGAAGCACCCTTTACAGAGGCACTGGTAGAAGAGGTATTTCCCACAAATGTCACTGAACAGATCAATGTGACTGAACCGCCGAGGCAGAGAATGTGACGGAAGTGGTGGAGATCCCAGAGGAGACTTTGGTTCCTCCTGTAACCGAGAACATAACCACCCCGGTAGCACCGCAGAACATCACCGAGAACCTGACTGAAGAGGTATCAGAAGAGGAGATAGAGGTCGTAGCTCCGCTGGTGGAGAATCAGACCCCTGTTCTGAACTCTCTGATTCCGGATCTTATCAGCCCCCAGAATCCAGGGGTGACTGTAACCTGGACCGCCAATGCCACCGATGTGGACCTGGATCCATTGCTCTTCCGATTCTTCCTCAATGGACCGGCAACAAATGGAGCCTGGGAGCCGAAGACGGAATGGATCTCAGATAATACCTGGGCCTGGACGACCTCCTCAGTAGATCTGGGAGAGAATCAGGTCAAAGTGCAGGTCAGGGACGAACAGCATTCCGGCGAAGACGGCTTTGACGGTGAGTACTCCAGCTACTTCACCCTCGCCGAGCCCAAGATGAACATCTCGGGCCTGGTGTATGAGGACAAGAACGGAAACGGCCAGGCAGACAGCGGTGAGGCCCTATCCGGCTGGACGGTGCAGATAACCAAACCGGATCAAAGCCAGGTCAGCGTCTTAACCCGGGAGGATGGGTCATATAGCTTCCAGGATCTTGATGCTGGAAGCTATACTGTAGCCGAGATCCTGCCCGCTGGCTGGGAAGCAGTAACGCCTGAAGGAGGCTCTCATAGCCTTACCCTCCAGAACAGCGACATTCGGGGCCTGGATTTCATCAATAAGCTTGTCCGTTACAGCATTTCCGGCAGGAAGTACAACGACCTGAACGGCAATGGTGCCTTCGACGGCGAGCCGGGAATGGAAGGCTGGACGATCCAGCTCTCCCAGGATGGCAGCGTGATCAGCACCACCACCACTGAGAAGGACGGATCATACAGATTTGCTGAGCTATCCCCAGGAAGCTACACCGTATCCGAGGTCGAGCAGACTGGCTGGACCAGGACCGCACCTTCTGAAGGCTCTTACACCGTAGAGCTGAAGAATGGGGACGTAAAAGACAGGGACTTCGGCAACCACGGCTCCTTTGCCATATCAGGGACCAGCTTCTTGGACAGCAATGGCAACGGGGTCAGGGACGAGGGCGAGTCCGGTCAGGCAGGAGTGGCCATACAGCTGTCTCGTGACGGCAGTGTGATCAATGCCACCACCACCCAGGAGGACGGCTCTTACTCCTTCCGCAATCTGGCTCCTGGAACCTACAGCATAAGCCAGGTTGCTGCTGAGGGAATCACCCAGATAGCCCCTGAAGGCCCCTGGACGGTGGATATTGAGAATGCCGACATAACCGGCAAGGACTTCGCTAACCGCGGTGGCCTATCTATCTCCGGCCAGAAGTATTACGATATCAACGGCAACGGCCTGCAGGAAGAGGATGAACCAGGCATTCCCGGAGGGGCAGTGAGCCTGGTCCTGGACGGAAAGGTAGTGGCCAATACCACCACCGATGAGAACGGGTTCTATAGCTTTGAGAACGTCCTGCCGGGAACCTACAGCATAAACGATCCCGTGCCGGCAGGACTGGTCATCACCACATCGTCCACGGTCACAGTGACCGTCAAGACAGTAGTTGTGACCAATGTCAACTTCGGAATAAGAGGATCCAATTCCATATCCGGATTGAAGTACGAGGATCTGAACAGCGACGGCATCAGGAACTCTGGCGAGAAAGGCCTCGCTGGCTGGGAGATGGTCCTGACCGGGAACACCTGGTACGGCAAGCCGCTTCCCACCCTTACCACCACCACTGACAATAACGGCAACTACAAGTTCGAGAGGTTGCTTCCTGGCAGCTACAAGGTCAGCGAGACCTCAAGAACCGGCTGGACCCAGACCGCACCGGCAGGGGGAAGCTATAGCGTAGTCTTCGATTTGGGAGTACCTCCCAGGGAGGCAAAGAACAACGACTTTGGCAACAGACTGGCAGCCCAGTCCATCTCTGGTGTGAAGTACAACGATATCAACGGTAATGGGGCTAGGGATCCTGGGGAGCCCGGCATGGCCGGCTGGAATATCAACCTGGAGCCAGCAGCGGGTGGGTGTGATCAAGGTTGCCACCACTGAGGCAGATGGCTCTTACAGCTTCACCGATGTCGCCTTTGGAACCTATACCATTCGGGAGATTCAAAAGCCGGGCTGGGAGCAGAAGGCACCGGCCAGTGGCACCTATACCGTCACCCTGGATGCCTCCACTCCCAATGTGGCAGGAAAGGACTTCGGCAACTGGAATCCATTGCCTGCTAATCCCACATTGATTCCGGACAAGATCAGCCCCCAGAGATCTGGCACCCCGATCATCTGGACAGCAAGAGCAGACGACCTAGATCCTCTCCAGTACAGATTCCTGGTAAGAGGGCCGGGAATCAACCTGGATACCGGCTACACTGCCAGAAGTGTCTGGACCTGGAACACCCTCGGTTATCCCGCGGGCAGGTATGAGGTTGAGGTCTGGATAAGGGATGGCCAGCATGCCGGTCCTGGCGGCTATGACGCTAAGAAGACCGTCTCCTACAGCCTGACCGGCGCCAATCTGCCCCCGCGAGTGCAGGTCCTTTATACCGATCGGCCTGAGCCGCAGTATGCTGGAAGCTGGATCAAATGGACAGCCATAGCCTCTGATCCGGAAGGAGATCCCCTGCAGTATCGGTTCTTCCTGCGCGGTCCAGCCACCCGTGGATTCTGGGTGGATATGACCGGCTGGGGCAAGAACAACCAGTGGGTCTGGAGGACCACTCCAGCGGACGTAGGCTACAGCGAGGTGCTGGTAGCAGTCCGAGATGGCAAGCATGCCGGTCCTGCTGGCTCGGATGACTACCAGGTGGGCAGATTCTTCATCATGAATCTGAACCTGCCTCCAGTGATCACCAGCCTGGGCACCAACCTGCCCAGCGCTCAGCCGGTGGGAGCCACCATCAGATGGGCGGCCACTGCCAGCGACCCAGAGGGCAATGTTCTCTTCTTCAGGTACTGGATGAGAGGGCCAGCGACCGGCGGGTTCTGGCGGTTGGTGCGTGACTGGTCCACAGATCCGACCTGGACCTGGCCGACAACGCCAGCTGATGCGGGCACCAGCGAGATCAAGGTGCAGGTGAGGGATGGTCTCCATTCCAGCCCTGTAGGATGGGATGATGATGCTGGAGCCTTGTTCACCGTGCTTCGGCAGAATCTGCCTCCTACTATGATCTCCCTTCGATCGGACAAGCCCAGCTCCCAGAAGGCAGGAACGCCTGTGACCTGGACGGCCATAGCATCGGATCCTGATATGGATCCGTTGCTCTACCGCTTCTGGCTGAAGGGCCCCTCTACGGAGAACAGCTGGAAGATAGTGCAGGATTGGTCTTACAGGAATCAGTGGACCTGGGCCAGCCTTCCATCCGATGGGGGGGCATATACCGTCTATGTCTATGTCAGAGATGGCTGGCACAATCTTGAGACTGGATATGATAGCGCAGTGGGGGCACCGTTCATTCTCGCCCCCAACCAGCCTCCGGTTCTGACCTCTCTGAAGGCCGACCGACCGAGCCCCCAGGGCGCAGGCACTCCTATCAAGTGGACAGTTACTGCCAACGATGCTGATAGGGATCCGGTGTATTATCGCTTCTGGCTAAAGGGCCCCTCCACCGGCAACACCTGGCAGATAGCCCAGGACTGGTCCCTGTCCAACCAGTGGACCTGGACCAGCATGCCTAATGAAGGCGGAGTCTATACCATCTACGTCTATGCCAGAGACGGCTGGCATTACCCTGACACCGGGTACGATAGCGCTTTGGGAGCTTCCTATCAGCTGATCTCCAATCAGCCACCGATTCTGACCTCTCTGAAGGCCGACCGACCGAGCCCCCAGGGCGCAGGCACTCCCATCAAGTGGACAGCTACAGCAACGGATGCGGACAAAGATCCTCTGCAATATCAATTCTGGCTGAAGGGGCCCTCCACCGGCAATGTATGGAAGATAGTGCAGAGCTGGTCGGCTAAGAATCAGTGGACCTGGAGCAGCGCACCAACTGATGCTGGCAGCTACAAGGTCTATGTGTATGTGAGAGATGGTAAGCATGCCCCAGCAAATGCGTATGACAGCGCCATGGGCCAGGACTATATGCTGCAGGATATGGTGAGAAGGTAAAAGGCTAGACATAGAATGGAGCAACGAAAAGAAAGCCGATAAACCGGTTCAGGCCGCGGCCCGAGGATCCCAGGGGATGCAAGGCTGCTGCCTCTTCCTGAGGTGGGCAGAAGAGGACCTGTCCATCTCCTATTTTGATTTACGAACATCAGATAGATTTAAATCCCACTTATGTACGCAAGACGATTCATGATAAGGTATCTTGTTTCAGCTGCCATGCTATTGTTGCTGGCCGGGACCGCCCTCGGAACGATGTGGCTTTATGACGATCCTGTATCCTTCCCGATATCGCCGTATAAATCAGCCAACATAGGCTTCAATCTATCTGATACTGCTCTCACCAAGATTGCCGGTTTTAGCTATTACTCCACCCTGGGCGAGGACTTCTATATGCGCGCCATTCCGGTCAACTACAGCAATGCTACCAACTCCGTGATGATCGGCAGCGCACAGAAAAGCACCGCCTCCTTCCTGACCGCTCCAACCTTCGATGGTCATGCAGAGAACAATCTGCTTTATGCCAAGGGCAAATCGTCTTTCCGGGTAGGCAGCAGCCAGGGATCCTGGACGAATTTGAGCCTATAAGGTTAGCCGGACGGATCGCTGTCATCGATAGGGCGCGATCAGGAATTGAGCCCGGATGAAGCCCATTTTATTTTTCAGGAATATCTTCAACCGCTGACTCCTGAACAGCGATTGCTCCCACGGTCACCGCCAGAGCGATCAGAGTGAAGGCATAAAGAGCACCGTCAATTCCTTGCATATCCGCTGCCAGTCCGGCCACTATCGGCCCCACCACCACTCCAGACATGCGGGCGGTATTGAAGATGCCGTAGATCTCCCCCCGGCGGGATGGGCTGGTGGTGTCGGCCACCAGGGCAGCAGCTGCCGGGCCGCATACGCCAAGGCCCAACCCCAGGCCGGCAAAGAGAATCAGTACCTGAATTAGGTTTGCAGCCATTAAGAGGAGGGCAAAGGAGACCAGTCCCGCCAGGCTGCCCATGAAGATGAGCCACCTTCTCCTCCCCCGATCAGCCAGACGGCCGAAGTAGATATTGGAGATAGCTGTTATCCCTCCATAAACCAGGTAGATGAGCCCTATATCCGTGGTGGAGAAGCCCAGATCGGTGGCATAGGAGGGCAGGAGGGTGATATTGAAGCCACCCACCACCCCTGACCAGAGGATGACCGCACAGCAGGCGAGAAATGTGATCGCATATCCGGGATGAATCAGTGGCTCATCCGTTCTTTGGGTCTGTTGGCATCCCTTCTTTAAATTATTACTGGACTCGGGGACCCTGAAGGTGACGATGGTGATCGAGGTTATTCCCAGGAGTGTCCAGAAGTAGAAAGGTGCCTCCAGACCCATCTGATCGTAGAGCGCTCCCCCCATAAAAGGCCCCAGGGCCAGGGCGGAGAAGAAGGATGCATTATAGTAGCCCATGGCAGCCCCTCTGCTATGAGCCTGGGACTGGTCGATGATAAGGGCCATGGCGGTGGGCCAGACAAAAGCGGCACCCACCCCACCCAGGGCTCTTATGAATAACAGGGTGTAAGCGTTCTGGGCATAGATGTACAGCGGTGGGAGAAGAGCGAATGTAATCAGACCCAGGAGCATCAGCTTCTTTCTTCCCACCCGATCGGAGAGGCGACCTATGGGCACCTGGACCACCAGTTGAGCCGCTCCGTAGATGGATATTATGAACCCAAGCAGGGTATAAGATGCCCCCAGGTCCATGGCATAGCCGGGAAAGAAGGGTGCGATCAGAGTGAATCCCAGGACAGCAACGAATACCGCTAGATAGAGGGGCCAAAGTGAGCTGGAATAATTGGTAGATTGCATCCTTTCCTAGAACTTCAGCTCCATGCCCAGTATGGTCTGAGTATTTGTCACTCCGTTTATCTCCCTTACATTCATCACTGCCCGGTTGAGGTCTGAGATGCCTTCCACATCCGCTATAGCGATGAAATCCCTCTCACCATAGACGGGAACCACCTCACAGATCCCTTTGATCTTCTCCAGGCGATCGTGGACCGCCTTCTCCGTCCCTGGCTCGACATTGATCATTATAAAACCCTTCATAGGTCCTCACCTCCCTGTTCAGTTGATGATTCGAAGAGTTCTTTTTCATGCTTAAACATTATGTAGATTCATTATCACGAATGTCTCTTGGGGCTATTACTCTTTTCCCTCAGCTCCGCCATTTTGCTAGTCACTGGCCTCGTCCTCCCTCTGCCCATCCCTTTCCAGGATCTTCTTTTGCACTATCTCTATCTCATCCTCCAAGCGCTGCAATGATAACTTATCCCGTGCAAGGTAGAGGCAGTTGAGTGCCTCATCCAGCCTTCCCATCGCGGTGAGAACAATAGCAGTGGACTCGATGTCTATGGCGTCTCCCCCCTTATCCAGCACGGTATTATAGATCTCCAAAGCCTCTTGCAGCCTCTTTTGGCTCCGGAGCAGAAATGCTTTATTTCGCAGAGCATCCAGATTATTCGGATCGAGGGCGATAGACCGATCGTAGCTCTCCATGGCCTCATCGGTTCGTCCCAGGCCATATAAGGCTACTCCCAGGTTGTTCCATGCCTCTGGTATCTCCGGGTTGGAGGTGGTGACAATCTGGAAATACTCTATGGCCTTCTCAAAATCTCTTCTCCGGACGCAGTCCATACCCTTATGAAGCTGAATCCTCTCTTTGCTGTTCATGGCTCATCACATATAGCCCTGAATGGGGGCTGATTCTCCGGATTTTCCTAGGTTACTCTTCTCGCCCGCCCCTGCTCCAGGCCTCTTAATCTCACCGAATTTATTTTCATAATCCTTGACATGCTCAGCCAGCCATCTGGCCAGCTCTTTGGCTGCCAGCGGGGACAAAATGACCTCCATATCGATCTTTCTCTCCATGACGGTGATGCTCTTGCCCCCCTCTATTGTGGGCTTGGGCGAATCATTGTAAAAGGCAATTCTGAAGTCATATGGGCTGTGGCCGCCTATTGCCCCGATGGCATAGATCTGCTTGAAGTCAGGGCTGCGTGTGGTCTCTACAGATACTTCCATAGACCTGATTATGGTCTCCAGATTAAAAAAGATGGTGATATCATCGAAATGTATTTAGACGACCTGACGACTTGATTTGCCGATAATATGATTGGGCTCTTAGGGTTAGAAGACGGTACACGGGTGATAGGTACCGGTTTTGGTGCGCCCGGCATTGTCGCGGGCGAACTGGTCTTCACAACCATCATGTCCGGTTATGAGGAGGCATTGACCGATCCCTCTTATCATGGAGAGATGCTGATGTTTACATATCCTCTCCAGGGTAATTACGGGGTGAGCGGGGACGATTTTCAGTCGGACAGGATGTGGCCTAGGGCCATGATCTGCAGGGAGCACTGGGACCGTCCGACTCATCATCGTCTGAACAGGACCCTCAATCAGTTCTTGAGGGATGAGGGCCGCCCAGGACTGTGCGAGGTGGACACCAGGATGCTCACCACCAAGGTGAGAGAGCAAGGAGTGCTGAAGGCAGCAGTAGCCGTTGGCGAGAAAGAGGAGATCATGGATCTGGATGTGGTGGGCCTGGCCCAGTCCCAACCGGACATATCCGGTCAGGACCTATTGAAGGATGTCACCTGTCCGAGGGCCTACCGGATCGAAGGCCGAGGCAAGAGGATCGCGGTTCTCGACCTGGGAATCAAGAGGAGGATACTGAGGAGCCTGTCTGAAAGAGGCTTTGATCTGATGGTCCTCCCTGCTCACAGCACCATCCAGGATATCGAGAGAGTCCAACCTGATGCCCTGTTTCTCTCCAATGGACCAGGGGATCCGGAGCGGGCAGAGAAGGCTATCGAGGCCGTCCGCCATTTCTCCGGAGAGATCCCTATATTTGGTATATGCCTGGGTCATCAGATCATATCCCTGGCCTTGGGGGCGGAGACCTTCAAGCTCAAGTTCGGCCATCATGGCGGCAATCAGCCGGTCAAGGACCTTGAGAAGGGGATAGTTTATATCACCTCTCAGAACCACAACTTCGCAGTGGTTCCATCTTCCCTGCAGGGGACTGGCTTGGAGGTCACCCAATTCAATGCCAGCGACGGGACGGTAGAAGGGATCGAGAGCAAGAGCCTGGATATAATTGCGGTTCAATATCACCCAGAGGCCTATCCTGGACCTCATTGCACCACCGATCATTTCTTCAGCTCAGTAGTGCGGGTCATAAATAAAAGAGGCAGCAGAGGAAATGGCAGAAGTGGCAGGGCTGTGCCAGGAGGAGATAAATATGCCTAAGAGAGCTGACATTCATAAGGTCCTCCTAATTGGGTCGGGCCCCATTCAGATCGGTCAGGCGGCTGAGTTTGATTTCTCCGGGTCTCAGGCCTGCAAGTCCCTGCGTGAAGAGGGAGTCGAGGTGGTCTTAGTCAACTCCAATCCGGCGACCATCATGACCGATCCGGATACGGCTGACAAGGTCTATATCGAGCCCCTGGAGCCGGAGATAGTGGCCCCCGACGGTATCATTGCCGGCATCGGCGGCCAGACCGGGCTGAACATCACCTCTGAGCTGGCGGAGAGGGGAATCTTAGAGAAGTACAATGTGGAGGTGCTGGGGACCTCCGTCAAATCCATTCAGGAGGCAGAGGACCGGGACCTGTTCAAGCAGGCCATGCAGAGGGTGGGCGAGCCGGTGCCTAAGAGCCGGGCGGTCAACACCCTGGATGAGGCATTAGAGGTTATGGAGGAACTGGGCTTGCCCTTGGTGGTCCGGCCCGCCTATACTCTGGGCGGCTCAGGTGGAGGGATTGCCAAGACCCGAGAGGAGCTCTTGCAGATCTGCGATCTGGGGCTGAAGAGATCCAGGATCAGCCAGGTGCTCCTCGAAGAGAGTGTGGGAGGCTGGACGGAGCTGGAGTATGAGGTGATGAGGGATAGCAATGACACCTGCATCACCATCTGCAATATGGAGAACATGGATCCAATGGGGATTCATACCGGGGAGTCGATAGTGGTGACCCCAATCCAGACTCTGTCCGACCATGAGATTCAGATGCTGAGGAGCGCGGCCATCAATATCATCCGCGCTCTGAAGATCGAGGGGGGCTGCAACATCCAGTTCGCGGTCAAGAACGGCGAATATCGGGTGATCGAGGTTAACCCCCGCGTCTCCCGCTCCAGCGCCCTGGCCTCCAAGGCCACCGGCTATCCGATAGCCAGGGTGACGGCCAAGATCGCCATCGGCATGACACTGGATGAGATCAGAAACGACGTGACTCGGGAGACACCAGCCTCATTTGAGCCGATGGTGGATTATGTGGTGGCCAAGATCCCCCGCTGGCCTTTTGATAAGTTCGTCCGGGCGGACAAGACCCTCACCACTTCCATGAAGTCCACGGGAGAGGTGATGGCCATAGGCAGGAGCTATGAGGAGGCGCTCATGAAGGCCATCCGATCTTTGGATATCGACAAGCAGTTTGGATACAAGGGGAAGTATGCCCCCTGGACGGAGGAGGAGCTCAGAGGCCTATTGGCCAATCCCACCGACGAACGGCTGTATGCCATCTATGAGGCCTTGAGGAGAGGGATGAGTCCAGAGGAGATTGCGGATATCACAGGCATTGAGCCCTACTTCCTCTACCGGATTGAGAACATCCTCCGGATGGAGGAAGAGATAAGAAAGGCGAGAAAGGAAGGAAAGGGCCAGGATAATTCCCCATGGATAGATCCTGAGACCCTGCGCCGGGCGAAGAGGATGGGCTTTACCGATGAACAGATCGCTGAGATGGTGGGACGAAGCAGAGAAGAGATTAGCGATCTGCGCCGATCCCTAGGGATCGTTCCCACCTTCAAGATGGTCGATACCTGTGCGGCGGAGTTCAAGGCCACCACCCCCTATTACTACTCCTCCTACGATACGGAATGCGAGCTCGTGCCCTCAGACCGCCGGAAGGTTCTGATCTTAGGCTCGGGCCCCATCCGGATCGGCCAGGGGATCGAGTTCGACTACTGCACCGTTCATGCGGTGATGGCTCTGAGAGAGCAGGGTATCGAGGCCCATATCATCAACAACAATCCTGAGACCGTCTCTACCGATTATGATACCTCGGACAAGCTCTTCTTCGAGCCGGTCACTTTAGAGGATGTGATGAACATCATCGAGAAGGAGGAGCCTTACGGCCTGATGGTCCAGTTTGGGGGCCAGACGGCAATAAACCTGGCTCTCCCTCTGGAAAAGGAGATCGCCCGTCTGGGGCTGAAGACAAAAATTTTGGGCACCTCGCCCGACAGCATCGACCTGGCAGAGGACCGGGAGAGGTTCAATGCTCTCATGACCAGTCTGAACATCCCTCAGCCGGATGCGGGCATTGCGTTTTCACCAGCTGAGGCGCGGGAGGTGGCGGCAAGAATCGGCTATCCTGTTTTAGTCCGGCCAAGCTATGTCCTGGGGGGAAGGGCGATGGAGATCGTCTATGACGAGAAGGGGCTGGACATTTACATGCAGGAGGCAGTGCGTGTCTCGCGGGAGCATCCGGTCCTGATCGACGACTTCTTGCAAGATGCGGTGGAGATCGATGTGGATGCGGTCTGTGATGGGAAGGACGTCCTAATCGGCGCTATCATGGAGCATATCGAGGAGGCAGGAATTCATTCGGGCGACAGCGCCTGCATGATCCCGCCCCAGACCCTACCCGGTGTGGTCTTGGAGGTGGTGAGGGATTATGTGCGCAAGATCGCTCTAGGCCTGGGTGTGATCGGTATCATCAACCTGCAGATGGCCTACAAGGAAGGCACTGTTTATGTGCTGGAGGCCAACCCCCGCTCCAGCCGGACCATACCCTTCGTCTCCAAGGCCACCGGACTGCCCCTGGCCAAGATCGCCGCCAATGTGATGATCGGCAAGTCATTGGCCGAGCAGGGGTACACCAGGGAGCCTAAGGTGCCTTATGTGGCGGTCAAAGAGGTCCTCTTGCCCTTCGAGAAGCTGCCCGGGGCAGATGCCCTGCTGGGCCCGGAGATGAGGTCCACGGGAGAGGTGATGGGCATAGATTACCAGCTGGGGCTGGCCTTCTTCAAGGCGGAGCTGTCCGCCTACAATCCCCTGCCCCTGGGAGGAGTGGTCTTCATATCGGTCAAAGATGAGGACAAAGCGGCAGCAGCGGTGGCGGCGAGGAAGCTCGCTGACGCCGGCCTGGAGATAATCGCCACGGATAATACCGCCGAGTATCTCTCAAAATCGGGGATAAAGGTGAAGAGGGTGCAGAAGATCTATAACGGCAGCCCCAATGTGCTGGACTACATGAAGCGGGGGGAGGTGAAGCTGATCATAAACACCCCCACCACCAAGCAGTCGGTCAAAGATGGTTATCAGATCCGGCGGAGCGCAGTGGACTATCATGTGCCCTATGTGACCACCATTCAGGCAGCGCAGGCTGCGGCTGATGCCATCCTCCTCGCCGGGAAGGATCAGGTCACCATCAAGGCCCTGGACGAGTATCACCGGGAGGTCTTTTACGCCTGAGGGTGCTGTAGGGGGAGTCAGGGATTGGGAGGGATCGAGCATCCCTCTCCCCAGCGGCATTACCTGTCTACGCGCCCTCCCAATTGGCTCCTCTCTGTCTTGTGTGGGCATTGTGACTCAAACTTTGTGCTATAGCCAGGAACAACCGAACAGGGAACAGAATGCCAATGATCAGATCGGTCTGTAGAAGTGGCCCACAGGAAAGAGGAAAGAGCCTCCCAATTTCTGCCCAACCGAAGCCTTTATCTGCGAGGAGAGGATAGGAAACCTGCTTGCGGGCCCGTGGTCTAGCTGGTTATGACGTCGCCTTGACATGGCGGAGGTCATGCGTTCGAATCGCGTCGGGCCCACCTATCAGCCCAAGTAGCTCAGTTGGGAGAGCGTCAGACTGAAGATCTGAATGTCCCCGGTTCGAGTCCGGGTTTGGGCATCATTTAATTTTAAATATTAATGATGATCGTTTTCCTACCAAGGCTCAACTCAGATGATATCGAGCTAGCAAGCCCTATTATGTCGCTTTTTCGAATTTGACCACCAAATCATCACCTGCCATTTAGTTGTCCGGTGGTTCAATTATGAATTCAAAATCCAAGGTCAAT
>JGI11944J13513_1002372_pt1 | contig 13234 bp, 12 predicted proteins | sample TerdegcoTASludge_FD_13513 | JGI IMG/M metagenome (IMG submission 13513) | reverse complement strand
CAATTCCAGTTATTAAATGTGAAGATTTTTTTTCAGGATTATTTAGTAAAGGCTTTTCGTCACTTAAAGTATCTTTGATATCCATACTAACTGTTCTAAAAGGGATAGCCCAGCCTCCATCGCTTTGTCTCATTGAAATAAGCCACTTGATTCCTTGGTCAATTCTGTAATCTTTGCCATATCCGGATTTAATTAGTATTTCCATTATTGCAGCGGAATAATTAGGGGTATATTGATTTTCATAAATGCCTCTGAAGTCGCCCTCTTCGCTCTGGAAGGAAAATAGAAATTCGGCCGCTTTAGAAATAGCATTATTTTTGTTATTTAAGCCGTACTTATCGACTAAAATCCTCAATACTCTATAAGTTTCAAGCTGATTGTAATTCATTTTAGACCTTATTTTCTCTTTATTGCCAGAGTAATTCCAGGAACCGTCATTTTGTTGTCGATTTAATAGCGAAATAACTTGAGGCATCTCCCATAGAGACTCGATGTTTCCGGGGTCATCCTCAAGGATATCACGCCTAACAAAATAGTTTATGGCCTTATTCTCTGATAGAATGAGGGGGCTAAGTGGACTGAACTTTAGGTATTTCTTCCAGATATTTGAATCACTTGACATAATATCAGTTAGATTAGTTTTACAATGCAATTAACATAGTCGGAGGTTAAATTCTTTAAAGGGAATACATAGAGTACAACCCACAAAATCTCAGAAATTGTAAGCGCATATAGATATTTTATCTGCTGATGATTTTTTGTGTATGATAAATAAGCGAACAGAAGCAGTACAAAGTTAACAATTGCAAGATACAAATACATTATATTATTCATCTGTTTCCCATTCATTTTATAACTTTAAAGTATATAAATTAATCGTATATACCTGCTTTGTTGAATAATTCCAAACAAATTACACTTATCTCTAATTTGTCTTTGCTTTATCTTTAGCTTTATACTAGCTATAAGATACTGGGATAAGTATAATTGTCCAGAAAAAAGCAAATTAATTTAAGGATATATTAACAAATTATATTATGGATGATATAAAAGAGCTTTTTTTCAATAAGAAGACTGTAGAGATACTTTTGAGTATGCTTGACGATGAAAAACCTAGATACCCTAAAGTCATTGCTGAAGAAGTAGATTCTATATATCCTCATGTATTTAATATTTTAAAAGAATTAGAAGATTTATGTCTCGTAGAATCTTACAAAGAAGGTAGGATAAGATTTCTTAGATTGACAATTGAAGGAAGGAAAATTGCCGAGAAATTAAAGGACATTTATTCAAATATAGGAGACTATCAGGAGAGAATTTTTGAAGAACGAAAAAAAGAAGATTCTGCGGCCCTTAACAGGTTCAAAGAAACAATTAAAACTATTGAAACTAAGTTACTGTCAGGAAAACTTGAAAAACAGGAAACTTTTAGAGAAGTTCTTAAATTATCCAAACTTAGAACTGAGCTTGAAAGAACAAACTTTAGAACTGACAACGAAAGGGAAGAAAAGAATAAATTACTAAAAAGAGTATATTATATAGAGGAACAAGTTAAACTAACATTGATTAAGTTCTAAGCGCCGGCCCTCTCAACTAATAGTGTTAGAGTGTCGACCCACGCCGTTTCGTAACCTTTTTCTTCATCTGTTATGAATTCCACAGATGCTCTTTTTGTTGATTCAAGAAGAAGCTTTTTCAAATCCCGTTTTTCAACTTCTTTTGAAATAATTTTGCATATGATAGAATCTCTGTCATTCTTTTCAACTGATGTAATCATGCCGTTTATTGCCTTTGAGTATCCTTTGTTAAATTCTGTATCTTCAAGATGTTCTGCTATTTGCTGATAATTTTCTCTTGCTTTCTTTGGATCTCCATTTTCGAGATAAGATACCAGTAACTTAAGCCTTAATTTTACCTTTTCCAAATAATCACCTTAAACTTGCTATTATCATTATATGATCTTTTTCATATGGTGAAAGATCAATAGTTTTTATCACATTAAAATATTTTTCTAGATTCTTTATCTCTTCTTTGAATATTTCTTCAGGTGCCCTTATGGAGTCAATACTTCTTGCTTTAACACAGTAGAATACTATACCTCTTTTTTTCAGATAGACTGAATTTTTTACAAGTATTTCCTGTTGATGCTTTTGGGCAACGTCTTGGTAGATAAAATCAACTTGTTCAAGAAGTCCAGAGTATAGATTTGGTCTTGATGCATCCCCTAGAATTGGGTATACATTTTCTCTCATTTCAGAAAGCTTCAGGAACTGCCTCATGCTCCTTTCAGATATTTCAACAGAGAATATTTTTCCTATCTCAACGATATCTGAAACATGTGAAACAGTTGTTCCAGTAGAGGCCCCAAGGTATAATATTTTTGAATCTTTCTTAAAGGGTAGTTCCCTATAGCCTTTCATTATTGCTGCAGCAAGTTTTGACCTTCTTGGATTCCATTCCCGGAGTTCTTTTCCCTTGTAATCAATTAATTTTTCACCGTATACCTTCTCACCAGAAATAAGGTTCTTGGTATATAGTTTGTCACCATCAATAAAAACATTGTTAAAAATCTCTTCCATTAAAGGCTATATTCAATGCTTACTATAAAAGTATTTCTAAATAAAAAAAGTAATTATTGTTTCCAATAGATTCGATCTATGCTAAGTTCATACTTAACTACTTTCCTGTCCGGGTCTGGGAAAGTAATTGTGAAACTCTTTTTATTTTTGACATCTATGTCTTTGACAATGACACGTTCAATTCCTAGATCCTTCCCATCCTTTGCATAATACTGGCCCTTAACCGAGAAATCATTGGCATTTTGGGTGCAATTGTTTGTTGCTTCACCTTTCACGACAAGATTAGTACCGTTCCAACTTGCATCAGTTATGGCTAGATCTGGAACACATCCAGGCACTTCTTTATCTTTGAATACAATTCCTTCTGGCCCTTGGCCTACACAGCCAAACGAAAAAGCCATGAGCCCGAGTACGATTATCAGAAAAATTTTCTTCATACTCAATTTAATAATAGGAAATATATAAGAGTTTTTGAAATATTTATTTTGATTTCCTTAGATTATTTAGGGATATAACTCCAAATAGTGGCCCTAAAAATAGAACTGTAAAGGCATACCTCCAACTGAATAAGTCTACGATAATTGGGATTAGTTTTATAGAAATAATCGATATAAAAAAGCCAATTGCTAGTTGCACAGTCACCGCAGTTCCCATATATTTTTTATCGCCTACTTCAGTTGCAAGGCCAGAATATTGAGGACTATCTGCCACTACGGCCATGCCCCATACCAAAGAGATTATTATCATAGCTATCCTGTTAAAGCTAAATGTCAAACCTATGGCCAAACAGCAAAATCCGCTGATTGAAAGCATTAATATGTTAAATTGAGCTTTACCAAATTTATCTGCAATTCGTCCACCAATAAATGTTGTAAATGACCCAAACAGGAATATCAAGAAGGTGATTAATGAAAAAAACAAGTCCGAATGATTATTTACTCCAGATTGGATATATGATTCTCTTAAAAAGATAGGGATCCATGCCCACATTGCATAGAGCTCCCACATATGGCCGAAATATCCAAAATTTACTAATCTTAATTCTCTGTTACTAAGAATCTCTTTAATATTCTCTAATCTGAATTTGATTGTACCTGCTGTGTATGGGCCTTCTTTCACAAATAGAAAAACTAGAATGGCACTTATAATAGCGGCAAGCCCTGAGAAGCTTATTAGGACTCTCCATTCAGGGATACCTGTCAAATTAAACAGATAGGGCATACCAGAACCTAAGGCTAGTGAAGCACCCATACAACCTACTGCAAAACCTCTTTCTTTTTGGAACCAAGAAGATGCTAGTTTCATTCCTGGGGGGTAAACTCCGGCCAAGAAAAATCCTGTAAAGAACCTTATCACCAATAAAATAGAAAAAGATTCTACAAAAAATGCTACAATAAAACTTGTTACACCACCAAGTGCTGCAGATGCCGCAAATACATTTTTTGTTTTGAATACGTCTGGTAAGTTAAGGACTGCATAGGTAAGGGCCCCTGATATGAATCCTATTGTTACTATAATGCTAAGCAAACTCTTTTCAGAGTTTGTTAGATTGAAATAATCTGTCAATTGAGGGATTACAGCATTTGCACTAAACCAAAGTGAAAATGAAAGAATCGCTGACATAGATAGGATTATTAGAATTTTCCATCTCGATTCTAGAGAAAACATGAACTATTAAAACAATAGGAGAATATAAGCATTACTTAAATGAATAGATTAATCATAAAATAAAAAATATATATTAAGTACAATTAATCTCAAATTCTCCAAATCCGACTTCTGTTCTTTTCTTTGTGTAGTAGTTCCATATCAAGTGTATTCCTTCTTTTTCTTCATATTCTTTGAGCTTGTCGATTAAGTCAAGAAATCCCTTTGCTTCTAGGCTATCTATTATGCTATTATCCGATGGATCAAATATACCATATATAATTATCTCATCGCTTCTGCATAGCTCTCTAACATATACGGTCTTGTTAGTTGCTGCACTTGCCATGCTCATTGTTGCTAAGAAGAATATTAAGGCAACCACAAATACTATCTTTTTCACATTTTTCCCTCCACTAATTTTTAAATTAAATAACGATTAGTTTAGGATTTTCTTCTATATAAACATATGGAAAAAAATAAGGAAAAAGGGAAAATAAATTTTTTCCATATAACACATAGTCGATTTCTAGTTAAAAACGAGTCCCGGCGGCCGGATTTGAACCAGCGATCCGTGGATCTACAGTCCACTGCCCTAACCAGACTAGGCCACGCCGGGCTACATGATGTTAAATGAACTTATTTTAAAGCTTTTCGGTACTCATGAATAGTATGTGTCATAGAACTTTTTGATTTCCTTTGGCGAAGGTAAAGCGATTTCATCCCACACCCCGATAACATCCTCAAGTTCCGAGAACTTGTTTTGCGAAGAAAATATCTTGTGTAAGAATTCTTTTCTTTCCTTTAGATCAATCTTTACAAATTCCAAATATTCATTTGGAGAATAATAGTTTAGTGGATTGAATCTCTGACCAAAGTTCTTCATTCCATGCACTTCACTAAGTTCTTTTGGCAGCGGAACTAGATAACTATATACTGGGTCTTTTATCCAGTTCTTAATAAGTCCATTAGTTGAAAGCTTTAGAAGTGTTTTTGAATCTGAAACAGTAATCTTTTCTCCTCCAATAGATTTGCCGCTAAGGTCAAACTCTCCAACGAAACCTGTATTGATAATCAAGAAATTAATTTTACCCTCGTGCCCGAGTCCCATATCCATAAATACTTTCTTTTTAAGAACTGCCTGCTCAGCTTGCTCCCTCGCCATGAAGTCAGTAGCAGAATAAGATCGTACCCTTGTTCCAGGAATTTTACCTGAAACAGCAGAAGTTATTATACTTTCACAAGCACTGTCGAATGCAACTGCCATAAGTGGATTTGTGACTTTGACAATCGGATTAAAAATATCATATCTTTTAAAACTCAAAACAAAATTTCTTAAGTACTTGTCCTTTTTTGCCCAGGAAGAATTCAAATCACTGAAAAGGAATATGAATCGACCATTCGTCGTTCCACTTTTCTCATAGTTTTTACATAGTAAAGACCCTATTTCCCCAGTTGCAACAGGTACTTCAACTAAATATCCATTTATCTCTTTCTTAACGTAGTCTACACCTTCACAGTCAATGTTCATTGCCAATACTATGTGTTTCCCATCTTTTGATTTCATTAATCCTGGATACTCTGGACTTTTCTCAGATAGACCTTCTGATTTTGCAAAGCTTGCAGCTTCAAGCCCTACTAACTTAACATCAACGATTTTATCTTCTTTTGAAATCACTTTTCCTAAAACAGCATCATCTTGTTCAAGATTTGGGCCAACTGTGAGTGTCGTTTTACCCGTCCCGCTGAGTCCAATTATAACTGAGTTTTCAGAAAGGCCAGCGTGGAAAGAAATCATATTATCAGATTCCCCTTTATTCCAAACCATTGTTAGATTTGGTTTTTTGAATGCCCCTCCAAAGTAATTAATTCCGAGATTCAAAACACTCCTTGAATCATTTTCCATTTCAGTAAAATCATAAAGGGATAAGGGTTCATTTTCATTATATTCGGGCCATACTTTCTTTATTTCATTAATATATTTTTCAGGAAGTTTTTCAGGTATTATGAAATTGTAACAGCTTGGCTTGACATTTTCTTTTGGAGGGAAAACCATCATTTTTCCCATCCATGCGATGTATGCGCTATGGGGATTTGCTACACTTACAATTGTTCTTAGGCCTACCTGGTACCCCTTTTCGCCTTGGATACCGTCTGCCATTATTATTGGAGGAATCTCTCTTAGATAGTCCATCACTATGCTGTAGATTGCTCTTCCAGTTTCAATATCAAAACTTCTTTGTCCAGTTCCAAGCTTATACCCCTTTGGAACCATGTAAAATACCCTATCAGGTCTCCTCCCTTTTTGTGTACAAGCAAAAAGATACTGCCCATCCTTAGTAATAACATAATAAGGTTTTAGATAATTAATATAAAATTCATCAGAAGGATTAACATAAATTCTATCTTTTGGGATAGTAAGATACTCAGAAACGTTTGTCATGCTCATAAAAACACTCTAAATACAAGTTGCTACATTTTCTTCAAATATATTCAGGAATTCCGTCAATTTATCAATTGGCACATAGGCTCCGCAAGCAGGGGGGTGGCCGCCTCCTTTACCGCCTACTGATTCTGCACTTTTCTTTATTTCTTTCCCTAGATTTAAGCCTTTAAGCACCAACAGTTTTGAGCAGCGTGCAGAGATTTTATATATGTTTGGGTCGTTTACCATGTTCGTAAAGGCGACTATTGGCAGAAAAGGGTCTGTATCTTGATTTCCTAGTACTAAACTTGCCACTGTCCCTATTATTGTATCGTTTATACCACTGCCATCAAAGTATTGGAATTTATCCTTTACAATAATACCCCTGCTCTCCACAATGTTTATACTTCTAGCAATATTCTGCCTGTGCTTTCTAAGGAGTCCCAACATTATGTCAAAGTAGATCCCACGATTTCCTTTGCATACATAATACCCTACTTCCGGCCTGCCATTTTTTCCACATGCATTTAGACAAGTTGCAAACTCAGCGGCATCTCTAAGCGGACTTCTTTCCTCTTCTTTTAATAATGAATATGATTCACCCATTATCATCTGTGGTATGTAACAGACATATTCCTGAGGAACTGCCATAATTGTTTTTCTTATGATTTCAGTTGCAAGCTTTTTCTTTTCGTCTGAAGTCATATCAGAAACGGTCCTCCAGTCATCTTCGTAACATGGAATACCAAGGCTATTTAAGAGCGCCATTGCATTTGAATCGCTTCCAGTAATTCCTGGGATTGGGGGATCAGAAAAATATTGGAGTGATTTGTAAATGGGCCTAGTTGACCTACCGTAAAGGAGAAGGTCTTCTTGGGCTTTGACGAGGCCTCTTTCAATACTGTCAAGCAGGATATCTCTGTTTAATCCCTTTAGTCCTCCCCATGAACCCTGCATATCCCCAACTGCGCCGACTATGGCAATTGAGGATAAGTCCTTGTTGTTGTTATCAAGTTCAAGGGATAAAAGATATGAAAGACCTGAACCACTTACCTCTTCAGATCCACTATACCCAAACTTGTTTGGATTAACTTCTAAGAAGGGTGATTTGGGATAATCTCCTTGATGATGATCAATAATAATAATGTCTTTGTCTTCATGCTCAGCCATTANGTAATCTATCTGACCGCTACCCATGTCTAAGAATATTGTGAGGTCCCCTAGCTCTGAAGAAGGGATTCCATCTAAGGGCGTAAAATGTACCTCGTGGCTTATCCCCATTCTATCAAGGGCGAGTGACATAATTGCAGCAGCTGAAATACCGTCTGCGTCAATGTGAGATATGACTTTGATATGGGAATTTCTGTACTGAATTATTTTGTTCTTTGCGCTGATAAAAAGTTCTTTGAATTCAGAGTCCATGTTGCTAATTGTAGGCTACTATATATATGGTTTTTGTTTTAGGTTTTCAATTTCGCTTATCGGTAATCTTATGCCATATTCTTAATTTTGTTAAAAATCATTTCAGAGAGTTCTTTGTTTCTAACAACTGATTCAATTTCCTCTAACTTTGCTTTCTTTAGATTATCTATTGACTCAAAGTGTTCTAGGAGCAAAGCCTTTTTCTTAGGGCCTAAACCTGCTATCCCATCTAAAGGTGACGACATGCTAGTCTTTCTTTTCATATTTCTAAGATTTTTTATGGCAAATCTATGGGCTTCATCCCTCACTCTAATTAAAAGATTCTTTGAATCAGGTTCCATTTTGGGATTCAATCCGTCTTCTGTGTAGAGGTCCTCCTCCTGCTTTGCCAGAGCAACTGTTGGTATTTCTAATCGTTCAGATTTAAGAACAGAAAGTGCTGTGTTAAGATGCCCCTTGCCACCATCAATAAGTATCAAATCCGGGAGGAACTCAGTATGTTTTAATCTTCTATTTAAGACTTCTCTTAGAGATGAGATATCGTCCTGACCGGCAACGGTCTTTATTTTATATATTCTGTAGTTTTCTTTTGAAGGCTTCCCATCAATAAATGTTACTTGGGATCCAACTTTTAGTTCAGGCCCAATATTTGAAATATCATATCCTTCTATTCTTCTTGGAATATTTTCAAGCCCAAGAGATTCCCTCAGTCCCTCAAGTGGCGTTTTCTTCTGTGACGATAAGAACAGCTCTGCATTTTTAGTTGCAAGCAGAACTTCTTCTTTTTCTCTTACAGTTGAAGCTGGAGTTATAATCAAATTATCCTCCTTACTAGAGAGGAATTTCTGAATCTCTNCTCTTTCTGGAATATCAAAAGGTAAGATTATTTTGCTTGGAAGAAAATTATCAATGTAATGCTGTTTTAGGAAAGAAGACAATGTTTCTCCCTTTTCAAATATGGCACCCTCAATGGGAAAATTTTTTGTTCCTGTTAGGACACCATTTCGGACCATAATAATGCAAATACATACTGATCCCTTATCGTAATATCCAATTACATCTTTATTAATCGGAGAATCCAAAAATATTTTTTGCTGTTCCATAGATTTTCTTATTGCATCTATTTTGTCTCTTAAGATTGCGGCCTTTTCAAACTCAAGTTCTTTTGAATTGATTTCCATTTCTTTAGTAAGTTTTGAAATAAGCTCTTCGCCTTTATTGTCAAAAAACATGAGGAGATCTTTAATACTGTCTCTATATTCCTCTTTTGATATTTCTTCTGAGCAAGGGGCAGAACATCTTTTTATGTAGTAATTAAGGCAGGGCCTATTTCCCATCCTCTTACAGCTTCGTATTTTGAATATATTCCTAGCCAGTGCAAGCATTCTCCTTGCAGAACCTACGTCTGAATATGGGCCAAAGTAAAAAGCACCATCTTCATCTACCTTTCTTGAAACTATTATTTTTGGGTACTCCTCATTTGTTATCTTGATATATGGGTATTTTTTGTCATCTCTAAAATGGATGTTATAGCGTGGTTTGTATTTTTTTATTAAATTATATTCAAGCAAGAGAGCCTCAGTTTCATTATCCGTTACTATGGTCTCAATATCTTCAACTCGATTCATGAGAAAAGATACTCTATCAGGGATATTTTTTTGGAAATATGAAGATAGTCTTTTTCTCAGTGATTTAGCTTTACCAACATATAGGACCTTACCTTCCGAATCTTTCATTATATAGATGCCGGGTTCTTCTGGAAAAATTTTCTTGGGATAGAGGTCGTTACTCATGACAACATTGGATTTATATTCAGGAATTTAAGCGTTTTTGGAATAACATACAAAAGAATTTAAATTAATTCAAATATCTAAAAGTCAGAGGGGTAAAGTGAGTGTAATTCTTAGAACTTCTGTTCCAATATTGCTTCTGATCTTTCTTGGGTATCTATCAAGGAGAAATAATTTACTAAAACAGGGAGATGAACGTGTATTAAGTTCATACATTTACTATTTCGCTCTTCCCTCGCTTTTCTTTATAAATATCTATGAAGTAAATTTCTCAAATGAAACATTAAAATACGTCTTTGCTGGATTGGCACCTACTTTTTTAGCTTTGGGAATTTTCTTGATTATTTTTTTTCTGAGAATTGTCAAGGATAAGAAAACAATTTATCTTTTAATTGTAACAACAGTATTTGGCAGTTTGGCATTTTTTGGAATTCCTTTCATTATATTTGCCTTTGGAACATCAGAAGCTGAAAGGCTATCTGCTTTATCCGCATCAACAATAAGTTTTGTTAGCGTTATTACTGCAACATCGGCCTTAGAGCTTTACAAATTAGATGGTGAAGACGAATCTAAAATTAAAACGTTAATAAAAAGATTTTCTAAAAATCCACTCATACTATCAACTCTTTTAGGACTTATAGTGAATCTGATTGGATTAGAAATTCCAATTTTCTTATCAACTTCCTTACATATGCTTGGAAGCACTACTGCAACTGTTGCAATATTCATGCTTGGATTATTTTTGTATGGGCGAAATTATGGAAATCTCAAAACAGCTTTTGGTTTAAGCCTTCTTAGGATTATATTTTTACCTTTGGTGGCAGTAATAATCCTTAAATTCTTATATCCCTTGCCATCATTTGAAAGTACAATTATAGTTCTTATGCATGGAATGCCTATTGCCGTTTCCACAATAGTCTTAAGTGAGAGATATGATTTTTTCAAAGAAACTATAGCCTCATTAAATTTGATATCTTCCTTGCTTTCAGTTTTCTATCTTAATTTATGGTTAGTTATTCTTCAGTTTATCTTCTAGTCTATTTTGACAAATCTATTACAGAATCTAGGAGGATATTTGCAGCAATTTCTATGTCTTTGATATCTGTGTACTCTTCGGGACAGTGGCTTCTTCCATTTTTACTTGGAACAAATATCATACCTACATCAGTAAATTCCGCAATTATAGAAGAGTCATGAACTGCGCCGCTAACCATCCTTAATGTTTTAATTCCCTGTTTTTTTGCAGTATCTTCAATAGTTTTAGCTATCTTTTTAGATAAAAGAACAGGTTTAGTATATGATACTTGTTTAATATTAAATTTGAGTTGTCTATTCTTGCAGGTAGATTCAATAGATTCCATTATACTGTCAGCTATTTCATTTAGAACGGCATCATCTTTGTCCCGGATATCAAGGGTCATTTTAACTTTTCCTGGTATGATATTGGTCTTGCCGGGGATTACTTCTACAAAACCTACTGTTGCTACAGAAGTTCCTTTTTTAGAACCTATTCTTTCCACATTTAGAATAATTTCAGCTGCACCACACAGGGCGTCATTTCTAAGATTCATAGGAGTTGCACCAGCATGATTGGATACACCTTCAATTGTCAACTCAAGTTGTTTTATACCGGCAATGACTTCAACTATGCCTATTGAAAGACCTTTGCTTTCAAGGACTAAGCTCTGTTCAATATGTGGCTCAATCATTGCCTTTATTTTGTTTCCCTCTAAAAGTCCTTCATCTTTTGGAATAAGGCCTGATTTCTTCATAGCATCCAAATAACTTGTGCCCTCCTTATCCAAGATTTTTGAGAGGTCTTCGTTACTTACTTTACCGGCCCATATTCTACTACCAAGTAGTACTGTGGAAAATCTTGATCCATCTTCCTCGACAAAAATGACAAAATCAATTGGATTCTTATGAGGTATTTTATTTTCATAAATCAGCCTGACCACTTCAAGAGATGTTACTGTGCCCACTATGCCATCGTACATGCCACCTTGGAAAACGCTATCTATGTGGGAGCCGATCATAACGGAAGGTGCATTTTTTTCTAGCCCTTGGAAACGTGCTCTGATATTTCCGCCCCTCATTATTTGCACTTCAGCGCCAATTTTTTCAAGTTCTCCTAATATGTAGTTCAATGCCCCCATATACTCTTTAGTAAAAGTTAACCTAGTTATTCCAGAACCGGGAGTCAAATTGAACTTATTAATTTCCTCTATATCTCTCTCAATTCTTTTTGCGTCAGCTTTCAAAAAACATACCTCTCAATCTGTTGTAAGTGTTTCTTTGACAAAGAAAGACATGATGAATACAGCGATAACGAATGCAAACACGAATTTGAATGCTAGACTATATGCAGCTACAGGATATACGCCTTGAGTACCTCCTACAAGGTCAAGTATATATCCTAAAAAAGTTTGGAAAAAAGCAGCGCCTACGAACGGGAATACATTCACAATACTTTGGACTGTTCCAGTTATCTCTAACGGAAATTGTTCCTTTATTATGGCAAAAACTACCACATTTCCGCATCCGAAGAATCCCATCCAGAATGAAAGTAAGTAAAGTAATCCTATATTTATTTTGGCAGTAAAGAACGAGATAACAATCCATGGCAATATAAAGGAACCAAGCCAGATAATAATTACCTTTTTCCTACTCTTCATAATTTTATCTGAGAAATATCCCACAAAAGGAGATCCTATAAGCATACCTATACTTACAAACATTAGTATAAAACCAGATGTTGCCTTTGGTAGATTAAATACATCCCTGAAATAGGGGTATCCCCATAAGCCTTGATATGCCAACAGAGCGCCATATACTACAAATAGCCATATGGAAAGTATCCAAACATCTTTGTTTTTGAAAATTAATTTAAAATGGTTCTTTGATATAGATTGTTTATTGGAATTTGAAGTAGCGTTTTTGAGTTCACCTGTTTTCTTTAGATAATACTCAGGCGAATCTCTTATGAATACCCAGGATATAATAGCAAGGAAAACTGATATTATACTGATTACATAAAATGCAAATCTCCATCCAAAGTCATTTACAATTATAGCTAAGGGATAAGAAGCGGAGAGTGCCCCAATATTACCAACGGCAAGTAGAATGCCCACCATTGTTGCATACTCTCTTTTTGAATACCATCTTGAAAACAATTTTAGTGCAGGTATCCAGACGCCTGAAACACCCACACCAATTATTAATCTAGCACCAAGTGCCATATTAAAATTCAATGCTATTCCGAATAAGAAAGACCCAACTGCAGAGAATATTGTAAGAAAAGCTATTGTCTTTCGAGGGCCTATTGTATCTGTGAAAATTCCTACTGGTATTTGAAATAATGAATATGTGTAGAA
>JGI11944J13513_1002364_pt1 | contig 13272 bp, 8 predicted proteins | sample TerdegcoTASludge_FD_13513 | JGI IMG/M metagenome (IMG submission 13513) | reverse complement strand
GCGCCAGCCGATGTGGCGCGGGCGCGCGATCTGCTGGCGCTGGAAGAACTCGGCGGCGAAGTGCTGGTGGTGGCAGCGGACGTGGCCGACCAGGCGGCGATGGACGCCGTGCTGGCACAGGCGCGCGAACGGTTCGGCGCCGTAAATGGCGTTTTCCATGCAGCCGGCATGATTGATGACACGCCCATGGCGATGAAATCTCTGGATGAGGCGCGCCGGGTGCTTTCGGCCAAGGCAGAAGGCGCCCGTGTTCTGGACCATCTGTTGCCGGACGGTACGCTGGATGTTTTTGCGGTATTCTCGTCCACCAGCGTGCTGATCACGCCGCCGGGACAGAGCGATTATGTGGCGGGCAATGCGATTGCCGAAGCTGTGGCGGCTTCGCGCAAGGATGGCATGGTCATTACCTGGGGTGTCTGGGCCGATATCGGCATGGCCAAACGCGCCGCCGATGCCGGCGCTGTGGGCAATGCCGGCTCCGTGCATCCGCTGCTGGGCGCCCGGCAGGAAACGAAGGACGGCACGCTGCAATTTGCGGAAACCTATTCGGAGGCAACCCTCTGGACACTGAGCGAGCACAGGATCGGCGATATTGCTGTGCTGCCCGGCGCAGCTTACGTAGAGATTGCGAGTGCGGCCGCGTTGAGCGCGGGCCTTGGGGATGCCATCGAGATCAGCCAGATAAGCTATGTTGCACCGCTGGCGATCCGGCCTCGCCAATCCCGCCAGGTGCGCACAACGCTGACGCCGCTGGAGGAGGATGGCTTCCGCATTGAGGTGGAGAGCCGGGCGCATGCCGGGGAGACCTGGCTGCTGCATTTCGATGCGCAGGTGGCAAAGCGGACATCCGCGCAAAGCCCGGTAGCCACAGCTTCCTGCAACACGGGGCTCGATGCCGGACGCCTGACGCTGGCCGAGCGCGGTGTCGGCTTTGGACCGCGCTGGAGCAATGTTGCGCGCGCGGCCACGGGCGACGGCGCCGTCAGCGCCGCATTTGCTCTGCCCAAAGAATTTTCAGCCGATCTGAAAACCTACCGTATCCATCCGGCGCTGTTCGACACCAGCTTTGCAGCGGGGCTCTTCCTGCTGGAGAATGATGTAAAACGCGGGGTGTTTGCGCCGGTTTCGATTGAATCGGTCCGTGTGTTCCGGGCGCTTACCGGGGAATTCACGGCGGAGAGCCGGCTGACATCGCAGAGCGATGACGCTGCCACCTTTGATGTGGACCTTGTGGACAAGAACGGCGCAGTGCTGCTTGAAATCCGGGGGGCGTCGTTCAAGCGCGTGACTTTCGGAGGGGAAATCCCCGCTGTTCCGGATATGTCGGCCCCCATACGGGACCGTCTGTTGGCGGAAGGGATCCGCGCGGCTGAGGCGCAGGCGGTGTTTGAGCAGCTTTTCGCGCAGGGCGGGCGCTCATTCGTTGTATCGCCCGTCTCTGTGGCGCAGATCCTGCGGGCTACCAACGGGCCTGCCATGACCGCAAAGTCCGCATCGTCCGAAAACAGGGTGATGACCGGTGGCGATCCGGTGGAGCAGCGCCTTGCGCAGATGTGTTCGGAAATCCTGGGCGTTGAGACGCTGGGTCTCGATGAGGAGTTCCTGTCTTATGGCGGAGGATCTCTGACGGGCGTGCGTCTGTTTGCGCGTATCCGGCGCGAGATGGGCGTGGAACTGGCGCTCAGCGCGCTATTGCAGGCTCCGACGATCCGCACACTGGCTTTGCTGGTTCGAGAGAAAATGCCTGACCAGCCCGAAGACACAGCCGCAAAAGAAGAGCCTGCGGCGGCGCCCGCCGCACATCCGCCGGAGCCAAAGAAGAAATCTGAAACGTCTAAACCACGCGCAGCGAAACCGCCGGCCAAGAGCCGCTGGACGCCTCTGGTGCGGATGGCGCCCGGAGCGCCGGGTGTAAAGCCGGTCTTTCTCATTCATGGGGCAGGCGGCAACATACTCTGGTTCAAACCGCTCGCGGACCGTCTGCGCGGCGACACACCGATCTACGGAATTGAAGCGCAGGGGATCGACGGGACGTTACCCTTCCTCGAGACGGTTGAAGAGATGGCGGAACTTTATATTCGCCACATGTTGACGGTCGATCCGCACGGGCCTTACCGGCTGGTCGGCTATTCCGGCGGCGGCGTGATTGCTGTGGAGATGGCACACCAGCTGCGGCGGAGTGGCCGCGAGGTTGAGCTTCTTGCAATGCTGGACACGCTTGCCCCGCAGGAAGCCTCCATGCCGCTCAGTCTCGCTGATAAGATTGGTATGCTGACGAAGCTTGATGGTGCTTATATTGCGCGGCGGATTACCCATCACGGCGGGCGTCTCAAGGAAAAGATCCAGGCCAAGCTGACCGGTAATGGCGAGCATCAGGGGAAGTCCCAGATCGAGATGCTGTCGGAGCAATGCGAAACTGTGTATCTTGAGGCACAGGGGCGCTATTTCCCCGAGCCCTATGATGGCGATGTTCTTCTGTTCAGAGCGGAGCGCACCAGCGCGATGTTTGCCAGGTCGGGCGAGATGCTCGGCTGGCAGGGGTTGATTACCGGGAAGCTGGATATCGTTACACTGGATGCCTACCATGACACATTGCTGGCTGATGGCAGTATCGGGGTTATCGTCGAGGAGCTTCAGCGGCGGCTGGCGGTGCTGAATGCCCGGAATATTGAACAGTTCGAGGACGCGTGAAGCATGAACGGTTGGTCGTTGGGCGGTATTGGCGCCGCAGTGTTGGTGGCAATTATAGTCCTGCTTCTGGCCAGCTTCGTTGCGGTCTGGCTGGAGTCCAGGTCGCTGACCAGCCCGCAAGGCTATCATCAGCCTGATCCCAAAACGTTCACCTTCGCGCAGACCCCCAAGACCGAGGCAGGCCTCGATTTCGAGGATATCAGCTTTCCGGCGCGCAATGGGCAGACGGTGCGCGGCTGGCTGGTGCCATCAGCTCAGCCTGCGGATCTAGCCATTGTGACCTTGCATGGAGCCGGCGGCAATCGTCAGAGCTATTTTGACCAGCTGGCTATGCTGCATGGGCTGGGCGCAGACGTTCTGATGTTTGATGCCCGCGAAAACGGGTTGAGCGATGGTCGCGGCCGGGGCATCGGCCTGGCGGTGCGAGAAGCGGAGGACGCCGTGGCTGCAGTGGAGGAAATGCGCCGGCGCGGCCACAAGACAGTGGTTGCTTATGGATGTTCCCTGGGTGGGTCTGCCGCCATTATTGCGGCTGCGCGGGACAGCTCCATTGATGGGATCATCGTGGAGGCGTCCCTCTCCAGTTTTGAAGATTTCGTCGCTGACAAGGCAAACCGGCGGCTTGGCAAGCTTGGCCTGAAAGCCAACTGGGCAACCAGCATCTGGGGGCGCGCGGTTGTGGCCATGTCGCGCTGGCGGATGGGGCTGGAGGACTATGAGCGGCCGGAGGACGTTATCGGTCAGATTGCGCCCCGTCCCCTCCTGCTGATCCATGGCGGGCAGGATCCCTGGGTGATCGAAGCCCATGCTGACCGGCTGGTTGAGCGCAGCAATCAGACAGCGGATTATTGGCTGATTGAAGAGGCCGGCCATTGCGATGGGTACAACATCCGCGAGGCAGAGTATCGCGCGCGCGTGGATGGGTTTATCGAAGCGCTGAGGGCGGCTGACTGATCCGGCGTTTCCTTCGCTACAGATCAATCGTTGCCGGAAAGCAGCCCGGGGGAGGCTTCCGTGACCTTTGTGATGCCGGTCAGGGCCATCGAGACGGTGAGCTCGCCCTTCATTGCGGCCAGCAGATGGGCGAGCCCCTTTTCGCCGCCGCCTGCGAGGGCGTAGACCCAGGGGCGGCCCATCATGGTGAGGTCTGCGCCGCTGGCGAGGGCCTTGAGCATGTCCTGGCCTGAGCGGATGCCGCCATCCATCAGGATCAGCGTCTTGCCCGAAACCGCTTCGGCAATCGGGGGCAGGGCGCGTATGGAGGAGGCCACCCCGTCCAGCTGGCGGCCCCCATGGTTTGACACGACAATTCCGTCAGCGCCGCAATTGACGGCTTCCAGCGCGTCTTCGCGGTCCAGGATGCCCTTGATGATCAGCGGTCCGTCCCATTGGGACTTGATCCATTCGATATCTTTCCAGCTGACCGAGGGATCGAGCGAGGAATTGGCCCAGGCGGAGAAGTCTGCCGGGGTAGACGCGTTTTTGACGTAAGGGGCGACGTTGGCGAGGATATGAGGCCCGCCCCGGACGCCGACATCCAGCGACCAACTGGGGTGCATCATGTAGGATAGGAGGCCCCGGCGCACGCGCGCCCACGCGCCGCCACCACCGCTCATGGTGTTGCGCACGTCGCGGTAGCGCGTACCGACGACCGGCAGATCGACGGTCAGGACCAGAGCCGCAGCTCCCGCAGACTGGGCGCGGGCGATCAGGTCTGCCACCGAGCCGCGGTCGCGGATCATGTAGAGCTGGAACCAGAGCGGGCCTTTGGTGGCTGCGGCGACTTCCTCGACCGAGCAGATGGACAGGGTGGAGAGGCAATAGGGGAGGCCGAACTCCCCGGCGACCTTCGCGGCGCTGGCTTCACCCCGGCGGGCCATCATGCCCGACAGGCCAACAGGGGAAAGTGCCAGCGGCATCGTTAATGTGGCGCCCAGGAAACGCTTCTCCGTGGTCAATGCGGAGACATCTCTCAAGATGCGCTGGCGCAGCTCCAGAGCCTCGAAGTCAGCCACATTGCGCCGGAGGGTCAGTTCGGCATACGCGCCCCCGTCGAGATAGTCGAAGAGGAAGCGCGGGAGGCGCTTTTCTGCTCGGAGTCTGTAGTCGGCAGCACAGGCGGGGGCGAGGGACAATGTCGGCATCGGCCGCTTGTAGAGGATACCGGCGGCGCCTGGCAAAGCCAAATTGATCGGAAATTGCTCGCTTTTTGAAACCCCGCCACAGCCCAACATTTCAATTTTGATAAAATTCCAAAGCAGCCCTTTAGACCTTGTTAAGGTTAACGGCGTGCGCCATCAGGGCGAGATCAGCGGTGCAAACTTGTCCTGACAGGAGAAATCTACGGGATCGTGATATTCATTTGTAATCCATTTCCGCGTACACAGGGGGCAGGAAATCCGTTGATATCAAGTCGTTCAGGACCGCCAGGCGGGGTGGCGTTGAACTTGCAGGGGACCGCCAACAGACCGGGCCTAACCGGCCTCTCAGTCAAAGTGAGAATGGTAAATAGCATGACAGATCTGAAACGCCTGAGCCTGTCCAGCGTCGCCGTATGTGCAGTCGCTGCATCAGTGGCCAACGCACAGGGCGCAGACTATTACAGCCGTGAAAAGTACACTGCGGTACTTGATCGTGCGCAGCCCGAATTCGATCCCGAACCGGTCCGTCTTGGCACATTCTCGGTTCGCTCTGCCGCCGAACTGGGTGTTACGTATTCCGACAACATCTATGTCGTGTCGCAAAACACGGATTCCGGCGCTATCGGCCGCGCTGGCCTGACCGCCGCCGGTGATACGACCTGGAGCGTTCACAATGTCGGTTTCGATGTTTCCGCTCGCCGCAACGAATATTTCGACCAGGGCGACGAGTCCCACAATGATCTTCGCGCGCGCCTGCGGGGCCGCCTTGATGTGACCCGCAGCTTCTCGCTCGGCGGGGCGGTGTATGTGGAAGACCGGGTTGAACCGCGCACGGATATCACCAACGTCTTCAGCCCGGACAAGCCGATCGGTGTTTCCGTCCAGGGCGCCAATGTTGAGGCCAACTTTCTGAATGACCGGGTGCGCTGGACCAACGGCCTGGGCATTCGCAATGAAGATTACGAAAACGGCCGCCAGATCGGCACTGGTCTCCCGATTGACCAGAGCTACCGCGACCGCACAGTTCTCGATGGCCGCACGCGTCTGTCCTATGCTGTTTCGCCCAACTTTGCCGTGTTCGGACAGGCGACCTATGAGCAGCGCGATTATGATGTGCTGCAGGTTTTCGGTGGTCTGCCGCGTTCGCGCGATTCCAAAGGCTACACTGTGGCCGGCGGTGTCGACTTCGAACTCAACACGCTGGTCCGCGGCGACTTGGCCGTGGGCTATCTGAATGAAACCAAGGATGACAGCTTCTTTGAAGAAGTCAGTGGTCTGTCCTTCGATGGCCGTCTCCAGTGGTTCCCCACTCAGCTGACGACGCTTACCTTCAATGGTAACCGCCGCGTCACCGATACTGGCCTGTTTGATGCGCCGACGGCCGTTGAGAGCCGGGCCGGTGTCCGCGTCGATCACGAACTGCGCCGCAACATCGTGGTCTCTGCTTCTGCCAATTATCTGCAGTACGAATTCGAAGAGATCGATCGCAAGGACGAAGGCACCGATTTCGAACTTGCCGCGACCTACAAGATGAACCGCCGCGTTCATTTCGACACCTTTATCAATCGAGCTGACCGCGATGTGTCGGGCGTCGATGTGTTTGGCGATCCGTCCTACGGCGTGACGACGGTTGGTGTCGGCGTCCGTCTGTTCCCGTAATACCCCTACTCCTGGAGGCCTGCATCCTGCGGGCCTCCCATTAAGTTCCAGAGCGTTGCCTTGACCAAGTCATATACGATCGAAATCCCCACAAGCTCCGGTCCTTCCGGAAACACTGGTGGCGTAGACATGAGTTCCTTCGACCTCAAGTCGTTGATGAGCATGATTTACCGGCGCTTCTGGCTGATCTTTGCCGGCTTCGTCACGGTCATGAGCCTGGTCATCTTCGTGACCTTTACTCAGACGCCGACCTACAGGGCGCAGTCTGTCCTTCAGCTCGACACTAACCAGATCAACGTTATTGACCTGGGCGCGCTCTTCTCCGGCGCCGGCGGCGCAACGACATCCGTGATCGATACGGAAGTTCGCGTTATCGGGTCGAAGACGCTTCTGGCGCGCGTGGCCGAGAAGCAAAGGCTCATCGAAGATCCGGAGTTCAACTGGACCCTGCGTCCGAAGAAAGAGAGCCTTGTTTCATCGGCGCAAAAGGCTGTCGTCGGACTTCTTGGCGGAGATACTTCCGAAAAGGATCCCTTCGCGGGCATGACTGCCGAGCAGAAAGAAGCGGAAATCTTCGAAAGTGTTGTTGGTACGCTGATGACCAAGGTGCGGGTTGGCCGCGTGGGGGCGACTTATCTCCTGACCGTTGATGTTACCAGCACGTCTCCAGAAACGGCTGCGCGCCTGGCTAACGAGGTTGCGGACCAATACCGTGTCCAGCAGCTCGAGAAGAAATATGATGCGACCCGCAAGGCCACCGAATGGCTGCAGGAGCGTGTCTCGGGTCTGCGCGACGAGGTCGAGGAAAAAGAACAACGTGTCGAGAGCTTCCGTGCCGAAACAGGCCTTCTGGAAGCTCAGGGCACGACGCTGACTGAACAGCAGATCGGCTACCTGACTTCGCAGCGCGGCCAGGCTCAGATCGAAGTGGATCGTGCGCGCGCCCGTTATGAAAGCATGCGTCGCCAGATCGATAGCGGCGCCGGCGTTGAGGGCGTGTCGGAAGTCATCAACTCGCCGCTGATCAACGATCTCAAGACGCAGCGCTCGATAATCATGCGCCGTGTGGCAGAACTTGAAACCCGTGTTGGCGACCGCCACCCTGACCTTATCAGTGCGCGCAACGAAGTTGCCGATATCGACCGGCAGATGAGTGCCGAGATGAACCGCATCGCGGCTAATCTCGAGAGTGAACTGCGCGTGGCTCAGGCCCAGCTTTCATCCATTCAGGGCGAGATCGGCCGTTCGACCTCGCAGCTGCGCGGCAACAACGTGAATCTGGTGCGTCTGCGCGAGCTTGAGCGCGATGCCCAGACCAGCCGCGTCATGCTCGAGGAATTTCTTGCCCGCTCGAAACAGACGCGCGAGCAGGATGCGCTCATCACCGCAGACTCCAGCATTCTGTCGACCGCCTCGGTGCCGTATTCTCCCGCATCTCCGCGCAAGGCCTTCAACCTGGTAATCGGCGCGCTTCTCGGCCTGATCATCGGTGGTTTCCTGGCGATCATCGCGGAACTGTTCGACTCCAACATCAGTTCTTCGGAAGATGTCGAGAACAAGCTCGGCTCCAACCCGATCGGGTCTGTGCCGCTTATCCGTACCGCGGGACTTCTCGGCCTCGGCCAGACCAGTCCGGCGGACTTCCTCGTGGAAAATCCGCTCTCGGCCTATGCGGAAAGCATCCGCTATCTGCGTGCGGCCATCGCCTTCTCCGATCTCGACAGCGAGACCAAGACTGTGGCGATTACGTCCTCGCTACCCGATGAAGGCAAAACCAGTCTTGCACTCAGCCTCGGCCGCATGTCGGCCATGTCCGGCTCGCGCACCCTCGTGATCGATGGCGACTTCCGCCGCCGTCAGCTCACCGAGATGGCAGGTCTCAAACCGGAAATCGGCCTTGTGGAGCATCTGTTCGGCGCAGGCCAACTGTCTGATGCTATCGTCAAGGATCACAAGACGATGCTCGATATCCTGCCGCTGTCGCTGAACGGCCATACGCCGCATGACGTGTTCGGCACGCGTGCGTTTGACGAGCTGCTGTCGCGACTGCGCGCGATGTATGATCTCATCCTGATCGATACTGGCCCGCTGCTGCTCATGGCTGAGGCCCGCGTGGTTGCCGGCAAGGTGGACAAGGCGATCCTCGTGGTCCGCTGGCGTCAGACGACCCGTTCGGCCGCCCGCCAGTCGCTCACGCTGCTGCGCAACTTCAAGGCCGATGTTCTGGGCGTCACGCTCAACATGGTCGACCTCAACCGCCGCCGTCATCACCGCGATCCGGGCGCGACCTACAAGGCCTATCGCAAATACTATCAGATGGAAGCCAAGCCAGGTCTGTTCGGCTGGTCGAAGCCGAAGAAACCGAAGGCCAGCAAGCAGGGGCCGAAGTCGGCGATCGCCATCCAGGTACCCCCGTCCAAGGCAAGCGGCCGCAAGCAGGATCCTGTCGACCGTATCTCGGCCGAATAGACCGCCGCGGGTTCGGGCACAGGTGACAAGGAGCAGGGGACGCACATGCTCTATCAACCTGCACGGCAGGGAACGGACATGACGCGCATTGCCTTCTTCGGCCATGATGTGGCGGACGCGGCCGTGCGCCGGCGCGCGCGCGGTTTCCAGGACGACGGTTTCCAGGTCACGGGCTTCATGATGCGCCGGCGTGAGCCTTTGGCGCAGGAATGGGACAATGTGGATCTCGGCCAGACGCGGGATGGCGCCTTTCTTCAGCGTATCCGCCAGGTTTTTCGGGGCGCGCGGATTGCCGCCGCCTCTGGCGACAAGTTGCGCTCTGCCGATGTGATCTACGCCCGTAACCTCGACATGCTGGCCTGCGCCTTCCTGGCAAAGCGCCATGCGAAGCTTGGCACACCAGTCATCTACGAGTGCCTTGATATTCATCGGCTGCTCTGCCGGCAGGATGTGATCGGGAAGGGGCTGCGCGCCCTTGAGGGCTGGCTGCTCAAGCGCTCGGCCGCGCTGGTCGTCTCCTCGCCGGCCTATCTCACCCAGCATTTCGAGCGCTATTATCCGGGCAAGTTCGAGGCTTATCTCATCGAGAACCGGCTTTCGGGCCACGCCAATTATGGCGCGCGGGTTTCTGCAACCAAAGCAAAGCCCCCCGGCCAGCTTCGTCTCGGCTGGGTCGGGAACCTTCGGTGCCGCCGCTCGCTCGACCTCTTGTGCCAGATTGCAGACCGTTTCGACGATCAGGTGGAGGTGAGGCTTCACGGCGTACCTGCGCTGACAGAGATACCGGACTTTGAAGCGAAGATTGCTGCAAGACCGAACATGTCCTTTTACGGACGATACAAGTCGCCGGAAGACCTGCCCGGCATCTATTCCGCGCTGGATGTGGTCTGGTCCGGCGATTTCATGGAGGCAGGCCTGAACTCTACCTGGTTGCTGCCCAACCGTATCTATGAAGGCGGATATTACTGCGTGCCGCCCATCGCGCCCGCAGAGACGGAAACCGGCCGCTGGGTTGTCCGGCATGAGTGCGGTTTTGTGCTGGATGAACCGCTCGAAACGACCCTGCCGGGCCTGATCGAAGATCTTCTTCACGACGCGCCCCGGATCACTGCCTGCAGCAATGCCCTTGCCGGGTTGCCCGAGGAGACGTTTGTTCAGCCGCACGGTTTCCTGCGGCAGCTCATCGAAACGGCCGTGAAACCGAAAGTGGCTTCATGATCTCTCCAGCTTTTCCCTGTATGGAGACTGCAGCCGGGCGCTCGAGGGACGCCCTCGCGGAGGTATCCTGTGTCTGACTACGCTACCCCCCGGACCAGCGCAACGGTGCAGCCTGCGTATGTAAACGTCTACTCGGTGGACAAAGGGGCAGGGCGCTGGGAACAGGCCTTTGTCTGTCTTTGGATGTTCATCATCTATCTGCCGATCGAAGCGTTCTCGCCTTTGCGGTACCTTTGCATCCTCGGCTTTCTGGCAATCGCGGCCTACGACTACAAGCGGATCGTGCCGCTTTTGGTCAGGTGTTGGCCGCTGTTTACGCTGGCAATCCTCGGCCTCGCATCTGTGGGCTGGGCGCCTTACCCGGCAGAGGCGTTTCGCCAGGGCGTGCTGTTTTTCCTGTCTGCTTTTGTTGCCGTCGTTATCGCGGTCCATCTGACACCCCAGCAGATATTGCGGATCATCATGTTTGCCGGCATGGCGACGACCATAGCCTCCATTCCCTTCTGGGGCACTTTCGCGGGCGGGGGCCCGTATGCCAGCAAGAACTACTTTGCTGTCCACATGCTGTTCTGCATGCTGCTCAGTCTCATCACGGTACTGAACGAGAAAGAGCCGCTGTTCCTGCGCCTTCTCGCGCTGCCATTCGTGCCGACGTGCCTGCTCTTCATTTTCATGGCAGATTCGGCAACTTCGCTGGTTTTTGCAGTCCTCGGGGGCGCAGGGCTGATCGCTATCAAATTCTTCTGGGCGCCGGCTACCAAGGTGCGTGGCCTTTCGATGCTCGTCATCCTGTTTGCGCTGGTGGTGGTGCTGGTTGGGGCGCTGGCGGTGTTCAACATGCCCCAGAACACGTTTGTGGAGCGGTTTCTGGACATCGTCGGCAAGGACGCCACGCTGACCGGCCGCACCGCCCTGTGGGAAGGCGCGCGCCTGGCAGCAGAGGAAAAGCCCTGGTTCGGGCTCGGCCTTGAGGGGTTCTGGTATTACGATTCCGGCGCCGCCCAGACGCTCAACGAGAATGATTTCAAGGCTTTCGGGACCAAGCTGACCTTCCATAATGCCTATTGGGAAGTGCGGGTTCACCTCGGCTATGTGGGGCTGGCGCTGTTCCTCTTTTTCCTCGGCTGGACGTCGCTGAGATTGCTGTACCTCTGGTTCCAGGATGGCTCGCTGGTCAACTCAGCGCTGGTCCTGCTGGTTGCCGTGAACCTGACCATGACCTTCACGGAGTCGCTGCTGTGGGGCATGTTCACTACTCCGGTCCTTCTGCAGTCGCTTGCGGGCATTGTGCCGTTTAAGCTTCACGCCCCCAAGCTGGAAGGCCGCGCGCGGATTGTTCCGGCTTCGTAACATTACAATGCAGACATCCTTGTCAATTCTGGCGGCCTGAGGTGGGCCCTCAGGGCCATGTGCCCGAATGATGCCAGAATTTAACGATAATTTCTCATAATACAGCGATAAGATCTGGTGACTTTAAACCAGTGTTAAGTCTTCGCTGTTCTAACTGAAGTTATGTCGCGTTCGAGCCAAGTGATGCCGATGAAATCAGGCGCCTTTTCAGACCCCGTTACGGGAGCACTCGAGAGTGATCGTTCTCTCATGAACGAATTTAGCGGTGAAAAGCTGCCGGTATGGTTGCGACTGCTGACCATTATTGGTCTGAGCGCTGGTCTTTGGGGCGCGATTATCTGGGCTTTTGTCCTTCTGTTTGGTTGATCCGCGCGGGCGTTTGGCGTCCTGAAACGCGGTTGGGTTCTTGCATATCTCTGGCATGTGGAGGTCCCGCTGTCATGCGGCGGGACAGTCTATGGAACTAAAGGGGCCAGGAATGCCGGGAAAAGTGCTGGTTTTGGGTGGAGCGGGCTATGTGGGTAGCCATTGCTGTCGGGCCTTTGCCGAAGCGGGCTGGGACGTTACCGTTTTCGACAATCTATCTACCGGCTGGCGGGATATGGTACGTTGGGGCGGGCTGATTGAGGGCGACCTCAACAATCCGGCCGACATCGAGGCGGCGTTCAACACGGTGAAGCCGGATGCAGTGGCCCATTTTGCGGCTTCATCTCTGGTGGGCGAGTCGGTCACCGATCCGGGCAAATACTTCCGCAACAATACCCTGGCGACGCTCAACCTGCTTGAGGCAATGAAGCGCCACGGCACGCAGTCGATCATCTTCTCTTCGACCTGCGCCATCTTCGGTCATGCGCAGACGGATTATCTCGCTGAAGATCATCCGCGAAACCCCATCAATCCCTATGGAATGTCAAAGCTGATGGTCGAGCAGATGCTCGCCGCTTTCGATCACGCCCATGGGATAAGGTCTGTCTGCCTGCGTTACTTCAATGCTGCTGGCGCAGACCGGGATGCCCTGATCGGCGAGCGCCATGCCTGCGAAACGCATCTCATTCCCTTGGCGCTCAAGGGCGCCTACGATCCTGATTATGCCTTCACCATCAATGGCACGGATTTCGACACGCCGGATGGCACGGCGCTGCGGGACTATATCCATGTCGAGGATCTGGCCGAGGCCCACCTTCTTGCCCTGCAGACACTGAAGGCGGGTGCCCCCTCTGACGCGTTCAATCTGGGTACCGGCCAGGGTACGAGCGTGGCGGAAATCGTGGGCGCAGTTGAGCGCGCCACCGGCCGCCACCTTCCGCGCAAGATTGGCCCCCGCCGGCCCGGAGACGCTGTTCGCCTCGTCGCGGCGCCGGACAAGGCGCAGGGTGTGCTTGGCTGGAAGGCAACCCGTTCTGACCTGGACAACATCATTACTTCAGCCCTCGCTTGGCACCAGAAGGACTGGACAATCCAGACCCCGGAAAAGGTCCAGGGTTGAAAGAGCGCGATGACATTTGAAATGTTCGTAGGCTGAGGGGGCGTCATCATGGAAAAGGTCACGGTCATCATTCCGTGCTATAATGGGGAAGCCTTCATCGAGAAGGCCGTGCGCAGCGCGCTCGGCCAAACGATCCCCACGCGGGTGATTGTCGTGGATGATTGTTCGAAGGATAACAGCTTTGCGCTGTTGCAGGCGATCGCGGCGAACGAGCCGCGCCTGACAGCTATACGCCAGCCTCAGAATGGCGGGCCTTCG